>BNJU01000658.1_pt1 | contig 372248 bp, 478 predicted proteins | sample 8539281 | NCBI WGS metagenome assembly BNJU01 (sample SAMD00202456, study PRJDB9452) | human saliva metagenome | isolation source: human saliva | place: Japan | reverse complement strand
ACTCTTTTTGAATCTGCATACTACTCCCTAAATAACAACTCATCACAGAACATACATTCTGCGTCCTGCTCTCGACGTTGACCATAAAAAGTCACGGCAAACATGAAAACCGTCCTCATAAATGCGACGGACATTTTTCCTCACATGTTTCTGTTTTGGCTGGAGCAGTCTCCTCAACCTCTCCCAAACGTTCTCTCAGTTTATCATTTTCTAAACGAAGAGCTGTATTTTCCTCTACCAAACTCTTGAGATTTTTCTTGATAGCTTCGACGTCTGCCAAGGTTACCAACAATTGCTGTGAAAAGTCATCTAAAGCATCAAATAATTCTTTTTTATTCATTACAGCCCTTTCTATAATCTATCTTCACTTTAATGTAAAACCAGGTATTCCAAAGCGTTTTGAAAGCTGACATTGGCTCGCCACATTTTCCGAGTTTGGACGAGATTTTTCAAAATGTTACCGCGCAGAAACATTGAGAACCTCCTGGCCAGCTACTACCTCTAAAATCCTGAGCACTTGATCTTGCTTTTCTTTATCATCAGCCAAACTCGTTAATTTTCGCAACTTGCAAGTAAGATTCCTTTTTATGGGCTAAAAGCCAAGAAAAGAGGCGTTCACTTTCATCTACTAGTGTCCAAAATCCTGCTTGATGGACAAGCTTATCAGCCTCTGCCTGCGATTGACTAAACTGAGCCAATAGCTTTGGCTTTATTTTTACTAAACCAGCCTCTTCAAGCTGTGACATTAAAAGTAGAGACATGCTTCTTAAATTGGAAAAATCTGTGTCCGACTTCGAATCGTTGGTAACATCTGTTCCTCATCATCGGTCAAAAAGAAAATATAGATTTCGCTCTGTGGTTCTTCAATCAACCTTCAAGAGTGAATTTGCAGCGTTCATACGCATTTTTCTGCTTGTTCGATAATAAAGACCTGACGTTGATTTTCAATACCAGACTGGGCAAAATTGTCCAACTAATTTCTCGAATACGCTCCGTCTTAATGACTTGATTCAGAGGTTTAATTATGGTCACATCAGGAAACTCTTCCTGCTCAATCAATTTACAATTCCGACATTTTTCACAAGGAAAAATACCAGTTTTCTCACTACAAAAGAGACTTTTAGACAAGAAAAGGGCCATCTCTAAACTTCAAAATTACCTGAAAAGAGATAGGCGTGATTGAGCTGCTTGCTCTCCAAGATATGAACAAAATCGTTCAAATTGTAGAGGTTGACAAGCTCTTAATTGCTCTTGTTTCATCTCCTTAATCCCATCCTGTCAAAAAGTAGCTGCTGCGTATTTTGCAATCACTTGATCCAGAGGTAGACTCGCATCACTTTTTACAATGCGGTCTGCTTTCTTTCCAAAAGAGATAGATAACCCTTGACGAACTTTTCGGTGTAGATCCAGACCTTCCATGTCCAAACGATTGACTTCCCGATCACTGTTGGCAGCAATACGTGCCAGTCCCTCTTCGACCTCAATATCAAAATAAAGAGTCAAATCAGGTTTCAGTCCATCAGTCGCAAACTCATTAAGCCAATCAATGGCATCGATATTCTAAACCACGCCCAAAGCCCTGATAAGCAACTAGAACTATCGATAAAGCGATCCATGATAACCAGTTTTCCAGCTGCAAGTGCTGGTAAGACCTTTTTCCACCAAGTGTTGTCGACGACTCAGCAATATAGAGGAGAAGCTCAGTCTTAGGATCCATTTCAGTATGACTAGGATCTAGAATCACTTCACGAATTTTCTCTCCAATCAAAACCCCGCCTGGTTCACGAGTGCTTAAAACTTCTATTCCCCTATCCTCTAATATAGGGATTAGGGCTTCAAGAACGCTTTTGTCTTTTCCTGCTCCCCTCTGGTCCCTCAAGAGAGACTAAAAATCCTTTTTTGACATGTCTGACCTCATTTCTATTTTTCTCTCTTCTATTCTATCATAGGATCTGGAAAAGCTTTTTCATTTCTGCTCTTTTGTAGTAAAAGAGCTGAGTTTTTAACTCACCTCTCATTTTGCCTAATTCTTGAGTTCTTTGTAGGCTTGCTGACAGCAGTCCATAACGGTTCCTCTAAAAGCATGTTCTTCTAGACTTGCTACACCAGCAATGGTCGAACCACCTGGCTAGCAAACTTGGTCTTTCAAGACTCCAGGATGTTGCTGACTTTCTAGGACCATTTGACCTGCACCAACTACTGTTTTGAGCCGCCATTTTTCAGAGCCATTTCTCTTGGCAATCCTGTCTGAACTCCTGCATCCGCCAAGGCTTCGATAAAAAGATAGACAAAGGCTGGTCCACAGCCTGCAAGTCCTGTTGCTGCATCTATTAAACCATCACTTATTTCAACCAACTGCCCTGCATTGGCTAAAAGTTGACAAAAAAGTTCACTGTCTTCTGGATGACAATTTTCAGACATGGCATAGCTAATCACTCCTTGCCCAATAGCAACAGGTGTATTAGGCATGATGCGAATAATCCTATGGTGACTTGGAAGAAGACTAGTGAGTTTTTCCAAGGTCAAACCAGCTGCCATGGAAATCAAAAGAAGACTTTCTCGTTTCTCAAGGATGGACTGATATTGAGAAAGCAAGTCTGAGAACTGTGCAGGCTTAACTCCTAGAAAAATCACATCTGCTTCTGCAAAGATTTCGTCATTGCTAGAAGTCAGACCACCATAATTAGCAATAAAAGTCTCCACCTTGGCTTGACTACGATTGGAAAGAAGAAGATCATCACCTGTCTTAGCCTGTAAGACAGACTTGGCCAAGCTAGCACCCATATTTCCCAAACCGATAAATCCAATCTTCATCTCTTACTCCCTTATCTGTCCGTCACCAGTAACCACATACTTACAGCTGGTCAATTCCTTCAAGCCCATTGGTCCACGCGCATGTAGTTTCTGAGTAGAAATCCCCATTTCACAACCAAGACCAAATTGGCCTCCATCTGTGAAACGAGTTGAGGCATTGACATAAACCGCTGCAGAGTCCACTTGGTTTGTAAAGTACTCAGCAGCACCAGCATTTTCCGTCACAATCGCATCCGAATGATGGGTGCTGTGGGCTTCGATATGCTTTACAGCTTCCTCAAGACTAGAAACTACTTTAACAGCTAGGACATAGTCTAAAAACTCAGTGTCAAAGTCTTGATCCTCAGCAGGTCGACCTGAAATAAACTGCATTGCTTTGCTATCCAAGCGGAATTGAATTGGTTCCAACCCAGCTTCTTTTCGATCGGCAACCAGAACTTGCTCCAAGCGAGGAAGGAAGCTTGCTGCCTTGTCTTCATGAACAAGTAGAACCTCCATGGCATTGCAGACAGAAGGGACGACTAGTTTTAGCGTTATTGATGATAGACAGAGCCTTGTCTTCGTCCGCATCCTTATCCACATAGACATGGACAATCCCAGTCCCTGTCTCGATAACAGGTACAATAGCATTTTCAACCACGGCATTGATCAACCCAGCTCCTCCACGAGGAATGAGAAGATCTAGATAGCCCTTGGCCTTCATCATAGCATAGCTACTTTCACGGCTAGTATCTTCCACCAATTGAATGACATCTGGATGAATAGTCGTTGTCTCCAAGCCCTTCTTCAAGGCTGTAACAATAGCATGAGCTGTTTTGGTAGGCATCCCTTACCACTACGAAGAACAACCGCATTTCCACTCTTGAGAGCTAAAGCAGCTGCATCAGACGTCACATTTGGACGGCTTTCATAGATAATACCGATAACCCCCATGGCTACACGTTTTCTTGGTGATGACCAGGCCGTTTTTCAAGCTGACTAGTTTTCTAAAACTTCACCGATTGGATCTGGTAAAGCAACTACTTCACGAATCCCAGTTGCCATAGCTTCATACTGCCCCTGCATCCAAATAAAGACGATCCAGCATAACATCTGAGATTTTGCCCTTTGGCCGCTTCCATATCGTTAGCATTAGCTGTTAAAATCTCTTCAGTAGCTGCTAATAAGTGATCAGCCATGGCTAGCAAGGCTTGGTTTTTCACCTCTTCACTAGCTGTATTGATCGATTTTTTAACAGCCTGTACCTGTTCAAATTGTTCTTGTGTACTTACCATAGTTTACCTCAAAATTCTGTAAAGAGTAGTTGGATTTCAGGAGTAATGGAAATCCAGTCATCACGGTGGATCAAGACCCCCTTGGCTTTTTGAGATCGAAGGACATCTTTCAGCCCCGATGCACCTAGTTGTACTCTACCTTTTCCGAGTGATTTTCCAGTCTCCTTATCAAAAACCGTAACAATATCACCATAGGAAAAATTGCTCTCAACATCTACAACACCTGATAAAAGTAGACTTTTACCATGTTGAGAGAGAGCTTCTGCAGCTCCTTTATCAACCCAAATTGCTCCCTGACTTTTGGCATAAAAGGCTAGCCATTGTTTCTGGGTACGGAGCCCCTTCTCCTGTGCAATAAAGTAAGAACCGTCCTTGGTCTCCTCAGCCGCCTCAATCATGGCATCAGCTTTCAAGGATGAGCAGATATAAACAGGAACTCCTGACTCTGTCGCAATGGTCGCTGCCTTTATCTTAGTCAGCATACCTCCAGTTCCATTAGATGAACCTGCTCCACCTGCCATATCAATAATTTCACGATTGATGGTCTCGATTCGCTCCAAGCGTTTAGCTCTTGGATCAGAGTTAGGATTACCAGTATAAAGACCGTCTACATCTGTTAAGAGAACCAAAAGATCTGCCTGCACCATTGCAGCTACCTGAGCACTGAGCGTATCATTATCCCCGACCTTGAGCTCATCAATAACGACACTGTCATTTTCATTGATAATAGGAATCGCACCACGATTAAGCAGGACTGACAAAGCTTGATGGGCATTTTTATAACGTCGCTTATCGACAAAAATCATCCTGAGTTAGCAAGATTTGCGCTGAAACAATCTGTCTTAAGAGCAAATTTGTTGCATATTCTTCCAGAAGCAATCCTTGACCAACCGCCGCTGAAGCTTGCTTATCCGCAATCTTTGTTGGTCGTTTTTTTAAAATCCTAAGGCTCCGAAACCTGCTGCAACAGCCCCAGAAGACACCAAAATCAGCTCATGACCTGCTTCATGTAGCATTGCAAGCTATTGTGTAATAGCTTTTACTTTACTGCGAGATAAACTTCCATCTTTATGAGTCAAGGATGAAGTCCCTACTTAAATACGATACGCTTGTACTTCATATTTTTCTCCAAATTTAATATTTAACCATTTTATCATGATTTTATGAAATTGTAAAAAAGGAACTCTCTCACTTTTGATCGAAAAAAAGAACCTTGCATAGCAAGATTCTTTTAGTGTCTGACTTAAATAATTGTTCTTCTGGGAACTAAATCGAATTAAGCTTCGATTTCTGTAACCATACCTGAACCAACAGTACGTCCACCCTCACGGATAGAGAATGTAGTACCTTGTTCTACGGCGATTGGGTGGATCAACTCAACGTCGATTGTCACGTTATCACCTGGCATTACCATTTCAGTACCTGCTGGAAGTTCGATTGAACCTGTAACGTCAGTAGTACGGAAGTAGAATTGTGGACGGTAGTTGTTGAAGAATGGAGTGTGACGTCCACCTTCTTCTTTAGTAAGGATGTAAACTTCACCTTTGAATTTAGTGTGTGGGTTGATTGAACCTGGTTTAGCGATAACTTGTCCACGTTCGATTTCGTCACGTTGAACACCACGAAGAAGGACACCTACGTTGTCTCCTGCAAGACCTTCGTCAAGTTGTTTACGGAACATTTCAACACCAGTAACAACTGCTTTTTTAGTTTCTTCTTTGATACCAACGATTTCGATTTCGTCGTTGACACGAACAGTACCACGGTCGATACGTCCTGAAGCAACTGTACCACGTCCAGTGATTGAGAATACGTCTTCGACTGGAAGAAGCAATGGTTTGTCAGTGTCACGTTCTGGTTCTGGAATGTACTCATCAACAGTGTTCATCAATTCCATGATGATGTCTTCGTATTTAGAGTCACCTTCAAGAGCTTTTAAGAGCTGAACCTTGGATAACTGGAAGATCGTCACCTGGGAAGTCGTATTCTGAAAGAAGGTCACGGATTTCCATTTCAACCAATTCAAGCAATTCTTCGTCGTCAACCAAGTCGATCTTGTTCATGAAGACGATAAGGTGTTTAACACCAACCTGACGTGAAAGAAGGATGTGCTCACGAGTTTGTGGCATTGGTCCGTCAGTTGAAGCTACTACAGGATAGCTCCGTCCATTTGAGCGGCACCAGTGATCATGTTTTTAACGTAGTCCGCGTGTCCTGGAGCGTCGATGTGAGCGTAGTGACGTTTTTCAGTTTCGTACTCAACGTGCGCAGTGTTGATTGTGATACCGCGTTCGCGTTCTTCTGGAGCAGCATCGATAGACGCATAGTCTTTAGGTTGGTTAACTGCTGAAGGCAAGCGACGTGCCAAAACAGTTGTGATAGCTGCAGTTAGGGTAGTTTTTACCGTGGTCAACGTGTCCGATAGTACCAATGTTAACGTGTGGTTTACTACGATCGTATTTTTTTCTTTTTGCCATTTGAGTAAAAAGCCTCCAATAAAAATATATTTTATAGATAGACAGTAGGCAATACAGTCTAACTTTCCTTACTATTTTATCAAATTTCAGCTAAATTGCAAGTGTTTTTACAAAGTTTTTTTGTGAATTATTCTTATTCTTGCTCTACTTCCTCTACCAATTTATTTAAAATATCTATAAATAGGCTTTATTTTAGCAAAAGGCGATAGACCATAAATCAATAACCCAAGTCTGAATTTCCTATTTCTAGCCTCGAAAGACTTCAATCATTCAGTTGTTTTGTAAAAAATTATGTATAGAAAAATTAAAGTTTCATCATAAGAGATTTGAGAGTTTTAAAAACCAATAAAAAGTTTGATCAAACTACAGCGCCAAAGATACAATGATAAAAAAAGGTCGGGAGCTTTTTATCCCGACATCTTTATTCTGATAGATGTTTTTCAACTTCTTGTGCTTCCTTATGATTTTTCATACAGTCGCGCTAAGAATTTAGCAATCTCTTTTAAAAATGGAATAGGTTGGAACAGCAACAATCATCCCAATCACACCATAAATATTACTTGATAATAAAAGCAAGACTAAAAATAGTAATCGGGTGAACCTTCATAACCCCACCCACAATACGTGGATATAAAAATATTTCCATCAACTTGCTGAATAATCAACATATAAATGACAGCAATAATCATTTTATGAGGATCGGTGAAGAGATTTGAAATAATCATTGGAATCAAGCCAATGCTTGGTCCCTACATACGGAATCAAATTAGCCAATCCAGAAAAAAATGGCGAAAGACCAAGGCATATCTTAGACCAATCACACTATAACCGATAAAAGCTAAACATCCAATAATAACTGCATCTATAGACACTCCACTAATGTAACGAGAAATAGTTGTATTTAGGTTTGTCAATAAACTAGATATGTTCAATTTATCTCGTTTTAATACAGTTCTTTCTAGCATGGGTAAAAATTTATGCCCATCAAGTAAGAAGTAAACCAAGAAAACTGGTGTCATGATGATAATCAATACAGTGCTTACGAGTGCAGATAGAACACTTCCAACACTATTTGTCACACTGTTCAAGATATTTTGCAAAATATCAACATATGAGAGATTCAGTTGCTGAATAGTTTGTTGGATATCTAGATTTTGCAGGGCTGGATGTTTTGATAACTCAATGACTAAATCTTGAAGACGACCGTAAATGTTTTGACTCGAATAGATTAGGCTACTCAACTGATTAATCAAAATCGGTAGCAGATAGACAAAACTAAGTACGAGTGCACAAACTAAGGCACAAAGAGTTAACAAAATCCCAATGATTCGATTGATTTTGCATTCCTTCTCTAAAAAGATAACAATTGGGTTGGTTAGATAATACAAAAATCCTCCCAATAAAAAAGGAACCATGATTGTATTTGCAACACTGACAAAGGGTGTAATAATAGCACCCATTTCTTTCCATAGATAGAAAAATTAAGGGTTATTAGTAGAATTTCAGTTGTCCAGAAGAATAGTTTGTTTCTCCGAAACATAGGCCACCTCCTCTTTTTCCTATTTTACCATATTTCAAAAAAGATTGATAACCTTTCATCACAAAAAAACAAGAATATCTTTTTGTCTTTGTGATAGAATACAGTTACTATGAAGAAATTATTTTTAACCTTATTAACCCTCTATTTTCATTTGCTTCAGCTACAACTGTTTTCTGCTCAAGATTTTTGATGTAGCAGCAAAACATGCCATTGCTGTTGAAGCTAATAGCGGTAAGATTTTATACGAAAAAGGATGCTACTCAACCTGTTGAAATTGCTTCTATTAGCAAATTGCTTACCGTATATCTCGTTTACGAAGCCTTGGAACAGGGAAAAATCCTCTTTCCACTCCTGTAGAAATTTCTGATTACCCCTACCAGTTGACAACTAATTCTGCGGCTAGTAATGTTCCCATGGAAGCTAGAAATTACACTGTTGAAGAGTTATTAGAAGCTACTTTGGTATCTAGTGCTAACAGTGCTGCTATCGCTTTAGCTGAAAAAATTGCCGGTTCTGAGAAGGACTTTTGTAGATATGATGAAGGCCAAACTACAAGAATGGGGAATTCAAGATGCTACACTCGTCAACACAACTGGGCTCAATAATGAAACTCTTGGCAAATAATATCTATCCTGGTTCAAAGAAAGATGATGAAAAACAAATTGAGCGCTTATGATGTTGCTGTCGTTGCTCGCAATCTCATCCTCAAATATCCTCAAGTTTTAGAAATCACCAAAGAAACCTTCTTCTACTTTTTGCAGGGATGACTATTCATTCTACCAACTATATGTTGGAGGGAATGACCTGCCTATCGTGGTGGTGTTGATGGACTTAAAAACTGGTACGACTGATAAAGCTGGAGCATCCTTTGTAGGTACGACTGTAGAAAAAGGAATGCGTATCATCACTGTTGTCTTAAACGCTGACAACCAAGATACCAATCCCATATGCTCGTTTCACAGCTACTTCTTCTATTTTTAGATTATATCTCATCAAACTTTTGCTCTTCAGACAATCGTCAAATCAAGGAGAAAGTTATGAAGATAGTAAATCTCTGTATTATGATGGGAAGCAAGATACTGTTACAGCTGTCGCAAAGAAGATATCAAAAATCGTTCAACGTCTTGGTAGTCGTACACAATCAACTATTACTTACACAGCGGACACGACTGAACACACTGCTCCACTAGAGGCAGGAACTGTCGTTGGACATTTGACTTATGAAGACAAGGATCTAGTTGGTCAAGGATACATTACAACTGACAAACCGAGTTTTGAGATGATCGCAGAAAAAAATGTCGAAAAAGCCTTCTTCTTAAAAAGTTTGGTGGAATCGCTTTCGTTCGATTTTGTTAACGAGAAGTTATAAAAAAATCGAAAAATCGCGAAATTTCGCGATTTTTTTCTTTATTCATTTTTCAGCTACAGTCGAATGCTTTATAGCCATAAGTAAAGTAAATAATAACTCCTACTGCTAAAGCTAATACAAATGCTATCCAAGTTTCAAGAGTATATTGAAGCATAAAGGACAGACAAATCAGAATCGATAAGATTGGTAGAAAAGGAACCAGGGGTGTTTTAAATTCTCCCTCTTTTGGCATCCCCTTATCTTTTCTCAATTTGATGATCCCATAGGCTAGGAGAATAAGATAGGCTAAAGGTGCAGATATTGAGAAAGGCTGCGATACTTGCCAGATGGGAAAAATTCCCGCTGCAATCGCTGAAACAACACCTGTTAAAATGGTCGCATTCTTTAGGGACACGACTGGTCTTAGTCACTTGTTTGAAACTCTGAGGCATGAGCCCATCACGTGCCAAACTATAAATCATTCGAGACAAGGCATAGGTCATGGAAATACATACCGTAATCAAAGTAAAAATTGCAACGAGTGAAACATAATTAGCTGCCCAACCAATACCAATACTTCTCAGAGCAAAAGCCACTGCATCATCAACATTGAGCTTGCTATAGTGAACGATACCTGTCAATATCAAAGTAACCAAGGCATACAGAATGGTTACAATGGTTAAGGATAAAACAATCCCACGTGGAATATTCTTTTTGTGGACTTTTGAATTTCATCAACTGCCATAGAAATGGACTCAAAACCTAAGAATCCAAAGAACATGAGTGAAGCACCTGCCATAATTCCAGTGCTTCCTCCATAAATCTGACCAAAACCAAATGGTGCAAAATCTGACCAATTTTCAGGTTTAATGTACCAAATACCAACTAGGATAAATAAAGGCAAGAGCAGAAAAATTTTTAAAAACAACAAGAATAGAATTAAAACGAAGAGCTGCTTTTCGAATTTAAAAGTACAACACCTGTAACAAGTAGAATTACTAAAATTGGTAAAAAAATCAATATAAGTACCATGTTCAGGATTAAAAGTTCCATTTAAGGCTGGTGGCAAGGAAATTCCATAATGGCTAAGCAACCCCTTAAAATAGGCCGCCCAACCAGAAGCAACACCAGAAACAGCTGTCATAAATTCCATGATAGTCAACCAACCAGCTATCCAGGCTGGGAAATTCACCCAAAATTGCATATAAATAACTATAAGCTCCACCCGTTGCAGGAACACGAGAAGCAAATTCTGCAAAAAAGAGTACAGATAAGGATACGCAGATAGCAGAAATTACAATCGATACCACAAGGGCAGGTCCTGCTAATGTTGCTGCAGCAGTTCCTGTAATGGTAAATATACCTGTTCCCACCATAGCACCAATTCCCAAGAGAATTAAGTCCCATAGTTTTAAATGGCGATGCATTTCTGTCTTACTTAGACTAACGTCTTTGGTTCTAAAAATATTCATCATTCATCTCCACTAAATATAGATTGTATTTATTTTACCATATAAAAAGATTTTTGTGAATATTTATTAGCATCTTTCATCAAAAAACTGAGTGGGACAAAATCGTAATTGTTGAATACGATTTCGTCCCCCACCCCGCACTGATAGGGGCTGTAAAAGCTGATGAAATCGCGTAGTAGATCCCCCACTGCGTCTTGCTCACAATCCAAAGAAATTGAGAGCTGGGACTTTTGTCCCAGCCTCAGTTTCTGTTCATAAAGTTTATCCGACTGATCCTTCCATTTCATAGCTAATCAAGCGGTTGAGCTCAACTGCGTATTCCATTGGAAGTTCTTTAGTGAAGGGCTCTACAAATCCCATGACAATCATCTCAGTTGCCTCAGATTCTGACAAACCACGACTCATGAGATAATAGAGTTGTTCTTCTGAAATCTTAGATACCTTTGGCTTCGTGTTCCAAAAGCTACTTGTGAGTTGTGGATTTCATTAAACGGAATAGTATCTGATGCTGACAAGTCATCCATGATAATGGTATCACACTCGATGTGAGAAACAGATTTCTTAGAGTTCTTGTTAAAAGGTCACTTGTCCACGATAGTCCACCTTTACCCTCCGCCTTTAGCGATAGATTTAGACACGATAGACGAGCTTGTATGTGGAGCGTTGTGGATCATCTTAGCACCAGTATCCTGGTGTTGCCCAGCATTAGCAAAGGCAATCGAAAGCATGGTACCACGCGCTCCTTCTCCATCTAGGTAAACAGATGGATATTTCATGGTTGTTTTGGCACCCAAGTTTCCATCAATCCACTCAACAGTCGCATCTTTCAAAGCTTTGGCACGTTTTCGTTACCAAGTTATAGACATTATCAGACCAGTTTTGGATGGTTGTATAACGCATATAAGCTCCGTCCAAGGCAAAGATTTCTACAATGGCCGCATGTAAGCTGTTGCTTGAATAAGTTGGCGCTGTACATCCTTCTACGTAGTGGACACTTGCTCCCTCATCAACGATAATCAAGGTACGTTCAAACTGACCTGTATTTTCGTTATTGATACGGAAGTAGGTTTGAAGTGGAATATCTACCTTTGACACCTTTTGGTACATAGATAAAGGTTCCACCTGACCATACTGCTGAGTTGAGGGCAGCCAACTTGTTATCTGTCGGCGGTACTAACTTGCAAAAGTATTGTTTAAAACAAGTCTGGGTATTCCTTGAGGGCAGAATCTGTATCTGTAAAGATGATACCCTAACTTCTCAAATTCTTCCTTCATGTTATGGTAAACCACTTCTGACTCATACTGGGCAGAAGCTCCAGCTAGATAAGCACGTTCAGCTTCTGGAATCCCGATACGTTCAAAGGTTTCTTTAATCTTTTCAGGTACATCATCCCAGGAACGAGCTGGTTTATCAGATGGTTTTTGGTAGTAGATCAAGTCATCAAAAGTCAATCTCTGACAAGTCTGCTCCCCAAGTTTGCATTGGGCATTTTTTTGAAGGTTTCATAAGATTTCAAACGGAATTCTAACATCCACTCAGGCTCTCCCTTAGCAGCTGATAGTTCACGAATGACATCTTCATTCAATCCTTTTCCTGTCGATAGGACAGGCTCTACATCGTCATGGAAACCAAATTTATATTCACCAAGATCAATTGGTTTTGGTTCAACTCTTTCTTCAGCCATAATATCCTTTCTTTCATTCTTCATTTCTAATGATTTATAAGACAAAAGAAAGCTTGTCTTATTTGTTTTCTTGATTTTCAATTGTTTTTCTTAAGGGCATTCCAAGCTAGGGTTGCGCATTTGATTCGTTGAGGGAATTTGGCAACTCCTGATAAGAAAGCTGCATCTCCAAGTTGATCTTGACGCTCATCCTTTTTTTGACCTTGAACCATTTTCAGAAAAAAATGGTTGCAAGCTCTAGGATTTCTTGCTTGGTCTTTCCCTAAAGACTGCATCTGTCATCATACTAGCAGAGGCAGTTGAAATGGTACAACCAGAGTTTAGAAAAGCGATATCTTCCAAACGATCATCTGCATCAAACTTGACAGAGAGATTGATCACATCACCACAGGTTGGATTGTTGAGACTGATTTGTTCAGCATCTTCTAACTTCCCTTGGTGATGGGGATTTTTCGAATGGTCCGCTACCACTGCCATATAAAGGCTATCTAGTTTAGAAAGTGCCATTGAAAAACTCCTTTGTCTTTTGTAAGGCATCGACTAACTTGTCACAATCTGCCTTGGTATTGTAGATATAAAAACTTGCACGAGCTGTTGCTGGAACGTCCAAATACTGGAGCAAAGGTTGAGCGCAATGGTGACCGGCACGAACTGCTACTCCTTCATAATCCAGAGCAGTCGCGAGGTCGTGAGGGATGAAGATCACCTAGATTAAAGGCAATGACACCTGAACGTTGAGCCAAATCTTGCGAACCGTAAATGGTCAATCCTTCAATTGCCTGCAATTTTGGAAAGACATATGCAATCAATTCTTGTTCATGAGCTTTCAATGGCATCCATACCAAGATTTTCAAGATAATCTACTGCAGCAGCAAGTCCAATCGCACCTGCCATGTTAGGAGTTCCAGCCTCGAATTTCCAAGGCAATTCCTTCCAGCTAGCAGATTGTTCATAAACGAAATCAATCATCTCGCCACCAAATTCAACTGGTGACATTTGCTCCAGATACTTTTCTTTACCATAAAGGACACCAATACCAGTCGGACCAGCCATCTTGTGACCTGAAAAGGCAAAGAAGTCCACATCCAAGTCCTGGACATCAATCTTCATATGAGGTGTAGACTGAGCACCCATCCACCACCATAATAGCTCCAACTTCATGAGCCATTTGAGTGATTTCTTTGATAGGATTGACCACTCCAAGAACGTTTGAAGCATGAGCTAGTGAAACAAACTTTAACTTTGTCAGTCAATTTAGCACGCAAGTCATCCATATCCAGAGCTCCATCTTTGAGATAGACATAAACAAGCTCAGCTCCTGTCTTGCGACAAGCTTCCTGCCATGGAATAATATTGAATGGTGTTCCATGACTGAAATCAAGACCTGGTCATCCCTCAGTCAAGACTTTCCTCAGCGAAACGTGCCACCCAGTTGAGACTGGTCGTAGTTCCTCTAGTGAAAGAGTACTTCCTTTGTCGAACCTGCGTTGATGAACTTTACGAATGGTTTCACGAGCAGCTTCATAGGATGCTGTCGCACGCTCTGCCAAAGTATGAACACCCTCGGTGAACATTGGCATTATCCTGCTCATAGTAGCGATTAATGGCTTCTAGAACAGCTAGTGGTTTTTGTGTCGTCGCAGCATTGTCCAAATAAACCAGAGGTTCGTCATTGACAATCTGGTCTAAAATCGGAAAAATCCTTTGCGAATCACTTCTGCATCTAACATAGGCTTCCCCTTAGCGTTTTGACAATTTTTCTTCGATCGTCGCAATCATTTCATCACGAACTTCCTTGACAGGAATCTCAACGATAACAGATCCAAGGAAACCACGAACAACCAAACGTTCTGCAGTTGCCTTGTCCAATCCACGGCTCATGAGGTAGTACATGTCTTCTGGATCAACTTGACCGATAGAAGCCGCGTGACCTGCAGTGACATCATTTTCATCAATCAAAAGAATTGGGTTAGCATCTGAACGCGCTTGGTCAGAAAGCATAAGAACACGGCTTTCTTGTTGGGCATCTGCTCCCTTTGCACCCTTTGATGATGTGTCCGATACCGTTAAATGTCAAGGTTGCTTTTTCAAGAATAACCCCATGTTGGAGGATATTACCGATAGAGTTGCAACCATAGTTAGTCACTCGAGTATCAATCCCTTGCACCTGACGACCACTTGAAAGAGCTACGACCTTGAGGTCTGCATGGCTACCATTACCAATCAAGTCACTAGCAAAATCTGCAACGACGTTTCCTTCGTTCATGACACCGATAGCCCAGTCAATACTTGCATCGTTGCCCAATTTACCTCGACGGCTAATGTAGGCTGTGACGTTCTCACCTAGACGGTCAATCGCGGCAAACTTCACTTGCGCGCCAGAGCGGGCGATGACTTCAACTGTGATATTGGCAGTTGCCTTAGCACTACCCTCACCACGTGACTCTAAACGTTCAAGGTAACTAATCTTACTGTTTTTACCAGCGATAATAAGGATATGCTTGTTAAATGGTACATCACTGTCGCTGTCTTGGTAGAAAATACCTTCGATTGGTTCTGTGATTTCTACGTTATCAGGAATGTAGAGAACTGCACCACTGTTAAAGTAGGCTGTATGGTAGGCTGCTAATTTATCATCATCGTATTTTAACAGATGACATGAAAGAATTCTTCTACGAGTTCTGGAATTTCTTCTAAAGCTGAGTGGAAGTCTGTAAAGACCACTCCTTGTTCAGCCAACTCAACTGGAATTTGTTCGAAAAAAACAGTTTGAGTTCCAACTTGCACCAATTTCAAGTGATTATCTAAAGCAGTGAAATCAGGAACATTTGCTGATGGTTCACTTTCTGTGATGGTACCATCACCCAAGATTCCAACGGTGAAATTTTGACACGCTCAATGACTGGCAATTCTAAAGCTCTCAATCTTGTCAAAAAGCTTTTTGACGGAGGTCAGACAACCAGCTTGGTTCAGCGTGCATTTCTGAAAAAAAGTTTAATAGTTTCTTTAGTCATTTACTTCTCCTAAAAAGATACGAGGGAATTACAATTCTTCCTTGTAGTCATAGCCAAGTTCTTCAGCTAGTTTTTGCGTATCCTTCACGTTCCAAACGTGCCGCCAATTCTGGACCACCAGAAAGAACAACACGACCTTCCATCATAACGTGTACCACATCTGGTGTGATATAGTTCAAAAGACGTTGGTAGTGAGTAATGATCATAGCACCAAAAACCTTCACCACGCATAGCATTGACACCTTTTAGAGACAACTTTAAGAGCATCAATATCAAGACCTGAGTCAATCTCATCAAGAAGTGCAAAAGTTGGTTCCAACATCAAGAGTTGAAGAATTTCATTGCGTTTTTTTCTCACCACCTGAGAAACCTTCGTTGAGGTAACGCTCTGCCATTTCTTCTTTCATGTTGAGCAATTCCATTTTTTTCGTCTAGCTTAGTGATAAACTCACGCACTGAAATCTTCTCATCATCTTCTTTACCAGCATTCATAGCTGCACGAAGAATTCTGCATTGGTAATTCCTGGAATTTCTGATGGGATATTGCATAGCAAGGAAAAAGTCCCATACGCGCACGCTCATCAACTTCCAATTCAAGGATATTTACACCGTCAAACAAGACTTCACCTTTAGTGACTTCATAGTTTGGGTTTCCCCATAATAGCAGCTGAAAGAGTAGACTTACCGGTACCATTTGGGTCCCATGATAGCTGCAATTTCTCCTGTTTTAAGAGTCAGGTTAACCCTTTTTAAAAATTTCTTTTCCTTCGATTTCAACGTGAAGATCTTTGATCTCTAATACTGACATGATAATTCCTTTCTTTTCAATCCGTTTTTACCATTTTTCGCTAGAAAATTGTCCTTAGTTTTTCTAGTAAAAAAACGATAAAATATCAATAAATATACTTTAATAGTATAACAAAAAAAGCCTAAAAAGGCTTTAATTTTTGTCTAGAAGCTGAGGGTTACTTCTTTCCCTCGAAAAATGGTCATCTATAGCGTTGACAATTTTACCCATAATATAGCTGACTCTAAAATTTCTTAGGATTAAAATAGCCCAAAGCAAGGCCACGATATACCGTTGCTCCATGATGGATTCATTAAAGAAATAAGTCTCGGCAGCAGTAAATAAGGCCATAATTATAAATTGTTGTCTGTTCATCGTATTATGTTACAAAATCCTTTTAATCTTCTGCTATGGTCACTTTATCCGCTAGAAAATTCAAATCCTTGAGGAAGGACAGATTCTTCAACTTCTTCCTTAACTGGGTTGACCTTGAGACGATTTAGCCTTTAGCTGAGAAATCGGCTCTGACTTCTTTCCACTCTTCCATGGAAATAGCAAGAATCTCTGGTGAAAATCCCGCTGCTTGACTGAGTATATTGCCAAACATGGTGTTGAGATTATCACGTTTCATGGTCTGACCAGCATTGAAGTTAGATTCAAATGCAAGAATCGCATGATGCTCATTAGCCGCAACAGGTTGAGAACCAACTAAAAGCGCCTTATCTGGACCTGACAAGCTTTCAATAACTTCTCCCCAAGCATTTTGGAGACGAATTAGATTTTTGACGGGCTAAATCAGGATTTTTCAACAGCTTCTTGAAGAATAGACTGAACCTTATTTGCGATCTACGCGATAAATTGACTTGCTGTTAACTGGACGACTCGGTGTTGGTGTAGTCTGCTTAGGGACTCGTATTAACATTTGCCAGAGCCTGTTTCAATCGCGCAACTTCTTCTCTAAGAGAGGCTAATTCCTCCACTTGTATCATCTGATAATGTCTGGTTTGTGAATCAATCTCTGCCAAACGAATGGTCATCATTTCAGCATAAATCTTAGGCTGTAAGCTAGCCTTGATATCAGCTAAACTACTTGTCGCAATTCCAATCATCTCAAACAAAACAGCCTGTGAAAGACCTAAGGTTATCCTTAAAGAGATCACTATGGTGAGTATTCTCCCCACCAGTTTGGACAATCAAAAATATCCCGTAGATACTGCAACAAATCCGTTACAAATCGTGTCATGCTTTTTCCGTTATCAAAAAAATCAAATTAAGATTTTTCCAAAGCACGAGTCACATCTTTTTTTGTGCCAAGGCAGCCACATAATTATCCAAAGCACTTAGACTAATGGTCCCAGTAATTTCCTCAGAAACAGCTGTTGTTAATCTAGCATCTTGAGTCAAGCTCAATGCTTGGTCTAAAATGGACAAAGCATCCCGCATACCACCTTCTGCTCTACGAGCGATAATCTCAACAGCTTCAGTTTCATAAGCAATCCCTTCCTTTTCTAAAAATATGGAAGATATGATCTCGAATATCCTGAGTTCTAATAGATTTGAACTCGAAGCGTTGAACACGAGACAAAAATGGTTGCAGGAATCTTATGAAGCTCTGTCGTTGCTAGGATAAAAAAACAACATTAGGAGTTGGGTTCTTCAAGAGTTTTCAAAAAGGGCATTGAAAGGCTCCTGTTGAAAGCATATGAACCTCATCAATGATATAGACCTTATACTGAGCTATACTTGGAGCATAAGTTGATTTATCACGGATATCACGAATTTCATCCACCCCATTGTTAGATGCCGCGTCCATTTCGATAACGTCTTCCAAGCTACCGTCTGTCACAGCTTGACAGATATAACAGTTATTACAAGGTTCTCCTCCCTCTTGATTAGGGCAGTTCATAGCCTTGGCAAAAATTTTGGCTACACTGGTTTTTCCAGTTCCACGAGGCCCTGAAAAATAGATAGGCATGGCTGATCTTTTCCTGCTCTACAGCTTGTTTCAGAGTTTTTAGCAACAATTTCCTGGCCTACTAACTGTGAAAAATGTTTGACTTCTATATTTTTCGATAAAGGGCCTGATACATTACGCTTTCTCCTCAAACATTGAAAAAAATTCCATTCGGTTTTCTCTAACAAAAATAGCAACAAACTCTTCTAGATATTTCTGATCCAAGTCATCATAATCATCAACAAGAGATGAATCTAAATCTAGAACGCCCAGAAGACGTCCCTCTTTAACCATCGGCACAACAATTTCACTACGAGCACTACTATCACAAGAAATATAGTTTGGATAGGTTTTTACATCACCAACAATAACTGTTTGACGGCTAGCTGCCGATTCACCACAAACACCTTTTTCCAAGAGCGATTCGTACACATGAAACTCCCACCTTGAAAAGGGTCCCAAAGATCAGTTCATTTCCCATCAAATAGATAGAAACCTGCAAAAAAACAGTATTGGGAAAAGCTTGTTTTTAGCAGAGCACTAGCATTTGATAGATTAGCTAACACATTGGGCTCTCCTTCTAAAAAGATAAGAGAGCTGTTCATTTATTATTTGATAAAGTGATTCTTTTTCTGAATATAACATAAAACCATTATATCAAAAAAATGCTAGTAGAAAAAGAAAAATCCCTTTGTTTTAAAAACAAAGGATTTTATTCAAATTCGAATGGATTAAAGTTCGATGTCTCCGAACAAGTCAGCCATTGAGAATCCTGTTTGAGTTTCAGGAAGTTCAAAATCACGTTTTTTTCTTGACGTTTTTGGACGACGTGGACGTGGAGCACGTTTTTTTCTTCTTTTTGTCCTTCTTCTTGAGCTGGACGTTCTTCAAGAGCTTTGATAGAAAGAGATACACGTTCTGCATCAGCGTTAACTTCAAGAACTTTAACAGTAACTTCTTGACCAACTTTAAGAGCTTCTTTTTGGATTTTTCAATACGTTTGTGTGAAATTTGTGATACGTGAACAAGTCCATCGATACCTGGCAATACTTCAACAAATGCACCGAAAGTCAGTCAAACGTTTAACTGTACCTTCTACAACATCACCTTTAGCCAATTTTTTTGCTCAACGCCATCCCATGGTCCAGGTGTTGTAGCTTTTAAGTGAAAGTGATACACGTCCTTCTTCTTCGTTAAGATCAAGGATTTTCACTTCAACTTCTTCACCAACAGTTACAACTGATTTTGGTGAAACGTTACGTTCGTGTGACAATTCAGTCAAGTGAACCAATCCGTCAACACCACCAAGGTCGATGAAAGCACCGAAGCTTGTGATACGTGCAACTTTACCAGTTACAACATCACCAACAGCCAATTTACCGAATACTTCAGCACGAGCTGCTGCAGTTGCTGCTTCTACAACTTCACGACGTGAAAGGATGAAGCGGTTTTCTTTAGGATCAACTTCTTTGATTTTTAGCATCAAACTCTTGACCTACAAAAACGCTCAGTGTTACGTACAAAACGAGTATCCAACATTGAAGCTGGGATAAATCCACGTACACCTTCAAATTCTACTGAAAGTCCACCCTTAACAGCGCGAGTTCCTTTAACTGTAACAACTTCTTCTTCGCGTCCTACAAGTTTGTCCCATGCTTTTGCGAGCTTCAAGGCGTTTTTTTAGATACAAGGTATGTTACTGTATCAGTATCTTTACCAACTACTTGACGAAGTACAAGAACATCCAATACTTCACCTACTTTTTACAAAGTCATTGATATCTGCATCGCGATCGTTTGTCAATTCGCGAAGAGTCAAGACACCTTCAACACCAGTTCCAGAGATTGCAACGTTAGCTTGAGTAGCATCAACTGTCAATACTTCAGCACTAACAACATCACCTGGCTCAACTTGGCTAACGCTATTTAGCAAATCTTCAAATTCGTTCATCTAAAAAAATCCTCCAACAATCAAGTTTTTTTCTTAAACTTGACATACTTATAATTTTTTTCCTAAGCACCCGCAAAGACATGTTATATCGTTCACGTCCTTCAATTATAAAAAAATAAAATACCCTAAGATATTTTTTTCTTTTTATCTTGAATTTATTACCTAAGAACTGGGGTAGCTGGATTCGAACCAACGCATGAGGGAGTCAAAGTCCCTTGCCTTACCGCTTGGCTATACCCCAAAAGTGAAATGGAGAGAGGGATTCGAACCCCCGAACCCGAAGGAGCGGATTTACAGTCCGCCGCGTTTAGCCTCTTCGCTATCTCTCCAATGATCAACGAAAAACTATTATATCATGAAAAATTTACAAAAAAACAAGCTTTTATTTTTGCTAAATTATAGTTTTCAATCAAAATTTCCACAGCTTTTTTTCAAGTTTTTTTATAAAAACTATCGACATTTCCATTCTTTATGATTGCAAATTGATTATCTAGTTCAGCAATTTCACCAATAACCTTTTTACCAATCGTTAAAGTATACCCTTCATACTTTTCTTTTACCAACTAAAAACAGTTGCGTCTGTTAATTGAATTTCAATTTTTTTATCTTTTTTTACTCATACGATACCTCTTTTCACTCTTCCTATTGTACAAGAAATTTAAAAAACTGGCAAGAAAAAACTCTTTATCAAGACAACCTTGATAAAGAGTTTTTGTGACAAAATCTAATTTTTTAATCTAGGGAAGACTCATTGTTAGTGGGTTGCCCCACACACTAATTTTATGTCCTTATCTTTATAATCTACGATAGCACCAATCGCAGCTTCGATACCTCTGACGATATCAGTTAAATTCATAGAAGCTGTATTAGATTTATTGATCACCTGTTCTGTCATATAGGGAATATGCATAAAGCCTGCTCTCATATGTGGAAACTTTTTATCCGCTAAATAGAGAGCCTGGTACATCAAATGATTACAAACAAAGGTTCCTGCTGTATTGGACACTGTAGCTGGTAACCCTTCCTCTTTTAATCGCTTGAACCATTGCCTTTGATAGGGAGTGTGCTAAAATAGGCTGCTTGTCCGTCTAGGCGTATAGGTGTGTCAATCGGCTGATTTCCCTTGGTTATCTGGAATTCTAGCATCATCTTGGTTGATGGCAACTCGTCTCAGGAGTTAGACTAGCTCTTCCTCCTGCTTGTCCGATGCAAAGCACAGCATCTGGCTGATATCGGATTTATTTCTGCTTCTAAAACCTCTGCTGATTGATAAAAGACTGTTGGGATTTCTACCCAATGAATCTCAGCTCCATGAATCTCAGACGGTAATGATTTAACAGCTTCCAGAGCTGGATTGACCTTTTCACCACCGAAAAGGATCAAAACCTGTTACTAATATTTTTCATTTTATTTCCTTTGCTAAAATGCCAAAAAGTACATCAAAAAAATACATGTATGATAATCATGATAATAGCTACTCCTACTTGCGCTTTGATAACCCCATTTGGATCTTTCATATCCAGGAGAGCTGCTGGTAAAGCATTAAAGTTAGCTGCCATTGGAGTCAATAAGGTTCCACAGCACCCTGCCGTCATTGCTAGAGCAGCAGCCACGATTGGATCAGCTCCCAAGGCAAATACAAAGGGAACACCAATTCCAGCAGTAATAACCGTGAAAGGCAGCAAATGCATTCCCCATTATCATGGAGAATAGAACCATCCCAAGGACATAAGCTACTACACCCATAAAACGACTACCCGAAGGAACTAGACCGCTGATCAAATGCGAAATCAAGTCTCCAACTCCTGCTACGGTAAAAATTGCACCCAAAGCACCTAAAAGTTGAGGCACAATCCCACTAGTTGAGACTTGCTGAACCATGCGATTGTTTTCTGCTAACAAGCTTTTAGGAGAACTCTTAGTAATCAATAAAAGAGAGATGGTTGCAAAAAATGCTGCAAGACTGATAGCAATCTTACTAAACTCAGGGATCATTTTTGCTAATACCAAAGCAATCAAAGCCATTAACATGACTGGAATAAAAATTTTATTCTTTAGTCGTTTAGCTTCAATGTTTGCCTTGACTTCATCCAGAGACGGTAAGGTTCCGATACGAACCTGTTTAAAGAGAGTTAGTAGGGCTAATAGCACTACGATAACTCCAATACAGATAGAAGGTAGATAGGAACCACCGATAAAACTGATGCCCAATAAAGCCCAAAACCCAGCTGTTCCAAAGCGAACTGGGTTTGTTTTATCTTTATAGCTACAATAAGCCGTATGAAGGAATTGACAACCAATCACAATATAGGTCAACTCTAATAACTGTCTTGCTAGATTGGTCATTCTTCTTTTCCTTTACTAAGCTTTATTCGCTAGCAGTTTTCTATCAAACAGGTAATTGTAAATCCCTACCATAAAGTAGGGCAACTCCTGCAACAATAAGCGAAGCTGAAGCGATGCCTGCATAATTACTTTCGTAACCCTAATTGGTCCAGTGTGCCCCCTACCAAGAGGACACCACCTGCACCAACGAAAGTGTTTCTGAGCAAAGAAATTTGCAAAATTATCATTTGCTGCTGCACGCGCTTTTAGCGCTTCGCTCTCCTGCTCCGTTAATTTTCTACCTAATTGAGACTCTGCTGCTGCTTGTCCCATGGGTTGAACCAAAGGCCTTACAAACTGCGGATGTCCTCCTAGACGAATGGCAAAGAAAGCCATCGAGTTCCCGAAAAAAAGAAATACACTGTATAAAAAAACTTCCAACGGTCAGTCCCTTTAATCTTTTGAATCAAGTCAATCGAACGTTGCTTGAGGCCAAAAGTTTCAGATAAACCTACCAGTGGCAAGGTTACCATAAAAAAATCGTAAGAACTCGTTGATTACTAAATTCTTTTTCCCAAAAATTTTCCAAGAACTCAACAAGAGAAACTCCAGAAACTAGAGCTGTAACTAAACTAGCTAAGACTACCGTTGCGATGGTATCTAACTTTATAGATAAAACCAACCACAATGATAACTATCCCTATTAGTTTAATCCATTCCATATAGGCCCCTTTTATTCCAAAAAGTACTAGTCTGTTTTATTTGACATGACTTTCTAATTCTTTTTGGTATTTATTGTTTGATTCCAATTTTTTTCTTTTTGCCATTTTTTTCAAGAGCTGCTTGATATTCTTTAGCAGTTACAATCTCTTTTTGCAATTTCATTCCCTTGAAGATGTATGGATCACCCTTAATACCTACTTGTGAGTATGGTTTAGAGAATGGAACGACATTGCTGACAACTGGTGAACCACCTGATGAAGCTGTTGGCATCAAGAGAGAACTATCAGTGAGCCAAGCTTGCGCTTTAGCATATTTTTCATATCTCTTATCCAAGTCATTTTTCTCAGAAACTGCATCATCCAAGAGTTTCTTATATTCGTCCAAACCTAGTTGAGCTACTACTTCCTTAGTCTTTTCCTTTAGTAATACCAAGGTGTTTCATAGCGGAACCGGTCTTAGGATCCATGATATTGAGATAACTTGCTGGATCTTGGTAACTTGGAGCCCATCCAGTACTGTTCAAGTCATAGTCTTTTTGAGCAGGAACACGCGCTTGAGATGTAATGCTTTCCTTTTCGTTATCGGTCATCTGAAGGACATCGATCACGACATTTTCAGAACCAAGAGTTGACTCGATTGATTGTTTAAAGGAATTGCTTTGTTGAACGGCAATGGTATCTGTCTGTTCAACTGGGACATCCAAGTGAATTGGGAAAGGTTACACCTTTTGCTTCCAATTCTTTCTTAGCTTTTTTTCAAATGAAGCTTTTGGCTTTGTCAGGATTGTAGATGGTATCTTTTTCCGTCAACGAGCTCAACACCTTTCCATTGGTCTCCATAGTTGACCAATTCTTTTTGAGCGATATCACCAAAGTTTTTACCACCAGATTGTACAAAGTTATCTGGTACTAAGCTGTTACGAATAATCTTGTCCGCACCATCTTCACCATTGAGCTGGGCAGCATAAGAATGACGGTTGAAGGCAAAGTTGATGGCTTGACGGAAGTCCTTGTTCAACATTGCTTCTTTTGTAGAAGTTTTCTGTTCTTCACTTGTTTTCGCTGTCTTATTGAAAGATTGACGGTTTACGTTAAAGGTAAAGTAGTAACTAGTTGAATCCTGTGGACTATATGTAATTTTATCCCCGTATTGTTCCAAAGTAGAAGCAAAGTTTGAGCTACTTGGGAAGAGGCGAGCTGTTGTGTAAACACCCGAAGAGAAGCTACGGATCAAGGATTCTTGGTCTGATCCATCATAGTAAGTTAATTTAACTTTCTCGATTTTAACCTTCTCTTTATCCCAATAATTTGGGTTCTTTTCATATTCGATTAAAGATTTTGAAGTCAATGTCTTCAAAATATATGGACCATTATAAAGAATACCAGCTGGACTGACCGTTCCATAATTTCTTTACCAGAAGCTTTGAGGAATTCTTCATTTACTGGCAACATAGTTGCTGAAGTTACTTTGAATTCCAGAAAGTTTCAGGTGCGTTTAGAGTGTACTCAACAGTATAATCATCCACTGCCTTAACTCCAACTGTTGAGAAAGTCGTTAGTCTCACCAGTCATATATTCATTCAAGCCCTTGATTGAGTTTTTGAATAAGAGTGACACCGTCTGATTTGCCATCAGCTACGTGTTTTCAACCCAGTAACAAAGTCATGCGCAGTTACTTCAGCGTATTCTTCACCTTCTGACGTGTACCATTTAACCCCTTTACGAAGTTTATAAGTATAAGTCAAACCATCTTGTGAGACACTCCAGTCTTCAGCTAGTGAAGGAATCAAATTCCCATATTCATCGTTTTCCAACAAACCATCAACGACGTTACCGATGATATCAGTTGTTGAAGTACGAGTTGCGATACTGTAGTCCAAAAGATGATGGGTCTACTCCATAGACATAAGAGAAAGTTGTAGGCGCATCTGCTTCCTTGTCAGCTTTACCCACAAGCTACAAGAAGAACTGCTGTACTCAGGACCACTCCTGCTGTTAACATCCACTTTTTCGTTTTCATAAAGATCTCCTTTAATAATTTTTAATCTACTTTTACAATCCAACCTTCTGGTGCTTCAATGTCACCAAATTGAATACCTGTCAATTCATCGTATAGTTTACGAGTCACTGGACCAACCTCTGTCTCACTGTAGAAAACATGGAAGTCATCACCGTGTTGGATTCCTCCAATTGGTGAGATAACTGCCGCAGTACCGCAAGCACCTGCTTCTACAAATCGATCCAGACTATCAATTGGTACATCCCCCTCAACAGGTTTCAAGCCCAAACGATGCTCTGCCAAAGTAAAGCAATGAGTACTTGGTAATCGATGGCAAGATTGACGGACTCAATGGGGTTACAAACTCATTATCAGCTGTAATTCCAAAGAAGTTTGCTGAACCGACTTCTTCAATCTTGGTGTGGGTTGATGGGTCTAGATAAATAACATCTGAGAAATGACGGGATTTAGCCATTTTTCCCTGGCAAAAGACTAGCTGCATAGTTACCCACCGACCTTGGCAGCTCCTGTTCCATTTTGGTGCAGCACGGTCATACTCATCTTGAATCAAGAAGTTTGTTGGAACCAATCCACCCTTAAAGTAATTTCCAACTGGCATAGCAAAGATGGTAAAAATATACTCCTCAGCTGGTTTTACCCCAATGATATCTCCAACACCAATCAAGAGCGGACGAAGGTAAAGGGTTCCACCAGTTCCATAAGGGGGTACGTATTCTTCATTAGCACGAACAACGGCTTTACAAGCCTCTACAAACATTTCTGTTGGAACTTGTGGCATCAAGAGACGATCACAGGTACGTTGCAGACGTTTAGCATTTTCATCTGGACGGAAGAGTTGAATACTGCCATCCTTTGTACGATAGGCTTTCAATCCTTCAAATGCTTGCTGTCCATAGTGAAGGCTTGGAGATGATTCTGAAATATGCAAGGTTGCATCTTCTGTTAATTCTCCTTGAGACCATTGTCCATTTTTAAAAATTAGCGATATAACGATAAGGTAGTTTCATATAGGAAAAAAACCGAGATTTTTCCCAATCGATCGTAACTGTCATGACAATCTCCTTTATTCTAATCAAGCTTTGTGTTCTATTCTACACTATTCTCCTAAAAAAATTCAAGTATTATTTGTAATTTTTCTGAAAATTTTACTTTATAAAAAAATCAGTCACTAGGACTGATTTTTTTAATTTTCTTTTGATTTCTTTAAAGATTTCTTTGAGATAAGCATCAAAAAACTTCTTCATCGAAATGCTATCTGAAATGAAAGCTTCCATTGCTTGTGCGCTCTGATAGATTCAAATCTTGTAGGATTGCTTCGTAAAGTCGTTCCATTATTTGATTGAATCACAAGTGTTTGCTCTCCATCTTCTACTTCTGTACTAAAGAGATCTCCAACAAATCCTTGTTCTGAGACTGCACCAGCCAAGAAGACGCGATGTGGTTTGCTCTTTAATTCTCTCAAGACTTGAAGACCACGATTAGCACGACTGGTTGCTGGAATTTCCTCTGTTGAAACACGTTTCAAACTTCCACGTTGTGTCAAAAGATAGAAGGATGAAGTATTACAGATAAAGGCTGCTTGTACAGAATCATCTGCTTTCAAGTTCATGGTTTTGACACCTGCAGCTTTGGCACCGATAACTGGCACTTCTTCGATGTTAAAGCGGAGGGCATAACCATTTTCGACTGATCAACAGAACATCATCCAATTTAATCGGAGCTACTGCTACAATCTGGTCAGTATCGTCTTTCAACTTAGCATACTTTGACAGATTTAGAACGATAGGTTCTCCATGGAGAGAATTCTTTGCGTTCGACACGTTTGATTTGACCAAGGCGAGTCGCTGCAAAGTAGGTTGTCGCATCATCAAACTGATCCACGACATCTACATATAGAACTTCTTCATTGGTTTCAAAGTTTGTAATAGACTGGCTCAGATGCTCTCCGATATCCTTCCAACGAATATCTGCTAACTCATGGACTGGTCGATAAATGACATTTCCCAAGCGTTGTAAAGATTAAAGAGATGCTGAGTAGTTTTTGACAGATTGAACGAATAGCAATCGGTCATCATCCCGTTTACCAATTTCTTCCAAGGTTGAAGCTGCAAAGGAACGAGGGCTAGTACGTTTGATATAGCCCTGCCTTCGTCACGCTGACATAGGTATCTTCTTCAGCGATAAGACTAGCTGTATCAATCTCAATCACTTTTGCTGTATCTTCTAAAGTACTCAAACGTGGAGTCGCAAATTTCTTCTTGACCTCACGAAGTTCTTTTCTTCATGAGATTGTACATGGTTCGTTCGTCACCGATGATAGCTGCAAGCATAGCAATCTTTCTCACGAAGTTCTGCTTCTTCTTCCTGCAAGACAACCACGTCTGTATTGGTCAAACGATACAGTTGCAAGGTAACGATGGCCTCAGCCTGTTCTTCTGTAAAATCATAGCTGACCTTGAGGTTTTCCTTGGCATCAGCCTTATTTCTCAGAAGCACGGATAAGAGCAATGACTTCATCTAAAAATAGAGATGACACGAATCAAACCTTCCACGATATGGAGACGTTTTTTTCAGCCTTTTTCCTTGTCAAAGCGAGAACGTGCCAAGATAACTTCACGACGGTGGGCAATATAGCTAGACAAGATAGGCACAATTCCCAACCTGACGAGGGGTGAAATTGTCAATCGCAACCATGTTGAAAGTTGTAGTTGATTTGTAGAGTCAGTATACTTGAAAAAGGTAGTTGAGAACAAGCTCGGTATTCGCATCTTTCTTGAGTTCAATCGCAATGCGAAGACCATCACGGTCAGACTCATCACGAACCTCAGCAATACCTGCCACCTTGTTATTGACACGAACTTCATCGATTTTTCTTGACCAAGTTAGCCTTTATTAATCTCATAGGGAATCTCAGTGATAACGATTTGTTCCTTACCACCTTTTCAGCTTTCTCAATTTCAGTCTTGGAACGAACAACCACGCGCCCTTTTACCAGTTTCATAGGCCTTTTTGATTTCGTCACGACCTTGGATAATGGCTCCTGTAGGGAAAGTCTGGTCCCAGGCAAGAATTCCATCAACTTTATCAACCTTAGCAGTTGGGTGATCAATCATGTAGACTGTAGCATCAATAACTTCAGCCAAATTATGCGGTGGAATATCTGTGGCATAACCAGCTGAAATCCCAGTTGAACCATTGACTAAGAGGTTTGGAAAGGCTGCTGGTAAGACAGTTGGTTCTTTCTCGGTATCGTCAAAGTTCCAAGCAAAAGGAACTGTCTTTTTCTCGATATCCTGAAGGAGATAACCTGCAATCTCAGACAAACGTGCCTCAGTATAACGCATAGCAGCAGGTGGATCTCCATCCATAGAACCGTTATTCCCGTGCATTTCAACTAGAATCTCACGGTTTTTCCAGTCCTGAGACATACGGACCATAGCATCATAGATAGAAGAATCTCCATGTGGGTGGAAATTACCCATGATGTTCCCGACAGACTTGGCTGATTTACGGTATCTCTTGTCAAAGGTATTGCCATCTTTATTCATCGAATAAAGAATACGACGTTGAACCGGCTTCAAGCCATCCCGAATGTCTGGCAAAGCCCGGTCTTGAATGATGTACTTGGAGTAGCGACCAAAGCGCTCTCCCATGATGTCCTCTAAGGACATGTTTTGGATATTACTCATATAGGATACAAAGACCCGTTTCAAAAAATGCGAAAAAAAAGTGAAAAATAGGAAATTCTCGCAGCGAGTTCGATGCTAACACAGAGAATTTATCTTTTCACACAGCATTTAGGGCGTGTTCAACTCCTTTCAAAAAAATGTAGAGTAGATTTTTATAGAATGAAAGGAATTTAGTTACCTTCAGTATAACTAAACTATCCCTTTCTGTAGTTTAATCTTTTAAATTGTGTTCTTTATTTTGTGATTTAGAAGTTTTTCTCAGCATACTCAATCATCTTCTCAGCCACTTCCTTATCGTAGTCAAAGCCCATCTTTTGAGCTAAAAGATCTTGAGCTTCTCGATGGAAAAGAGATTTGCATCGTAGCAAATAAAGACTGAGTGATTTTGTCTAAACTTGAAAAAAATCAAGCAGAGTAGAGAATTCCTTCTCTTTCTCAGTAGGTAAATACTGAAAAGAGATACTTGTAATTTTTTTACCGATGTCGACTGCTCCTCTATCACTTGCTACCTGCCAGGCTAAGACTTTTAACAATTCCTGCTGACAAATACCGTAGAGATGGTCAGTCGCATAGATGACTTGCTTACGACAAATTCCTTTGACCACGTAGGCTGACACCCACCAAAAATTCATTGCAAGATTTTTGTCAAAAGTCAGTCTCACTGGCTGGTGCTGTCCAGATAACGCTTAGGACGTCGGGAGCATAAGGGCTCAAACAAAGCCCCTTCGGGTCATTCTAAACACCGTGAAATCTGCTTCACTATCCACCCACTCTTTGATGTGCTCTTTTGGGGCAGAGGGTTAAATCGATCCGATTGCCATCTTCAAAAAGCATGAGGTAAAGACGGCGATGTCCTAGAGTAACCTCTTGCTCGATGATACGTTTGCCGAAACTGGTCCAACCAAGAAATGTCACTCGTTAGATTATCTAAATCGTCTACGACATGAGACAACATCATAGTCTTGAAACTCATCTGTTTGAACCTTTTGATTTGTACGTGAACCAGATAAAGCCACAGCATCAACCTGTAATTTTTTAGCTATTTGTAAAATCAGGTCAAGTATTTCCTGATCAGTTCTCATGTAGATCATCCTCAGTCGCCTCTATGTTCTGAATAACAGCATCTTCTTTTTCTTTTGCTTAAGAAGTTTCTGAACTCTTTTTCTTTCAAGCTCTCCGACTATAAATTGAATGATAGAACTAATTCCAAAAAATGGTAATAGAAACAGAATTCCCATTTCTAGCGTCAGCATTAAAAAGAGGAAATTAATACTCGAAAATATTGCTAAAAACCAGGCATTTATCTTAAGAAAGTTTTTGAGTAACTACTAGGATAATGCTTGAGATGTTTATTGCTTTTATAAATAGCTGTGAATCCAAAAAGCTAAGGCTCAGCTGGTGTGAAAATATAAAAGTCAAAAAAACATAGAAGAGCAAACCCTGCATAAGGATTGGACCTTAAAAGGATTATCAAATAAAAAAGACACATGCAGTTACTATGGTTAATAGTAAAAATTCAAGAAAGCGAATTTGTCTCAGGTTTTCCTTGTTTAGCAATCATATACATAACTACACCTAGAAGCTAAAGACTATCACAAGAAAAAGGAGTATCGGACAATAAACTTATCATGATGTCTACCTCTTTTAGAGAGCTAAAATTAAGAAATATAGACGATTTTTTTCAGATCAAGCCTTGAGACTGACGCCATTTATCATAGGTTTCAATGTCTGTTTTGACCATATTCATACAAAGGCCTACAACAGCCATATCATCCAAGTAGCCTGCTAACGGAATAAAAATCTGGAATAATGTCAATTGGGGAAAAGGAAATAAATAAGTGCGCTTAAAAACGGCTAAAAATAGTTCCATAAGGAACCGTTGTGTATTTCCCTTGAGCATAATTTTTTTCACTAAAGAAATCATGACTGGGATCATTGTAAATTTCTTACCAACCAATGGCATCTCTTTAATTTTTTGCTCCAAACGGTACAAAAAATCATCTAATTCATCTTTATCGTTTAATAGGGCCTCAGATTGCGCATAGCCACTTTCAAGAGCTTCTTTCACTTGCTCTTCACTTAGATTTTCAGACATATCTTGTCCTCCATTTGTATTTATATCCTAATTTTAAAACACAGTCGCTTCTTCCAGCGTAAACTTGACATTGTCTTCAATCCACTTACGGCGTGGTTCGACCTTGTCACCCATGAGGACATTGACGCGACGTTCTGCGCGTGCTAGGTCTTCAATCGTAACACGGATGAGGGTACGAGTTTCTGGGTTCATGGTTGTTTCCCAGAGTTGGTCCGCATTCATCTCACCAAGACCTTTGTAGCGTTGGAGGGTAGCGCCTTTGCCAAACTGCTTACGAAGTTCTTCTAGCTCGCCATCCGTCCAAGCGTAGGCCACTTCTTCTTTCTTGCCTTTACCTTTGGACATCTTGTAAAGAGGCGGAAGGGCGATATAGACATGTCCAGCTTCGACTAGCGGACGCATATAGCGATAAAAGAAGGTTAAGAGAAGGGTTTGAATGTGGGCACCGTCGGTGTCCGCATCGGTCATGATAATAATCTTGTCATAGTTGGCGTCTTCAAGGGAGAAGTCTGCCCCCACACCAGCACCGATGGTATAAATCATGGTGTTGATTTCTTCGTTTTTGAGGATATCTGCCATCTTGGCCTTGGCTGTATTGATCACCTTACCACGAAGAGGCAAGATAGCCTGAAACTTGCGGTCACGACCTTGTTTGGCAGAACCACCGGCAGAATCACCCTCGACTAGGTAGAGTTCATTCTTAGCTGGATTTTTAGACTGGGCTGGCGTTAATTTACCAGAAAGCAAGCCCTTGTCTTTTCTTATTTTTTTCTTACCATTTCGGCTTTCATCACGCGCCTTACGTGCAGCTTCACGAGCATCACGCGCCTTGATAGCTTTACGAATCAGATTTGAAGCTAACTCACCGTTTTCCATAAGGAAGAAGGTCAACTTATCAGCCACAATCCCATCTACAACAGGGACGAGCAAGGGGACTTCCCTAGTTTATCCTTAGTCTGTCCTTCAAACTGCAAATGTTCTTCAGGAACAAGGATGGAAAGAACTGCCGCCAACCCTTCACGGTAATCTGACCCTTCTAGGTTTTTATCTTTTTCTTTGAGAAGACCTGTCTTACGTGCATAGTCATTCATAACCTTGGTAATAGCAGACTTAAGCCCTGTCTCATGCGTTCCACCGTCTTTAGTACGAACGTTATTAACAAAGGACAAGATGTTATCTGAAAATCCATCATTGTACTGGAGGGCTACTTCTACTTGGAAACCATTGTCTTCCCCTTCAAAGTAAAGAACTGGCGTCAAGGTTTCCTTGTCTTCATTGAGGTAGGAGACAAAGTCTTGTACTCCATTCTCATAATGGAATTCAATTGCTTCATCTGTTCGTTTGTCCGTTAATGACAAGGTTACATTTCTTCAAGAGGAAAGGCTGACTCATTGAGACGCTCTGAAATGGTATTGTATTTAAAGTCTGTCGTAGAAAAGATACTAGCATCCGGCATAAAGGTCACTTTGGTACCTGTTTTAGACTTAGGTGCCGTTCCAACCTTTTCAAGAGTTGTTACTGGTTTCCCACCATTTTCAAAGCGTTGTTTGTAAACAGCCCCATCACGTGTAATTTCTACTTCGAGCCAACTAGAGAGGGCATTCACGACAGAAGAACCAACTCCGTGAAGACCACCAGAAGTCTTGTAACCACCTTGACCGAATTTTCCTCCAGCGTGAAGAATGGTAAAAGATAACCTCAACCGTTGGAATTCCCATAGCGTGCATCCCAGTCGGCATCCCACGTCCGTGGTCTTGAACCGTTAAACTTCCATCTTTATTAATCGTTACATCAATACGATCACCAAATCCAGACAGAGCTTCATCGACCGCATTATCGACAATTTCCCAAACAAGGTGATGGAGACCAGCACCGTCAGTCGATCCAATATACATCCCTGGACGTTTACGGACCGCATCCAACCCTTCTAGCACCTGAATGGCGTCATCATTATAATTGTTAATATTGATTTCCTTTTTTTGACACAAGGAACCTCCCTATTTGTTCATCTTTTCTATTTTACAGGTTTTCTAAGGATTTTGCAAAATTTTCAAGTTAAAAGCCTATTCACAAGTCCTTTTTAGTAAAAAATCACTCATTCTCGCCCTAAAAAAAGAAACCAAGACGAGAGTCTCAGTTTTCTTTTTCCTTTAACTTGACTTGTTGCAATATCTTCACCAAACCATTTTTTTGGCTAATTTCTTGGAATTTTACCTTCTTGATAGAGTTCTACAAAAGCTTTATTCAAATTGGCTAATAAGGTCTTATCCGCTGGTCTTACTCCGACTGCAAAAGACTCACTCTCAAAACCGGCTGAGAAAATCTCATACTGGTCTAATATCCCTTCTGTTTTAAGATAATAATTGGCATAAACACGGTCAATTAAAAGAGCATCAATCCGATCATTTTGCAAGTCAATCAAGGCTTCATTAAAACTCTGATATTGGTTTGCTTTTTGATCTTTTACGATATTTTTTAAGAGTTCTGGTTGAGCTTCGAAATCTAGATAACCAGAAGAACCTGCTTGAGCCCCCAAAATCTTTCCTGCCATATCAGACACTGATTGAATATTTTGCGATTTTTTAGAGACGAGAACCTGCTGATTCTCCATATAAGGAATGGTAAAAGCTACTTTCTCACGGCGTTCATCAGTCGCCGAATATCCATTCCAGATTGCATCAATGGTCCCGTTTTGAAGTTCTGTTTCTTTCATATCCCAATCAATGGGTTGAAACTGTACCTTGAACCCCAGTTTCTCAGAAACGGCTTGGGCTAAATCAATATCAAATCCAACATATTGCCCATTCTTTTCTTCAAATCCCATAGGAACAAAAGTATTGTCAAATCCGATAGTAATTGTTCCTTGTTGTTGGTATTTTGTCCCAATTATCGACTTTAGGGATTGCTAGCTTTTTTTGTGCATCCCTACCAGGAAAAAAAGCCAGAAAGAATACCAAAAACAAGGCTGATTTTCTTTCGATTCATAGACACCTCCTACTTAGGCTCTACTTTGAGAATCTGGTCAGCAATATTCTCTGCAAACTGGAGATCGTGGGTCACGACAATCTGCGTCATGCCTAAGTCTCGATTTTGTAAAATCAGTTTTTCAACTTCGAGACGCAACTCTGGATCAAGGGCAGAAGTTGGTTCATCATATCCAATCACTTCTGGATCTATCATCATTGCACGTGCTAAAGCAACCCGTTGCTTTTGACCACCAGATAATGAGTATGGATAAGCATCTGCGTGAGCTTCGAGTCCTAGACGAGTGAGTAAGTCGACTGCCTTCTTCTTGGCATCTGCTTCAGACATCCCCATAGTTTTGATGGGTGACAAAATCAAGTTCTCCATAACGGATAAGTGAGGAAAAAGTTGAAAATCTTGAAATACAAAACCTAACAAGTGGCGTTTTTCAAGTTCATCCAAAGGTAACGATTCTCCGTTATAAAAAATCTCACCTGAATCAATAGTCTCTAGTCCAGCTAACATTCTAAGCAAGGTTGTCTTCCCACCACCAGAAGGTCCAACGATGGCCAAAATCTGCTTTTCAGGAATTGTTAAACTGAAATTGGATAAAATTTCTTTTTTTCCATATTTTTTGCTGATATTTCTTAACTCTAACATGGATAACCTCCTATCTATAGTAGCTGAATTTTTTCTCAAGTTTCTTAGCTAAAATTGTAACAATACCAATCATAAGCAGATAAATAGCTCCCTGCTAGAAACATTGGGATCAAGCTAGCATCACGATTGGCTGCAGTACGACTGGCTAGGATTAAATCTGAAATACCGAGTGCATAGACCAGAGAAGTATCCTTAACCAAACTCATAACCTCGTTAAATACACTTGGTAAGACAATCTTGGTCACCTGTGGCAAGATGATATAGCGAACGGTATCAATAGGATTAAATTTCAAAACCTTAGCTGCTTCGTATTGCCCCTGAGGAATCGTTGCAATTCCTCCACGGAAAATTTCAGCAAAATAGGCTGCATAATTAAGCGTGAAGGCAATAATCGCTGCAGGCACACGATCTAAACGAATCCCAATACTTGGAAGGACATAATAAATAAAAATTAGTTGCAAGAGCAAGGGTGTCCCGCGCATCACCCAGATATAGATATCAATCATGTAATGGAGGGGTTTCCAATGGACCTGTAAGCAAAAGGCAACCAAAATGCCTAAAGGGATTGAAAAGAGCAAGACCAGTGCAAAAACTTGTAAAGTCATTGTAGCACCGCTCAATAAACTTGGTAATATCTCGAATAAGTAAGACATATTCCACCTCCTAAAAATAATTGTTCCTATTATAGCATAAATAAACATAAAAATCAAGGATTTTCAGAAATTTCCATGAATTTTTAAAACTTTAGCCTTAATTTCCGAACAATAGTGCTCATGAGAAAAATTTTTCTACTTACATAAAGTATCAGATGTCACAAATTGAGAAAAGATTCCTTTCCGTTTCTCTCCGATTTCATGGTATAATAGAAGCATGATGACAATAGTATTATTAATTTTAGCTTATTTATTGGGTTCTATCCCTTCAGGACTGTGGATTGGGCAAATCTTCTTTAAGATCAATCTAAGAGAACATGGTTCAGGTAATACTGGAACGACCAATACCTTTCGTATTTTAGGTAAGAAAGCGGGTATGGCAACCTTCGTGATCGACTTTTTCAAAGGAACCATCGCAACCTTGCTTCCACTTATCTTTCAAGTTCAAGGTGTCTCCCCTCTAGTCTTTGGCCTTTTAGCTGTGATTGGGCATACCTTCCCAGTATTTGCAGGCTTTAAAGGAGGAAAGGCTGTTGCAACTAGTGCTGGAGTCATTTTCGGATTTGCTCCTCTATTTTGCCTCTATCTAGCAGTTGTTTTCTTCGGCACTCTTTATCTAGGCAGTATGATTTCTCTCTCTAGTGTTACTGCTGCCCTTGCTGCTGTACTTGGGGTGATTCTCTTTCCACTTATCGGTTTCCTACTGCCAAGTTACGATTTATTATTTGTAGTGATTATCCTAGCCCTCGCAAGTCTAATTATCATTCGCCATAAGGATAATATCAATCGTATTCAAAACAAAACTGAGAACCTAGTTCCTTGGGGACTAAATCTCACCCATCAAAAACCCAAAAAATAAATAGTCTGGGACAATAGTCGTCTAGCACCAAAAAAAGCAACGGATTTGCCGTTGCTTTTTGCATGGTTGCGATAGTCTTGGTAAAATAGAATTGCACAATAAACCATTTAGAAAGGCTATCCCATGCATATTCACTATAACACAAATCAAACAACTTTACCACTAGAAATCAGTTCCTTCTTGCCACAAGACCATCTCGTTTTTACGATTGAAAAAGTGGTGAATACCTTGGAGGATCGTCACTTCCATACCTTCTATCATGAATTTGGCCGCCCGTCTTATCACCCTAAAATGCTTGTATCTACTCTTCTATTTGCCTATTCACAAGGGATTTTCTCTGGACGAAAAATCGAAAAAATGATGATTGAAAATCTGGCTATGCAGTACCTAACAGGACAGTCGGTTGTCAGCTATCGCACCATCAATCGTTTTCGAGTCGCTGAAGGGATGGAAGAACTCATTCGTGATCTTTTCATCGACCTCAATCTTCGGTTAAAAATGGAAGAGTTAGTGACTTTAGACTGTTTGTTTATTGACGGGACTAAGATTGAAGCCAATGCCAACAAGTATAGTTTCGTGTGGAAGAAAGCAACGGACAAGTTTTCCGCCAAACTTCAAGAACAGATACAGGTCTATTTTCAAGAAGAAATCACTCCCCTTATCCATCAGGCCATTAAGCTGGATGAAGAAGAGCCTATCTCCTCAGAGCAGTTGCTTGAATTCGCTCAAGTCCTTGAAGAAGAATTGGAAAAACTGAACCAGGACATTGAGGAGATACCCGTTAAAGGGAAGGATGAGCGTAAAACCCAACGTCGGAAACTCAAGAAAGTCTTGCGTAAAGTCAAGGAGGATTTTTCAGTACGTGCTGAAAAATATGAGAAGTATCAGGAAACTTTTGAAGGGCGCAACAGCTTTTCTAAAACCGATCCAGATGCCACTTTTATGCGGATGAAGGAAGACCATATGAAAAATGGCCAACTCAAGGCTGCTTATAATCTTCAAATCGCTACTGAAAACCAATTTGTTCTTCACTATGATGTCTTCTCAAATCCGACAGACACCAAAACTCTTTTACCTTTACTTGAAACCTATCCGCATGACGTAAAGACAGTTGTCGCAGATGCTGGATATGGAAGCGAAGAGAACCTCCTTCGTTTAGATGAAAAGAAAGTGAACCATCTGATTAAATATGCCATGTTTGATAAGGAACAGAAGAGAGGGTATAAACAGTCGGCCAAAAACTTAGCGAATTGGCACTATAGTGACAAGGAGGATAGCTACACGCATCCTGAAGGGTGGTGCTATCGTTTTCACCATACCAAACATCAGAAAACACAGACGGACTTTCAACAGGAAATCAAGGTTTACTACGCTGATGAATCCGAATCAGCCCCTCAAAAGGGACTGTATATGAATAAACGCTATCAGCACTTAAAAACTAAAGAATGTCAGGCGCTTTTATCTCCCGAAGGTAGACAGATTTTCGCTCAACGTAAGATTGATGTGGAACCTGTCTTTGGGCAGATAAAGGCTTGTTTGGGTTACAAGAGATGTAATCTGAGAGGGAAGCGTCAAGTGAGAATTGACATGGGATTGGTACTTATGGCCAATAACCTCCTAAAATACAATAAGAGAACGACTCAAAATTAAAAAGCTAGAGTTCCACTATTGGGAACCTCTAGCTTTTTTGTGGCTGAGAACTATTTTGTCCCAGACTCTTCTCTATATTCTATTGTATCAATTTTCTTATTCCGATTTCAGTTGTGACAAGTTTAATCATATATATTTCCATTCTCCAGTTAAACATCTATCTTCTATTGGGCCAATTGTTATTAAAAATATAAGCCCTTCTCCACACTTTCCTGAATTAACTCTTCTGTCAGTTTCCATAATTCTTCTGATTCACTTTTTATGAACTTTTTCTTTTCTAATACCATGTCTGCACTGATATTATCAGGATTATAATTGAATTCTGACACTTCCAAGTGATTTATCAGCGGTACCAAGGCGTCGATAACTCTTGCATATCTTGCTTCAGAACTCTGCCCTTTTTCAAATTCCAACCACGAATTTTTCATTTGTAAATATTTTTCTTCTGGAAGGATACTCATTGTTTTTTCTATAGATGCTAGTTCTCTATCATGAGAATGAAGCTTTTTTTCATCATCAAACACCCAAGTATCTCCGGCATAAATCTCACCTAAATCATGAATCAATAACATAGGAATCACTTTTTCCATATCCAATTTTTTAGGATAATAATCTTGAAGAACCATCGCAGCTATGGCACCCTGCCAGGAATGTTCGGCACTATTTTCAAATCTGCCATCAAGAGTTCTATTAAATCTTGTCACTGACTTTAATTTCTCTATTTCTTTAATAAAATCAACTGAATGTTTCAAATTACTCATTGCTATTCCTACCTTATTCTAAATTACAAATATAATAGCAAAAATTAATCTTTACATCATTAATTTCCCGTATTTGCAAAAAATAACGCCTAATCCACATGAGATTAGACGCTGATAAAATGACTCTCGCTTATTCATCAGTTCAAGGTTCTCTTATCCATATTTGGCAAAGATAGCTTGAACTTAATAATACAAAGTCGAATCACAAAGCCAACTATCGAGAGAATGATAAAGACAGTGATTCTTGGAAAGTGAAGGACAAAGGCCAACCAGTAATAAATAACTCCAATTACGAAAGATAGAAGGGCATAAATGTCTTCTTTTAGAACACTTGGAACTTCGTTGATTAAGAGGTCTCGGATAATACCACCACCGGCTCCTGTTAGACAAGCCAAAATCCCAGCAGACATTAGATTTAGCTTACTATCCACTAAGGCTGTCGCTCCAATCAAGGAGAAAATAATCAGCCCAATGGAGTCAAAAATGAGATAGGCTTCCCTCAACCACTTATAGAACTTTTTATCATGACTAGCATTGGCCTGTTTTGAAGTCACAAAGACATACATGATAACAGCAACTAGGATAGAGACATAAATGGGGCTAGGATCTGCTAGAGAAGCGGGAAAGCGACTAATAATGGAATCTCTTAGGATTCCTCCGCCTACTGCAGTTACGATTGCCAATAAACTGATTCCAAAAATATCTAAACGTTTACCAAATCCTTTGATGGCTCCTGACGCCGCAAAGGCTATAGTCCCAATATAATTACTGATCATTAGGAATAGGTCAAAATCCATATAAGCTCCTCAATTTATTTTTGTAACCTTTCCGACTTCTTGAAGGTTATTTAAATGCTTAGCTTAAAAATTTGTAACGAGCACTAACTAAGCATCCATATTCTCTAAATCTTTTAGTTTTACAGAAACAATCTTAGAAACACCAGATTCTTGCATAGTAACTCCATAAATTGAGTCAGCTGCCGCCATAGTTCCCTTACGGTGAGTAACAACGATAAACTGACTATCCTTATCAAATCGATTGAGATAATCCCCAAAGCGTTTAACGTTTGCTTCATCGAGTGCAGCTTCTACTTCATCCAAGATAACAAATGGAATGGTCTTGACACGAATGATTGAGAAGAGCAAAGCCAGAGCTGACAGGGCCTTCTCTCCACCACTCATGAGATTGAGAGATTGGATTTTTTTACCTGGTGGTTGCACAGAGATTTCGACACCTGCTGTCAATAAATCTCCTTCTGTCAGGATTAGGGATGCTTGACCACCGCCAAACATCTGCTTGAAAGTCACCTTAAAGGACTCACGAATAGCTTCAAACGTAGACTTAAAGCGTTCCTTCACTTCATCATTCATCTCTGTAATGGTCTCAAGAAGAAGATTTTTAGCAGAAAGAATATCGTCGCGCTGACTATTCAAGAATTCCAAGCGTTCGTGTACTTCGTCAAACTGTTCAATGGCATCCAAATTAACAGGACCAAGTGAACGAATGGATTTTTCCAAATTCTTAACCTTTTGTTCAGCGACAGCCAAGTCTTCCAATTTGTTGGCTTGTTCTAATGCTTCTGTATAACTAATCTGGTATTCTTCAGTCAGTTGACCTTGAAGATAGCGAAGGTGGTCTGTAATCTTCTCTTTAGTTGCTTCTGCACGTGTTTGCTTACGTATCCATTCTTCATTTTGCTGACGAGCTTGTTCTAAATGACTAGCAATATCATCCAATTGACCTTCAATATCATCTAGTTCAAACTGCTTACGAACCAATCCTTGTTGAATTTCTTCCTTGTGACTCTTAGCTTCTGCTTCCTGCTTAGCCAAAAGTTCTGTATCAACTTTTTCAAGATTGTCTACTTTTTCTTGCAAAAGACGTTCAATCTCTTCTTGCTCGATATTGAGGTTCTCAAGTTCTTTATTGATCCGTTCAATATCAGCAACTTCATAACGCTTTTGACCTAACATTTCTGTTTTACGAAGACGCTCTTGAGAAAGTTTTTCCTGTAAGTTTTGATAGCGTTCCTGAATAGCATTTTTATTGGACTTGATTTCTTCGATTTCAGATTCAAGCTTTTGCTTTTCGGTTGCAATAACTGCGAGACGTTCCTGGCATTTTTCCTTTTCAGCTTGCCAATCTCCACCTCTAAAATTAGTTAATTCTTGCTCCTGAAGTTTCAAGAGTGTCTCAAGTTCTTCAACCTGCTGGCTAGTTTGTTGATAAGCTAAGTACAAGCCTTGTTCCTGGATACGAGCTTGCTCTCCCTGGGACTTAATGGTCTCCAAAGTTTGAGTGAGGGTAGCTAAGTTTTCTTGAACTGATTTCAAGTTCTCTTCTTCCTGACGAAGTAGCTTTTCTTCTTGAGCAATTTCTTTTTGCAATTGCTCCAATTCAGGCTTGATGAAAATACTGTTATTTTGACGATTGGCCCCACCAGCATAAGAACCACCTGTTCGCAATTCTGTACCATCTAGTGTTACCATCCGAACTTGATAGCGTACCTTACGAGCCGCATCACGCGCATGTTCCACTGTATCAAAGATAGCTGTCGTAGCTAGCAGATTTTTAAAGATAGCTTCAAGCTTGGCATCAAAAGTAACCAATTCATCTGCCATGCCAAGAAAACCAGGACTTGAGGCAATCACATCTTGATTCTGACCTGAAATACTACGTGCCTTAATGGTTGTCAAAGGTAGGAAAGTCGCACGACCAGCTCGGTTTCTTTTTAGGAATCGATAGCCTTAGTCGCTGCCTGTTCATCTTCAACGATAATGTGTTGGCTACTTGCACCAAGGGCAATTTCAAGTGCTGTCTGAAAACGAACATCAAAGGTTAAATGTTCACTAACTGCTCCAATAATACCACCTAAGCGATTTTTTTCTTGGAGAACAGTCTTGACACCCGCATAAAAATTGCTATGGTTTTTAAGAATGTTTTCCAAACTTTGCGCCTTGGCCTGTTTGTTTTTCAGACTATCCAAACGGTCAAAGAGTAGATTTTGCTGACTTTGATAAGCCTGCTTTTGTTCTTCCTCTTGCTTAGCACTGATCTGATAATTGACAAGTAAACTTTGTACTTCTTCTTTAGCTGATTTAAGGGCAAGCTCTTGCTCACTAGCCTTGGACTTGGCAGAAGCCAATTGTTCCTTCAAGGATTCTAATTGTTCTTCTTGCTTTTGAGTCTGTTGGCGACTATTTTCAAGGTCATTTTCAATCCTTGTTAATTGGTTAGAGACATCCGCTTCTTCCTGTAAGAAAGCCACAAAACGTTCACGCAATTGCTCAATCATTTGATCTGGATCATCAGAAAAAGCCAATAATTCTGCTTCTAAGCGATTGAGTTCCTTAGTATTGACCGCTAAATTTTCTTCTAACTGACTGAGATTTGCTTCTTTTTCTTCCTTCTCCTGAATGAGAGCATTTCTCTTTTCGTCCAAACTAGCCAAACGTGTCTGAGCTTCTTGTTGATTGAGAGCAACTTGCTCTGTTTCCAGTTTTGACAGGGCTAACTTACGCTCTAATTCACTGATTAAACTAGTCAAATCCATCAGACTTGACTGGTCTTTTGCCATCTCAGCCTGCAAATCATGACGTTTCTTCTTGAGAGCTTGATTTTCTTCTTCTACGTCTTGACGTTTTTGATAATAACCGGTTAAAAGTTCTTGGACTTGGTTTAATTCTTCTTCTGTTAGATCCAATTCAGCCTTATTGGCTTGAATTTGTGCAACCAAAACATCTAAGTAGATTGCTTTACGTTGGCCGTCCAGATCCATAAATTTACGAGCTGTAGCTGCTTGCTTCTCCAAAGGCTTGATTTGATTGTCCAACTCATAGATGATGTCTTCTAAACGGTCTAGATTGTCCTGAGTTTGTTGAAGCTTGCTTTCTGTCTCTTTTCGACGGGTTTTATACTTCAAAACTCCCGCCGCTTCTTCAAGATAGCGCGACGTTCTTCAGGTTTGGAGTTAAAGATTTCTTCGACCTTTCCTTGGGAAATGATGGAGAAAGAATCACGTCCGAGACCAGTATCTAAGAAAAGATCATGGATATCACGGAGACGAACTTTTTTTCCGTCTATCTTGTACTCACTATCTCCACTTCGATAGATATGACGTTCAACTTTGATTTCCTGGCCTGCATCCTTGATAAAGCCATCTTGGTTATCCAAAGTAACAATAACAGAAGCGTAGTTTAGAGGTTTCCGACTTTCTGTTCCTGCAAAGATGACATCAGGCATCTTCCCACCACGCAGACTCTTGACACTAGATTCACCAAGTGCCCAACGGAGGCTTTCAGTGATATTTGATTTCCCAGAGCCATTTGGTCCTACAACCGCCGTCACCCCTTGGTCAAAAACAACCTTGGTCTTGTCAGCAAAGGACTTAAACCCTTGGATCTCAATTTCCTTTAAATACATGAATCCAGCCCTTTCTCAACTGCATTTTTAGCGGCTTCCTGCTCGGCCAATTTTTTAGAGCGCCCTTTACCTGAACCTAGACTTTGCCCCTCAACAAGGACTTCAACCTCAAACATCTTATCATGGGCTGGCCCAATCTCTGAAATCACCTGATAACGAATATCAACATCTCCATTAACTTGGAGCAATTCTTGCAGATGAGTCTTATAATCCTTGATCATCTCAAAATCGCCAGCTTCAACCTTAGGAATCATGACTTGGTAGATAAAGGTTTTTACAGTCTTTATATCCTTATCTAAAAGCAGGGCACCCAAAAAGGCTTCGAAGGCATCCCCCAAGATCGTGTCTCGGTTACGACCACCAGACTTTTCCTCCCCCTTACCAAGCTTGATAAACTGGTCAAACTGACAATCACGGGCAAAACCAGCCAAACTTTCTTCTCGTACAATCATAGCACGAAGTTTAGACAGGTCCCCTTCTGGTTTTTTAGGGTATTTTTTAAACAAATATTCTGAAATCAATAATTGCAGAACAGCGTCTCCTAAAAATTCCAAGCGTTCGTTGTGTGAAATTTTTAAGAGGCGGTGCTCATTGGCATAACTGGTATGGGTAAAAGCTGTTTCAAGTAAGCTTTTATCTGTAAAAACAAGTTCAAAACGGTCTTGTAACACTGATTCTAATTCTTTCATGACTACCTCTTTCTAAATCATTATAATCCTATCCATTATATCAAAAAAAGGCTTCATAGTCAGAAAAGAACAGTGAAAAGCTTATTTTCTAACTTCTAGCTAAAATCAGCTCCCAGCTAGCGAATTAGGCTTTTTTTTGGTATAATAAATCTTATGGAAATTGAAAAAACCAATCGAATGAATGCTCTGTTTGAATTTTATGCAGCACTTTTGACTGATAAGCAAATGAACTATATCGAACTCTACTATGCAGACGACTATAGTTTAGCTGAAATCGCTGAAGAGTTCGGCGTTAGTCGCCAGGCTGTTTATGACAATATCAAACGTACAGAAAAGATACTGGAAGATTATGAAATGAAGCTCCATATGTACTCTGACTACATTGTTCGCAGTCAGATTTTTGATCAGATTTTGGAGCGTTATCCAGAGGATGCTTTTCTGCAAGAGCAAATTGAGATTTTGACCAGTATTGATAATAGGGAGTAATCATGGAAAATCTTGTCGTCTATAAAGGAATACCCTGTAAATTATTAGCTGCAGAGGAACCATTTCCTAGTCGACTACAGATTATCTCACCCAAAGATATCTCCAAAGCTATGCAAATAGGTTTTAGCTGTTGGGGATATCCAAATGAAATCATGAAAGAAGTCACACCCGAAGAACTAGAGTGTTTGCAACATTTCGGACGATTTCCACTGAATTGAAAAAATAGGAGAAAAACATGGCATTTGAAAATTTAACAGAACGTTTGCAGAACGTCTTTAAAAACCTACGTAAAAAAGGAAAAATCACAGAGAGTGATATCCAAGAAGCGACCAAGGAAATTCGTCTGGCACTTTTAGAAGCCGACGTTGCTCTGCCAGTTGTTAAGGACTTTATCAAAAAAGTTCGCGAACGTGCGATTGGGCATGAAGTCATTGATACCCTCAATCCAGCTCAACAAATCATTAAGATTGTCAATGAAGAATTAACAGAAATCCTTGGTTCAGACACAGCTGAGATTATCAAGTCACCAAAAATCCCAACCATTATCATGATGGTTGGTTTGCAGGGGGCTGGTAAAACAACTTTTGCAGGTAAACTTGCTAACAAACTTAAAAAGGAAGAGGATGCTCGTCCTTTGATGATTGCAGCCGATATCTATCGTCCTGCTGCTATTGACCAGTTGAAAACACTGGGACAACAAATTGATATTCCTGTCTTTGCTCTTGGAACTGAAGTTCCTGCAGTTGAGATTGTTCGCCAAGGTTTGGAACAAGCCAAAGCCAACCATAACGACTATGTCTTGATTGATACGGCCGGTCGTTTGCAAATTGACGAACTTCTCATGAATGAGCTTCGTGACGTTAAAGCCCTCGCTCAACCAAATGAGATTCTCTTGGTCATCGATGCCATGATTGGTCAGGAAGCTGCCAACGTTGCTCGTGAATTTAACGCTCAGTTGGAAGTGACTGGTGTCATCCTTACAAAGATTGACGGTGATACTCGTGGTGGTGCGGCCCTTTCTGTTCGTCACATCACTGGAAAACCAATCAAGTTCACTGGTACTGGTGAAAAGATTACCGACATTGAAACCTTCCACCCAGACCGTATGGCTAGCCGTATTCTCGGTATGGGGGATATGCTGACTCTGATTGAGAAAGCTTCCCAAGAATACGACGAGCAAAAAGCCATTGAAATGGCTGAGAAGATGCGAGAAAATACCTTTGATTTCAACGATTTCATCGATCAGTTGGATCAGGTACAAAATATGGGGCCAATGGAAGATTTGCTCAAGATGATTCCAGGAATGGCCAACAATCCTGCCCTTCAAAATATGAAGGTGGATGAAAAACAAATTGCTCGCAAACGTGCCATCGTCTCTTCTATGACTCCTGAAGAACGTGAAAATCCAGACTTACTTACTCCAAGTCGCCGTCGTCGTATCGCTGCTGGTTCTGGTAATACCTTTATCGAAGTCAACAAATTTATCAAGGACTTTAACCAAGCCAAACAACTCATGCAAGGTGTCATGTCTGGTGACATGAATAAAATGATGAAACAAATGGGCATCAACCCTAACAACCTTCCTAAAAATATGCCTGGGGGTATGGATATGTCTGCCCTTGAAGGTATGATGGGACAAGGTGGTATGCCTGACCTTTCAGCTCTTGGTGGAGCAGGAATGCCTGATATGAGCCAGATGTTTGGTGGAGGTCTCAAGGGTAAAATCGGTGAATTTGCTATGAAGCAATCCATGAAACGCATGGCCAATAAAATGAAAAAAGCTAAGAAAAAACGCAAATAAAAAGGAGAGTGGGACAGAAATCGGTAATTCGTTAGAATTCGATTTCGTCGTCCCACCTCCGCACAGTTGAGTAGGGCTGTAAAAGCTGATGAAATCAGCGTAGTAGAGCCCACTCAACCACTGCGTCTTGATCGACAATCCAAAGATAATTGAGAGGCTGGGACAAAAGTCCTAGCCTCTTTTTTAGTTATTTCTAAGTTTCTCCAAGGTTTGCTTGAAGATATCTGGGATATCAGCAGTAAATTCCATAGTTTCACCAGTTCTTGGATGGGTAAATCCTAGCGTCTTGGCATGGAGAAATTGCCCATGCCCCTTTAGGGTTTTACGGGGTCCATAAACCTCATCACCAGCGACAGGATGACCGATATAAGCCATGTGCACACGGATTTGATGAGTTCGTCCTGTTTCCAGTTGCAACTCTAATAAAGAATAGTCTCCAAAGCGTTCCAAGACTTGGAAACGTGTCACTGCTGGTTTTCCTTTAGCAGTCACAGCTTGTTTCTTGCGGTCTTTTTCGCTACGACCAATCGGCGCCTCAATGACTCCACGGTCATTTGGAAGATTCCCATGAACGATGGCCCAATATTTTCGAAGAGACTTTTTGTCCTTCAATTCTTGAGCTAGTGCTAAATGGGCATCATCGTTTTTAGCAATCATCAAGAGTCCAGATGTATCTTTATCGATACGATGGACAATCCCTGGTCTCAATACACCATTAATGCCTGATAGGTCCTTGATATGGTACATGAGGGCATTAACCAAGGTACCACTGGTATGACCAGCACTTGGATGAACAACCATGCCTTGAGGTTTGTTGACTACTGCTACATCCTCATCTTGATAAATGATTTCTAGAGGAATATCTTCAGCTACATACTCCAAAACCTCTGGTTCTGGCACCTGATAAGTAACGACATCGCCCTCTTGGACCGTATACTTGGCTTTTTTGACCTGACTGTTGACCAAGACTTGACCTGACTTTATTTGTTCATTGGCGAGACTACGAGACAATTCTGTCAAATCTGACAAAGCCTTATCTAAACGTACCCCGCCTCTTTCAATTTTAATTTCCATTCATTTCCTCTTTTAGCATTGCAAGCAATAAAACAAGCACTCCGACTGTCAGATAGCTATCAGCCACATTAAATATGGCAAAATTAACAAAGTCTAAGTGAAACATATCCACCACGAAGCCTTGACTAACGCGATCGATAAAGTTTCCCAGACCACCTGCAATAATCAAAACCAATCCAAGAACTGTCCAGAAGGAATCCTCTATATGCTTATGCAGATACCAGATAGCCCCTGCCATAACTACAAGGGTTATTACTGCAAAAAACCACTGCTGATCTTGGAGCATTGAAAAGGCTGCCCCCCTATTTTGCAGATAGGTTAAACTGACCAGATTTGGGATCCATGATTTAATTTCACCAAGAGCAATATTCTGAACGACATAAGCTTTTACCAATTGATCTAACACGATTAAGGCTACTATGATTCCTGCTACTATTCCTCTTTTTTTCATACTTTCCTCTTCTGATCAAAATACTCTTGCATGACCTCTACAAATAAAGTCCCTGCCTGGCTCAAGTCCACTTCCTCACGCTTGACATAAACCATGCGATTATTGAGATTATCATTTAGCGGAATAACGGTGATCCCGTTCACACTATCGCTATCTAAGAATCCAGATCCAGTCGCATAAGCATTTGTTCTTTCAAGAATCCCATTTAAGGTAGCGCGGTCAGTTACATTAAACATTTGAGAGCTAGCACTTGTATCTACAAAGTTCTCTGAGTAATAAAGATACTCATCCTTTTCTTGCGTGAATCGAACTGTTGGTAAATCTGCCAAATCCTCCATAACCAACTCCTTTTTCTTGGCTAAAGGATGTCCTTCACGCAGATAGATATGCGTCTGGAAAGAAATCAACTCAATCACTTCAAGTCCTAACTTTTCAACCCGTTGCATAATTCCTTTTTGGTTTTGATTGTTGAGGTAGATAATTCCAATCTCACTATGTCCTTGGGCTACTTCGTCCAAAATCTGAACAGTTGTAGATTCAAAAATACGAAAATTCTTATAGTCAGGATATTGTTGCGAAAAAGCTGTAATGGTTGGTGGCAAGAAATCATAGTGCTGGCTGGCTATTGAAAACTCATCTTTCTCCTCTTCAGGATTGGCATACTGATTTTGGAAAACATCAAATCCTTTAACCAACTCTTGTGCCTTTTCATAAAATTCCATCCCGCGACGTGTAAGAAAAGTTCCTGAACTGGTTCTACGAAAAATCTTGAAGCCAAGCTCTTTTTCCAAGTCTCTTACAGAAATAGATAGACTGGGTTGGCTAACGTACATTTTCTCAGCCGCTTCACGAAAAGTACCACTATTAGCAATAGCTACAACGTAGCGTAATTGTTGAATATTCATGATTTCTCCTTCGATTTCTATCTTATCATTATACCATAAATCAAGCCTATCCAACAAAGGAAAATCATAAGACAGTTACTTCTAAGAAAAGCAAACAAAAAACACCTTTCAAGTAAGATGAAATTCTAACCAAAAGGTGTTAGTGTTACTATTATTTAGCTGCTGCGTAAAGCTCATCTACCTTGTTCCAGTTAATGACTGAGAAGAAAGCTTTGATATAGTCAGGACGCACGTTGCGGTATTTGACATAGTAAGCATGTTCCCAAACGTCCAAGCCCAAGATTGGTTTTTTACCTTCTGAGATTGGTGTGTCTTGGTTGGCTGTAGAAGTCACTTCAAGCTTCCCTTCTTTGTTGACAACCAACCATGCCCAGCCAGAACCAAAGCGAGTTGTAGCTGCTGCTGTAAAGGCTGCTTGGAACTCTTCAAATGAACCAAATGTTGCATCGATTGCTGCTGCAAGTTCTGCTGAAGGAGCTGTTTTTTCAGGAGTCATCAATTCCCAGAAAAGAGCGTGGTTCAAGTGTCCACCACCGTTATTGATAAGCGCTTGTCGGATATCAGCTGGGATAGATTCTACATCAGCAAGCAAGGCTTCAAGGTCTTCACCGATTTCAGGGTGTTTTTCAAGAGCAGCATTCGCATTGTTGACGTAGGTTTGATGGTGCTTGTCATGGTGCAAGTGCATTGTTTCTGCATCGATATATGGTTCCAAGGCGTCATATGCGTATGGAAGGTCTGGTAAGATAATAGCCATCTGTAATACCTCTTTTTCTTTCTATATAATGATGATAACGCAATCATCCTATTTTTTCAAGTTATTTGCTCAATTTGACTGGCTAGCAATCTGCAACAAAGCCTTCTCAAACAGGTAGCCTTTCTCATAAACTCCTGTCTTAATTTGGTAATCAGCTTGGATGAGATAACGAATAGAATTCTGGAGAAAATCAAGGGATAGTCTTCGAGAATCACGAAGGGCAAACTTGATTTGGTAGGGATTAGGATTGCGACCCAGATAGTGACCTAAACTGCTGACCATCTGGGACTCTGTCTGACCAGACTCTTGCAAAATTTCACTTGGGTATAGAGTCTGAACTGCCCCAACATAATGGCAATCAGTTTAATCTCATCTTCTCCCTGCAAAGTCAAATCTTTCACTAAATCACGTGCCTGATCAATCTTCTTAGTCAATATTAACTGAGTTAAATCAAAGATATTATCCTGCAAAGTCTTTGGTATGGCTTCAACAATGTCTTCTTCGGTAATCCGATCATCATCCTTATAAGACTGTAAGAAGAGTAGATTTTTCTGAATTTCACTGAATTGAAAACCTGATTTGATAAGTAACTGTTCAAAGGATTTCCCGTCAAAGGTCAGTCCTTGTTCTTGAGACCACTTTTGAAAATAGGCTCGCATCTCTTGTTCTTTTGGCTCGATGGCTTCAAAAATCTTGGCATCCCTCTTTAAAATTTTAACTAGACGCCGCTTGCTATCTAGTTTACCTTCAGCAAAAATAACTAATTTACTCGTCGGAGATGGGTTTTCCAAATATTCTTCAAAAGCCTTAAGCTCATCATCAGATAGATAGCGTTTTTTAGCTGTTGTTAAATCGAGAAAATGATCTAAAATAACAATTTTTTCATCCGCAAAGAAAGGAAGACTGACCAGCTCTAGTTCCAAGCATTTGTAGTCTACTTCTTTCATATCAAAATAAGCAAAGTTCAAATCAGCAGAATCGTAGCCGATTTGCTTTAGCACCTGAGTTTTCATGACTTCATACTGTCCTTGATCAGCGCCTGTAAACAAGGTCAAACTAGGTAAGTTTGATAAAGATAGCTTTTGGCTTTCTTCTATTGCTAGCATCATTTCTCCTTTCTTTTTAGTTTCGCTTTTATTTAATCAATATAATTCAATTTACCACGGAAATCCTCTAGGCTTTCGTATCCTTTTTCCGTCATAATTTCTTTGAGTTCGTTTGTAATGCGATCAAAAGCAACTACACCTTCTTTGTGCAGGGTAGTTCCTACCTGCACCATGCTGGCACCACATAGGATATGTTCAAAGGCATCACGTCCTGTTAATACTCCACCTGTTCCGATGATTTGAATTTCTGGATTCAAGCGTTGATAAAAAGCATGGACATTAGCAAGGGCTGTTGGTTTGATGTATTCTCCACCAATCCCACCAAAGCCATTCTTAGGACGAATCACGACTGACTCATCTTCTATATAAAGACCATTTCCAATAGAGTTGACACAATTGACAAACTTGAGCGGATATTTGTTAAAGATCGCTGCAGCCTGGTCAAAATGAACAATATCAAAATAAGGTGGAAGCTTAATTCCTAATGGTTTTGTAAAATACTCAAAGACTTCTGCCAAGATACGGTCTGTTGTCTCAAAATCATAAGCAATCTGAGGTTTTCCTGGAACATTTGGACAAGAGAGATTAAGCTCTGTCAGTCCTTTGAATTCACTCTCTTGAACTTTTTTCAAGATGGTATGTGTTTCTTCTGGAGACATGCCAACTAAAGATAGGAAGAAAGTACGGTTTGGCTCTTTTTCCTGCAAGTCCAAAAGATAGTCCAGATAATAGTCTAAACCATTATTTGGTAATCCCATTGAGTTGATAGAACCAAGTGGAACATCCTGATAACGTGGCTCGGGATTGCCCTGACGAAAGTCCAAGGTCGCAGTCTTTGTGACAAATGTTCCTGCTGCTGAGTTTTTGACCCCTTCTAGTTCCTCTATCGTCATACAAGCCACACCCGCTGCATTCATCAAGCAATTGTCAAACTCAAAGCCAGCTATTTGTGTTTTTGTTGATACCATGATTCTGATCCTCCAGATTCCTTTTTATGTCTATTATTATACCATACTTTGACTTTTTGCTTTTCAATAAAAACCATTTCCATAGAAAAGGTTCGTTTTTTTAGCATGTTTTGAATCAGTCATTTTAAATTGAAAAGAATTTTTTTAGAAAAATTTATGTTTTTTTCTTTACACTGAAAAAAATTTTTCTGCTATAATGTCTCATGTAATAAAATATGACAACAAAAAGGAGAACGATATGACATCTGCTAAAGAATATATCCAAAGCGTGTTTGAAACTGTAAAAGCTCGTAACGGGCACGAGGCTGAATTTCTCCAGGCGGTTGAAGAATTCTTCAGCACTTTGGAGCCTGTCTTTGAAAAACACCCTGAGTATATTGAAGAAAATATCTTGGCACGTATCACAGAACCTGAGCGCGTGATTTCTTTCCGTGTTCCTTGGGTTGACCGTGATGGAAAAGTTCAAGTTAACCGTGGTTACCGTGTTCAATTTAACTCAGCTGTTGGACCATATAAAGGCGGACTTCGTTTCCACCCAACTGTAAACCAAGGGATCTTGAAATTCCTCGGATTCGAACAAATCTTTAAAAACGTTTTGACTGGACTTCCAATCGGTGGTGGTAAAGGTGGATCAGACTTCGATCCTAAAGGCAAAACTGATGCTGAAGTGATGCGCTTCTGCCAAAGCTTCATGACTGAATTGCAAAAATACATCGGACCATCTCTTGACGTACCTGCTGGTGATATCGGTGTTGGTGGACGTGAGATTGGTTACCTTTACGGACAATACAAACGCCTCAACCAATTTGATGCTGGTGTCTTGACTGGTAAACCTCTTGGATTTGGTGGTAGCTTGATCCGTCCAGAAGCAACTGGTTACGGTTTGGTTTACTACACTGAAGAAATGCTTAAAGCTAACGACAACAGCTTTGCTGATAAGAAAGTTGTGATTTCAGGTTCTGGTAACGTAGCTCAATACGCTCTTCAAAAAGCGACTGAACTTGGTGCAACTGTCATCTCTGTATCTGACTCAAACGGTTATGTCATCGACGAAAATGGTATCGACTTCGACCTTCTAGCAGATGTGAAGAATAACCGTCGTGCACGTTTGACTGAGTACGCTGCTGAAAAAGCCACTGCTACTTACCATGAAGGTTCTGTATGGACTTACGCTGGAAACTACGATATCGCTCTTCCATGTGCAACTCAAAACGAAATCAATGGTGACGCAGCTAAACGTTTGGTTGCTCAAGGAGTTATCTGCGTATCAGAAGGTGCTAACATGCCTAGTGACCTTGATGCGATTAAAGTCTACAAAGAAAACGGAATCCTTTACGGACCTGCCAAAGCTGCCAACGCTGGTGGTGTAGCTGTATCAGCGCTTGAAATGAGCCAAAACAGCCTTCGCCTCTCATGGACCCGTGAAGAAGTTGATGGACGTCTCAAAGACATCATGACCAACATCTTCAACACAGCTAAAACAACTGCAGAAACTTACGGTCTTGGTACTGACTACCTTGCAGGTGCAAACATTGCAGCCTTTGAAAACGTAGCAAACGCTATGATTGCCCAAGGGATCGTGTAAGATAGATCAACACAAAAATCCTCAATCACTTCGATTGGGGATTTTTATTTTAGTTTTAAAAAAGAGCTCACTAAATTTTTTTAGTGAACTTAAAATTAATAGTTATTTTACGATAACTAAGGCAAAAGAAAGACATTCGACAATTTCATTTGTTACTTTATCAATGTTTATATCTTCTTTGTCATTTATAATCATAGGAACAATATAAGAAAGACTTAAAAGCTAAAAATATAACGAACGATCCTTTCATTTGACCAATCTCGAATAACACCATTTTTTTAAACTGATTCAAAACTGGTGTAATTGGATTAATGATAGAATGAACAATAATATTTCCTAACTCTTCAGAAATAGATTTATCAATCAGTGAACGACTCAAAAGAATTTTTAACTTGCATTTTATTGTTATGTATAAAGACTAACCTATCCTGAACGATGCTTCTTAGAAAAAGTGAAAAGGTTTCTTGCCCTATTGTAAATCTCTTATCTGAAAAATCAGCAATGACCTCTAGAATGACTTGTTCTAGAAATCTAGATAAAATAGCATCTAGGATACCTTCCTTGGTTTTAAAAATAACTAAAAAACAGTTCCTTCTGAGACGCCAGCATGTTCAGCAATAAGATGAGATGTTGTATTTTCAAAACCAATCTCGGAAAATAATTTTAAACTGGATATTAATACTTGACGTTGTTTTAAACTTAATTCACTGTTTTTTAATGTCTCAGCAAACTTATATTCTATACTTTCCATTCCTGCCCCCTCTATCTACTCTCTTATTTTAATAATTCTTTTACCACGAGTATGTCCTAATTTCAGACTACGATATGCCTCTCTAACTGACTCCAGAGAAAAACTATACTCTTTCTCAATATTCAGCTGAACTTTTCCATCTGAGACCATCTCCTCTAGAGTTTTAAAATCATCATAAGCGGAATGTCTCGGACCTGTGAACTGAGCTCCTCTTATTAAAACATATGGTGAAGGTACTAGAGTTCCAATAGACGTACCCTTCAATCCCAAACTAAAAGCTAATTTAACATAATCACCACCATAGCAATCCAAAAATTTTGTAATAGGTTTTGGAGCTACTGATAAAAGAGACTTTTGGACATCCTCTTCATAAGATACTGGTATAGCACCTAATGATTCTAGATATTCTGCATTTTTCTTGCTCGCAATACCAATAACAGTTGCTCCCTTAGCAACCGCATACTGAACTGCAATGCTTCCAATACCACCTGAAGCCGCCGAAATAACTACAACATCTTTTGAATTTAAATGAATTCTTCTAAAAGCGCCACCGACCGTTAAAGAGGCCACACCCATAGTAGCAGCATGATTCATGTCAATATTGTCTGGTTTCAATGCGATTTCCGATTCACTAATACAAATTTCTGTTGCTAACGCACCCCTCTTAGTACCAAGTCCAGGATCACTTATTATTGTTCCAAAAACCTTGTTACCTACTGAAAAACGGCTCACTCCTTCACCAATTTCTGTGATAACACCAGCAAAATCCCTAGCGACACCTCTTGGAAATAAAGATGATTTTGATTCAAACCAACGACCTGGTTGTTTTAATTTTGTCAAAAAACTCAAAAAACGAAGTGGCTTCGCCCCCTCGAAAGTTTTGTAATCAATAGGATTTAAACCAACAGCAAATACTTTTACTCTAACTTGATTCATTCCTAATGATTCAGATATAATATTTACTAAATCTAGAACTTTTTCATCACCAAAAACGATTATACTGTATTGCTTTAATAACCATTATCTAATTCTCCTAATCCCTAACAAAATTGAGTGAGCACTCAATTAATTTTTTTATATTATACGCTTATTCTTCAAAGAAATCAACTTCTCTATGACTTTAAACAAAAAAATCTACCAAAAAAATGGTAGATTTTTTTCTTACAATTTACCTGCTACGGCATCCAGCAATTCCTGAATCTTAGCTTGATTACTTCCTCCTGCCATGGCCATGTCTGGTTTACCACCACCACGTCCATCGACGATTGGAGCCAATTCTTTGATCAGGTTTCCTGCATGAAGGTCTTTTGACTTGCTTGCTACAAGGACATTGACCTTGTCACCGATGGCTGCGACAAGAACAAGCACATCAGAGTAGTCTTTTTGCTTCCAGTTATCTGCAAAGGTACGAAGGGCACCTGCATCTGATACAGAAACTTGACTAGCAATGTAACGGTGTCCGTTTGCTTCTTGAACATTCTTGAAGACATCACCTGCCGCTGCTGCTGCCGCTTTTTCCTTCAATTCTGCATTTTCTTTTTGTAATTGACGGAGTTGTTCTTGAAGTCCTTCAACCTTGTGAGGTACTTCTTTGAGTTGAGGAGCTTTCAAGGTTGCTGCGACTGTTTTCAGTGCATCTTCTTGTTCACGATAAGCTTCAAAGGCTTCCTTACCAGTCACTGCCAAGATACGACGAGTTCCTGATCCGATCCCTTCTTCTTTGACAATCTTGAAGAGACCGATTTCAGACGTGTTACCTACGTGAGTACCACCACAAAGTTCAACTGAGTAGTCACCAATCGTTACAACACGAACTTCCTTACCGTATTTCTCACCAAAGAGGGCCATAGCTCCCATTTCTTTAGCTGTGTCAATATCAGTCTCAACAGTCTTGACTGCAATGGCTTCCCAGATCTTCTCATTGACTTGTTGCTCAATAGCACGCAATTCTTCTGGAGTCACGGCTTGGAAGTGGGTGAAGTCAAAGCGGAGGAATTCTACTTCATTAAGTGAACCTGCTTGAGTTGCATGGTGGCCAAGGATATTGTGAAGGGCCGCATGGAGCAAGTGGGTTGCTGTGTGGTTCTTCATGACGCGGTGACGACGATTGCTATCGATGGCCAAAGTGTATTCTTGGTTCAAAGCAAGAGGAGCAAGAACTTCAACGGTGTGCAATGCTTGTCCATTTGGTGCTTTTTGAACGTCTGTCACAGTCGCTACGACATTTCCTGCCGCATCCAAGATTTGACCGTGGTCCGCAACTTGTCCACCCATTTCAGCGTAAAATGGAGTCTCTGCAAAGATAAGAGAGGCATTTCCTTCAGCTACAGCTTCTACTTCAGCATTGTCTGCTACGATAGCCACCAACTTAGAAGACAATTGGCTAGCATTGTAGTTGAAGACACTCTCAACAGTAATGTTTTGAAGGGTTTCGTTCTGCATACCCATAGATCCGCCTTTGACAGCAGACGCACGCGCACGTTCTTGTTGTTCCTTCATGGCTGCTTCGAATCCTTCACGGTCTACAGTCATTCCTGCTTCTTCAGCGATTTCTTCTGTCAATTCCACTGGGAATCCGTAAGTATCGTAGAGTTTGAAGACATCTTGACCAGCGATGACCGTTTGACCTTTTTCTTTCAAGTCTGTTACGATGCCTTGGGCAAAGTGTTGACCTGAGTGAAGAGTACGAGCAAATGACTCTTCTTCGCTCTTAACAATTTTCTCAATAAAGTCACGTTTTTCAAGAACTTCTGGGTAGTAGCTTTCCATGATTTTTCCAACAGTTGGAACGAGTTTGTAAAGGAAAGGCTCATTGATACCCAATTTTTGACCATGCATAGAAGCACGACGGAGAAGACGACGAAGGACATAACCACGACCTTCATTTCCAGGAAGGGCACCATCACCGATAGCGAATGAAAGAGAACGGATGTGGTCTGCAATAACCTTGAAGCTCATGTTGTCGCCATCTTGGTCGTAGACCTTACCAGACAATTTCTCTACTTCACGAATGATCGGCATAAAGAGGTCTGTTTCAAAGTTTGTCTTAGCCCCTTGGATAACCGCCACCAAACGCTCCAAACCAGCGCCCGTATCAATGTTTTTGTGTGGCAATTCCTTGTATTCACTACGAGGAACAGCAGGGTCTGCGTTAAATTGTGACAAAACGATGTTCCAGATTTCGATATAACGGTCATTTTCGATATCTTCTGCAAGAAGACGAAGACCGATGTTTTCTGGGTCAAAGGCTTCTCCACGGTCAAAGAAGATTTCTGTATCAGGTCCAGAAGGTCCTGCACCGATTTCCCAGAAGTTGTCCTCGATTGGAATCAAGTGGCTTGGGTCCACTCCCACTTCAATCCAGCGGTTGTATGAATCCTTGTCATCTGGATAATAAGTCATGTAAAGTTTGTCTTTAGGGAAGTCAAACCACTCAGGGCTTGTTAAAAGCTCATATGCCCATGTAATTGCTTCGTCACGGAAGTAATCCCCGATGGAGAAGTTCCCCAACATTTCAAACATAGTATGGTGACGAGCAGTCTTCCCTACGTTTTCGATATCGTTGGTACGGATGGCTTTTTGCGCATTGGTAATACGTGGGTTTTCAGGAATGATGGTTCCGTCAAAGTATTTTTTAAGAGTGGCAACCCCTGAGTTGATCCACAAAAGTGTTGGATCGTTTACCGGAACCAAGCTAACAGATGGTTCTACTGAGTGGCCTTTTGTAGCCCAGAAATCAAGCCACATTTGGCGGACTTGTGCACTAGATAATTGTTTCATAAGTATCTCCTTTTTACTAATTTGATTGGCTTTCTAGCATTTCCACATAGTCAATAGCGACACAGAGGGAAATGACTAGGTCTGCATAAGATTCGTCATAGACGGTTACGGTATAGGTAGAGGTTAAATGGAAAAGTTCCTTGGTAATCTCAGCAATCACTTGATCACGATCGTCCAGCAATTTAAAATTCAAATCCCAGACATTTCCTTCGATACGAAGACCGAGATTGTCAAACTCATACTTATCCTTCCAGAAAGTCAACTTCTTCCGAATATAAATGATCGCCGTTACTCAGTTGAATTTCAAAACGAGGTAGGAAAGTTAAGACTTCCTTACTAATCTCACTGACCTGTTCACCAGCAACATCATAGATGGTAAAGGTTTTAGGAATCTTAAAAAATGAACCTTCAACCTGATAAGCGACATTGCCCAACTCATCCTTGATATCAAAACGTTCACCACCTAGGCGAAATTTTTGTTTGACAAGAAATGTTCTCATAAACACCTCCAAAAATAAAAGACAAATCCATATCACGAAGGGCGAAAAACCGCGGTACCACCTTCATTCAATGAACTTGTCATTCTTTGATTCTTATGCAATTGTTAGATTGAGTAGCATGATTTTCTATCTTAGATGGCTCGCAGCACCGCCAATTCTCTGAACTAAGATGGAGAGAAAATCAATTCTCAACTTCCCTATTATAACGTTTTTTTAAGCTTGCGTCAACTGGAAATAATCCTCATTTAAATAACCAACTCCCTATATCCCTGATTACTTTTTCAGGATATATTTTTTCTTACTGCTATCACTCTTTTTATCCCAACTTTTATTCCAAGTTTTCGAATTGCTATACATAAATACGAAAATATTTGCAAATATAAAGTAACCTATCACCAAATGTATGGAATCCGTTGTTAGGTATTGTCGATCCAAGCCATCCTTTAAATGGAATAGTATAATTGTTTCGTTAACAATCAAAAAGGTTGGCCAATAACTTTTTTTGAAAAAAGTAGACATTTTCATGATTTGTTACCGCTTTCTATTATTATAAACTTAGTATACTACTAGGCTATAAAATAAGCAAATAGGATAGTAAAAAAATAAACAACTATACAAATTACTTTCTATTCAAAAAAACGAACCAGCTGTTACTGATTCGTTCTTTTACGTTTATCTATTACTTCCGATACATCTTAAATTGTAGGAAGAGGTCACTATAGATTCCTGTCCATTTATGGTCAAATTTCTCATAGACCTCTAGGTGTTTCATAGTATCTGCATCAGGATAGAAGGACTTATCCTCTTTTGTCTCCTCAGGGAGCATTTCCTTAGCAGCATTGTTTGGTGTTGAATAACCGACATATTCTGCATTTTTTAGAGCATTGTCAGGTTTCAACATAAAGTTAATGAAGGCATAGGCTGCATCCTGGTTTTTTACTGTTTTGGGAATGACCATATTGTCAAACCAGAGATTACTTGCTTCTGTCGGTACGACATAGCGAAGATTTTCATTTTTCTCTAGCATCTGACTGGCTTCACCAGAGAAGGTCACACCGATGGCAGCGTTATTCTGAATCATGTACCCCTTCATCTCATCGGCTACAATAGCCTTGATATTTGGAGTTAGCTTGTAGAGCTTATCGACCGTTTCCTCCAACTGTTGTGGATCTTTTGAGTTGAGACTATAGCCTAGTGAGTTAAGACCTAAACCAAGTACTTCACGCGCTCCATCAAAGAGCATGATAGAGTTTTTATACTCTGGTTTCCAAAGGTCGTCCCAGTGTTCAGGCGCTTCTTCCACCATGGTTTCATTGTAGACAATTCCCAAGGTCCCCCAGAAGTATGGGATAGAGTACTGGTTGTTTGGGTCAAAAGACTGATTTAGAAACTCTGGACCGATATTCTCAATTCCCTCAATCTTACTATAATCCAGTGGAACCAAGAGATCTTCGTCCTTCATCTTGTTAATCATGTACTCACTCGGGATGGCAATATCATAGGTTGTTCCACCCTGCTTGATTTTGGTGTACATGGCTTCGTTAGAGTCAAAGGTTTCGTACTGAACTTGGATCCCCGTTTCTTCTGTAAATTTTTCCAGAAGTTCAGGATCGATATAGTCTCCCCAGTTGTAGATAACTAATTTTTGACTATCTCGACTATTGATTTTACTATCAAGATGATAAGAAATTCCCCACAAGACGAGGATAATCGCAAGAATTCCTGCTAAAAATGAATAGAGTCGTTTCATGCTTGCTCCTCCTTCTCACGTGAAATGAAGTAATATCCGACAACTAGGATAATACTAAAGAGAAAGACCAAGGCTGAAAGAGCATTGATTTCTAGAGAAATTCCCTTACGAGCTCGAGAGTAGATCTCAACTGACAAGGTTGAAAAACCATTTCCCGTTACAAAGAAGGTCACAGCGAAGTCATCTAGGGAATAGGTGAATGCCATGAAGTATCCTGCAATGATAGACGGCGTCAGATATGGCAACATAATTTCCTTGAACATCTGGAACTGACTAGCTCCAAGGTCATAGGCTGCATGAATCATATCTCCATTCATCTCTTTTAATCGAGGCAAGATCATGAGCACTACGATTGGAATGGAGAAGGCCACATGACTAGAAAGAACTGTCAAAAATCCAAGTGAAAACTTGAGTTGGGTAAAGAGAATCAAGAAGCTAGCACCAATCATAACGTCGGGTGCAACCATCAAAATATTATTAAGCGATAGAAAAGCTTCTTGGTATTTTTTGCGTGATTGGTAGATGTAGATAGCACCAAAAGTCCCAATAACAGTCGCAATCAGGGCCGATAGGAAGGCTAGTAAAAAAGTCTGAACCAAGATGAGCATGAGTCTTCCATCTCCAAACATGGTTTCAAAGTGAGACAAACTAAAGCCTGTAAAGCTATTCATATCATCCCCAGCATTAAAGGCATAACCAATCAGGTAAAAGATTGGGAGATAAAGGACGATAAAGACAAAGGCTAGGTAAAGATTCGATAATTTTTTCATCGTTCTCTCCTTTCCTTAGTCACCCACATAGTGATAAACATGGTCAGGATAAGAACAACACCGATAGTTGAACCCATACCATAGTTGTCATTGGTCAAGAAGTTCTGCTCGATGGCAGTCCCCAAAGTAATCACTCGGTTCCCCCCAATCAAACGCGTCAACATGAAGAGACTCAAACTTGGGATAAAGACAGATTGAACCCCACTTCTTACCCCATTCATAGACAGAGGGAAGATGACATGGCGGAAGGTTTCCCACTTGGTCGCACCTAGATCATAGCTAGCATTAATGAGATTATTATCCATATCATCCAAAACGTTAAAGATAGGCAAAATCATAAATGGAAGCTCGATGTAGCTTGCGACAAAGATAAATGAGAAATCCGTAAAGAGCAACTGCTGAGAACCAATTCCGATAAATTCTAGGAATTGATTAATAGAGCCATTTTGACCAAAAATTCCGATAAAGGCATAGGCCTTAAGGAGAAGGTTAATCCAAGTTGGTAGGATAATCAGCATGAGCCAGAGTTGACGGTGTTTAAGACGAGTCAAAAAGAGGGCTGTTGGATAACTGATAAGAAGTGTCACTAGAGTTACAATCCCAGCATATAGCACTGAGTTAAAACTCATTTTGAGATAGGTCAAGTTTTGTGACGCGAAATAGGATTTATAGTTTTCTAAACTGAACTGGCCTTCGATATTGAAAAAGGATTGCCCGAATATCAAGACCAAGGGTGCCAATACAAAGAGTGCAATCCAAAGCATGTAGGGCACTACAAAGAGTTTAGAGGTTGTTTTCTTCATCTCTTTCCTCCTCGATAGCGTTGATCAAACCTGCTTCTTGCTCTTCGATTTCTACATATTCTTCGATACGAGCATCGAACTCTTCTTCTGTTTCATTAAGACGCATGATGTGGATATCTTCTGGTTCAAAGTCCAGACCGATTTCCTCGCCCACAATGGCCTTACGAGTTGAGTGAATCATCCATTCATTGCCGAGTTCATCATAGGCTATAATCTCATAGTGAACCCCACGGAAAAGCTGAGTGTCGACCTTAACTTGAAGTTTTCCTTCTTCTGGAAGAGTAATGCGCAAGTCTTCTGGACGAATCACGACTTCAACCGGTTCATTTGGCTTCATACCACCATCGACCGCTTCAAAGCGTTTACCGTTGAATTCGACCAAGTAGTCCTCAATCATGGTTCCTGGCAAGATGTTTGATTCACCGATAAAGGTTGCAACAAAGTGGTTGATTGGCTCGTCGTAGATGTCAACTGGTGTTCCTGACTGAACAATTTCACCATCATTCATAACGAAAATCCAGTCACTCATAGCCAAGGCTTCTTCTTGATCATGTGTAACAAAGACAAAGGTAATCCCCAATCGCTGTTGCAGTTCACGCAGTTCGTACTGCATATCTGTTCGCAACTTCAAGTCCAAGGCTGACAAAGGTTCATCCAAGAGTACCACACGAGGCTGGTTGATAATCGCACGCGCAATAGCTACACGCTGGCGTTGTCCTCCAGAAAGCTTACGAATAGAACGTTTTTCGAAACCTTCCAACTGTACCATCTTGAGAACTTCTAATACACGTTGTTCGATTTCTTTTTTATCGACCTTACGCAAACGCAATGGAAAGGCAACATTTTCAAAGACATTCATATGCGGAAACAAGGCATATGATTGGAAGACTGTATGAACATCGCGCTTATTAGTTGGGATATCATTGATTCGCACGCCATCCAGTAAAATATCTCCAGTCGTTGCGTCTAGCAAACCTGCAATGATATTTAGGATGGTTGATTTACCTGAACCAGATGCTCCTAGTAGTGTGTAAAATTTCCCTTCTTCCAACTCAAAATTAATATCTTTGAGAACCTTGGTGTTGCTATCTTCAAAAACTTTAGAAACGTTTTTGAATTCGATAATTGGTTTTTTCAATTGGCATAAATTCCTTCTTTTTCATAGATTAACAGATCAGGGCTCTGTCAGGCCGCCACTACCTCTTGCAGGGAGTTAGACCTCCTGCATGCATCTTCGCTACCGATAGGCTTTCATCCCCTCGACATTCTAGTTAGTAGCAGCTAAGCTATTTCTAGTATTTACTCATGTTCACCCAAGATACGAACTTCTCGCTCGAGAGTAACACCTGAGTGTTCTTTAACCTTTTCAATGACAGACTCAATCAGGTCTTCATAATCTCTGGCAGTTCCATCAGCAATATTGACCATAAAGCCTGCATGCTTTTCTGAAACTTCGACGCCACCAATACGATAACCCTTCAAACCAGCTTCTGCAATCAATTGCCCAGCAAAATGACCCACTGGACGTTTAAAAACTGATCCACATGAAGGATACTCTAAAGGTTGCTTGAGTTCACGAAGGTGGGTCAAGCGGTCCATTTCTTGTTTGATGACTTGGTGATTACCCGGAGCTAAGGCAAACTTAGCAGATAGGACAACTGCTCCTGATGCTTGAATAGCTGAATGACGGTAACCAAAGGCTAAGTCCTTAGCAGACAAGGTTTCGATTTCACCTTCCTTAGTCAAGATTTGACAAGACTGGAGAACATGAGCAATCTCTCCACCATAAGCGCCAGCATTCATAAAGACTGCTCCACCGACACTTCCTGGAATTCCACAAGCAAACTCAAAACCAGTCAAGCTATGACGGAGTGCAATACGAGTGGTTTCAATCAAGTTAGCCCCCGCTTCTGCTTCAATCGTATAACCATCAACAGAAACATTATTGAGCTTGTCACACATGATTACAAAACCACGTACTCCACCCTCACGGACGATAATGTTACTTGCATTTCCAAGAACCATCCAAGGAATATTTTCCTGATTGGCAAATTTTACCACACGAGCCATCTCATAGCGATTGCGTGGAAACTAAATAATCTGCCTTCCCTCCAACTTTGGTATAGGTATAAGTTTTTAGCGGTTCATCGAATCGAATATCTATTCCTTCTAAGGTTTCTTTTAGTTTATCTAATACGGTCATTTTTCTAATCCTTTTATAAAAATTCATTCCATTATACCATTTTTAGCTCTATTTTTCGATGATTTGGTTAGCTTTTTCAAAAGCTCAAACTAAAAAGAGGATGAACCTCTTTTTTGTATTATTGCTTTTTATAAAAGATCGTTTTTGTAAAGTAAATAAAAATAATAACTTCCGCTGCTAACAATCCTTCTACGAGAAGGGATTTGACAACCAACCAACTTGAGATAAACTCGGAGCCAAATCAAATAGGGCGTGTAAACCATAAGCAGCTACTAGGTAAATCCATTTCTTTTGGCGAACTGCTTGATAAACCCAGAAGGTCAAACCGACTTGAAGAATCAAGGCTAGGATTCTCTCTAGTCCCAAAAGGTAAATCTGCCATGCTGCTAGATTGTTAATCGTAGCAAGCGTACTCTCAGGTAAGAGTTGCATGATGGCTGGATTTTGAGATTCTACTGCTGAAAAGAGGATGAAGAGATTGAGTAAACTTGCAATCCCGATATAGATCAACTCTAAACCACCATGCCCCAATCCATAAGCAAGAGCATCTGAATCTTCCAAAGTTCTTTTCTTCTCCAACCATTTAAAGAAAATAAGTCGAGCTGTTTCTTCAAATAAAGCAGCCATAGAAATGCCATAAATCACATAGAGAAGAGGATTTTCTGACATGAGTGGAACTGTCCCATCCTTTTGTGGGTGGAGAACCAAGAGATGAACGATTTTCTCCAAGACTTGAGAAGAGGCAAAAAATGCAACTGCCCCAAGTCCTAAAACTGCAAAATTAATCTTGTATTTCTTTCTTGCATACCAAACTACTGCAATGAGAAAGGCAAATAAAGCCAGCATCGTTATTATTACATGAATTTTCATATATGACTCCTTTTATTCTGCCTGTTCGATATCTTTTTTCATCTCGTCAACATTAAACTTAGCAAATAGATACTGACGGTCTTGAACAGGAAAACGTTGATCCAACTGGTCAACAGCTCCCACCTCTACAATTCCTTCCTTGATGACAAAGTCCATCACGTGGCCACCAAAGGTTAGATCATCTGAGATAAAGTGCAAATGATAACCAGCAACGCTAACTCCATGGAAAATTTCAGGTGTCCAAAAACCAACGATAGTTCCTGAGACATTGTCACAGCTATATTCAGGCTGATGCGTCGCAACCTCAGCAAACTTCGTTTCAGTTGTTGATTTTGGAATCATACGAACATGCATATGCTTAAAATCACCATGAATCTTGATGGAACGAAATAGATTTTCTCCATCATAATAGGACTCAATACGTTTTTCAAGTTCCTGATCAGTCATTTCAAAACGCTGGCGGAAAATAACTTCTGCCTGGTGGGGTACAACTGCTGCATAGGGGATCAAGGCATCTGGTGAAACTTCAACGATTTCAGGTTTCGCACCTGAACCCTTAGCCTGATATGCTTTCCCATCTAAGACAATCAATTCTCCATCGATAGAATCCAGGGTTCCTAATCCTAAATCACCATGTTCAAGCAATTCACCAACGGTCATGGTTCCACCGTAAAGTCCCGCCATCAAGGCTCCCAAAGTATTATATTGGAATAATTTAACTGGTTCTTGCACCTTTATCATCTCACTCTTCTTTGAAAATTTTACTTACTAAGTATATCACATTTCTGATTAGAATTGAATGCTAGACTGCCTTTTAATACTCAATGAAAATCAAAAAGCAAACTAGGAAACTAGCTGCAGGTTGCTCAAAGCACTGTTTTGAGGTTGTAGATGGAACTGACGAAGTCAGCTCAAAACACTGTTTTGAGGTTGTGGATAGAACTGACGAAGTCAGCTCAAAACACTGTTTTGAGGTTGTGGATAGAACTGACGAAGTCAGTAACCATACCTACGGCAAGGCGACGTTGACGCGGTTTGAAGAGATTTTCGAAGAGTATAACATTGCCAAACTTCTAAAAAAAAGGTACAATGTAACAAAATAATGAGAGGTCTGGGATGAAGCAAGAAAGCAAATATGAACAAGTCGTTCACTATCTAAAAAATGAGATAGAATCAGGTAGATTTCCCACTGGAAGTCGCCTACCATCTATCCGAAAACTCAGTCAAGATTTTCACTGTAGCAAAGACACCATACAGCGCGCACTCTTAGAACTCCGATACGAGAAATATATCTACTCCAAACCTCAAAGTGGTTATTATGTATTGGAGCAACAAACCAGTCATGAAGATCTAATTATTTCAGTCAACGATGAGCATCTAGCAGCCTATGATGATTTTCGTCTTTGTGTCAACGAAAGCTTGATTGGGCGAGAAAATTATCTCTACAACTACTATGAACACCAAGAAGGCTTAGAAGAATTACGTCAGTCCGTTCAGACTTTGCTCTTTGATCAAGCCATTTATAGTAAGGCAGACCAGTTGGTCATGACGTCTGGAACCCAACAAGCACTGTTTATTCTTTCTCAGATCGATTTTCCAGGTCAAGCTCAGGAAATACTGGTCGAACAACCGACCTATCATCGGATGAATCAACTGCTGCTAGCTCAAAATCTTCCCTATCAAACCATTGAACGTCGAGTGGACGGCATTGACCTGAAAGAACTTGAGAAACAGTTTAAAAGCGGAAAGATTAAGTTCTTCTATACCATTCCCCGTTTCCACTATCCTCTGGGCCATTCTTATTCTGAAGAGGAAAAACTTGCTATCCTTGACTTAGCTGCAAAATATCAGATTTATATCGTTGAGGATGACTACCTGGGTGACTTGGATCCTAAAATGGGTCAAACCTTTCATTATTTGGACCAGCATGATTTGGTCATCTATATCAAGTCCTTTTCTACGAGTCTATTTCCTGCCCTTCGGATTACTGCCCTTCTTCTTCCAAACACTATCAAGGAAGCTTTTGTAACCTATAAAAACATTCTCGACTATGACAACAACCTTATCATGCAAAAGGCCCTGTCACTCTATATTGATAGTCAACTCTTTGAAAAAAACAGACTAGCAAGATTAGCACTTCAGGAGAAAAGTCAGAAGCACATCCAACAGCTCTTACAAAGCTATCCCATTTCCCTACCGAGCTATCCACTTCATGATGGGCTTTTGCTTGATCTCAGGAACTATCCTAGCATCGCTAGTCTTAAACACAGTCCTCTAGAACTCGACTTCTTTGAAACTTCCTATCTAACGAACTGCCCTTATCACTTTGCAAAAGTTCCTTTCGAAAATATTGAAGAAACATTAAGCTATTTAAAAACAGAGCTGGACTGAAATCCAACTCTGTTATTTTTTATTGTTCTACTTCTGTTAGCTTAGCAGCTTTTTCAAGATAAGTTTGGTAAGTTCCATCATCTTTCAGTTTTTGAATGACCTTATCAACTACTTCCTTCAAATCTGAGTTACCTTTTTTGATAGCTACAGCATTTGCTTCGCCTTCTTTCATAGTCAAGCTTACTGTAGCAACTGCCAAATCTGAGTTCTTAGCAGCATAGCTTAGAGCAACTGGTTCATCCATATGAACAGCATCAACCTTACCTGATTGAAGCTCATTGACTGCTTCGCCCATGTTTGTCAAAGAAGTCAACTGTGCCTTTGGAAGTTGCTCTTTAACCATTGATTCAGGAACAGTTCCTTTTTGAGCTGCAATATTAGCACTTGCTAGAGAATCTAAATCCTTGTATTTTTCAAGATCAGACTTTCTGATAAGGAAGCTAATTTTATTTTCATAGTAAGGAATTGAGAAATCAAAGACTTCTTGTCTTTCTTCAGTTGCACTGATTCCCGCAATGGCTAGATCTGCTTTCCTGTTTGAAGACTAGTCAAGACATTATCAAAACTCATGCTTGAAACTTCCAATTTCACTCCAAGTTCATCAGCGATTGCTTGCGCCATGTCAATATCAGCACCTACGACTTGGTTCTTACCATCTACAAGGGCTTGAAACTCAAAGGGAGCATAGTCTGGACTAGTTGCGACCACTAATTTTCCTTTCTGCTTAATGGCCTCCACTGCAGACTGTGAGCTTGAGCTAGACGATTGGCAAGCTACTAAAAAGAAGCTTGCAAGAAAACTACATAAGACAAATATCCATTTTTTAAATTTCATAAATAAACAACCTCTCTGTTGATTTTGTATAATTATAACTCTATAAACTTTGTTTGTCAAGCATATTCCAAATTTTTTTATGAAATATTTTTCAATTTTTGTTTTCAAAAAAGGAGCTTTTACTTACTAACAAGCTCCTTTTTTTGCATAATTAATCAATCTTACAATTCAACAATCTTACCTGTTTCAAAGTAAACAACCCATTCACAGATATTTTTTGCATAGTCACCAATGCGTTCCAAGTAGGAAATAACTTGGAAGTAATCACGACCTGTGACGATGGCTTCAGGATGTTTCTTGATTTCTTCTGTAGCTAGGTCTCGAATGTTATCAAAGTAATGGTTGATATTTTCATCCATGGTTGCAACTTCATAGGCTTGATCTACGGAACCATTCAAATAAAGTTCTAAAGCAGCCTCAACAAAGTTTTTTACTTCACGACCCATTTTTTTAATTTCTTCTTCAACTGCAGGGATACGTTGCTCCCCCTTCATACGAATCGTTGCTTTTGCGATAGATACTGCATGGTCTCCCATACGTTCTAGGTCTGAGACAGCTTTTAAAACTGTCAAAACTGTACGTAAGTCTTGTGAAACTGGCTGTTGTAGGGCAATCATTTCAAATGATTTCTTTTCAAGTTTCACTTCGTATTCGTTTACTTCTGCATCTTCCTCAATGACTTCTTTAGCCATGTCACGGTCATGCGTTACAAAAGCACGTACGGTACGATTGATTTGGGAAAGAACTTCTTGTCCCATGGCATAAAACTGATTATGCAATTTCTCTAAATCTTCTTCAAATTGAGATCGTAACATCTTCTCACTCCTTATCCAAATTTACCTGAAATGTAGTCCTCTGTCTCCTTATGTTGAGGATAGAGGAACATTTCCTTGGTATCGTTAAATTCAATTAAATCTCCATTGAGGAAAAATCCTGTCTTATCAGAGATTCGAGATGCTTGCTGCATAGAACGAGTGACCAAGAGCATGGTGTATTTGTCTTTTAGACCATACAAGGTTTCCTCAATCTTACCAGCAGAAATAGGGTCCAAGGCTGAAGTTGGTTCATCCAAAAGGATGATTTTAGGACTAGTCGCCAATACACGTGCTACACAAACACGTTGTTGTTGACCACCTGAAAGACCAATAGCAGAGTCATGCAAACGGTCTTTGACTTCATCCCAGATTGAAGCACGCTGTAAAGCCTTCTCCACTGCTTCATCTAAGACCTGCTTATCCTTTCTCCATTTATCCGTAGGCCATAGACGACATTTTCATAGATAGACATAGGGAAAGGATTAGGTTGTTGGAATACCATTCCAATTTCCTTACGCAATTCAACTGTATCGGTACGAGGGCTATAGATGTTGTGACCGTTATAAACCACTGATCCAGTTGTCGTCACTTCAGGATTAAGGTCACCCATTCGGTTAATAGCCTTTAGAAGTGTTGATTTTCCAGATCCAGACGGACCGATAAGGGCTGTAATTTCCTTGGGTTGGAATGATAAGGAAACACTATTCAAGGCCTTCTTTTTATTGTAATAGACTGACAGGTCTGAAACCTGCAAAATCGGTTCTGTCATACTGTTCCCTTTCTAACCAAAGTGTCCAGTTACATAGTCATTAGTAGACTGTAGCTTAGCATTTTGGAAAATATTAGCAGTCTTATCATACTCAATCAAGTCACCCAAGTAGAAAAATCCTGTATAATCACTAGCACGAGCAGCCTGTTGCATACTGTGAGTTACGATGATAATGGTAAAGTCCTTCTTCAACTCTAACATGGTTTCCTCAAGTTGAGCTGTCGCAATCGGATCTAAAGCTGATGCCGGTTCATCCATCAAGAGAATATCCGGTTTCACAGAGATTGCACGAGCGATACAAAGACGTTGCTGCTGACCACCTGATAGGGTCAAGGCAGACTTATGGAGGTCGTCTTTTACCTGATCCCAGAGGGCAGCCTGACGAAGAGATGTTTCTACAATTTCATCAAGAACCTTCTTGTCCTTAACTCCTGCACGTTCATGTGCAAAGGTGATGTTGCGGTAGATTGATTTAGCAAATGGATTTGGACGTTGGAAAACCATTCCGATGTGTTTACGCATTTCATAAACATTGATTTCAGGACGGTTAACGTCAATTCCCTGATAGAGAATCTGTCCTGTAACCTTTGCAATATCAATGGTATCATTCATACGGTTAAGACTACGTAGGTAGGTTGATTTCCCAGATCCAGACGGACCAATCAAGGCCGTGATTTTATTTTTTTCGAATTGCATAGCGACGCCCTTAATGGATTCGTTTTTACCGTAGTAAACATGTAAATCCTTAGTAGAGAGGGCCACTTTTTCTTCTGGAAAGGTAATGATATGCTTTCATCCCAATTATATTTTGACATGGCTTCTCCTTTAGGCAGCGGTTAATTTCTTGTGTAGGTAGCTTCCGAGTTTGCGAGCTCCAAAGTTAAAGATCAAGATAAAGATTAGGAGCACCGCAGCAGAACCTGCTGAAACAAGGGTTCCATCAGGAATAGTTCCTTCACTGTTGACTTTCCAGATATGGACGGCCAAGGTTTCTGCTTGACGGAAGATTGAGATTGGACTGGTTACGCTGAGTACATTCCAGTTTGACCAGTCAAGAGCTGGTGCTGATTGTCCAGCTGTGTAGATAAGAGCTGCAGCCTCACCAAAAATACGACCTGATGCAAGTACCACACCCGTAACGATACCAGGTAGGGCTTCAGGAATGACGACATGAAGAACTGTTTCCCAACGTGAAAGTCCAAGTGCTAAACCAGCTTCACGTTGCGTATGGTGAACGTGCTTCAAACTGTCTTCAACATTACGTGTCATCTGTGGAAGGTTAAAGACGGTCAAAGCTAAGGCACCTGAAATAATTGAAAATCCATACTCAAACTGAACTACAAAGATGAGGTAACCAAAGAGACCGACAACGACTGATGGTAGAGAAGACAAAATCTCAATACAGGTACGAACGAAGTTGGTAACACGACCTTTTTTTGGCATATTCAGCCAAGTAAATCCCAGCTCCCATTGATAAGGCACAGAGATGAACAAGGTGATGACCAAAAGGAAGAAGGAATTATAAAGCTGAATTCCAATACCTCCACCTGCTTGGTAAGAAGATGATTTTCCAGTCAAGAAGGACCAAGAAACATGAGGTAAGCCTCGAACCAAGATATAGAGAATCAAGGAAGCAAGAATGGTCACAATGATTCCTGCGATGGTATAGAGGACAGCTGTTGCAAGTTTATCTAATTTCTTAGCGTGCATAGTTTTTCTTTCCTCTTTCTTTTGTAATCAATTTAATCACACTGTTAAAGGCCAAACTCATCAAGAGCAATACTAAGGCCAGTGACCAAAGAACATTATTATCAACAGTTCCCATAACAGTATTTCCGATACCCATGGTCAAAACAGAGGTCAAAGTCGCTGCTGGTGTCGTCAATGAAGTTGGAACAACTGCTGAGTTACCGACCACCATCTGAATCGCAAGGGCTTCACCAAAGGCACGCGCCATCCCAAAGACAACAGCTGTAAAAATACCTGAACGAGCAGCCTTCAAGGTTACACGCCAGATGGTTTGCCAACGAGTTGCTCCCATAGCTAAACTAGCTTCACGATAGTGACGAGGAACTGCACGTAAGCTATCAGTTGTCATAAAGGTTACAGTCGGCAAGATCATAACAAAGAGAACGAAAATCCCCGATAAAATACCAAAACCTGTTCCACCAAAGACACTACGTACAAATGGTACCACAACCTGCAAACCGATAAATCCATAAACTACTGAAGGAATCCCAACTAGGAGTTCGATAGCAGGTTGCAAAATCTTAGCTCCTTTTGGCGATACTTCTGTCATAAAGACTGCTGCCCCAATGGCAAATGGTGTTGCGATAAGAGCTGATAGGATAGTAACGATAAAGGAACCCAAAATCATTGGAAGGGCGCCAAACTGTTTACCTGAAGGGTTCCAAGTTGCACCAAAGAGAAAATCAAAGATATTCACACCATTGACAAAGAAGGTCGACAAACCTTTTTGGGCTACAAAGATTAAAATCATAGCCACAATGATAACAATCAAAGATAGGCAGGCAAAGGTTAGCCCTTTTCCTAATTTCTCAAGACGAGAGTTTTTTGAAGGAGAGAGCAATTTTTTTGATAATTCTTCTTGATTCATTATTGACTCCCCTTCTATCGCTGTCACAGTACCTGCAGCATCTTTTTCAACCTTCATTTCCTTGACAGAAATATAGCCCATTCCCTTAACGATTCCGTTCTGAACTTCGTCTGAAAGGACAAAGTTTAAGAATTCGGCAACCAATTCATTTGGTTCACCAAGTGTATACATGTGTTCATAAGACCACAAAGGCCAATTATTAGTAGTTACATTCTCTGAATTTGGTTCATAGCCATTAAGTTTGATGGTCCCAACGGAATCATCAACATATGCAAATGCTAGGTAGGAAATAGCCCCAGGGGTTTGGGAAACGATTGATTTAACCATACCATTTGAATCTTGCTCCTGACTCTGAATCGCTGATTGACCATTCATAATCACACTATCAAAGGTCGCACGAGAACCTGAACTCGCAGCACGGTTGATAATAGAAATAGCCAAATCTTTCCCACCAACTTCTTTCCAGTTGGTAATTTCTCCTGTAAAGATTTGACGGAGCTGGTCTGTCGTTAGATTATCGACATCCACCTCTTTATTAATAATAACAGCAATTCCAGCAACGGCTACCTTATGGTCTACCAAGGCAGAGGCATCAATACCGTCTTTTTCCTCAGCAAATACATCAGAGTTTCCAACATCTACTGCACCTGACTGAACTTGAGATAGACCTGTACCAGATCCACCACCTTGAACATTGACCGTTTTACCGACATGAGCTGATGCGAATTCATCTGCTGCCGCCTCGACTAAAGGTTGGAGGGCAGTTGAGCCAACAGCCGTCATTGACTCCCCACGATCAATCCAACTTGCACATCCTGCTAGTGAACCAGCAAGTAAAAAGGTTGCAAGAAAGAGGGTGAGTTTTTTAAATTTTTTCACTATTTGTCTCCTTGAAAATAATGATGAATAGCTTGGAATTTCGCCCTATTTTTCTAATGTTTTATGCAAAAAATCCATACTTCCACTATAACATAGAATACTGATTTTGACTAGTTTTTTACCTTAAACCTCAAGCCCTTAGGGAAATAATTCTTCAAGGTATTTCCGGTCACTTTTGCAAAGCCTAAACCATTCCCACCAACTAAACTTGGTACCAGCCATTTGACAAAGTTTCAGACAGCTGAACTGTTTCACCGGCCACGTATTTAACGAAGTCTTCTTGATGAATTTCAATTGATTGTTTGACTTGGCTTGGTTTTAAGGCTAAACCAAGAGCAAAACTTGGTTCAAAACGTTTTTTCTTAAAGGTTCCAAGATGAAGTCCGTTTCGTGCAATCCTAAGTTTACCCAAATCTGGTAGGACTTCTGGTAAGAGATACAGTTGGTCTCCAAAAGTCTGTAAAATACCTGGCAAATTAATCTTTAGATGTTTTTTTTCAAAATCTTGCCATAAACTCAACTGTTCGCGACTGAGATTAGTCTTAGAAGACTTGAACTTGCCTGACTTGTTTTGTCCCTTAAACTGAAGATGGGCCACGAACTGACCTTCTCCCTTAAAACGGTGAGGATACATACGAGCTGTTTCAGGCAAGTCAATCCCAGGAACCATTCCATTGATATGTGTAACTGGAATCAATTCAAAATCATAACTATCCAATAACCATTTGACAATTTCTTCGTTTTCTTCTGGAGCCCATGTACAAGTCGAATAGACCAAACGACCACCATCAGCTAACATGGTGACCGCATCCTCTAGAATTTCACGCTGCAAGTCAGCACATTGGCTTGGATATTCCACACTCCAATAATCCATGGCATCTGGCTGTTTTCGGAACATCCCTTCTCCAGAGCATGGTGCATCTAGGACAATTAGATCAAAATATCCTTTAAACACTTTAGCCAAACGATCTGCAGATTCATTGGTTACAACTACATTTGATGCTCCAAACCGTTCCATATTTTCAACCAAAATCTTAGCTCGCTTGCTAGAAATTTCATTGGAAACAAGTAGTCCTTCGCCTGCTAGATAAGCTGCCAGTTGAGTTGATTTCCCACCGGGAGCCGCTGCCAAATCCAAGACCTTCATGCCTGGTTTTGGTTGAGCTACTTGTGCAACCATTTGAGCAGCCGGTTCTTGGGAATAAACTAAACCTGTTACATGCTCAGGAGATTTTCCAGAAACCTTGCCATAATAGCCCCAAGGTGTATGTGGAATAGCATCTGAAAAAGAAACCTGGCTTTCTTTTAAGGGATTGATGCGAAATGCGGAAACTGCCTCATCATCAAAAGAGGCAAGAAAAGCTCTTGCCTCATCTCCCAATATTGCTTCATATTTTTTTACAAATCCTTCTGGAAATTGCATGTAAGTTTATTTCCTTTCATAGATATAGGATTGGATTTCTGCCAACTTGTCTGTTGGAACCATCATGATTGCTTGTCGTGTCTGAAAATCCACCGGCTCTCCAGTTAAGGTTACAATCTGATAACCTAAACTTTTTCCAATGATACTAGCTGCAGCATAGTCCCAAGGTTGGAGATAGGTGATATAGGTCAATAGCTGACCAGATAATATTTTTGAAAAACTAATAGCCGCACTTCCATATATTCGTACACCAAGTGAAGCATTAGCCAATTCTGCCACACCCCAGGCGTTTGTTTCCAACATGCCAGCATTACTCGCAATTAGAAAATCTCGCAAGGGCTTATCCTTAAAACTAGGCAAGGGTTCTTCATTGAGACAGGCCCGAAAAGCATCTCCTCCATGATAACAATGACCTTTCATGACATCATAAATGATTCCAAACTGACCCACACCATTTTCAAAATACGCTACCATAATGGCAAAATCATCACCTTGTGCGACAAAGTTGTTGGTACCATCAATGGGATCAATGACCCAAACAGATCCATGTCCAACTGAAGCACGTAGACATCCCTCTTCTGCACAAAATTGGTCATCTGGATAACGCCAACGAATTTTATCAACTAAAAATTCTGAACTTCCTTGTCCAAACGAGTCACCAAGTCTGTAGGAGAAGACTTTCTCTCAATATGTAAATCTTCCTGCATATGAGCTAGAATATAGTCTCCTGCTTCCTTGACAATCTCTTTGGCAAACATAAATTTATTTTCCAAGCGAAATCTTCCCTTCCCCTTGTTCTTTGGCCAATTGGACAGCTCGATAGAAGGAATAACCACTCGCAGTTTCAAATTCACGGCCCAAGCGTTTTTCTTCACTCTTGCTTGGAACAACCGCTTTGAATCCCTTATAGGAATCTAGTAGTTTTTTTGCCTCTACCTTAGTCTCATAGGCGGCTTCAACATCATTAAAAAAAGAAAGCACTGAAGCAAGTTCTTCAGTGCTCCACGAAAAATCTAGTGGGTAACTATACTGTTTATTCATCTAATTAATACCAGCTCTCAATGTAGCTTCTTTCAGTTCTTGTTTACGGTAACTACGAGGGAGAAAAGCACGAATCTCATCTTCATTAAAACCGATTTGCATCCGCTTTGCATCAATAATAATCGGACGACGCAAAAGACTCGGATACTGCTCAATTAAATGAAGCAACTCCGATACTGAGATACTCTCTACATCAATATTCAATTTTTTTGAAAAAAATCTTTGAACGAGTCGAGATGATGTCATCAGTACCATTTTTCGGTCAAGGAAAGAATGTGTTGCAGTTCTTTTCTCGTTAAAGGGCTGGTCATAATATTATGCTCTTGGAAGGGCACTTTATGATTCTCGAGCCAGGCCTTTGCTTTTACGACATGATGTACAACTCGGTGATAAAAAAATAGTGTAATCATGCTTTCCTCTTCTTTACATACTTTTTCTATTCCTATTATACAAAAAAATAAAGCGCTTGACTAGTTATTTCCGTAAAAAAACCTACTTTTTAAAAGAAAAAAATAGGTTTTTCAGAATCAAATGTGAATATTTTTGCTTAAAATGTAGAAATATTCATGTTACAAACGATAGTTTTTTTCCTACATTTTATTTGGAATCAGTAATACTTTTCTTGACTTATCTATTTGTTTTTCGACTCTGTAGGTACATAAATCCAAAAATCAATTCATACAAGCAGAAAAATAGAAGAAAGGCATGGAGGAAAAAGTCTTCTGGTAGGATAAGAATGACTGGATCCTTTGCTGGATCAAATAGCCAGGTATCATCACCTACAAAAAGAATTTGATGAAATAAAGTAAAGAACTGCTCAAATCCAATGAAAACTCCAACTAACCCAAGTACCAAAGGTAGCGAGAGCATGATTAAGAGACCTCTACGGTAGAGAGATAGAAATCCTTTCTGAATGACTTGCTTCCAAAAAAGATAGAACATCGGTAGGGTAACTATCGCTACTCCTTGAGCTAGATGGAACAAACCCTTTACAACCGCAAAATGATGGATGCCAGAAACAGACGACGGAAAATCTGGCATTTTCAATGCTTGATTCAATGGATTGGTCAAATAATCCATCAAAACATTAAAGTTATGCTGGATTGTCTGAGGTTGGAAAGGAACACGACTGGTTAGGTGTAACCAAGAAATTTCCAGAGGATAAATGAACCAAGCCAGGTAAATGGTCAATAAAATAGCAAGCGAGAGGAGAAAGAGAATACTTCCTACAAAAGTAAACTTAGTTTTCATCGAAATCCCACTCCGCTAGACTTGAAAGGACATGAGTTGGTGCAATTGGTAAATCAGCTACTTCTTCAGGTTTTGTAAATCCTGTCGATACCAAAAGGCTAGGAATGCCATTGTCAATACCAGCTCGAATATCAGTCAGGTAATTATCGCCCACCATGACAATTTCTTCTCGCTCAAGTCCTAGGTGTTCAACAGCCTTGTCCATAATAATCGCATTAGGTTTTCCAATATAAACTGGTTTTACGCGAGTTGCTACTTCAAGAAGAGTAATCAGTGAACCAGCACCAGGCAAAAGTCCACGTTCAGTTGGAATGTTCAAATCAGGGTTGGTACCGATAAAATGAGCACCTTTATGGATAGCTAGGGTTGCTGTAGCAAATTTTTCATAGTCTACTTGCCAGTCCAAGCCAACAACTACATAGGCTGGATTTTCTTTATCTTCAACATATCCTGCTGCTTGAATGGCTTCCTTGAGCCCTGCTTCTCCGATGACATAGACTGTCTTATCAAGTCCTAGATCATTCATGTAATCAATAGTCGCTAAGGTTGCAGTATAAATGGTTGATACAGGCGTGTCGATGTTAAACTGATTAGCTAGCATCTCTTGAACACTTTCAGGTGTACGAGTGGTGTTGTTTGTCACAAAAAGATAAGGAATCTCTCTTTTTTGTAACTCATGAACAAAAGCTTCTCCTGCTGGGATTCTATCTTTCCCCTTATAGATTGTTCCGTCTAAATCAATTAAATATCCTTTATAAGTCATATCTTTCTTTCTAATCTTTGTTAATTTCTTGCCAAGTTATCTTTGCTTGAGCATTGATATCGCCATCACTTGAGACTTGGTGATTGCTTTCTAGTCCATTCAATTCATAACTAGAAGTAATCATTCCACCTGGTCGAACTTCCTTGACATATCTGAGGTTGATTTTTTTGGGGATATGATTAGTAAGGAAATCGGCTCCCATGACCTCAAAAATCCAGTCCAAGTATTTACTGTTATTGACATGACCATTCATATCTAAGTCATAGAAACGAACGTGGTAGTCCTTGCTTATCGCTTCTTCCAGCTCTGTATATTTTGGCCCACGGACCAGTTTCTTAGAAAACTCAGATTGATAAGGAGCGACAATTTCTGGTACTACAGGATGAACCTTTCGACTCTCACGATCCATAAGGACAAAGGTAGCTACCATATGAATGATTTCTTGACCATCTTCATCATAAATGGTAAAGCTGCGGTAGCAAAAAGACGATTATAAGTCAAGGCTTCCGTTTCAATTGTGATTTCCTCAGCAAAACGAGGCAAACGAACCACGTCAATATCATAATCTGTGATAATCCAGACCAGATTATACTGTTCTAAAACATCCTTGTCACTCACTCCCAGTTCAATTGACTGCATCCCTGATACCTGGAGGGACAACAAGATAACATCTGGTAGCTTGATATGACCATTCATGTCAGCCATATCAAAAGGAATTTTCATCTTCATTTGATAAGTTAAGCCCATAATTTTACTCCAATATAAATCGTTCTGCTACTGTATCACCTAAGAAGAGCCCTCTCTTAGTCATACGAACATGATCGCCATCAAGCTGCATAAGACCTTGTTGAATCAAGTCTTTGACAATATCCCCATAAAGTTCCTGGAAAGACCGTCCAAATTTTTCTTCAAAGCGTGCCATAGAAACTCCTGACTTCTTGCGAAGACCAAGGAACATCTCTTCTTCCATTTGCTCCCTTTGACTCAAGTGTTCTTCATTGATACGAGCACTTCCCTCTTCTACCGCCTTTAAATAATGGCGGATAGGTCCATGATTTTTATAGCGAATACCATCTACATAGCCAGACGCACCAGCACCGATTCCATAATACTCAGCATTATCCCAGTACATAAGATTATGACGACTTTCAAATCCTGGTTTTGAAAAGTTAGAAATCTCATAGTGCTCAAATCCAGCTCTTTCTAGCTCTGCAATGATATACTCAAACATCTCTGCTTCTAATTCTTCCTTAGGAAGAGGTAGTTTCCCTCGTCTCATGCGATTCATAAAGACCGTATGATTTTCTAAAATTAAGCTGTAGAGGCTCATATGAGGAATATCAAGTGAGATAGCCTTGGCAACATTCTCCTTAACTTGTTCCATAGTCTGACCAGGAAGTGCGTAAATCAAGTCAATGGAGATATTGTCAAAACCAGCCAGTTTGAGACGATCGATATTTTCATAAATATCCTTTTCCGTATGACTACGCCCTATCTTTTTCAGCATTTTATCATCAAAGGTCTGAACACCTAGTGAAACACGATTGACTGCAGAATTTTTCAAAACAGCAATCTTATCCGCATCCAGATCACCAGGATTGGCCTCAATGGTCAACTCTTTCAACATTGATAAATCCAGATTTTTAGTCAATCCTTCTAACAAAACTTCCAATTGAGAAGCAGATAAGGCTGTCGGTGTCCCACCACCAATATAGAGTGTACGCAATTTTTGAATGTCATAAGAATGAAATTCTTGCAGTAGATGCTCTAGATAGCTGTCTACTGGCTGATTTTTAATAAAGACCTTTGAAAAGTCACAATAATAACAAATTTGTGTGCAAAACGGTATATGCACGTAGGCTGATGTCGGTTTCTTCTGCATAGTAATTATTATACCACAAAGAGTTCACTCAAGAAAAAAATCACCATTCCTGATTTTCTTTAAAGTCAAGAATGGTGATTCTATGTTAGTTTTCTTGAAGCTCAATGACAATTTCTTGGCCATTTCCATTTTCTTCCACAACTACTTTTTCTTCCAGTTGTGATTTGAAATGATTCAAGGTTTCTTTTGAAGCTTCAGTCGCTTGTTGAGCATGGTATTTTGCTTTATCTAAGACAGTGTCAAGAGTAATTTCCCCAGATTCAATCTGCTCTTTTGTTTTAAGAACGAATTCTTTGGTTTGTTCTTTGACATCCGTTAATTTTTCACAAACCTGCTCTTTAGCATACTCAGGATCTTCTTTTAGATCTTCTAAAAATTCTTGTGCTTGGCTTCTAACTTGTTTTCCTTTGTCACTAGTTAGAAACAAGGCAGCTGCAACACCTGAAACAGTTCCTAAAAGGATAGATGATAGTTTTCCCATTAGTCAACTCCTTTTTTATTTTTTAAAAAATTTACTTGCAACACGAATAGCAGACAAACCTGCTCCAGTTTTTATAGTTTTTGATCCAGCAGATGATGCTTTTTTACTCAAAACACGTGCTTGCTCATTTAGGTCAGAAACAGAAACAGAAAGGTCTGCAACTGCTGTAAAGAGGGGATCAATTGTAGCAACTTTGACATTGATATCATCAACAAGAACGTTGACTTTTGTAAGCAATTCATTTGTTTGATGAAGAGTTACATCTACATCTGATGTTAAAGTTTTAACAGTTTTTTCAGTTTCATCAATTACACGACCAACTTTTTGAAGGGTAATAATCAGATAAACTAAAAATACAACCAAGGCAATTGCCACAATAATATAAGCCACTTCTAACATTTTAATTCTCCTTTTCTACATTATAAAATGGTGCTTTTTTCCGATTTTGATAAAAGATGATATAAATACCAAGGCCAATCAATAGCGCGGACAACCACTGGGATACTCGGAGTCCAAAGAACATGAGACTATCCGTACGCATACCCTCGATAATCATACGTCCAAATCCGTACCAAATTAGATAAAAGGCAGTGATATGACCACGACGGATATTCTTTAATCGGCGTCTAAAAATAACAATCAAGGCAAAACCGATCAGATTCCAGATAGATTCGTATAAAAAAGTTGGTTGACGATAGGAACCATCAATATACATCTGATTCTTAATAAAACCAGGTAAGTAATCAAGATTTTCAACGACTGCTCCATAAGCTTCTTGGTTAAAAAAGTTTCCCCAACGACCTAGACTCTGAGCAATCATGACGCTCGGAGCTGCAATATCTAAGAAATCCCAAGTATTGATTAATTTGCGGTCAGCAAAGATATAGAGAACAATTGCGCCAGTAATTAAACCACCGTATATAGCAAGACCACCATTCCAAATAGCAAAAATCTCTCCCAGATGTTGGCTATAGTAATCAAATCTAAAAATAACATAGTAGAGTCTAGCACCAATGATGGACAAAGGAAAGGCAATTAAGATGAAGTCCAAAATATCATCAGATAAATCTTCTTTTTAGGCGCTTCTTTACTGGCAAGATATACCGCTAAAACAAGACCTGAAACGATGCAGATTGCATACCATCTAACAGCTAAAGGACCAATTTGAAAAGCGATTGGATCAATCATCTTTCACCTCGTTCTTTGCAATCAGATTTGTCAATCTTTCTTCAAATAGTCGAGTAGCATCAAAGCCCATTTCCTTAGCACGATAATTCATCGCTGCTGCTTCGATAACGACAGAAATATTACGTCCTGTTTTTACAGGAATGCGGATACGTGGAATAGCTACTCCAGAAATCTCCAATTCCTCAGCATTATTGCCTAGGCGATCAAAAGTCTTTTGCGTGTCATAATTTTCTAGATAGACAGCTAACTGAACTTGTGAAGAATCCTTAACTGCACTAGCACCATAAAGACTCATCACATCTATAATACCAACACCACGAATCTCAAGTAAATGCTTCAAGATTTCAGCTGGTTCACCCCAGAGAGTCATTTCATCCTTAGCAAAGATATCTACACGGTCATCAGCTACCAAACGGTGTCCTCGTTTCACGAGTTCTAGACCTGTCTCACTCTTACCAATACCACTGTCGCCTTGGATTAACACACCCATACCATAGATATCCATCAAGACACCATGTACACTTTCACGCTCAGCCAAACGAGAATCTAGGTAACTTGACAATTCTCCAGACAGACGACTTGTTGCTGTACGACTCGTTAAAATAGCGATTTTACATTCTCTAGCGGCCTTTAGCATTTCCTCTGGAACCACTAAACCACGCGCAACAATAACTGCAGGTGTTTCCTGTTGGAACAATTTTTTCAATACCTGGTAGCGATTATGAGAAGACATGCTAATCAGATAAGACCACTCTTTCATCCCCAATAGTTGAATCCGCTCTGGGGTATAGTAGTCAAAATAGCCTGTCATTTCGAGACCTGGACGACAAATATCGCCCGTATTGATTTCCTTTTCAAGTAATTCTGGCTCACCATAGACAATATCTAGTCTGAGCTTATCAATCACTTCTTTGACTAAAACCGACATAATTTTCTCCTTCAATCGAGTTCTCCCTACTATTATATCAAATTGTAGTAGGAAGTTTATGTTTTTAACAGTGTTTGGGGTATTACTTTAAAATTAATTATAAAAAGCTTCAATAAGTACGTCTTCTAGTACTTTGTTAAATCAGTTGAGCCAAATCTTCCGCAAATCGATCAACATCTATCACCAAGTCCCTCCCTGATTTTTCTATGTGAATTCTTGGAAGTTCTTTTGTGAGTATTCGGTTTGCATCAGCCATATCTTGTGGATAGACATAGAACTGTTGTCCTTGTGGAAACTGATTTTTGAACTTGCCATTTTTTTCAAAAATCTTGCATAAAAAGTCTTATGAGATGGCATCCTGACTGCTTCAAATAAGGCATGATCAAAGAATCTTAACAACCGATAAAGACCATGAACCTCATCAGCAAAGCATTTATCAATCTTGTCACAGGGATAACCCCTGTCTCTGATAAGCACAACATAAGTTTTGTAAAGCCATGCTTAGCCCATCTACATCCTTTCGTACTAAACTTATAAAGTACAGAACTGAAAATTCTTCCATACCTGTTCTTTTTTTCTTCTCTAGAAACTGTTGTGCCAGTATGAGAGCCTCAGACACTCTGTCTTCATCTTGATAATAAAGAGCATATAACAGATTGATGACATTTTCTGGATAATAGGTTCTTTTTCAAAAAAAGGGTAAGTCTTCTGGAATGAAAGATGAAATGACTGAAAAATCATTACAAGCAAAACAGTTAAATAATCCTCTCAAAATTCTAGCTGTATAGATTGTCCCACTTGCAAGCAAACCGCCTTTAATTAACTCTACTCTTCCTGTTTACCACAAAGCATTATTTAACAGATTATAGTCTCCAGCTAAAAATGATACATAATATGCAAAATACTTAATATCATCTAACAATAAACTACTATACAACTTTGTCCTTAAAACCTTATCTGACGATACTTTTGAAAAATCCTTTGATTAGACTCTTCAAATTCTTGCCAGTTTATCGGATCAGAATAATAGCCCCAATCTTTAAAATGATCTTCACGCATCTTTTGATATTCTTTTACATACTCTCTCATAAGAAACACTTTCCTCTATCTACTGTATTAAAAAAGACTAGATCTCTCTAGCCTTTCTTATTAATTAGAATTTTTTACGTTTACGAGCTGCTTCTGATTTACGTTTACGTTTTACAGAAGGTTTTTCATAGAATTCACGTTTGCGTGTTTCTTGAAGAGTACCAGCTTTAGTAACTGCACGTTTGAAACGACGAAGAGCATCGTCAAGAGATTCATTCTTACGTACTACTGTTTTAGACATTTTTTTCACTCCCTTCAAGTTCAAGATCTATTCTATTTTACACGGAATGAAGAAAATTGTCAAGAAAAAAATGAAATTCTCCCAAATCATTCCATTTAATTTTTAAAAAATGAGAATTATATATTCTTCTTTTCAAGGGAAAATCTATCACTCACTCCTCTATTAAAATTATTGTACCACTTTCAGATAAACTGTATTCATTTTTTGAGCATATCCAAACCAAAAAACCACCCAATCTATAGGATCGAATGGTCTTTAATGATTAAAATCTTATTTTTTTAGCAAGCTGAGCGCTTCTGCATCTGCAATAATGGTTACATCTGGATGGTTTTGCAAGCTACTTGCTGGAAGGTTTTCAGTTACTGGACCTTCAACTGTACCTGCAATAGCCTCTGCCTTAGACTCACCATAAGCAAAAAGAAGAATAGATTTTGCATCTAGAATATTTTTAATTCCCATTGAGATAGCTTGTGTTGGTACATCTTCAATCTTATCAAAGAAGCGAGCATTTGCTTCAATAGTAGACTGATCAAGATCTACAAGGTGTGTTTGACTATCAAACGGAGTTCCTGGTTCATTGAATCCAATATGTCCATTTCGGCCAATTCCCAATATTTGCAAATCAACTGGATGATCTGCAAGAATTTGATTATAACGTTCTACTTCTTCTTCTGCATTATCTTTTACACCACGCGGTAAAAAGCTTTCTTTGAATGGCTTTTTATTGAATAGATTTTCTTGCATAAAGTAACGATAAGATTGTGGGTTATCTCCATCAAGACCTACATATTCGTCCAAGTTAACACTTGTAAGATTTGAAAAATCAAGGTCACTCTTAACGATTTCTCCATAAAACTCAAGTGGACTGCTACCTGTCGCAAGTCCTAATGTTTGAGCACCATTTGCTAACTTTTCTTTTAAAATTTCAAAAGCTACTTTTCCACCTTCTTCAGGATTTTTTACTTGAATAACTTTCATAATTGTTCCTCCATATTTCTTTATTTCATTATATGGTATAGACCAATTTTTGTCAAGTGAAAACGGTTTATTTTTTTATTGAAATTATAAATATACTAAACAAATCAATTAAGAGTTCTACCCTTAAGCAAAAAAAGAGAGGAGGTTGACGTCCTCTCTTAAATCTTATATCAGAACCACTTCCTAATTATATTTTAGAAAATGATTCTTTTTCTTATATTATTTTTTACGTTTTGCAACCAAACCAAGACCTACAAGACCAAGTGCAGCACCAAGTGCAGCAATTCCAGATTTAGATTGTTCACCAGTGTTTGGCAACTCAGGACCTTTAGGTTTTTCTGGTGTTGGTGGTGTTGGCGGTGTTGGTGGTGTTGGCGGTGTTGGTGGTGTTGGTGGTGTTGGCGGTGTTGGCGGTGTTGGTGGTGTTGGTGGTGTTGGCGGTGTTGGTGGTGTTGGCGGCGTTGGCGGTGTTGGCGGTGTTGGCGGTGTTGGCGGTGTTGGCGGTGTTGGCGGTGTTGGCGGTGTTGGCGGTGTTGGCGGTGTTGGCGGTGTTGGCGGTGTTGGCGGTGTTGGTGGTGTTACCTTGTTGTTAAACTCAGTATCTTCAGGCATTTGTGAAGTAAGAGTCAACACTTTACCATCCTTAGTTACAGTAACTCCAACAGTCGCTACCATCTTATCGTACTCAACTCCAGCCTCTGTACCTTTCACTTCTTCTACATGATAGATATAAGTACCTTCTTGACCACGTTTGAATTCAAGAGCTGAGAACTTGATCTTACCTTCAGCATCATTGCTTACGGTTTCAATCACGTTACCATCTTTGTCTTTCAATACGAAGCTGAATTCACCAGCTTTCAACGCACGACCTTCCAATTTCTTCGTGAAGTTGAATTCAACTTTCACTGGAATATTAACAACACGTTTTTCAGTTGGTTTTTCTGGTTTTTCAACTGATTTCTTAGTTGGATCATATTGGTGAACAATTTGAGAAGCTGTATTTTCAATATCTACACCTTCTTTAGCAGTTCCCTTGATACGTGCTGGAATATCAAACTTGTAGTAACGTCCAAATGCTAATTTAGCAGTGTCGATTACTTGAGTATTTTCTGCATCTCCAAGTGACTTAGTCAAGTCAGCCTTAGATGTAGCAGTAATGACACCATCCACAATTGAGATATCAAACTTAGCTGTTACATCTTCACCAGTTACTGAATCATAAGCTTTAATATCAGCTACATTAACATCCAAGTTTTCGCTATCATATTTATCTGTAATACCAACAGATTGAATATTGTGAGTTTCAGTGAATTTAGTTGTATCTAACCATACTTGGTAAACAACCTTATCACCCTTTATGGAGTGTTTGAGTATTGATATTTTGCTTTTCATTATTATCAACTTTGTCCACGTATGGATCTTTGTTGGTATCAGCTACTTTATCAGTCAACTCTTTATCATCATCAAGGAGTTTATTTCCAGTGATATCAAATTTCTCTTCATTAAGAATATATTTCTCTGGATTGAACTCAGGAGTTTCTGGTGGAGTCACCTTGTTGTTGAACTCTTTGTCTGCTGGATCAGTTACGTTAGTGATGAGAGCTTTCGCTGTTCCGTCATGTTTAACTTCTACAGTTACTACTGCTTTCATCTCATCATAAGTAACAGTTCCATCAGTACCTTTCACTTCTTCAACAGTGTAGTTGTGAACGCCTGCTTCCTCTTTCTTGAATTCGATAGCTGAGAACTTAACGTTTCCAGATGCATCGTTCGTTACAGTTTCAACAACTTTACCTGTTGAATCTTTAAGAACGAAGCTGAATTCGTTAGCTTTAAGCTCACGACCTTCCAAACGTTTTGTGAAGTTGAATTCTACTTCAACTGGTACACTGTTTACACGTTTTTCAGTTGGTTTGCTTGGTTTTTCAACAGTCTTGCTTACTGGGTTGTAGTAGTTTACAATTTGAGCCGCAGTATTTTCGATGTCTACTCCACCTGCAACATCAGCTTTCACTGTTGTTGGGATGTCGAACTTGTAGTAACGTCCAAAGGTGAATTTAGTTGTGTCGATAACTTGAGTGTTTTCTGCGTCGCCAAGTGACTTAGTGAAGCCATCTTTAAGAGTTGCAGTGATCACACCGTTGTTAACAGTAATATCGAATTTGGCTGTAACATCATCACCTGTTACTGAATCGTAAGCTTTGATCTTAGTAGCATCAAGCTCCAATTTAGCTTCATCGTAGTCATCTGAGATTCCTACTGATTGGATGTTGTCTTTGTTAGTTGCGTCAAATTTAGTTGTATCAAGCCATACTTGGTAGTAAAGTTTTTGACCACGTTTAACAGTCTTAGTATTGATGTTTTGAGCTTCGTTGTTGTCAGTTCCATCAACATATGGATTTGTATTTGTTTCACCATATTTATCAGTCAACTCAGAATCATCATCAAGAAGTTTGTTGTCAGTGATTGAGAATTTCTCTTCATTCAAGACATATTTCTCTGGTTGGAACTTAGGTTCTTCTGGTGGAGTTACGACGTTGTTAAACTCTTTATCAGCGATGTCGCCAACAGTTGCCACAAGAACTTTAGCTGTTCCATCGTGAGAAACGGTTACTGTTACATTCGCTTTCATGGTATCGTATGTAACGGTTGCGTCTGTTCCAGCTACTTCTTCAACAGTGTAGTTGTGAACACCTGCTTGTTCTTTCTTGAATTCAAGAGCTGAGAACTTAACGTTTCCATCTGCATCGTTCGTTACAGTTTCAACAACTTTACCTGTTGAATCTTTAAGGACGAAGCTGAATTCGTTCGCTTTCAATTCACGACCTTCCAAGCGTTTAGTGAAGTTGAACTCTACTTGTACTGGTACGCTATTCACACGTTTTTCAGTTGGTTTGCTTGGTTTTTCAACTTTCTTCGTAGTTGGGTTGTAATAGTTGACTACTTGCGCTGCAGTATTTTCGATATCTACTCCACCTTTAACGTCAGCTTTAACAGTTGCTGGAATGTCAAACTTGTAGTAACGTCCGAATTCGAATTTAGTTGTGTCAATGATTTGAGTATTTTCTGCGTCTCCAAGTGACTTAGTGAAGCCAGCTTTAAGAGTTGCAGTCATCACACCATTGTTAACAGTAATATCGAATTTATCTGTAACTTCTGCGCCTGTTACTGAATCGTAAGCCTTGATAGCTGAAGCATCTACATCGACTTTTGTTTCATCGAAGTCATCAGTGATTCCTACAGATTGAACGTTGTCCTTGTTAGTTGCGTCAAATTTAGTTGTATCCAACCATACTTGGTAAACCAACTTGTCGCCACGTTTAACAGTCTTGGTATTCAAGTTTCTTTTTCGTTGTTTGATGCATCGTCCGCATATGGGTCCGCATTTGTATCTGCGTACTTGTCTGCCAACTCTTTATCATCATCAAGAAGCTTGTCACCAGTGATATCGAATTTCTCTTCAGAAACAACGTATTTCTCTGGTTGGAACTTAGGTTCTTCTGGAGGAGTGACGACGTTGTTAAATTCTTTATCCGCAATGTCGCCTACAGTCGCGATCAGAACTTTAGCTGTTCCGTCGTGAGAAACAGTTACTGTTACAACAGCCTTCATATTGTCATATGTAACGGTTGAGTCTGTACCAGCAACTTCTACTACTTTGTAACGGTAAACACCGAGATCATTGTTTGTGTATTTAAGGCTAGTGAATTTAATCTTACCATCCTTATCATTAGTTACTGTTTCAAGAACATTGAATTCATCATCGTCTAACAATTGGAAAGTAAACTCATTCGCTTTCAATTGACGACCTGCAAGAACTTTCTTGAAGTCAAGTTCAATTTGAATTGGAACATTGTTAACACGTTTTTCAGTTGGGTTTTCAGGTTTTTCAACTTTCTTAGTTGTTGGGTTGTAATAGTTTACAACTTGAGCCGCAGTATTTTCGATATCTGCACCAGCTACAACATCGTCTTTCACTGTTGTTGGGATATCAAATTTATAGTAACGTCCGAATTCAAATTTAGTAGTATCGATAACTTGCGTGTTTTCTGCATCGCCAAGTGACTTCGTGAAGCCAGCTTTCAAGTTAGCAGAGATCACACCGTTGTTCACAGCGATATCGAATTTATCAGTTACTTCTGCACCTGTTACAGAGTCGTAGGCTTTGATGTCAGCTGCATTAAGATTTAATTTCGCTTCATCATAGTTATCTGAAATACCAACTGTTTGGATGTTGTCCTTGTTAGCTGCATCAAATTTAGTTGTATCCAACCATACTTGGTAAACTAATTTAGAACCACGTTCAACAGTCTTAGTATTTAAGTTTTCCACTTCATTATTGATGGTATTATCTGCGTATGGATTCGCGTTTGTTTCACCATATTTATCTGTCAACTCAGAATCGTCATCAACGAGCTTATTACCAGTGATATCGTATTTCTCTTTAGAAACAACGTATTTCTCTGGTTGGAACTTAGGTTCTTCTGGTGGAGTTACGACGTTGTTGAACTCTTTATCAGCGATATCGCCAACAGTTGCCACAAGAACTTTAGCTGTTCCATCGTGAGAAACAGTTACTGTTACATTCGCTTTCATAGTATCGTATGTAACGGTTGCGTCTGTGCCTTTAACTTCTTCTACTGTGTAGTTGTGAACGCCTTCTTGGCCTTTCTTGAACTCAAGTTTAGAGAACTTAACGTTTCCAGATGCATCGTTCGTTACAGTTTCAACAACTTTACCTGTTGAATCTTTAAGGACGAAGCTGAATTCGTTAGCTTTCAATTCACGGCCTTCAAGTTTCTTAGTGAAGTTGAAGGATACTTCAATTGGAACACTGTTGACACGTTTTTGAGTTGGTTTTTCTGGTTTTTCAACAGATTTGCTTACTGGATTATAAACATGAACGATTTGGTTGGCTTTATTTTCAATATCCACTCCACCTGCAACGTCAGCTTTAACGGTTGCTGGGATATCAAATTTATAGTAGCGACCAAATGCAAATTTAGTTGTATCGATAACTTGTGTATTATCAACATCACCTAATGATTTGTTTACAGAAGTCTTAGATGTTGCTGTAATGACACCATTTTCAACCTTAATATCGAACTTGTCAGTTACGTCATCACCAGTTTCACTGTCATATGCTTTAATATCAGCAGCATTAACAGTTAATTTTTCTGCATCATAGGTATCAGAGATTCCAACAGATTGGATGTTATTTCTGTCAGTGAATTTATTAGTATCTAACCATACTTGGTAAACTAATTTATCTCCACGTTCAACTGACTTGGTATTGATGTTTTCTGCTTCGTTGTTTGAAGTTCCATCTGCATATGGGTTTGCATTTGTAGCAGTGTACTCATCAGTCAACTCATCGTCATCATCTACAAGTTTTGATCCTGTAATATCAAATTTCTCTTTGTTAAGAACAAATTTTTCTGGTTGAAATTCTGGTGTTTCAGGAGGAGTGATCTTGTTGTTGAATTCTTTATCATCAGTTCCTTCTGTTGATGTTCCATCAGCATTGACACCGCCAGTTGATGTTACGTTTGTTACAGTAGTCAAGGTGTGTCCATTCTTAGCAACTTCAACTGTGACTGTTGCTTTCATAGTATCATAAGTCATACCAAGCTCTTTAGTAGATGGGATAACTTCTTCTACTGTATAAGTATGAGTTCCAACTTTAGTATTATCAAATGATAATTCAGTGAATGTTACCGTTCCGTCAGCTTTATTTGTTACTGTTTCAAGAGTTTGACCAGTTGAATCTTTAAGAACAAAGCTAAATTCGCCGTCTTTAAGTTCACGACCTGCTAATTTCTTAGTAAAGTCAAATCTTGCAATGACTGGAGCCACATGATAGTTATTGAACTCAGTATCATCCGGCATTGTAACTGCTGCATTCAAGAGGCCAGTTGAAGCATCTTTCGTAACTGTTACGGTTACTTCTGCATTCATTGAATCATAGTCAATGTTTGTGTCAGTACCAGCTACTTCACGTACAGTATAGGTATGAGTACCTTCTGCATCGTATGAGATTGCATCAAATTGGATTGTTCCATCAGCCGCATTTTTCTTCGTTTGGATAACATTTCCATTTTCAAGCAATTCAAATGTAAAGGCATCCTTCGTCAGTTCTTTACCTTCAAGTTTCTTAGTAAACTTGAATTGTGCTTGTGTTGCAGCAGGTGTGAAGGTATTGTTAAATTCTTTATCTGCTGGAAGTGCTGCTACAGCAGTAAGGGCATGACCTGATTTTGTAACAGTAACTGTCACGTTTGCCTTCATGGTATCGTATGTCATACCAGCTTCTTTGTTTCTGGAATAACTTCTTCTACAGTGTAGTTATGATCACCGACTTGAGCATTCGTAAATGTCAAGGCGTCAAATTTAACGTTACCAGCGGCATCGTTTTGTTTTGTTTGGATAACAGTGCCATCTTTGTCTTTCAATACAAAGCTAAATTCACCAGCCTTGAGTTTACGGCCTGCAAGAGCTTTGCTGAAGTCAAATTGGGCAGTTACAGGAGCCACAACGTGGTTGTTAAAGACTTTATCATCAGTACCAGTTGCTTCACCACCTGTTGAAGTCATTTCAGTATTAGCTACCAAGAGACCTGTATTCTCATCTTTTGTAACTGTTACTTTAACTGCGATAGTCATTGCATCGTAGTCTACATCAGCTTTATCGCCTTTAACTTCTTTAACAGTATAGTTGTAGACACCTACTTGGTCAAATGACAATTCGCTAAAGTTAATCTTACCATTAGCTTTATTAGTGACTGTTTCATTAACATTGTTATCACCAGTCAAAGTGAAGCTAAAGTCACCTGCATTCAAGTTACCATTTGAGAGTGATTTATCAAACTCAAGGTTTACTTTAACAGGAGATGGTGTGAAGGTATTGTTGAACTCTGTATCTGCAGGAAGTGTGTTTGTTGCTTTAAGAACATGACCTTCCTTGGTAACAGTGATTGTTACTTCAGCCTTCATTGTGTCATAAGTCATGCCAGCTTCTTTATTTTCTGGGATAACTTCTTCTACAGTGTATTTGTGAGTACCAACTTGAGTATTATCAAATGTCAAGTCATCAAAGGCTACAACACCTGCTTTAGTATTTATCTTAGTTTGAATTGTTTTACCAGTTGAATCTTTCAAAGCAAACGTAAATTCGCCATCTTTCAACTTACGACCTGCGAGAGCCTTGCTAAAGTCAAACTTAGTCTTAACTGGAGCTACGACATAGTTGTTGAAGACCTTGTCATTTTCACCTTCAGCATGACCACCTGTTGACTTATAAACTGCTTGAACTTCAAGTTTATCTTGAGCATTTTGTGTAACGGTAACTGTGAGAGTAACCTCCATACCATCATAGTCAACATTCCTATCTGAACCAGCAACTTCTGTAATCTTATAAGTATAAGTACCTGGTTTTTCGAAAGTTAGTTCACTAAAGGTTGCCTTACCATTTTTGTTTGTAACAGTTTCTTGGTGTGTACCACCTTCTTGTTTAAGAGTAAAGCTAAAGTCACCATCGTTCAAGGTACGACCATCAAGAACTTTACTTACCTCTGGTGTATAGGTTATTGGATCTACTTTTTCATAGTAGTAAACTGTTTCCGTATATGGCATCAATCCATTAAGCAAGTCAACGTTTGTACCAATACCGAAATTTCCTCTTTCCAACTGTGCATTTGGAGAAAGGTGTCCTATATTATCTCCTAAAAATGGTACAAAGACTGTTTTTTTAGGAACATAGTTAGCAGCTGTTTGGAAGCCAAATGGAGTTTCCTTACCGTTTGGATAGTTTACTCCGTTTGTAGTTGTGAAAGGAATTGTGTACAGAGGTGTCTTCTGGACAACCAGATCTTCTGTATTTACCTTTCCAGGTTTTATAGGTTTGGTTTCTGCTAGTAGCATATAGCCATCTGTACTTAATGAACCGTTCGAACGCTTACTCTGTTGCTTTGGATCAAGAAGATAGATACGAACGACAACTGAACCATCTTCTCCAACGATTTCTTTGATACGCTTGATGCCCGCACGCTCCGCATCCATAAATTTAGTCCCAACAACATATGGACGAGAAACATAACCCGTCATACTATCAGCAGGAGCTTCTTGATAGAGTTTGTAACCTGCAAACTGACGTTTACCTGAAGCAGTGAAGTTTTGACCTTCTGTAGCTGTCAAGGTGTACTTGGCTAATTCAACTTCATTACCGTTCGCCACATAATCTTGAACAGTTGTGTCTGTTTTACTAGCATTATAGGTAGGATTGGCTTTGTCAACTACTTTATAGTGAGTGGTTTTGGTAACAACTCGTGGAATTTTGAAGTTACTATCCGTAATCGGGCGTCCATTATAGGTAGGCTCAACTACGTTCATAATATCAGTAGTTGTACGAGCAGCATAAACTGCGTCAAAAAGTGCTTGTTCTGTCGGTGTAAGTTGATGACCTGAATTTACTAGCGATGCAATTCTATCAGCCACCTTATAACCTGTTTGTAGAAAGGCTGAACTGTTTTATCTGCTGCCATAGAAGTCTGATAGTCAACTTGGAAGGTCAACTCAGAATTTGACTTGGTTGCAGTTGTCGTAAATTGTTGAACACCACTAGTAGCAGTGATGGTCTTCGTTTCAACTACTGCACCAGTTGTCTTATCAATCAATTCCGCAACAGAATCAGTTGAGTCACTAAAGTTCTTATAGATACGAACGTAGTAGTTAGTATTGTAGCGTTCATTGAATTTTGTAAGGTCTAAGATACTAAATGTATAGTAATCTCCAGCTTTTCTTTCATAACCAGCAGGCACATTCTGTGATTTAACAGTTGCACCAGCAGGATCTGACATATCTGGATCCGCTACTTCACCGTCCTTAAGTGTAGCTGATGTTGCTATTGCTTCTGTATTATGGTCAGTTGCAGCACGACGGTTACGGCGACGACCACTATTTGTAGCCAAAGCACCGGCATTTACAGTATTCTCAGCTGCCAAAGCTAGTGTTTCTGTATCTACTAGTGGTTTTGCTTCAACATTTGCTGCACTAGCAGTTGTATCCAGGCTAGTTGCCTCGGCTACAGCTGAAAGTTCTGCTTTAGGCTCAGATTTTTCCTCTGGTTTAGTTTCAATCTTTTCTTCTGCCTTAGGCTTAGTTGCTACAACTTCTTCTACTTTTGAAGCAGTTGCTGCTACTGGCTTATAAGACTCTAGTTTTGCCTCAGGAATAACAGATGTTTTTTCCTCAGCTTTTTCAGCTTTTGTTTCTTCGGATTTACTTCTTCAGACTTAACTTCAGGTATTGATGTTTCTGGCTTAACTTCTGAAGTTTCGGAATTAGCTGAAGTTACCACATCCGTTGATGGCTCTTTCAACTTTTCCTTGTCGTCCTTGTTGCCGACTAGTTCAGTATTCTCAGCATTTTGTTTTGCTACAATCTCAGCAGCATTTACAGCACTACCGTTAGCCATCATGAAGCTAAGGGTTGTTCCTAAGAAAACTGATGCGACACCAACTTTGTATTTTCTTAAAGAAAATCGTTGTTGCTCTCTTCTTATCATGTGATAAGTTCTCCTTTTTAACATTTTAACTAATAATATGTAAGATTATTGAGTTTTTTTCTAAAATAAAAATACTCTTCCCCATACTAGCAGTAACGCCAATAGTATACCATATCATAGCCTTTTAAATCAAGAAAAAAAGGAAATTAACTTCATCCTCTTTTTGTAATTATTATTCACTTTAACGACAATTAATTCGATTAAAATAAATGTTTGTTGATGTCGTTTTTTTATCTAACCGTATCATTACAACTTTTTATATCTAAATATCAACTTCATTCAATGATGTTTTTTTATAAAAACTCTAAACATTTGAATTAAATATTTTTTTATTCAAATGTTTAGAGTAAATTTTATTTTTGTAAAATTACTGATTACAAGATAGATATCTGATATAGACTGATCCTAAAAATATATTTTTTTAAAAGTGTTTGATAAAGCTTGATAACCAGAAACACTGAGGTGAAGACCATCTGTTGTATAGTCTGATTTGAGTTGTCCTTCCTGATCAAGTAGTTTGTCAAAAACCGATACATATTCTACCTGCATGTAGGCCGAGGCCAGTTCTTGATAGGCTTGATTCCATTCTTTGATTTTTCCATTTGTACGAATATAAACGGTATGTTTGTATTCATCACCTTCATGGACCGGCAAAATGGAAACTAGCTTTATCTGTGACAGTGGATAGTCGCGAGAAATAGTTTGAATCACGCTTTCAAGATTGTTTAGCGCTTCATTCATTGGAACATCTTTTCCAATATCATTTGTCCCAATCAAAAGTACAATTTGATCCACCGCATCGCCATAGAGATGAGCATCAAGATTTTTTTGTAAAAGTCCAGTCTGGTAGCCTCGAATCCCTCGGTTTACAATGGTTTTTGACGTACCTAGTAGTTCTTGCAAGGGATAATATTCAATAATGGAATCCCCGATAAAAATGATATCTGGTTCAATTACCGAGATTTGATTAAGTTCACGATACTTGGTTTGGATTTTCTCTTGCTCTTTTAAGAGCCAGTTTTCTAAAAGCTGTACTGCCAAGTTATTCTCCTCTTTCTAGCCAGTTTTCTAAAACTTGGTAAACACCCGCCTGACTGTTGGCTGGTGCCACTTTTGTCGCAACAGCCTTGACAACCTCCTCTGCATTTTCCATCGCATAAGAAACACCTGCTAACTCTAACATTTCGATATCATTTTCACTATCACCAAAGGCCATAATTTGTTCAGGTTTCAAGTCCCAACGTTTGAGCAACTCCTCTAAGCCCCATGCCTTATGAATCCCATCTTGTAAGATATCAATACAACCATATCCACTAGAAACAGCTCGCACATGCCCATCAAATAAGTCATTAATTTCCTGTAAAACCGAATCGGATCGTTCTTCACCAACTACCATACTCATCTTAAGAACACCACCGAAGAGATTAGAGTCAAATTCATCGACGAATTGCATTCGTTGATAGAGCTTTTCAATCATCTCCGGAGTCATGAATTTATCAAGTTCTGTAAAGACAGTACCTTCCTTGACAAAACCGCCATTCATAGCAGTTACGACAAACTGATCCTGAAACTCTCTGCCTTTAAAATGACCCAAAGCTCTATCAACCATAGCATCGTCCCAAGTCTGAGCTTGAATCAGTTTATCATTTTCGAATATACGAGCACCATTAGCAACCACGAGAACTACTCTATCTGATAGATGTTCCAGTAATTGTCGCATTCGATGAACTTCATTTCCAGTTGCAATGACAAAACGAACGCCACGTTTATCCAGCTGGTCTAAAATTTTCTCTAGGCGTGGTAGATCCAGTTGTCCTTGAGGATCCAACAAAGTACCGTCCATATCCGTCGCTATTATCTTAATATCCATCTTGCTCCTCTTTTAATGTCACTACCACTTCAAACCTACATGCTCGTTCATTTCTTTATAGGCTGTATCAATCCGTTCCTTGGTGGCCTCGTCTAACTGACTACGGTATTTCCCGCCCTCTATAAAATCTTCCAAGATATAGGTTTGGTAAAGATAGAGTGGGTAGCCTTCTGGAGAATAGCCTCCCTTTGGAGTACGACTCACCCAACTTGGATGAGCTTGGGCCGTCTCAATAGTCGTTTTTCCGGATTTCTTCTTAATAGTCACATCCATGAGGACTCCACGTTCCGTCCACTTAGCATTTTCAACATCCTGCATGGTTTCAATCCGTTGATTTGAGATAAAATTCCCCATAGAGTAGATGATAAGCTTTTTATCACCGTCTTTTTCAACCGTTTCAGCTGGTTCAACAACATGAGGGTGACCGCCAAAGATAATATCAGCTCCCCAATCAATCATTTTTATGGTAAAGTTTCTTTTTGCTCCTCAGTCGGCTCAATTTGATACTCAACTCCCATCTGAGGCATGATAATTGTAATATCCGCCTCCTTCTCTGCTCGTTCAATTTCAGCCTTCATTTTATCTTCATCTAAGTCTGAAAGATAGCGATTGTAATCCTCTTGAGAAATGCTTTGTTCAATGCCGTTAAAACCATAAGAATAGGCCAAAAATAGCAACTTTAATACCATTAACTTCCTTGATAAGTAAAGGTGCCTTGTCTCGGGATTCATGGGTATAGACCCCGACCGGTGTCATTCCTGCCTTTTCAATAGCATCTGCAGTTGAAACCACTCCCTCAATCTGAGAATCTAAGATATGATTGTGAGCCAAGTCTAGCACTTGATAGCCTGCATCTTTTATAGCATCCATAACTTCACCAGGTGCATTAAACAAAGGATAACCTGCAAGATAGTGGTCTTTATTTACGGTTCCTTCAAAATCACCAAGAACTAAGTCTGCTTGCTTTTAGCCAAGGTTTTACATACTCAAAATTATCATGAAAAATCATAGGTACCGTCTGATTTTTTGGCTGAAATGTAGATAATGTCATGATAGAGCAAATCACCATTTGCCATGATACGCGCACTCGTTTCTTGTTCCGGCTCTGCATTCTTTACCTGAGAACTTGACTGTTGGTGTGCGGAACTTGGATCACTACTGCTTAAAGAAATTCCTCGAGCTCCTTCCACTAATAAAGTAAGCATCATCGAGACAGCTACCGAAGCTAACAAGACCACAATAAAAGTACGATTATTCCACTGCTTATAGTTCCTGAAAAACCGAACGGAATGTCTAATAGCTTGTAAAACGGGACCATTTTTTCTTCTACTACTACGTTGTTCCATAACTTTTCTCCCATAATTTTAAAGTCATATTTCTTATTCTATTATACCACAGACAAATAGGTATTTCCTTTTATTCTATAATTTTTTAACAGCTTCTGTGACTTTCTTTCTCATCTGTTTTGTGTTATCATGTAATTGTAATAGAAGGAAAGGAAAGAATATGTCTGCTATAGAACGAATTACCAAAGCTGCTCATTTAATCGATATGAAAGATATTATCCGTGAAGGGAACCCTACTCTTCGTGCCGTTGCCGAGGAGGTCTCTTTCCCCTTGAGCGACCAAGATATCATTCTTGGAGAAAAAATGATGCAATTTTTGAAACACTCGCAAGATCCTGTTATGGCTGAAAAATTAGGTCTACGTGGAGGTGTTGGACTTGCTGCACCACAGCTAGATATCTCAAAACGCATCATCGCCGTACTGGTACCAAATATCACTGAGGAAGGTGAAACTCCTCAAGAAGCCTATGACTTACAAGCTGTTATGTACAATCCTAAAATCGTCTCACATTCAGTCCAAGATGCTGCTCTAGGCGAAGGAGAAGGTTGCTTGTCTGTTGACCGTGCTGTTCCAGGTTATGTTATCCGCCATGCTCGAGTAACTGTCGACTATTTTGATAAGGATGGAGAAAAGCACCGCATTAAACTTAAGGGCTATAACTCTATTGTAGTTCAACACGAAATTGACCACTTAAATGGCATTATGTTCTACGATCGCATCAATGAAAAAGACCCATTTGAAGTTAAAGATGGGTTGCTCATTCTTGAATAAAGAAAATCCCGTTGCAAGACGGGATTTTGTGTTATAATGAAGATATGAAAACAAATGATATTGTCTATGGCGTTCATGCCGTCACAGAAGCTCTTTTAGCAAATACTGGAAACAAACTCTACCTTCAGGAAGATTTACGAGGAAAGAATGTGGAAAAAGTTAAGGAATTGGCTACTGAAAAGAAAGTATCCATTTCTTGGACTTCAAAAAAATCACTTTCTGAGATGACTGAAGGAGCTGTTCACCAAGGTTTTGTCTTGCGCGTTTCTGAATTTGCCTACACTGAACTTGAGCAAATTCTTGCTAAGACACGCCAGGAAGAAAACCCACTACTACTAATCCTTGATGGTTTAACGGACCCACATAATCTCGGTTCTATCTTGAGAACAGCGGATGCAACCAATGTTTCAGGTGTCATCATTCCCAAACACCGAGCTGTCGGTGTTACTCCCGTCGTAGCAAAAACAGCAACAGGTGCGATTGAGCACATTCCTATCGCCCGCGTTACCAATATCAGCCAAACCTTGGACAAACTCAAGGAGGAAGGTTTCTGGACATTTGGTACTGATATGAATGGAACTCCTTGCCACAAATGGAATACCAAAGGAAAGATTGCCCTCATCATCGGAAATGAAGGCAAAGGTATCTCTAGTAACATCAAGAAACAAGTAGACGAGATGATCACCATTCCTATGAATGGTCACGTACAGAGCCTCAATGCCAGCGTTGCTGCTGCCATTCTCATGTACGAAGTCTTTCGAAATCGACTCTAATAAAAAGTGAGGTTGGGACAAAAGAGCCCGACCTCACTTTTTATTAGCAATCAAACTTTGACGCGGTAGCTGATTGAACTTTTTGTTCGTCTTTTGGACTCCAAAAAGCTCCTAATCATCCTCGCGGGGCTGGGACTACGAAATCGATAGACAAAGTCTCGATTTCGTAGTCCCACCGCCTTTTTAACTATGTTCAGTAATATATTTATAGGCCTCTTGACCTGCAATAGCGCCATCTCCAACTGCTGTTGTAACTTGACGAAGGTCCTTTTGACGAACATCCCCAACTGCAAAGACTCCTGCAACCCTTGTTTTCATGTGGTCGTCTGTCACAATCCAACCCGCTTGGTCTCGAATCTGCAACTCTTGGACGAAGTCACTAACAGGGTCCAATCCAACATAGATGAAGACACCACCAAAGGCTTGTTCTGTCACTTGTCCTGTTTTAACATTTTCAATGGCAACCGATTCAACACGTTTTTCACCCTTGATTTCTTTGACAACCGAATCCCAAATGAAGTTGATTTTTTCATTGGCAAAAGCACGATCTTGCAAGACCTTTTGGGCACGTAGTTCATCCCGACGGTGAACAATGGTAACAGATTTTGCAAACCGTGTTAAGAAGATTGCTTCTTCAACTGCTGAGTCACCTCCACCTACAACCAACAAATCTTGGTCGCGGAAAAAGGCGCCATCACAAACCGCACAGTAAGAAACACCACGGCTATTGAGTTCTTCTTCCCCCGGAACTCCCAAGAGACGATGCTTAGAACCTGTCGCCACGATAACTGTGCGAGTTTCATAAACTTGGTCGTCTGTTACGACTTTTTTGAATTCGCCATGATCCTCAATATTTTCAACGAAGCCATATAGATGCTCAACACCCAGATTTTCAAGAGGTTCAAACATCTTTTCTGCTAATTCAGGACCACTGATATTAGCATAACCTGGATAGTTTTCAATGTCAGAAGTATTATTCATCTGACCTCCTGGAAGGCCCCCTTCAATCAAAGCCACTTTCAGATTACTGCGTGCTGCATACAGGGCTGCAGTCATCCCAGCAGGGCCTGCACCGATAATAATCGTATCGTACATTCTCTTTCCTTCTTTCTTGTTGTAACTATTTTTATTCTAACGGATTAAATCCCATTTTACAACTATTAAGCCTTGAGAACCAACAAGATGCTCATGGTTGCAAATGACAATACTGGAATGGTCAAAACTCCAATCATAATCATATCGTAGAGATGGGCTTGACGTGCTTTAGCAGTTTTGTCAACCCCAGACAGAGCTCTAAGTCCAATCCAGAGTCCCAAAATAATCAAGACCAGTAGAATTGTCAACACTAAACTCTCTAAATACAAAGCAAATAGCTGAACTAGCATGCTCTCTCTCATTTCTATTAATTTTAAAGAGCAAACCCAGTTAGCCTAGCCAACTGAGTCTTTCTTGTCTTCTATTATATCAAATATAGGTCCGTTTGTAACTAGCAAAGAATTCTTTTGTTCGTTCTTCTTTAGGATGATTGATAATCTCATCTGGTGTTCCAGACTCAATAATCTTTCCTTTATCCAAGAATAAAACCTTATCGGCTACCTGAGAAACAAAGGACATATCGTGACTGACCAAAATCATAGTTTGACCTGATTTAGCAGCATTAGCAATAGATCTTTCTACCTCACCAACCAATTCTGGGTCAAGGGCTGAAGTAGGTTCATCCAAGAGCAAGATAGCTGGCTTCATGGCCAAAGCACGCGCCAAAGCTACCCGTTGTTTTTGTCCACCTGATAAGTGGCGAGGATAGTGCTGTTGACGATCTGAAAGACCAACCTTAGCCAACTCTTCTTTGGCAATCTTAGTTGCTTCTTCGTCGGAAAGTTTTTTAACAACTACCAAACCTTCCTTGACATTGTCTAGGGCCGTTCTACGTTCAAATAAGTTGAACTGTTGGAATACCATAGATAGCTTGCGGCGGAGAGTCAGGATTTCTTCTTGAGTAATTTGAGAAAAATCAACTTTGAAATCATCAATCTGAATACTCCCACTATCAGGAGTTTCCAGATAATTTAGGCTACGAAGAAAGGTTGACTTCCCCGCTCCTGATGAACCAATCAAAGCCACTACTTCCCCTTTTTGAATATCTAAATTCAGATGATCTAAGACGGTTTGACCTGAAAAGGATTTGCTTAAATTTGAAATCTTAATCATTAGCGAAGGTCTCCTTTCACATCTGTTTTCACATTATCTGGTGCTTCGATGGCCATTTTTCTCTCAATAAAGCGACCAAGATTTTCAATAGCGATATTTACCACCCAGTATACAAGAGCAACTGAGATGAAACGTTCGAAGTAACGGTAGTCGGCACCACCCAAAATCTGAGCTTGGGCAAAGACTTCTACAACACCCGCACTAAAGGCTAGGGAAGTCCCCTTAGTCAAACCGATTAGGGAGTTAATCAAGGTTGGTGTAGCAACCACTGCTGCATTTGGAATAATGACTCGACGATAGACTTGAGCACGTGTCATCCCAAGACTACGAGCGGCTTCAATCTCTCCAGGATTAACAGAAAGAATAGCGGCACGGATAGTTTCACTAGCGTAAGCTGCTTCGTTAAAAGCAAAAGCTACAATGGCAAAAGCTGCTGCCGGAATAGCATTGATATTAAAAGCAGTCCCCCATTGTTGATTCAACGCTTTTAATGCCAGAGGAATTCCATAGTAAGTCAACATCAGCTGCACTAGGATTGGTGTCCCTTTTAAGAAACTAACAAAGAATGCTTGTAATGGATAAAGAATTCTAACGCGATTAATTTTTACAATAGCAAAAAAACCAAGGCCAAGATGATACCAAAAAGCACCAAATACTGTCAACATCAATGTTGTTGGCAATTGTTGAACAATTCTTGGAATCCCATCAAAGACAGAACGAAAACTAAACAGTTTACCGTCTGGAATATACTGCATCAAGTTTTGGTACCAATCTGATGCTAAAAAGTGTTGTAACATTCATAGAAACATCCTCTCCTGATAATGAATCATTCTATCATACTTCTGCCTAGATTTAAAAATATTTGCTACGTGCAGAAGAGACTTTGTCTACCTACTAGTTTATCATACTTTAAAAAGTGTGAGGTTATATTTTTAACTATCAAGGAGATAGAAAAAAACTATTTCAAATCTAAGTTGTCGTAGGTTTTACGATAGCCAATTTGTTTAACAACACCATTCTCCACTAATATTGGACGTTTTAATAACATACCATCACTGGCCAAGAGTTTGGCTGCTTCTTTATTGGATAAAGTCCCAACCTTATCTTTTAAGCCCAGTTCACGGTATTTAATTCCACTGGTATTGAAAAATTGCTTCAACTCAAATCCTGAAGTTTCGATCCAGTTTAAAATGACCTTTTCACTCGGTGTTTCTTCTACAATATGAACATCTTTATACTCTAGCCCGAGTTGATCTAACTCTTTTTTGGCTTTTTTACAAGTTGTACATTTTGGGTATTCGATAAATTCTAACATTTTCTTTTCTTTCTGTTCTTTATTCTCTTGAAATGCTGCACCTTCATGCTTTAAGAGCCAGGCCTTCTTGTCAATTCCTGAAGCATAGCCTGTTAGGCGATTACCAGCACCGAGGACGCGGTGACAAGGTACGAGGATAGACCATGGGTTGCGCCCTACTGCTCCTCCGATTGCTTGAGGAGAAGTTACATGAAGGTCCTGAGCTATCTGTCCATAAGTAACTGTCTGACCAAAAGGAATTTCCCGCAAGTAGTTCCAGACTCTTTTTTCAAAGTCGCTACCAACAGGAGCCAAAGGTAACTGAGACAAATCTTGATTTTGTCCTTTAAAATAAGCATCTAAACAGCTAGCAATTTGATTTAAAATGGGATGACTTTCTACCTCAACTAGATTACCTAGCGACAAACCTCTCTCAAAATGGCTCTGTCCATCAACCCATATTCCAAAGAGATAGTGGTCATCTGCAACCAGAGATAAGGTTCCAATCGGAGACTTGTATAACATCTTTGCATACTTTTTAGACATTCGATTTTAATTTTTGATAGGCCAAACGTTCCCCATCTACTGGAACTTTACCGACCTGTTTAAAACCAAGCTTCTCAAAAATATGTTGCATAGCTTTATTCTTAGCGTGCGTATCTGAACGAAAATCCAAGTAATCAAAGCCTTCAATCAAGCCTTCCAAGAAGGTCTGGGCAACACCTTGCCCTTGCACATCACTAGCGACAGCAATACGGTGAAAAACTAGATACTCTGACTCTCTTCCTTCCCAGCTTCCATCATAAATTGCTTCATAGGCTTTTTCTGGACTCTTGGTTACTGCTGCATAAGCTAAGAGCTCTCCTTCTTCCAGGGCTACATAAGCCTGACCTGAGATAATATCTTCGATAATCGTATCAGTATTTGGATAACCATTTTGCCACTGAGTGCTACCAGCTTCCGCCAAGCATTTTTTAGCTTCCTCAATCACCTGCATAATTGCATCTACTTCATTTGGAAAGGCTAAACGAATTTCCATCTTATCTCCTCTTTTCTGACTAGTTTCTCTCATCATAGCATAATTTAAGGCTTTCTACAAGCAGTTAAAACTTGACTTTTGATTTCTATTATTTTATAATCTAGTTATCAAAACTAGATAAACAGGAGTTGGAAATGAAATCTACTTTTTCCTACCCAGAATGGGACGAAATTCCAAACATTGATCTCTATTTGGATCAGGTCCTACTTTATGTAAATAAAGTTTGTTCCCCTATTTCTCTTACTAAAGAAAAAGGTTTAACTGCATCAATGGTGAACAACTATGTCAAACACGGCTATATCAGCAAACCTGAAAAGAAAAAATACCAACGCAAACAAATCGCCCGATTGATTGCTATCACAACGCTAAAGTCTGTTTTTTCAATCCAGGAAATTGCTCAAACCCTGAATACCCTACACACAGAGACTAACTCAGAAGAGCTTTACAACGCTTTGTGGACTACATGAACGAAGACATTGACCCAGCCAATCCTATTATCCAAGCAAGCTGCCAAACGGTCAAGCTCTATCATCAAACACTTGCACTGGTCTATAAAGAAACCGAAGAGGAGGAAACAAATGAATACTAGTTTCAAACTTAGCAAACGCCTTAGTTTTGGAGAAGAAATAGCAAACAGTGTCACCCATGCTGTAGGGGCACTTATCATGCTGATTTTGCTCCCTATCTCATCGACATATAGTTATGAAGCTCATGGATTTTTATCATCGATTGGGGTGTCGATTTTCGTTATTAGCCTCTTTCTCATGTTCCTTTCATCGACCATCTATCATTCTATGGCTTATGGTTCCACTCATAAGTATGTCTTGCGCATTATCGACCATTCCATGATTTATGTTGCGATTGCTGGCTCTTATACTCCTGTCGTTTTGACCTTGATGAATAACTGGTTTGGTTACCTGATTATTGCTATCCAATGGGGAACAACTATTTTCGGTATTCTTTATAAAATCTTTGCCGAAAAAGTCAATGAAAAATTTAGTCTAATTCTCTACTTAATTATGGGGTGGTTAGTTGTGGCTATCCTACCAGCAATCATCAGTCAAACAAATCCAATCTTTTGGACTCTTATGGTATCAGGTGGGCTTTGCTATACAGTTGGTGCTGGATTTTACGCTAAGAAGAAACCATACTTCCACATGATCTGGCATCTCTTCATCCTAGCAGCTTCAGCTCTCCAATACATTGCCATTGTTTATTACATGTAAAAATAGGCCGGGAAAATCCCGACCTATTTTTATTTGCACATGTTGATAAAGTATTGATGCAAGCGAAGATCATTTGTTAATTCCGGATGAAATGAAGTCACTAGCATATTCTTTTCTTGAGCAGCAACGATTTGATTGTTCACTACTGCCAGAACATCAACACCCTTACCAACTTCACTAATAATAGGTCCACGGATAAAGGTCATGGGAATTTTGCCAACACCCTTGCAGTCTGCTTCAGTATAAAAGCTTCCTAGCTGACGTCCATAGGCATTGCGCTCTACTACTATATCCATAGTCACTAGATGACTCTCTTCCTGAGTGGTAATCTCTTTTGCTAGTAAAATCAAGCCTGCACAAGTCCCAAAGACTGGTAAGCCATTGAGAATAGCTTCTCTTAGAGGGAGTAGCATATTCTGGTCACGTAGGAGTTTTTCCCATAGTTGTAGACTCACCCCTGGCAAGATCAACCCTGACAGCTCGCTTCGATGTTGTTGAAAGTCTTCAAGATTTCGCAGTTCGATGCTTTCAACTCCTAGTTGAGCAAGCACTTTTTCATGTTCTACAAATGCCCCCTGCAAGGCTAATATTCCGATTTTCATCTATTTTTCCTCGCTCAGCCATGAGAATTTGGATTTCATTCTCATTGATACCAACCATGGCTTCACCTAAATCTTCAGAGATTTGAGCTAAAATTTTAGGATTTTGATAGTTTGTAACTGCCTTGACAATTGCTGCTGCACGTTTAACAGGATCACCTGACTTGAAAATCCCTGAACCAACAAAGACACCTTCTGCACCTAGCTGCATCATGAGAGCAGCATCTGCAGGTGTTGCTACACCACCTGCTGCAAAGTTGACAACCGGTAATTTCCCATGTTCGTGGACGTATTGAACTAATTCTACTGGAACTTGGAGTTCTTTTGCTGCGACATAGAGTTCATCTTCACGGAGATTTTGGATGCGACGAATTTCTTGATTCATCATACGCATATGACGGACTGCCTGAACGATATCTCCTGTTCCAGGTTCCCCTTTGGTACGAATCATTGAAGCACCTTCAGCGATACGACGCAAGGCTTCTCCTAGATCTTTAGCACCGCAAACAAAAGGAACTTGGAATTCTTTCTTATCCACATGGAAACGATCGTCAGCTGGAGATAACACCTCACTCTCATCGATATAATCAATCTCGATGGCTTCTAAAATCTGTGCTTCGACAAAATGCCCAATTCGAACCTTGGCCATAACTGGAATGCTGACTGCTTCTTGGATTTCCTTGATCATCTTTGGATCGCTCATGCGAGAGACACCACCAGCTGCACGAATATCAGCTGGGATTCGCTCCAAGGCCATAACAGCTGCTGCACCTGCAGCCTCAGCAATTCTTGCTTGTTCAGGGTTTTGAACATCCATGATGACGCCACCTTTAAGCATCTGTGCCAAATTCTTATTTAATTCATAACGATTTTCAGTCATTTTTTCTTCCTCAATAGTTGTATTGGTAGCTACAGTTTTATTGTAAGGTAAAAAAGACTGCATAACAAGATAAAATAAATTGATTTGTTCGGGTACAATTATATCAATCATCAAAAAAAGTACCCATATAAGGTACTCTTATTTCTTAGATTTTTTAATGTTTTTCACAAGATAAAACAGATATCCTGAGATCATGTAAGCAACAAAGATAGTGGCTGCCCATCTAAAGACAAAGCCCCAACCATATTTATTAGCATTTAAAAAGAAATAGGGGAAGGGATTGTCCTTAGCATTTGGAATATTCATTTTGAGAACTAAACCGTTGAGAATAGCAAATCCCATATAGAGCAAAGGCAAGACTGTCCACACAATAGGATCAAACCACTTATATTGGCGATTCTTATCAAACAAGAGCGTATCTGCTAGAAACCAGAGGGGCACAATATAATGGCAAAGGAAATTTTCCAAACGGTAAAAATCTGTTGCGATCGGTGCTAGCATAAAATGATAAATGACACAGGTGATCATGATACTCATGGTAACGCCACCTTTGAGTCGTAAAATACCTGGGTTTTGCCAACTATTATCGTCACCACGCATCTTTAGTAACAGATAAGCTGTAAAAAGTGTTACCAAAAGGTTAGAAAGCACTGTGTAGTAGAGCAACATCCCAAAAACCACCATGCTTGGTAATTTCCAAATAAACACCAAGAAAAGCAGCGATAAATAGAAGAGCACGACTATAAAAATATAATTGTTTTATTTTTCAACATCATTAAATCTTCTTCACAAATTCTGATTTAAGTTTCATTGCGCCAAAACCATCAATCTTACAATCGATGTTGTGGTCACCCTCAACAATACGGATGTTTTTAACACGTGTCCCTTGCTTAAGGTCTTTTGGAGCACCTTTGACCTTAAGGTCCTTAATCAAGGTAACTGTATCTCCATCAGCTAGTTTGTTCCCATTTGCATCGATGGCAATAACACCTTCTTCAATTTCTGCTTGTTCAGCAGGATTCCATTCATAAGCACACTCTGGGCAGACTAGCAAGGCTCCGTCTTCATAGACATATTCTGAATTACATTTTGGGCAATTTGGTAGATTGTTCATTTTATCTCCTTCTATTTTTCATAATGGTTTGATTGTCAAATTTTTCGTTAACAAAGACTATTATACCTTAAAATTAAAAATTTGACAAATTGCTAAAAAACCGACTCACCACTATCATGGTCAATCGGTTAAAATTTCAAATTAAAAATATTTGACTGCTTCTGATTTAATTTTTTCGACAACTTCTAAAATACTTAGTCCTGTCGTGTCCAGATAGATTGCATCATCTGCCTGCTTAAGAGGAGAGGTTTCACGATGACTATCTTTATAATCACGCGCAGCAATCTCTTCTTTCAAAGTTTCCAAATCTGTTTCGATTCCCTTTGAAAGATTTTCCTTATAACGTCGTTCTGCACGTTCATCCACTGAAGCAACAAGAAAAATCTTCAATTCAGCCTTAGGCAAGACCACTGTACCAATATCTCTGCCATCCATGACGATGCCGCCTTGTTGGGCAATTTCTTGTTGAAGGGCTACCAATTTTTCACGAATAGCTGGAATTGCTGCAAAAGCAGATACAGCATTGGTTACTTCATTTTCTCGGATTGGATTGGTAACATCAACATCTCCAACAAAAACAAGCTGTTCGCCTGTTTCAGCACGACCAAAGCTAATCGGATATTGTTCCAATAATTCAAGAAGTCGAGATGACTCTTCTGGGCTTACTTGGTTGTTCAAAGCAATGTAAGTCGCAGCACGATACATAGCACCTGTATCCAAGTAGGTATATCCAAAGTCCTTAGCAATAATCTTAGCTACTGTACTCTTACCACTTGAAGCTGGACCATCAATAGCGATCTGAATTGTTTTCATCGTCACTCCTATCTTGTCTTAAGGACATCACCAGGATTTGCAAACCAAGTACCTGAAGACATATGACCAGGGTTCAAGGCTTCAAGCTGGGCAATGGAAATGCCTGCTCTAGCTGCAATGGCTGCCTCACCTTCACCTGCAAGGACAGTAATGGTTCCCTCAGCATTTGTATGTTCCTCTGAACTACTTGAAGAAGTTGATTCTGCTTCAGAACTTGATGCTTCAACTGAACTACTTGATGATGTTGAAGAAACTTCCTCTACCTTAGGCGCAGAAGAATCATGAAAATCTTTCAAGGCTGCCGTACGATCACTTCCACCAGATGACAGGTAGATTAGAACAGCAATCATACCGACAACGATAACAAAGAAAATACAAGCCAAAATCGTTAAAATACGATTAGCTCCTACTCCTGATTCCTTATTTCCTCTACTTCTTCTCTCTGAACGACTTTCCTCGATGTCGTAAATATCTTCTTGCCATGGTTCCTTTTCCATACCTTACTCCTTGTTTTTTTTCTAATTTCTTATTACAATATAAATATGAAAATCACACTTATACCTGAAAGATGCATTGCCTGCGGGCTATGCCAAACCTATTCTGATTTATTTGATTACCATGATAATGGTATTGTGCGTTTCTATGATGATCCTAATGAACTAGAGAGAGACGTCCCAGCTAGTGAAGAGCTACTGGAAGCTGTAAAACAGTGCCCCACTCACGCGCTCATCAAAGATTAATTTGTCATCAGTGGCGATTCGATTTCCAAATCCCGCTTCATCTAGTTTAGCATATTTTTCCAGAAAATTATAGTCTTTTGAAGGACTTATTTTTAGTAAATCTCATCTTGACTCACTCTGTTCTTTTATCAGATAGAGGGGTCTTTTTTTCGTTTCCATATAAATTTTACTGATATATTTTCCGAGAATCCCAATCGTCAATAATTGGACACCACCAAGAAATAGAATGACAGCCATCAGAGAAGTCCAACCAGAAGTTGGATTGCCCAGTACGAGAGTACGAACAACTACAAACAATGTCATCACCAAAGCCAGAAAACACGACGAAAGGCCAGCAACAAAGGCTAATATTAAAGGGAAATCTGAAAAATTCACAATCCCTTCGATAGAGTAGAAAAAGAGTTGTCTAAAACTCCAACTTGTCTTACCTGCCTGCCTTTCAACATTAGGGTATTCTAGATAGTGAGTACGGAAACCAACCCAGGCAAAGAGTCCTTTGGAAAAGCGATTGTATTCTGTCAATTCTAACACTGCATCCACAACTGATCTTCTCATCATCCGAAAATCACGAACACCCGATGGAAGAGCTACTGGGCTAATTTTTTGCATCAAACGATAAAAAGATCGGCGCAGGAACTACGTAAAAAGGGTTCTCCTTCTCGACTGGTTCTGCGTGTTCCAACGCAGTCCAAGTCTGGATTCTGATCTAGTAATTCTTTCATCTCAAGCAAGAGGCTTGGTGGATCCTGAAGGTCTGCATCCATAACCACCACCAAATCTCCTGTTGCTTGTTGTAAACCTGCATATATGGCCGCTTCCTTCCCAAAATTACGCGAGAAAGAGATATAATGTACTGCAGAATTTTTCTCTCGATAAACCTTTAAAAGGTCCAAAGTCTTATCAGTCGAACCATCATCTACAAAAATGTATTCGATTTCTGTTCCCAAATCTGGGATCAGTGCTTCAAGAGTTTGATAAAAAAGAGGAAGTACTTCCTCTTCGTTTAAACATGGGACTATGATTGAAATCATCATCTTAGTCTTCGAATCCGTTTGGATGCTTGCTTTGCCAACGCCATGCGTCTTCACACATTTCTGTAATACCAAGTTCTGCTTCCCATCCTAGCTCTTCCTTAGCTTTTGCTGGATCTGAGTAGCAAGCTGCGATATCACCCGGACGACGTTCAACGATACGGTAAGGAATTGGACGTCCGACTGCTTTCTCCATATTTTGGATAATTTCAAGGACAGAATAGCCTTTCCCTGTACCAAGGTTGTAAATGTTTAATCCTGAACCTTTTTGAAGTTTCTTAAGGGCCGCAACATGTCCTTTTGCTAGGTCAACAACGTGGATATAGTCACGTACACCTGTTCCATCTTCTGTATCGTAGTCGTCTCCAAAGACCTGAACTTGTTCCAACTTGCCAACTGCGACTTGTGTTACATATGGCAAGAGGTTATTTGGAATACCATTTGGATTTTCACCCAAATCACCACTCTTATGTGCACCAATTGGGTTGAAATAACGAAGCAACACAACGTTCCATTCTGAATCGGCTTTATAGATATCTGTCAAGATTTCTTCAAGCATTAGCTTGGTACGACCATAAGGGTTAGTAGCTGAAAGTGGGAAATCTTCTAAGATTGGAACTGTATGAGGATCTCCATATACTGTTGCTGATGAGCTAAAGATGATATTTTTACAATTTGTCTCTTCCATGACTTTCAAGAGACTGAGAGTACCTGCAATATTGTTATCATAGTAGGTCAACGGGATACGAGTTGACTCACCAACAGCTTTCAAACCAGCAAAATGGATGACTCCTGTTGGTTCTTCATTTCTGAAAATATCACGAAGTGTATCTGTATCACGAATGTCTGCTTCGTAGAAAGGAATTTCTACACCCGTTATTCTTTCAACTACTTCAAGACTTTTACGACTACTATTAACCAAATTATCCACGACAACAACTTGGTGTCCGGCTTGAACCAATTCAATAACAGTGTGAGTTCCGATGAAACCTGCTCCACCTGTAACCAGAATTTTTTCTTGCATTTTATTTCCTCAATTCTTGGATTATTTTTTTCATTTTACCATTTTTGATAGGGAAAGTCATTTACTTTCCTAAGACTACCGTAAAAACTAGGTAAAAGATTTACGATTGTTTCTCTTTAATATATCTCTCAGTTGGATAATCTGCTGGATCCAATACTCCACTTCTTCCTTGAAGCATTTGAGCTAGGTGATAACCGATAATAGGACCAGTCGTTAACCCTGAAGATCCTAGACCACTTGCTGTATAGACTTCTGATAAATTTGGGACCAGTCCGAAAAATGGAGAAAAGTCACTCGTATAAGCCCGAATTCCTACACGTTCTCCACTAATCATTGCACCTTTTAAACTAGGATAAAATAGACTTGCTACTTCTTCCATTTGAAGGAGTAACTTCTCATCAACAGTCAAATCAAATCCCATGTCATTTTCATGGGTAGCCCCTAGAGACAACTTCCCACCTGGAAATGGAATCAAATCCCACTCCCCTTCAGGCATAACTACAGGGTAGGCTCCCATGTCTTGTGGCACTTGGTAATCTCGGAAGTTGCCCCTTTTGAGGACGAACATCAACCTCATAGCCTAAAGGCTCCAAAATGTGTCCAAGCCAAGCTCCCGTGGACAAGATAACTTGGTCAAACATTTGGTTGTCTATTTGATAACCCGATGCTAAGGGATTTAGACTGACCTCTTTCTTTATCACCTTCACTTGACTGGCTTCAAGCAAGCGACTGACTATAAGTTGCCCATCTACTCGAGCTCCTCCAGAAGCATAGAGCAATCTCTCAAATCCCTCTAATCCAGGGAATAGGTTACTTGTAGCAGCTTGGTCCAAAATGGCTAATTCGCCAATTAAGGGAGATTCATCCCTACGTTGCAAGGCTAAGTCATAGAGTTCTTCGAGCTTGGAATCATCTTTTTTGAGAATTAAGACTCCTGAGCGCTGGTAGAAATCAACCTTTTGACCAGTTTTTCCTATATCAGCCAATAAATCCACATAGAAATCAGCTCCTAGGCGAGCCATCTTGTACCAAGCTTTATTACGTCGTTTAGAGAACCAAGGACTGATGATTCCTGCAGCTGCCTTGGTCGCTTGGCCGTATCCATGATCAAAGACAGTTACTTCGATATCTGCTTCTTTAGAGAGGTAGTAGGCGGCTGTTGCCCCTACAATTCCTGCGCCAACAATGGCTACTTTTTTCATTTTTTTATACCTTCTGATTAGATATGGTGGAAAGGATTGGTCGATGCTTGACTTGCGATAACTTCGAGAGACCAAGCATTCTCTTTCTTCCATCCGTTCAAGAGCTCTGCGATTCTTTCGACAAAAAGCACTTCGATATAGTGTCCCGGATCCAGAGCTAACAAACCATCTGACAGCATATCTTGGGCAGTATGATAATAAATATCACCAGTGATATAAAGATCTGCTCCTTTTGCTAAAGCATCAGAATAGAAAGATTGCCCACTGCCACCACAGATAGCCACTCTTGAGATTGTTTTTGCAAATCACTCTCATGATAATACACCATACGAAGGCTATCTAGACCAAAGACTTCCTTAACATGGTCAGCAAATTCCTTAAATGTTTGAGGTCTAATAGTTCCAATACGGCCAATCCCACGTTCAGGACCTGTTTCCTGCAAATAAGTTGTATCCTCAATACCCAAAAGTTGGCAGAACCAATCATTAAGACCATTTTCAACAATATCGATATTAGTATGGCTAACATAGACAGCAATATCGTTCTTGATGAGATTGATGTAAATTTGATTTTGAGGACGACTAGCTACCAAGTCCTTAATCGGACGAAAGATAGGGGCGTGCTTAACGATAATCAAATCAACACCCTTTTCAATAGCTTCAGCGACTGTCTCTTCACGGATATCAAGAGCAACCATGACCTTTTGAATTTCCTTATCTATGGCTCCAATTTGCAGTCCACGACTATCGCCTTCCATAGAAAATTCTTGAGGACAATAGGCTTCATAACGCTTAATCACTTCACTTGCTTTCATGGAGCACCTCCTTGATGGCTTGAATTTTATCTGCTAGAACCTGACGTTCTTCTTGATTTTTTTCTGGAATTTGATTAAGGGCAAACTCAAGCTTGCTGGCTTCTTTTTGCCATTTTTGGATGAAGACTGGACTGACTTCTTTGGACAAGAAGGGGCCAAAGCGGACATCAGTTGCTGATAGATTCATTTCGCCAGCTTCTGCAACTATGATCTCATAGAATTTCCCAGCTTCTTCTAGGATACTTTCTGCTATGATTTGAAAACCATGCTCTTGTAGCCAACTACGTAACTCGTCTTCACGATTATTCGGTTGAAGAATCAAACGCTCAACATTGGCTAGTTTACCTAATCCCTCTTCCAAAATCGTAGCAATCAAACGACCACCCATTCCAGCAATAGTGATGACAGAGACCTGGTCACTTTCTTCGAAAGCTGCTAAACCATTGGCTAAACGAACCTGAATTTTCTCAGTCAAACCATGACTTTCAACATTTGTAACTGCAGATTGATAGGGACCTTCTACAACCTCTCCTGCAATGGCACGCTTGATGTGACCTTTTTTTCAACCAATTCAATAGGTAGATAAGCATGATCGCTTCCTACATCTAGCAAAATGGCTCCTTGAGGTACAAAGGAAGCTACCGTTTCTAATCTCTTTGAAATCATCTTCTCTCACTTTCCAAAAGTCTATTTCCCTTTATTATACCATATTTTTAGCTAGCAATCCTGTACCTAAAAAAAGACCGCAATCAAGGATTGCAGCCTTTCTTTATCTTCTAGCTTGATAACGACTTGTCAGGAAGAAAATGACAGCAAATATGACCATCATAATGCCATAGACAGGTAATGTTTGTCCTGTAAGCGTTGAAATTTCCAGTAGTTTTTGGATTCTTGGAAATAGAGCTGTCCCAAGGAAGCCACCTATTGACCAAATAATCAAAAGTACACGCCACAGGCTAAATGGCAAGCAGGCTCTAACTACAGACATGAAACCAATCGATGCCAATAGATAATACAGAATTGTCGAAATTTCAATGGCTGACCAGCCTTGACTGGTTCCAAAAATTTTAACAAAGAGAACACTAAAGACTACCATCAAGGCACTTGGTAAAGCACGGAGCATGGATTTTCTGAGGAAGTTTTGTTCAACAGGTTTGATATTTCTCTCAAAGGTCAATACGAACGGTGGGAATCCTTCCACAAACTGGTCAATCATAGTTATCTGAATCGGAATGAATGGGAAAATCAAAATCCATTCAGTACGTCCCAACAATGCACTCGCAATACAGATAACTGCTAACAAGAAAGAATAGATGGTCTTAATCAAGAAAATTGGAGCAATGTGGGCAATGTTATTGACCACACGACGACCTTCGAAGAGAATCTCAGGAACATCATTAAAGTCTGAGTTCAAGAGAACCAGATTTGCAATCTGACGAGTCGCTGGATCTCCTTCAGCCATAACGATGGAGCAGTCTGCCTCACGGAGAGCTAGGATATCATTGACACCATCCCCTGTCATAGCAGTCGTATGACCTGCTTTTTTCAACGTTTGGATGATCAGTTTCTTTTGATGAGGCGAGACACGTCCGAAAATTGCTGTCTCCTCAGCCATGGCAACCAACTCTTCATCAGTAATTTTCGAACAATCTACATAGCTCTGATAGTCTGCAAAACCAGCTTTTTGAGCAATACTTGAAACGGTAACTGGATTATCACCAGAGATAATTTTCAGCCCCACTTCCTGAGAACGAAGATAGTCTAGCGTCTCAGCAGCACCTTCTCGAATCGGATCTAGAATCTCAAAGCAAAGCCAAAGCCTGAATATCAGATGGCTTGTGATGGTCAAGTTTTTTTCTTGACTGAGCGCTAACACCAAGACACGAGATCCTCGTTCAAGAGCTTCTCTAGCTTCAGGAACTTCAGCATCCAACAACATCTCCGGTGCGCCTAGAAAAAAACAGTTCCTAGACCTTCCAACTCCATTGCTCCCCATTTTTCGATCGCTTGAAAATGGAAGACTAGAAAATCATCGGATAAACTACCTCTCCCACAAAACGCTTTCGAATAGCTTGAGCTGTTGGATTTTTATCCTCACTATGTGCCATATAGCTGGTTAGTATTTTGGCAATAGCATCTTTATCAAAAGTCTGGGTCAGAGGAAGGACAGTCTCAACCTGCATCTTCCCTTGGGTGATAGTTCCTGTCTTATCCAAACAGAGCATATCGACACGTGCTAAGGTCTCAACAGAATACATCTCCTGTACCAAAACCTTTTTCAAACCAAGCTTGATAACAGCGGTTAAGAGAGAGGTGATAGTCAAGAGCGCGATTCCCTTAGGCAACATCCCCAAAAGGGCTGTAGATGAATTCACTACAGAAGACTTCAGTGGTAAACCTTTCAAGACCAAAGCTTCAAGCAAAAGAGCAATACCAAAAGGAATGATAATTTTCCCAGTAAAGCCGGCTAGCTGGTCTAATGATTTCATGATACGAGAGTTAATTGGCTTCACTGTTTTAGCTTCAAGCATGAGTTTAGCAGCATAGTTATCCGCCCCAACATGATGTACCTGAGCGAGGACAGAACCACTTGCAAGAAAACTACCTGACAACATTAGGTCTTCTACTTCTTTTTGCACCAAGTCGCTCTCGCCCGTTAACATGGCTTCATTGACTTCTGCAAAACCTTCTAATACAATTGCATCACTTGGAATTTGATCCCCTGCAGACAAGCGAATCACATCATCCAAAACAAGCTCTTCTGGATCCAAAGCTAACTCTTGCCCATCACGAATGGTCGTGATCTTTTCCTTATTCAAGAGATTGAGTTTATCAACCATATGTTTGGCACGTAGCTCGGTTACAATCCCAGAAAATGCATTAAAGCAGATAACCGCAAAGAAAACTAGGTTACTCCAGGCTTGAACAAAGGCAAGTGCTAAGGCAATAGCAAAGTTTAAAGCATTGAAGAGAGTAAAAACATTTCGTTTTACAATCTGCCAAGTACTGGTACTAGCTGATGCTTTGAAATCATTGACCTGCCCCTGTTTCTGACGTTCATTAACTTCTGATTGGCTTAAGCCTATAATTTTATTTTTATCCATAATCTTTATCATATCATTTTTTTTAAAATAATTCTAATTTCATATAAAGAGCTTTTCCGCCTATACAAAAAAAATTTGCCTGTCCTACAACGATAAGGTATAATAAAAGAAAGAAATTTGAAGGAGACACCATGTTTTATACTTATCTTCGTGGGCTCGTTATGTTGATTCTCTGGTCTATCAACGGTAATGCTCATTATCATAATACCAATAAAATTCCGAGTCAAGATGAAAACTATATCCTAGTTGCTCCCCATCGTACCTGGTGGGATCCTGTCTACATGGCATTTGCGACCAAACCGAAACAGTTTATTTTTATGGCTAAAAAGGAACTTTTCTCCAACCGAATCTTTGGTTGGTGGATTCGTATGTGTGGTGCCTTTCCTATTGATCGGGAAAATCCTAGCGCTTCTGCCATTAAGTATCCTATTAATGTACTTAAAAAGAGCGACCGATCTCTCATCATGTTTCCAAGCGGCAGTCGTCATTCTAACGATGTCAAAGGTGGCGTAGCTCTGATTGCTAAAATGGCCAAGGTTCGCATCATGCCAGTTACTTATACTGGTCCAATGACCTTAAAAGGACTCATCAGTCGTGAACGTGTCGATATGAACTTCGGAAATCCTATAGATATCTCAGACATTAAGAAAATGAATGATGAAGGAATTGAGATTGTTGCTGAACGTATTCAATCAGAATTCCAACGTCTGGATGAGGAAACAAAACAATGGCACGATAACAAAAAACCAAATCCTTTGTGGTGGTTTATTCGCATACCAGCACTGATTCTTGCTGTCTTAGTTGCAATTGTTACCATCATCTTTAGCTTCATCGCAAGCTTTATCTGGAATCCAGAAAAAAACAAAATCAATTAGGTTAGAATAAAATGGCTGAGGGATATTCTCTAAAGCCATTTTAGTTTGACTGACAGCTGATTACTTTTAAATAAAACATTTTATTGACAAAGATTTGATTCTATAGTATACTTTTTAAGTAAGCTGATTTAGCTCAGTAGGCAGAGCGCATCCATGGTAAGGATGAGGTCGCCGGTTCGATCCCGGCAATTAGCATTGTTTAACAGTTCCTTTTTATAGGAACTTTTTTATTGACTTTTTTTCGACTTTGTAGTAAAATAGAGCTTGCGATGAGTCGATATGTAGCGAGAGCTACTATTGAGCAAAGGAGGTCATAACGCAGGAGCGGACCTTGAGAAATTGTGTGAACCGATTTCTCACATGGAGATGCCTCTCAAGCTTTCTGGTTTCCAGAGAGCTTTTTTTATTTTCCTAAACACTACTAAACCCTATCTTTTAGCAATCCTTTCTGCACAAACAGTAATAAGCTCAAGCCTCAATCATACACTTATAGACTTATTATCCAAAAAATCATAGCTAGGTTTAGTCATAAAGATAGAAAGATGACCATTGCAATCTATAATTACAGCAAAAGTTACAGGACAAACTGTATTATATACCTTAGCATTGAAAGGAAGGGGATATATTTTGCCCCTCGTCACAAAAAAAGACCTATCACACGAGCTAGAAAGCTTGATATGATAGGCTTTTTAATATTAGATTAACGTACAGTACGGATACGCATTGTATTAGTACGAACTGCTTCACCAAGTGGCACACCTGCAACGATAACGATATCGTCACCAGATTGTACAAGACCTGCTTCAACTGCTTTACGTTCTGCAATTTCGAACATGTCATCAGTTGATGATGGAGCTTCTGTCAACATTGGGATAACTCCCCAGTTCAACATCAATCCACGTTCTGTCAATTCGTCAAATGTCAATGCCAAGATATCAGCATTTGGACGGTATTTAGAGATCAAACGTGCTGTGTGACCAGTCTTAGTAAGAGTTACAACCAATTTAATGTCCATTGAGTTTGTAGCATCTTTAACTGCTGAAGCCATAACTTCTGTCTTAGAGTTACGTTCGAAAGTATCTGAGTTCAAACGTCCGTATTCGTTAAGAAGAGTTTGAGCGTTCTTATCGATAGTTGCCATTGTACGAACAGACTCAAGTGGGTATTTACCATTTGCTGACTCACCTGAAAGCATTGTAGCATCAGTTCCATCGATAACAGCGTTAAATACGTCTGATACTTCTGAACGAGTTGCACGTGGTTTTTCAGTCATTGTTTCAAGCATGTTTGTTGCAGTGATAACAACTTTACCAGCAGCGTTCACTTTAGTAATGATCATTTTTTGGTAAACTGGAACCATTTCAAATGGTACTTCGATACCCATGTCACCACGAGCGATCATGATACCGTCAGCAGCTTCAATAATTTCATCCAAGTTTTCGATACCTTGTTGGTTTTCGATTTTCGCAAACAATTGAACGTGACCATTACCAGTTTCTTCACAGATTGCACGAACTTCATTCACGTCTTTTGCAGTACGTACGAATGAGATCGCGATGAAGTTGATACCTTGTTCCAAACCGAAGCGGATATCAGCGTTATCACGTTCAGCAAGAGCTGGGAAAGGAATTTTAGTGTTAGGGATGTTTACACCTTTTTGTTTAGCGATAACACCGTCATTTTCAACTTCAACGACAAATTCACGAGTTGCATCGTCTTTTTCTACAACACGAAGACCAAGTTTACCATCGTCAACCAATACTTGACGACCAACTTCAACATCATCATAGATGTCAAGTGCTCCAGCAACGTTCAAAGCAATCACTTCACGAGTTGATTTGATTCCTTGTTTAGTTGCAACGCGGATTTTTTCACCAGTTTTGTATGAATACTCTTTAGCTTCACCTTCGAACAATTCAGTACGGATTTCTGGTCCTTTAGTATCAAGAAGGAAACCAACTTTTTTACCTGCAAGTTTTTCTGCAAGTTTAACAGTCGCCATACGGTCACCTTGTTCTTGGTGGTCACCGTGTGAGAAGTTGAAACGGAAAGTGTTAGCTCCAGCTTCAATCAATTGAGCAATGTTTTTTGCTGATGCTTCAACATCAAGCTTTTCACCCCAATATCCGTCATCACCAAATTTTTTACCACCACGGATTTCCACCGCAGGACCTAAAGTTGCAACGATTTTTACACGTTTATTCATGATTATGAAACTCCTTTATTTTTTAGACCTTTTATGGTCATTTTACCAGATTAGTTAAAGTTGATTATGACAAGCTCTTGTTCAAGTCAGAAAGTTCAATATCAGCTTTGTGAGGGTTATTGACAACAATCTTACCATCAGCTGTTAGGCTAAATAAAGCTCCTTCTTCTGCAGTTCCAAGAATTGGATTTTCAACCATTTTCTCATTGCGAATACCAACAGCGACACCACCGATTCCTTGTTTAAGGAGTTTAACAGCGTGTGCACCCATGCGTGACGCCAATACACGGTCACGAGCAGTTGGTGATCCACCACGTTGGATGTGACCAAGTTCAGTTACACGAAGGTCGCTTGTATCTCCAGCTTCTTTTAGTTTTTGACCAAATTCTGCCGCTGACATAACACCTTCTGCCAAAACGATAATGTTGTGTTTCTTACCGTGTTCATATCCAGCCTTGATACTTGCTACGATGTCTTCCATCTTGAATCCTTCTTCAGGGATGATAATTTCATCAGCACCTGTTGCAATACCAGCCCAAAGAGCGATATCACCAGCGTTACGTCCCATTACTTCAACTACAAAAGTACGACGGTGACTTGATGAGGTATCACGAATCTTATCGATGGCATCCATAGCAGTCGTAACTGCAGTATCAAATCCGATTGTGAAATCAGTACCTACGATATCGTTATCGATTGTTCCTGGAAGTCCAATAGCAGGGAATCCATGCTCAGTCAAGCGCATAGCTCCGTGATAAGAACCGTCACCACCGATAACTACAACACCTTCGATACCGTGTTTTTTCAACTGCTCAATCCCTTTAAGTTGACCTTCGAGTTTTGCAAACTCAGGGTAACGAGCAGAGTGAAGAAAAGTACCACCACGTGAAATGATGTCTCCTACAGAAGCAGCATCAAGTGGATAAATTTCACCGGCAACCATACCTGCGTATCCATCATAGATACCAAAAACTTCCATTCCTTCTGAGATTGCTTGACGAACTACCGCACGGATAGCAGCATTCATACCAGGGGCGTCTCCACCACTAGTCAAAACAGCAATACGTTTCATTTTGTTTTGCTCCTTTTTCTTTAACATTCTAACTGATTATACCATATTTAAAGTTAAAATTCTTTTATTTTCATTGATTTTTAACGATAAATCGTTTTCATAGTCATTTGACTTAAAAGATTCTTGTAAGCTTGTGTCTTTTTGCTACAAAAATAACCCGGCAATAGAACATTTTTTTGTTCATTTTCGTAGCGTATAATGACTGGAATTTGTCCCTTGTATTGTTCTAAAATATGATAAATTTCAGAATCATGTTCATGATCAGCAGCCTGAATCCAAAATCGTTCACTCACTGCTTCTTTTAGATTATTTAACACTAACTGAAGGCGACCGTCTCTTGCCTGCACTTTTCCATTAAGGTAGTAAAATCTTCCTTCATGTAAGAGATTGTTAAATTGGCGATACTGGTCAGAAAAAACTGTGACTTCAAGCTTCGTTTTACTATCACTAACTTTCAAAAAAGCCATATTTTCACCTTTTTTAGTTCTGATTACTCGGATAGACTGTATCTCAACGAGTACTGTAGCTGTCTGTCCTTCAGATAGTTCAGACAAACTCACAATTGGATAGAGGGAATTCTTTGCTAAAATCAGTAAGGGATGCGGACTGATACCGACTCCAAGCCACTCCTGTTCCTTACGAAACTTTTCGACTTGCGTAAAATCCTCACTCTCAAGCCAATTGTAGCTATTATCTGCAAACAAACTACCCAATTCTTCCACAAAAATAAACAAAGTAGGTAAATTAGATAAGATTTTTTGGCGATTTTTTTCAAAACTATCAAATAAACCAATCTCGACTAGGGGAGTTAAAAGACTCAACTTCTGATAATTTTTAGGCAAGCGAGTGACAAAATCTTCAACACTACTAAAAGGACGATTCTCTAAAATCCAATAGGCAAAATCTCGAGGCATCCCCTTGATACTCTTAAGTCCCAAGTAAATAGTCTTTTCTGTCAATTTATCCTGATATGGGATTGTATTGAGAGAGAGTGGTGTCAGTTCAAAGCCCATTTCAAGGGCATCGAGAATATAATCTCCACTGGCATAATTGAGCATGACTTGATAAAAAATTTCTGGGTAATGTGTTTTAAAGTAAGCAAGTTGAAAAGCTAAAGCCGCATAAGCATAAGCATGTGATCGGTTGAAACCATAACCAGCAAATTTTTCCATGACAGCAAAAACTTCTTGAGCCTGTTCTTTTCCATGACCTTTTTCGAGTGCTCCTTGGATGAAACTTTCCTCCATTCGGTGCATCTCAGCTGCGTTCTTTTTCCCCATGGCACGACGTAAAATGTCGGCCTTCCCAAGGCTAAAACCAGCATATCGCTGAGCTACTTGCATCACCTGTTCTTGGTAAAGCATAATGCCATAAGTTGGAGCCAGAATATCTTCCAAAGCTGGGTCCAGAACTGTTACCTTTTCTTTACCATGTTTTCGAGCCACAAAGTTGTCGATATAGTCACTTGCACCTGGTCTGTTGAGGGAAGTCGTTGCCACTACTTCTTCAAAGTTTTCTGGTTTCACGCGCTTCAATAAGCGAATAGCTCCAGGTTGTTCAAACTGAAAGATCCCCTTGGTCTTTCCAGCTGCAAACAGGGCTAAAGTTTCTTTATCCTCAAGGTCTATATCCTCAATCCTTAGCTGAATTCCTTGAGTTTCAAATAAGAGCTCCTGCATTTTTTGAGCGAAAGTTAGGTTTCTTAAGCCCAAGAAATCCATCTTGAGCAAGCCATTTCCCTCGACTCCATGAGCATCATACTGGGTAATGAGCATATCCTCACCATACTTAAGAGGAATATAGTCCGTTAGATTTTTATCACTAATCACGACACCAGCAGCGTGGATAGATGTCTGTCGAGGATAGCCTTCTATCTTTTTGGAAATTTCAAAAGCCTTTTGGTACTCAATCTTACTTTGAATCAGTTGTCTAAATCCTAGATTGCCTTCATAGGCGCTTGTCAAGGTATCTTTGAAACCAATTTTCTTAGTTATGGATGTTAACTCGTACTCGGGAACACCATACCGTTTAAAAACATCTCGGATAGCCTGTTTGGCACCAAAAGTCGAGTAGGTGACTATCTGAGCAGCGTGAATACTACCATAACGGTCACGAACATAGCGAATAAACTCTGGACGATAGATATCGGGAATATCAATATCGATATCGGGCATGGTGTAACGTTCACGATTTAAAAAGCGCTCAAAGATAAGATTCTTAGCTACAGGATCAATACCAGTAATATTTAAGGCATAGGCCACTAGACTTCCAACTGCAGACCCACGTCCCATTCCCATATAATATCCCTGAGAACGACCGAAACGTAAGAGATCCCAGACAACCAAGAAATAGTCATCGAATCCCATGTCATGAATCACAGATAGTTCTTCTTCCAAACGTTCCTGATAAACTGAATCTAGTAAGCCTTTCTGTTCCAAGCCCTTAATAGCTCTTTCTCGCAACTCTTCAACAGCAGGACGCTCTGGATTGAAACGTGGAAGCTTGAGACTACTATCAATCTCATAAGTAGTTGCTCCAATCAGTTCAGAAAGATTTTCTAAGGCTTGCGGAAACTTTTCTTGAAATACTTGCCCTAAGCGATCAGCAGGTAAAAACAAGCCTTGTTGCGATTGAACATCTACCTCTCGCAAGGTCATATTTTCCTTAATCGCCTTGAGCATTTGAAGCGTTTCTAAATCCTCAGATTCGAAAGAATTAACACGATAAAGTGGGAGAATGGGGTGAGAAAAATTCGACTGAGGTGTATCTGGATATACTCCGATATAGTAATCGTGTCCTAAATCTAAGCCATTCATTCCAGAATAATAAGGAACAATAACACAAACATCTTCTAGATAGGGAGAAAAATCAGTCCATTCTTTTTTACCTGTCATTTTTAGAGTCGAAAGCTTCATGAGATTTCGATAACCATGATTTGACAAGGCTAAAAATCGGAGGTTGACGATTTCCTCTTTATGATGAACTGTCATCTCAAGACCTAATAAGGGCTGAATCCCCTGTTTTTGGCACTCTTTGATAAAATAATAGGCTCCATAGAGATTGTCAACATCCATGATTCCAAGTGCTGAGTAGCCGTATGCTTTTCCTTGGTCAACATACTTCTGAATGGAAATCATACTCTCCATGAAACTATAAACCGTTTTTTTGTATCAAGTTGGGCAATCATTCTTTTCTCACCTCCCTTTTTCTTTTTCTATTATACCATTTTTAAAAAAATAGAAAAAAACAGATACTTTTATGTTAACCAAACTAAAAAACCACAGCTGTTGCTGTGATCTTTTAGATTATTTTTTCTCACGAATCACTTCTACCTTGTATCCATCTGGATCTTTGATAAAGTAATAGTTTGGTTGAGTACCTGGAAGCCCTTTAGGTTCCGTTACTTCATAACCTTTTTCGCTATGTTCTTTGTGAAGAGCCTCAAGGTCAGGTGTGCTTAGGGCGATGTGAGCAAAGCCGTCACCCACAACATAAGGGCCGTGATCATAGTTGTAAGTCAACTCCAATTCATAGTCGTCACCATCAAGACCTAGATAAACAATAGTGAAAGCATAGTCTGGAAAATCCTTACGACGCAATTCCTTAAATCCAAAAGCATCTTGGTAAAAAGCAATTGATTTTTCAAGATTTTCTACTCGCAAGCAAGTATGTAACATTTTTGAAGCCATTTTTTTCTCCTTTGTTTAAAAAAGACTGGGACAAACTTGCACCAGTCTTATGAATAATTATTTACCAAGTTTTGCTTTAGCTGCATCTGCAAGAGCTGTGAAAGCTGCTGCATCGTTAACAGCCAAGTCAGCAAGCATTTTACGGTTAACTTCGATCTCAGCCAATTTCAAACCATGCATCAATTGTGAGTATGAAAGTCCGTTCAAACGAGCTGCCGCATTGATACGTGTGATCCACAATTTACGGAAGTCACGTTTCTTTTGACGACGGTCACGGTATGCATAGTAGTAAGAGTTCATTACTTGTTCTTTTGCAGTACGGAACAAGATGTGTTTAGCTCCATAGTAACCTTTTTGCTAATTTAAGAATACGTTTACGACGTTTGCGTGATACAACGCCACCTTTAACACGTGCCATGTTTTTATTTCCTCCAAATATTTCCTAGAATTGTTTACTTACAAATACGCGATTATTTCAAGCGAGTAAGCATTGCTTTGATACGTTTGAAATCTCCTGAATGCACCATAGATGCTTTACGAAGATGACGACGTTGTTTTTTAGTTTTTCCGTGGAAACGGTGAGATGTATAAGCACGGAAACGTTTAAGTCCACCAGAACCTGTACGTTTGAAACGTTTAGCTGATGCGCGGTGTGTTTTTTGTTTTGGCATGATTTTTTCTCCTTTATTTAACTTTCTGACAATTATTTTTTGTCAGTTGCTGGCGCCAATTGCATGAACATTTGGCGTCCATCCATTTTAGCGCGTTGTTCGATGATAGCAATATCTTGAGTTGCTTCAGCGAAGTCGGCTAAAACTTTTGCACCAATCTCTTTATGGGTAATCATACGTCCCTTAAAGCGAATAGATACCTTTACTTTGTTTCCTTTTTCAAGGAACTTGCGAGCATTGCGAAGTTTAGTTTCGAAGTCACCCTTATCGATAACTGGGCTCAAACGAACTTCTTTCACGGTAACAACGCTTTGTTTTTTGCGTTGTTCTTTTTGCTTCTTCTGGTACTCAAATTTGAACTTACCGTAGTCCATAATTTTCGCAACAGGAGGTTTAGCTTGAGGTTGAATGAGAACCAAGTCCACATTAGCTTCATCCGCAAGTGCTTGCGCTTCGCTTAGTGGTTTGATACCCAATTGCTCACCTTCAAGACCGATTAAGCGAACTTCGCGTACACGAATTTCATCATTGATGAATAAGTCTTGCTTTGCTATGGTTTTCACCTCTTTTTTTAGTTTAGAGAAAAACAAGAGCGGACTTGCTAACGCAAATCCGCACTACATGATTATATTTCATTCCTGAAACTTGATCTGTAGGGGCCAGACAACGTTAGTCGCAAGGCGAGAAGTTCTCACTTCTGCTTTTCTCAACTTTTATATGATATCAAGTTTTCCCCTACTTGTCAAGATTAAAACTATCTTTTTTTAATTTTTTCTATTTTTCCGACTTGCAATAAAAGTTCTATAATGAAGTTAGCCACCCAGCCCTCCTAAAAATTAGATACTTCAACTAGCTTATAGCTAGTCCTCGATTTCATTTGATAAGAGGCTTGATGCTGTTAGGCTGGCGAGCCAAGGCTAAGACTAGCCTTGGTTTAGCTGACGAAACAGCTTCAAGGGTCCCTATTGTCAAATGAAAGCTAATTATAGGCATAAGAAAACACCTCTGTGTTATACTTGTTGTTCACCACAAACACAAGAAAGGCACAGAGATGCAAGACAATTATACTACAAAAGGTAAACATTTGACAATCGATAGCCGTCGCTTAATCGAACGATGGAAAAAAGAAGGAAAATCAAATAGAGAAATTGCCTCTCTACTTGGAAAAGCTCCTCAAACTATCCACACTGAAATCAAGCGTGGGTCAGTCCTACAATGTCTTGAAAAAAAGGGCGCTTCAAAAAAAGGGGTATTCTGCCGACTATGCTCAACGATCTTATGAAAGCAATCGCAAGCGATCGGTCAAGAAATTAAGCTTAACCAAGGAACTAAAGGAAAAGATTCTCCACTATCATAATCAAAAGTTTTCTCCTGAAATGATGGTCAAGGCTAAGGAGGTTAACGTGGGCATTTCTACCATCTACTACTGGATTCATCATGGAAAATTGGGGTTAACCAAACAGAATCTGCTTTATCCTAGAAAAGGAAAATCTGTTAAGAAACAAGCTAGCACCAATTTTAAACCCGCTGGTCAATCTATCGAACAGAGGCCTGAAGCTATTAATCTGCGATTGGAAAATGGGCATTATGAGATTGATACGGTTCTGCTTACAAGAGCGAAAAACTATTGTTTACTGGTCTTAACTGATCGAAAGACTAGGCATCAAATCATCCGATTAATTCCAAATAAAAGCGCTGAATCGGTCAATCAGGCTCTAAAACTCATCTTAAAACAGCATCAAATTCTTTCCATCACGGCAGATAATGGAACGGAATTCAATCGCTTATCCGATGTGTTTTCTAAGGAACATATCTATTATGCACACCCCTATGCCTCTTGGGAAAGGGGAACTAATGAGAATCACAACAGGCTCATTCGTAGATGGTTACCTAAAGGAACTAAGAAAACGACTCCCAAAGAAGTCGCATTCATCGAAAAGTGGATTAATAACTATCCTAAAAAATGCTTGAACTACAAGTCCCCTAGAGAATTTCTTCTTGCTGGCTAACTTGAACTTGAAATTTAGCTTTCCGACTTGCAATCTATTGATTACGAGAATAGTAAATCTCATGTGGCTTCAAACGAGTGTTGAGTAGATCTGATACAGTCACAAAACTATATCCTTGTCCCTGTAGATACTCAATTACTTTTGGTAATGAATTAACAGATGTTTGATGGATATCATGCATCAAAATGATAGATCCATTGCTTACCTGACGCTGAATTTCTGTCAAAATCGCAGCTTCATTTTTACTCTTCCAATCCAAACTATCCACATCCCACATGATAAAGCTTAAATCAAGGCTATTGCGAATATCGTCTGAGATTGCTCCGTATGGTGGACGCATCAATTTAGAGCTTTTGCCAAGGACTTTTGTAATAGCGTCTTCTGTATCTGTGAGCTGTTGCTTGGCATCTTCCAATGACAGTTTTGTTAAAATAGGATGATTCCAGCTATGGTTTCCAACTTCATGACCTTCAGACTGCATACGTTTAAGGAGCGATTCATTGCCTGCAATATTCTTTCCTTGTACAAAGAAGGTTGCTTTGATCTTGTACTTGGCTAGAATATCTAAAGCTTGTGGAGTTGTATTTCCATCTGGTCCATCATCAAAGGTAAGAGCTACTACTTTTTTATTTTTCTCAGCCTGAGCCTTCTTATAAAGTTCTGCATCCTTTTCAGTTAGATAGGACGATTGGATAACATCAAAGAAGTCTGAAATAGGCAAAGCTATTTCTTCTACATTATTAGTTGCTTTGATTGGATAAAGAACCAATTGACTATCTTTGTAAGCAAACTTCCAAGATGATAAATCGCTAGCTGTAAAATCGGCTATTACTTGATCAACAAGTGTTTGCTCAGTCTTTTTATCAAGAAGTGTTGACTTGATATCCTCAAGAAACTTTTCCTTAGCTTTGCTAGCATCTGTAAAGAGCTGATCTAATGTAAACAGGGTCCCATCTTCCTTAAGATAAAGCTGATCTAATGAGGTATTTTCTAATTCCACAACAGTAGAATCACTCAGGTCATAGGCCTGTTTTTTTACAAGATGGCTCTCTACACCTTTGATGGAAGAAGAATCTTTTTCAGAGTAGTAAAAAATCAAATGTTCTTTATCTTCTACCTTATCCGTAATATCTTTTACAATGATATCCTGAACAGAGGTAATGACCTTGTCCCCCGTCATAGGATAGTAGGTGATGATTTCTGCCTGTCCCTTACGAAAATGATCTTTCTGACTTCCTTGTGAATAGGAATCATCTTTTTCTTTTTTCAGTGCTTCAATTTTTTGCTCAAAAGCTTGCTTCGTCAAGACTTTATAAGCAATACCAGCACCTAATGTTAAGATTGTGAAGAATAGAAGCCCCACAATAATCCACAAATTTCTTCTCTTCTTGTCGTTTGCTTTTACGGTTTGTTCTTTTTTTTGTCATAGTTTTATCATATCAAATCAGACCTATAATTTCAATGATAAATAGGAAAATGTCCATTTTTTCAAAAAAGATAGGTAAAAGAAAGAGGTTGGGACAAAAGATCCCTACCTCACTTTTTATGGCTCTATAATATTTGTAGTGGGTAAATCCCTATAGATATTATGGAGCCTATTTTTATGTAGAAAAAAAGTCCCATAAGATCTATAATGAAAAGCGACCAAACCATCATTAGAAAGAATCATATGGAACCATTACATTTTATCACAAAACTGCTTGATATCAAAGACCCAAACATAAAGATTGTAGATATCATCAATAAGAATACACACAAGGAAATCATCGCTAAACTGGACTACTCTGCTCCGTCTTGCCCTGATTGTGGAAATCAAATGAAGAAATATGATTTTTCAAAAAAACCGTCAAAAAAATTCCTTACCTCGAAACGACTGGTATGCCTACCAGAATTCTTCTTAAAAAAAGCGTCGATTCAAGTGCTATCATTGTTCGAAAAATAATGGTCGCTGAGACTTCTATCGTCAAGAAGAATCATCAAATTCCTCGTATTATCAATCAAAAGATTGCTCAAAAAGTTGGTTGAAAAAGACTTCTATGACTGATATCGCTCAGCAGCTGGCCATTTCAACTTCAACTGTCATTCGTAAGCTCAATGACTTTCATTTTAAGCATGACTTTAGCCGACTTCCTGAGATTATGTCCTGGGATGAGTATGCTTTCACTAAGGGAAAGATGAGTTTCATTGCACAAGATTTTGACAATCTCAACATCATCACTGTTCTTGAGGGAAGAACACAAGCTGTTATCCGAAATCACTTTCTTCGATACGATCGAGCTGTTCGATGTCGAGTTAAAATCATTACAATGGATATGTTTAGTCCTTACTATGACTTAGCTAAACAGCTCTTTCCTAATGCAAAAAAATTGTACTTGATCGCTTTCACATCGTGCAACATCTTAGCCGTGCTATGAGTCGTGTGCGTGTCCAAATCATGAATCAGTTTGATCGAAAAAAACCCATGAATATCGAGCTATAAAAACGCTACTGGAAGCTCATCCAACAAGATAGCCGTAAACTAAGTGATAAACGTTTTTATCGCCCTACTTTTCGTATGCACTTAACGAATAAAGAAATTCTAGACAAGCTTTTGAGCTATTCAGAAGACTTGAAATACCACTATAATCTCTATCAGCTCTTGCTTTTTCACTTTCAGAATAAAGAGCCCGAGAAATTTTTCGGACTTATTGAAGACAATCTAAAAAAGGTTCATCCTCTTTTTCAGACTGTCTTTAAGACATTTCTCACGGACAAAGAGAAAATTGTCAACGCCCTTCAATTACCTTATTCCAACGCCAAATTGGAAGCGACTAATAATCTCATCAAACTTATCAAACGAAATGCCTTTGGATTTCGGAACTTTGATAACTTTAAGAAACGAATTTTCATCGCTCTGAATATAAAAATGGAGAGGACAACGCTTGTCCTCTCCAGATGTTAGCTTTTATTCAACCCACTACAGTTGACAGAGAGCCCTTTTTATTTGCAATCAAACTTTGACGCGGTAGCTGATTGGACTTTTTGTTCGTCTTTTAGACTCCAAAAACTCCTAATCATCTTCGCGGGGCTGGGACTACGAAATCGAGACTTTGTCTACCGATTTCTGTCCACCGCCTTTTCTTAATTAAAATCGAATGATTTCTCTTGTTTTTTCATATGAGGAAACAAAGCGATTTGTTACCCCTGGTTCAGCAACTTCCAAAGCTTGGGAAATCTTTTCGAAAGATGCTTGATAATCAAAGGCATTTTCAAAGATTTCTAAAGATTCATGGAAGGCTTGTTGAATACCTTCATCAAATGATCTGTAGCGATTAGAATATTGAAGCAATTGCTCTGTCAAGGTTGCATATTGCACAATACTGTAAGTTTCTGTTTCCAAAACTTCCATATCATGTGATGCAATTTCTAGGATACGATTAACAGACTCAATGTTGACTTGTGACTGTTCCAACTCTGCCATCAAATCCTCAGTACTATGGCTAGCAGCAAAGAACAATTTCAAGAAGTTCTGTGGGATTCCTGGAAGATTTCTCTTTTCCATGTAGCGCTTAATCGTGTGGAGGCGGTTGACGTAAACATTTGCCTTTTGACGAGCATTAACATCATCTTTTTCAATCTGTACTAAACGTTCGCTCACTGAAACTTGATCATCTTCAATTTCTTTTAATGTAGCTTGAACATTTTCTAAACGTTCTTCCAAGACAGAGTAAGCTTCTGAATATTCCTCTTGTTCTGAAGTCAAATCGCTAACTGTAAGTTCTAGGGAATCCAAATCCACTTGAAGACGACGAACATGATTGACATCACTCTCAGCCATCAAGTAGGTCTTGCTCAAACGCTCGATATCTTTCACCAAGACTTGATTGTTGTCTTTTAAATGGTCAAGATAAGTTGGAAGTGTTGACAACAAGTTTTCAACAACTTTTTGAGAAGCAATCTCTCGTGTGAAAATACTATAGAGAGCATTGATTTCTTCTTGAATCTGATTATTTTCATATTCAGCATTGTCCAATTCCAATTTTTTAATATTTTCTTGGTTATTTTTCAAAGCTTCATACAACAACTGTAAACGTGATTCAATGTCAGTTTCTACAAAGTGATAGTTGGCATCAAGCAACTTACGATAGCCAGCCTCTAGATCTTCAAGTTGATCAGGGAGTTCAGTCGTTAGTTTAGTAACAATTGCTGGAATTCTCTCTACGATATGTGTCAAAGCGAGAATATGGTTTTCAGTATTATCCAAAATCCCTGCTGCTTCAACTGGATCTCCTGAGGAGTTTAGAGTCACAAATTGAGAAAATTCAGATTGGATGTTCTCCAATTGTTTTTCAATTTCAGGAAGTGCTTGACCATATTTCTCAGAATCTTCTGCGACTGTTTTTTGCAAGCTTTCAAATAAATCTAAAGCATGCAAGACACGACCACTATTTTTTGATTCTTGTTTTTCTAGATCTGCCAAAGCATTTCGAATGGAAGCAATATCTTCTTCGATAAGGGTAATCTGGCTTTCAATTTGATCAATTTTGTGTTGAGCCTTCAAGAAGCGAAATGAATTATTGTACCCTTCTGCTTCAAACAGATTGTTCTCAATATCCGCAAATGAGTTGAGTGATAGGTCTACCCATTTTTGATTCCACTCTCTAAATGCAATCTGACTTTGACCAATCAGATGCATATTCTTAACAGCTTCTACTTCATCGTTAACTGGAAGGTTATACAACTCTTCCTTTCTTTCTTCTAATACTGCGAGCCTCTTCTCATTGCGTTTGCGTAACAAAACTGCCACAACATATGCAATAATCAGAAGAGCCGCGATTGCAATCATAGTAATAATCAACAGATTATCAGACATATCAAACTCCTTTTTATACATGAAACAATTGTAATGATTATATCATATTTCAAACCATGGGAACTATTTCCCAATTTTTTTAAACGTCAAGCGTACTGTAGACAGCATTTTCTTCGATAAATTCTCGACGTGGTTCTACGCGGTCACCCATGAGCATATCAAAGATTTTATCTGCTTCTGCAGCATCATCAACTGATACACGCGCCATGAGACGATGTTCTGGGTTCATGGTTGTTTCCCAAAGTTGATGATCATCCATTTCTCCAAGACCTTTATAACGCTGAATAGTTGGTTTTGAACGTCCTTCACTATAGCGAGCTAAGGCTTCCTGTAGACGGGTTTCTTGATCTGCTCCAGGTTGGATGTATTCTTTAATTTCACTGCCGACCTTAACACCGTAAATTGGTGGTTGAGCGATATAAACATAACCTGCTTCTAAAACGGGTTTCATATAACGATAAATTAATGTTAACAAGAGGGTACGGATGTGGGCTCCATCAACATCGGCATCCGTCATGATAACGAGTTTTTGGTAACGGGCCTTGCTGACATCAAATTCAGCACCGAAGCCTGTTCCCATAGCTGTGAAAAGGCTTCGGATTTCTTCATTGGCAAGGATTTTATCCATGCTGGCCTTTTCAACGTTGAGAATTTTACCGCGAATTGGTAAAATCGCTTGGAATTCACGGTCACGACCAGACTTTGCAGAACCTCCTGCTGAATCTCCTTCGACGATGAAAAGTTCAGTTTCAGCTGAATTGTTTGAGGAACAATCTGCTAATTTCCCTGGAAGGTTTGAAATCTCTAAACCAGATTTCTTACGAGTAACCTCACGCGCACGCTTGGCTGCGACACGCGCCTTAGCCGCCAGAATCCCTTTTTCAACGATACGCTTAGCAATCTGAGGATTTTCCATTAGGAAGTCTGAAATGCTTCACTAAAGAGTCGGTTGGTAATCTTGACAACTTCACTATTTCCAAGTTTAGTTTTCGTTTGTCCTTCAAACTGAGGATTCGGATGCTTGACAGAGATAACAGCAGTCAATCCCTCACGGACATCCTCACCTGTTAGATTATCTTCATTGTCTTTGAGGAGTTTGTTTTTACGAGCGTAGTCGTTAATGACACGGGTTAAGGCTGTACGGAAACCTTGCTCATGGGTTCCGCCTTCATGTGTATGAATGTTATTGGCGAAACTCATGACATTTTCATGATAACCAGTTGTGTACTGCATGGCTACTTCGACTGTGATATCATCCATTTCTCCATCAGTGTAGATTGGTTTTTCAAAAATGACATCCTTGTTTTCATTGATATACTCAACATAGCTCGCAATCCCGCCTTCGTAGTGATAATGCTTGGTTTGTTCAAGTCCTTCACGCTTGTCAGTGATGGAGATTTGAAGGCCACGATTCAGAAAGGCGAGTTCTTGGATACGTTTGTTTAATTTATCGAAATCAAAGGTTGTTGTTTCTGTAAAAATCTCTGGGTCTGGAGTAAAGTGTACGGTTGTACCTGTTTTATCAGTATCTCCAATCACCTCAAGGTCAGCAACAACATGTCCACGACGGTATTCTTGGTAATGGATTTTTCCATTTTTGTGAACACGAACATCCAACTGAGTAGAAAGAGCATTTACAACGGAGGAACCTACACCGTGGAGTCCACCTGAAACCTTGTATCCGCCACCGCCAAATTTGCCTCCAGCGTGAAGAACGGTAAAGACAGTTTCAACGGCAGGACGGCCTGTCTTTTCTTGAATATCAACAGGGATACCACGTCCATCATCAACAACCGTGATAGAGTCATCTGGCTCAATAAAGACCTGAATATGACTAGCAAATCCCGCCAAGGCCTCATCGATAGAGTTATCAACGATTTCCCAGACTAGGTGGTGAAGACCTTCTTTTGAAGTCGACCCGATATACATTCCAGGACGCATACGAACGGCTTCCAGACCTTCCAAAACTTGAATCTGACTGGCATCATAATCCTGTGCCTGTTGGTTTTTGATTTCTTCTGTCATTTTTCCCTTTTTCTTACATTTCTAATACTTGTCTCAATGTCACGATATTTTCAAAGAGATGCGTCGCTAAGCCAGCCGCTTGTCCAGCTTCAATATCGATAGGACGATCACCAATAACGATGCCAGAGCTTATCTTGTACTTATCTCGCAAATAGATCATAGACTCTGGATTTGGTTTTCTCTTAAAGCCAGAGCTAGCTGTTACTACTTCTGTAAAATAGTCAGCAATTCCAGTCTTTTCAAGGATTTCCAAAACTTGGTCATTGCGATGCGAAACTAAAAAGTTCCGTCCTCCCTGGTCTGAGATTTCCTCCAATAAAGCAGGTACTCCCTCAAACAAGGCAGGATGTTCAAGCTCTCGCGCTTCATTTTCCTTATATTTTTCTAAAAAATGCTCTATTGTTGGGGCAAATTGGTCAATCGCAAAAGCAGTTGACACTTTCAAGGCATTGTAAACTTTATCATGTTCTTCTTCGATTCCAAATTGAGCTAATGTTTCCACAAAAGCAGCGGTCGAAGTCTCATAATTATCAAGTAAAGTTCCACCTAAATCCCAGATGTAATCGTGATATTTCATACCCTTTATTATAGCATTTTTTTATCAAAAAAGCGACGATTTCCTTCTATTTTAACAGTAAAAAACGAGAAGAATCCCCTAATTGATAGATTCCTCTCGTTTTAGTTAATCTAATCCAAACACATCACTATAGAGCATGGCTTCTCTCAAAGCATCTGCATCTCCACCAAGTTGTTCCACTAGATTATAAGCAAAGGCAAGGGCAGTTGCTGGCCCGCGACTAGTAGTCAGCTGACCATCAACAACTACTGTTTCCTTGCGATAGTGACCATCAGCAATTTGCTCTTGGACACCATCATAGCAGGTGAACCCTTTATCCTTGAGGAGTCCAGCTCGATTCAGTACAATTGGTGCTGCACAAATGGCTGCTACTTTTTTACCAACTTGCTCAAATTTTTGAAGTTCAGCAATCAATTTCTCATTATCACGCAAGTGAGCTGAACCTGGCATACCTCCTGGTAAGACAATCATGTCGTACTCAGATAAATCACCATCAAACACTCGATCTGCTTGTACTTGGATGGCATGTGATCCCGTCACTTGGGCTTCAAAACCAACCATATGACAAGTAATATTGGCACGACGTAATACGTCCACAACTGTTAGGGCTTCGATTTCTTCAAAGCCTTCTGCTAAGATAACTGCTACTTTAGCCATGATTTACTCCTTATTTAACTTTTTTCAAAACAACTTTCTTCCGTTTAAATCTTGTCTTACCGCTCTTTTCTTCGGCTAGATGCGTTTGATAACTCATCGATAGAAGCAAACCAACACCAATCAGATTACTGATAATGGCTGATCCCCCTTGGGAAATGAATGGCAGAGGAATCCCTGTCAGAGGAAGGAGGCCTGTCACTGCACCTATATTTTCAAAGATATGGAACAAGAGCATCATAATGAAGCCAGTTGAAATGTAGGTATAAAATTGATTATTAGATTTCAGAGTGATTTTTAACATTCGATAGATAAGTAGGAGATAAAGCGTAATTACGAGGACAGAGCCGATAAAACCAAAATCTTCTGCAATGACGGTAAAAATCATATCACTCTCACGAACGGGAATGAGGAGGTTGGATACATTAAATCCTTGACCAAATAAGCCTCCACTTCCAATGGCGATTTGCCCTTGCGCCTGTTGATAGGTGGTCGTTTGTGCATAATCAAAGGGATTGAGCCAAGCAAGGATACGGTTGATCTGATAGGTTGGCATCCCGACCTGATGCATGAAAGCACGCCCATCTTTTGTGATGAAAATTGCCAAAAATCCTGCAATCCCTGATACAACTGTCGCAAAAATTGGAATGATAATTTTCCAAGAAACGCCAGAGAGCAAGACAAGTCCATCAAAGATGGCGACAAAAACCAAGGCCGTTCCTAGGTCACTCTGCAAGGCCAGTAAAACTAAGACTGGCAGTGTGAAGACAATCATCCACAGTATCAAGAGAAAGTCTAAAGGAATCGTTCGTTCTTTTTCCTTATGTTTTTGTGTGAACTGAACAATGACCCGAGCCAAGATCAAAATATAGGAAATTTTCATGAATTCGGAAGGTTGGAAAAGTGTCACTCCTCCAATTGATACCCAGTTTTTGGCCCCTGTTGCTGCCACTAAATTGGGATTGTAAAAAACCAAGGGTAAAACCATGAGGACTAGACCTAGGGCGTAGAGATAGGGAGTCGCCTGCCATAAAAATTTTGTATTAAAAAACATGACTACAAAGCTGATGATAATTCCCAAGACGATCCATGCTAGTTGTTGACCGAGAATAGGCCAAATATTTTGAGGATAGTCATGGCTGACAGCTATGTAAATAGCCACCACTCCAATCACCAGCAAACAAAATACTGGCAATATCAAACTATAATCGACCCGAGAGTCGAGAGAACGTTTCATAAAGGTCTCCTTCATTCTTTCAGATATTTATTTTATTTTTTGTGTAAATTCTTGAACTTTTGAGAATACTTGCTCTTTGCCAATTTCTCTGACTCGACTAGTCTGTGACAAAGTCTTGCCAATCTGCTTTCCATATCGCTTGCTTGTCATTCGGCTATCCAAGATAAGGACAGAGGAGCGTTGCCCTAGACGACGCATGGTTCTACCAATTGCTTGTTTGAGGCGAATAATAGCCATTGGCAGTTGATAGTCGTAGAAAGGATTTTTCCCTTCAAGACGCAGTTCCTGATTCATTTTTTTCGTAAAAGGATCTTCTGGATTTTGGAAGGGCAGGCGTGTCACCACTTCAATCACTCGAGGGTGAGTTGCAAAATCAACTCCCTCCCAAAAACTACCTGTCCCTAGTAAGAGTTGAGAGTCTCCTCTTTCAAATCGTTTCTTGAGTTGAGCCGGATCCCCGTTCTTATACTGAGATAGATGAGAAAGAGATAAAGAATCTGATACCTGCAACAAAAGGTCTTTTGAAGTGAATAAAACGAGCATGGGTTCTTCAAGATAAGACAAATCTTCCAGCACTTCTACAAGAGCATGAGCATAGTCTTCTTGAGAGGTTTCAGTCACCAATGGAAAATCCTTAACAACCAAAATTTCTTGATTTTCTTGAAAATTCTCATCCAGTCTGTCAAAGGCCGCATGCGGGAATCCCATTAGTTCTGGTAAAGATACTCTGCTACTAATTTCCAAAGTTGCAGAGACAGCTAAGAGTTGACAACTCTCTGGAAAGATTTCCGAAAAGAGCAGACGTTTATTGCGACTGGAAGAAATGACAACCTTCTTGCTAGACAAGTCTGAGGCTGATAGCCAAAATTCTCCATCAGTGCAGAAAAATCTCTGACAGTCCTTGAAACCTTGAACGTCTAACTCTGAGAAATCCTGTTGGAGTTGTGCCATTGTTGCCGCAGGGCATATTCTTCGTTTGCCAGATAGGAACTGGTCCATCAAATGACAAAGCTCAAAGCGAATACTCTCCAGCAAGCGTCTCTGAAGCGTCCCTTCTTCTCTAACTAGAGCTTGATCTAGCTGGTCAACTATGTCATTTAAAACGAAACTCTTTTGTAAAAGACTTTCCAAAGTTAGTAAGATCTTCTGGGCCTCATCCAAAATCAAGAGACGGCCCTCTAGTAGACTGGGATCATCCTCAAGTCGGGTAACGAGATAAGCATGATTTGTCACAAGTAGCTGGCAAGAGCGAGCCTTTTTCTGCCCTCGTCTCCAAAAATCCTCTAGCCAAAAGAGAGAAGCTTTGGGAAGATTACCATCATGCACCAAGTTTGGTAAAAACTGCTGGTAGCGATAGAGCTGACCAATCTCATCTAGGTCCCCCGTTTCTGTTTCAGTCAACCAAACTAGAAGTTGCATCTTGAAACGTGTGTACAAGCGATTGGACTCTTCTTCCTCTAGCGCTGCATGAAAGGCATCTAGTTTTAAGTAATTTTGTGGTCCTTTCAGACTATGAATCGAAAGGTGAAAGACCTCTTCCAATCTACGAGCCTCTTTTTGCATCACTTGATTTTGTAGAACTTTAGTAGGAACACTGATGAGGATTCCTTTTTCGTTCTCTAGTGATAAGGCTGGCAGGAGATAGCCGTAGGTTTTTCCAATTCCAGTCTGAGCTTGCACAAAGGCAATTTTCTCATTCTGTAGAAAATCTTGAACCTTTTGAGCAAAGCTAGCTTGCGGGGCTCTATCTTCCAAATCCAACAAGGCAATATTGGTTTGGAAATCTTTTGAGAGTTTTCGTGGAGAAAGGGCTGGCTTTTCTTTTCTTAAAAATAAACCTTGCACCTCTACCAAGTCATGTTCAACTAGGATGGACTGCTTCTGATAAACTTCCTCAATGACCAGATAAGACTCATATAATAGACCATCTGACAAACTTAACAAGCGCTCCAATAAGCCTTTTGGCAATTGAAACATTTTTTGTCGCATACAGAGAAATAGTTCTGCTGTTGCTTGAGCATCTGATAGGGCCGTATGGGCTTTTTCTAGTGAAATACCCAACTCTTGAGAGAGAATCCCCAGGTTATATTTTTCCAGCTGAGGATAAAACACCTGAGCCAACTCGACTGTATCGATACGGGGAGTGCGCAATTCATAGCCCTCAAAAAAGAGAAATTCTGCCAACAAATTGGCATCGAACTGGACATTGTGCGCAACAAAAACACCGTCCTTGACCAAGTCAAAAATTTTTCCAGCCACCTGAGAAAACTCTGGTGCCTCTGCTAGTCTCTGGTCGGTCAAACCCGTTAATTCTTTGATATGAGAATCCAAGGGTTCGTGGGGATTGACATCCGTGGCATATTGATCAACAATCTCGCCATTTTCAATGACCACGATTCCTACTTGGATAATTTTTGCCTTGCTTCCGGTACTGGTCGCCTCTAAATCCACGACTACATACCGATCATTTCTAAAATTCATCATTAAAAATTATATCAAAATTTACAGCATTTGACATCCATGAACTTTATTGGAAGGGGCAAGTTTCTTGCAAGTTTTGAACAAAAATGATTGAATAGAAGTGTAGAAAAGGAGTGACATCATGAACCCATTAGATTTGTTTAATCAAGTAAAAGAGCTAATCGAGAAAAAAGATTTGGCTGCCGCAAAAACCTTTGTCGAAGAAAATAAGGACCAACTCGGTGAGTATCTTAACCAAGCACAAGCTTTGGTTTCAGGCTCAGAAGGACTTAACGGTCCTGTAAATAAGGTCAAAGGCCTCTTCTAATAGTCAAAAGGCACCTGAAAACCTCAGGTGTCTTTTTGTATTTTCTTCATAAAGGCTGGAATATGTTGACTGATCGTGGTTGGCAGAACTACAAATTGTCCTCAGCCAATTCTTGGGCAATTGCTGAATGTAAATAAGTCGCTACTGTCACTCTTTCATAGAGACTTGCTTGGGGAAATTGGCCTGCAAAACCAGCGATCATCCCCGCCAGAGTATCACCCATTCCTCCAGTTGCCTGATAGGAGCCACCGACACTCAGCTGATAACAATCAACTTGTCCAGCTTGCCAGATTCGAGTCGCAGGACCTTTTTGGACTAAAATCGTTCCTGAAGGAAAACTCAGCAAAGCCTCTCTTGTTTCCTCGGTTCCATGGGAATCCAAATCTAAGCCTGACAAGACTTGCCATTCCCTTTGGTGAGGCGTTAAAACAAGCTGAGCTTTAGGAAATTTCATTCCCGTCTTCGCTAAAATGGATAAGGCACCACCATCCAGTATGAGAGTCTGGTCTTGACTTAAATGATGAAAGACTGTTTGGAGTAGCTTTTCTCCGCGCTTATCATCCACTAGTCCAGGTCCAACCAAGACAACATTCGCTTTCTCTAACTGTTGTTCAAGTAATTGCTTATCGTCAAGAGCAAAAGCCATAGCCTCCGGAAGATGGCTATGCAGAGCTGGAATATTCTCTTTATCCGTCGCTACTGTCACCAAGCCTGCGCCACTTCTAACAGCCCCTAAGGCAGCCATAATAATCGCTCCCCCATAGGGATAAGTCCCTCCAATCAAGAGAAGGCGACCATAGTCTCCCTTATGACTAGAACGAGGACGCTCGATGATAACTTTTTTCAATAGAGCTTGATCAATCTCTCTCATACACTACCCCTTCATGCTTTCTCTTACTTTCATTATACACCTCACTACCCAATTAATAAAGGAGAAGACTATGCTATCTTCTCCTTCTTTTATAATGATTTGCTTTTTCAGAGCTGGGAGTTATCAACCTTACTTTTCTTTACGTTTAATTGTTAGTAGAGCCACTGATAAAACAAGACTGAGACTTGCTAGGAAGGCAGCTGTATCAGATCGACTTTCACCTGTTTCTGGAAGTCTTGCTGAATCTACTTTCTCTGAAGCATTTTCAAAGTTTTCTCCCTTAACTGCTGGTTCATGAGCTTGTTCTACTGGTTTTACTGGTTCTTGGTTTTGTTCTTTATAGACAATCGCATAAAGTCCTAGATCTTTGGTGACAAATTCAACCATGTCACCTACAAGCGTCACCTTTTGAACCTGTAAGCCTTGATCTAAGCTCATGTGATAAACTCCTTGAACCTGTCCCTTGACTGGTAATCTCACTAGGACAGCGCCTTTGAGTTCAACTTCTTGGTTGTCCTTATCCAGCAATTTCACTTGATAAGCATCGTAGTGCTTACCAGCTAATTCTTGACGTAGAACCTTTTGAACTTGAAGCTTGAGTCTTTAGATAACTCTGTAGTTAGCCCTGCTACCAGAACTCCAGTTTCCTTATCAGTCAAAATTCGAACCTCTTCGGCTGGTTTAACAAGATTTGGTGCAGGCTCATTTCCAGCTGTAGCCACTGTTCCTGTGTATTCTGGTAATTCATTCTTAGCGGCTTCTAGCGCATTGACGCCACCTGTAAATTCTGGGACTTCGTTCTTAGCGGCTTCTACTGCATTGACACCACCCTCAAATTCTGACACTTCTACTACCGGAGCTGGTTCGTCACCTACTGTGCCAACTGCATCTGTGTATTCTGGTAACTCTTGCTTAGCGGCTTCTACTGCATTGACACCACCCTCAAATTCTGGCACTTCTAACACTGGAGCTGGTTCGTCACCTACCGTGCCGATTGCATCTGTGTATTCTGGCAATTCATTCTTAGCGGCTTCTACTGCATTGACACCACCCTTGAATTCTGGAACTTCTACTACTGGTGCTGGCTCGTCACCTACTGTGCCGATTGCATCTGTGTATTCTGGCAACTCATGCTTAGCTGCTTCTGCAGCATTGACTCCGCCCTTGAATTCTGGGACTTCTACTACTGGGGCTGGCTCATCACCCTTACTTGTAGTAATGGCTGGTTTGACCTTAACTTCAACAACTCGATCTTGCGCCTCAGTCGTATCTGTATGAACAGTGGTACGGTTAGATCCTAGAACCTCAACATAATCAACTCTTTCACCCTTCTTACCTTCTGAGATTACACGACGTTCATCTTGAGCTAAATCATTGTTTTCACGAATAATTTCCTTAAATGGAATTTCGGTCTTGACAACTTCTAAACTTGGTCGTTCGAGAACAGGACTTTGGTCGCCTTCTTCAGGAACAATACGGTGACTAGGCTTGAAGTGAATACGATATTCCTTGACAAGACTACCATCCTTAGCAAGAAGACGAACAAGGCTAGGAAGGTTATCCTGACTAGACTCAACAACCGTTGTCACACCGTGACCACTTGCTTGAGCAGTCACCTGTGGTTTAGTGCCATTTAAGTTCACTGTATAATCTGAAACCGCAGGATCAAAGTTTTCCAATGCTTTTCCAGCAACCGAAATAGTCACTGAAGGAGTTTCCACATCTTTTGCTTTAGCAGGAGAGTAAGCACTAAATTCGACCATTGCTAGACCATTAGTTGTCGGTTTACGAGTCATGCGTGCTCGAATAGCTGTTGTCTGAATTGGATCAAAGGTAAATTCGATTGGTTTACCAGCCACGATTTCTCCAGATGCCTTATAAGGAATTTCTTGCCAGTTTTCTGCCTTATTAAATGGATGATCCGCATTCTCTTCATAGCGAGAAATGGTGCTTGGTTCTGTATAGGCAGGCCCAACATATCTTTCTAATACCATTGTCGCTGGTGCGTCTGTTCCACTGTCTTTAAAGAACTGAATAGCTACTTTTCCAACAGACTGAGGTGTAATCTGACCATTCTTCTTAAAGAGAATTCCCACAGATGTTTCTTGATCTTTCGGAGTACGAGACCAGTTAGTCCAACGTCCATCTTCGTTAAAGTGACCATCGTTGATATAGAAATCTTATCCCGAGAAGCTGCTTGTGTATCATTTGTAGTAGACGCAAAGGCTTTAGAATCTGTCGCATTATTGCTTGCATTCTCAGAGATAACTTGATTACCTTTTGTAACAACTGTTACTTGCATCTTGGTTGTTAAGTCTGTTCCTAGAACATGACCAAGCACTTCAAAGTTACCTTCTTGGGCAGTCGCATGTTCTGGAACTGCATCCCATTGGACAGCAAGGTTAGCTTTAACCCAGCCATCTTGTGATGGATAGTAGACTGTTACTTCGGCAGGCAATTGAAGTTGATCGCCAACATTCAAGGTCTGGGCACTATTTTCCGCAGCTACTGGTTGTGTTAACTCTTTTTCGTCATCACGGAAGATACGATATTCTTTCAGAACAGTTCCATCCTCAGCTTTCAAAATAAGACGTGTCGCACCTTTTTCACTTGTTGCAGGAACAACCGTTACCAAACCGTTGTTGCTGGCTGTGGCAGTGATTTCCTTGCTTGCTTGAGGAATATAATAATCTGTCTTAGATGGATTGAAATGTTCGAGCTTCTTACCATCTATTTGGATAGAAATTTCTGAGCTGGTAGCACTTGGAACCTTACTTCCTAAGATAGTGATTTCTGTTAAACCAACACCAGCCTTTCCATCAGCCTTCTTCATACGCATACGAACAGCATAAGTTTCAACCTTGTCAAATGTAAAGTGGTTAGTTTGGCTTGCGGATAATTGTCCTGGAGCTTTGAGATGTTCAACTTCCTTCCAGTTGGCAGCATTGTTGAATGGATGCTTGGTATCTCCTTGAGCATGATTGACATCGTTTGGAAGATCTGGAACTTCTTGACCAACATAATATTCGATGACATATTCTTTGGAAGTCCGATAGCTCCGTCTGTGTAGAAATCAACGGATAGATTGTCGACAAAGCGTTTAGTCAAATCTCCTGAATTACCAAACAAGATAGACGCCCAATCATTATCTGTACCTGTTTGCCATGTAGTCCATCGATTCTTAACATCTGTATTGGCTCTTGAAACTGTCAAGTCGTTCAGGGTACTTGCCGAATCATCACCACCCGTATTGGATACAATAGCAGCTGGCAATTGAGAACCAGTCCACTGTTTAGAGATATTATTTCCAGCAACAACTTGACTAGAAACACGGACATGGGCCTTGGTAGTTAGATGGCTACCCACTAATTGACCCTTGATTTCATAGATACCTTCAGTCTGACTAAAGTTCTCAGGAACCTTATCCCAAAGGACATCTTTATAGACAGTTGTTCCATTAGAATGATAAGCACGAACACTAGCAGGTAATTGAACAGTTTCACCCTTAGGAAGAGTGAGGCTGATTTCTTCTGCAACCTGCAAACCTTCAACAGTTACATTTGCTACAGCTTCAATATCTGTTCCTTCTACATGACCTTTAAGGGTAAAGCTATGATAGTAACCAAGTTCTTTGGCATCTACCTTGTCCCAAGTTACAGCTACCTTACGAGGCAAGCCCTTATCAAATTCTGCTCCGATTTGATCAGGCAGATTTGGTTGCTGATTGATGTCAGTAGAGATAGAAACAGGATGAAGCTTAACAATTTTCTTGGCTACTGTATTTTCTTTTATCACAAGTTCAGTTGCTACAGACTGAGTCTTATCAGTTTGATTGTCAATACGAGGAGTGAGGGTTACACTACCTTTCTTGTAAAGAAGCAAGTTCTGACCATTCACCTCAAGATGAGCACCATCAGCTGACTTAACTTCCAAATGGATATCTGACGCTGAAAATTCAGTTTGTGTACCATCTTCGTAGTGCCCAATGACATGATAAGGGAGAACTTGGTCTTCTGTTGCAGTCTCTTTTCCTTCAACGCTTACTTCCAAGCGTGTCAAGGCTGGCGCTTCTTTCACAAATTGAATCAAGTAAGTTTGAACTAAATCGCCCTTTTGGTCACTCAAAAATACAGAAGCCTGATAATCATTAGCTACTGAAGCTTGTTGAACAGTTACTTGGTAGCCAGTGGTTTGTGCACCAACATTTGGAATCTTAGCAGTATAAGGAAGGGATACTCGGTAGTAGGTCTTTCCAGGCTCAAAGTTTTCAAGAGTCTTATCTCCAACCGTGAGACCTGTAACAGTACTTTCTGTTTCCTGATCACTTGCGATAAAGGTAGCTGTCACCTCGTAGTCATTGCCTTCCAATTTACCAGTTGCTTCAGTACGTCCACCTTCTTTTGTCAAGGCAGATGGATCTTTCAAGGTCCAAGAAACGACATCCGCATCAACCAAGTTACCATCTGACAAAACAGCCGTAACAGTCTTGTCCAAATTTTCAACAGCTGTACCAACTGGGACAGTTGCTACTTTTGGCAACCACTTATCAAGCGCAACTACCTTGACAAGGGCTTCAGCCTTGGCTTCGAGTCCTTCCACACTACCAAGGACTTTTTTCTCACCAGCACTTGAAAGGAGATCTTCTGGGATGTCCCAAGTCACAGCTTTTTCTTCGACACTACCATCGCTATAAATAGCTGTCACAGTCTCTGGCAATTTAGGATTTTCGCTGACATCAGTTCTTGCCTTCACAGGGGCAAAAGCGACAAAATGGCGATTTCTTTCTTGCCTGAAACGGTTGTGACTGTTGCCTGATCTGAAGCCAAGCCTGCAGAATCCGCATAAAGAGTGAATTTACCTTCTTTTTCAGTCGATTTAACGATGACAACACCTTTACCATTGAAGGCTTTTCTTTGCCATGTACCATCTTTCTGAGCCTTATAACGTTCACGGCTAGCTTGTTCCCCATTGTCCACACCAACGATTTGCCCTTGCCCATGAAGATTGAAATGAACAAGATTATTAGCAGTTGGCACAACATTACCGTCTTCATCAACGACTTCATAATGGATATAAGACAAATCCTTACCATCTGCAGTGATGACATGCTCTTCCTTGGTGAGACGAACTCTAGCTGGCTCCCCTGCTGTTGTCACACTATCACGCGCAATCTCCTTACCATTTTCATCGCGAGCAATAGCTGTTAAGGTACCTGGTTTATAGTCCACCAACCACTCAAGATACAATTCACTTGGTTTAGCTCCCTCGTGATAAGGGCGACCATCTTCAGTTGTTTTCTTAACAAATTCTTTCTTACCGAGGGACTCATTGTTCAAGAACAATTCTACGCTAGCAGCATTTGAGAAGGTCCGAACTGGAACTTTGCCATTGACCAGCATATTACGTTCCTTGAGCGTTTCTTCAGTCCAATTCCAGTGAGGCATGATACGAACAGTTGGTTTTTCTTTGGCACTATACCATTCACTACGGTAGAGATAGAAATCATTCTTAGGCAAGCCTGCCGTATCAATGATACCAAAATAAGAGCTTTTTACTGGTGTATTATCTTGGTTATGCCATGGTGTAGGTTCACCGATATAGTCAAAACCAGTCCAGATGAACTGACCTGCATAGCCAGCACGATCACGGTCAAAAGTCCAAGATTCAGTAGCTGTTCTACCCCAGGCTACACGGTCATTACCATAGTCTGATTGTTCATAGTGACGATTTGGGCGATTGTCGTGCCAGAGTAAATGAGCAGGATCAAAATAAGAATCTCGAGTTCGAGTCGCTGAAGAGGTTTCAGAACCATAAATCAACCAATCTGGATGTTCCTTACGAACCGCATCATAATTCCGTTCCCCATAGTTCATACCAACAGCATCCATGATTGCTGCTAATTCTAAGAACAAGCCGCTTGATCTACGACTGAATTTGTTTTCCCCCATGGTCACATAGCGTTCTGTATCGATTGCTTTGATGATGGCTTTCAAACGCTTGGCTGTTTCTAGCGAACGCTCACCACCATCTGCTTCATCAACTTCGTTACCGAGTGACCACATAACGATAGATGGATTATTTTTATCACGTTCGACCATGGTTCTGAGGTCAAAATCAGACCACTTCTCACCCTTCTTGGCTTCTGGGTGAGTTGCATCTTGGTCAAAGAAACGTCCATAGTCATAGGTTTTCTTGCCACGATACCAAGTATCAAAGGCTTCTTCTTGGACCAAAAGTCCTAGATTTGCTGCAGCATCGAGCAACTGTGGACTTGCTGGATTGTGGGTTGTACGGATAGAGTTAACTCCCATATCCTTCAAGAGTTTTAATTTACGATAGGTTGCCTTGTAGTTTTCTTCTGCTCCCAAGGCTCCGTTGTCATGGTGGATACTAACTCCATGGAATTTCATTCTCTCGCCATTAAGAGAGAATCCTTCCTTGGCTGTCCAGTTAAAATAACGGTAACCAAAAGTATCTTCTGTCACATCAACTAGCTGACCATCTTTATAAACCTTGGTTTTCAGAACATAGAGCTGAGGATGGTAGCTTTTGGTTGTCCAGAGGGTTGGCTTATTAACCAAAATCGTTTGTTTAAAGTCAGCTGTCTCATTTCCTGCTAGGCTCTTAGTTACAGAACGAACCAAATCTGAAACAGCCTTACCTTCCTTAGTAAAAATCTGTTGCTCCACAAATACCTTGGCTAAAGTCTTGGCAGTATTTTTGATCTTGCTTTGGATTTGTGTTTCAACGTTGCCATCTTTTTGTTCAGCTAGTTTTGGAGTTGTAATATGATTTCCATTTTCAGCTACCTGCACCTTGTCACGATAGCTCAAAGTAACATCGCGATAGATACCACTTCCTGAGTACCAACGACTACTTGGTTGCTTATTGGTAACTTGGACAGCAATGGTATTTTCACTACCATCTTTATTTAAAAAAATTCAGTAATATCGTATGAAAAATGATTGTAACCACTTGGATAATGACCTACAAATTTACCATTGACATAGACTTTGGAGTCCATGTAGACACCATCAAAGTTGATCCGAACATCCTTATCCTTAGCAGCTTCGTCAACCGTGAAGGTCTTGCGATACCAGGCAGTACCCCCGTTTAATTGACCACCTTCATTTCGAGCAGGAGACTTGTGGTCAAAATCAAAATAGATACTCCAGTCATGAGGAAGGTTCAACTTAGACCAATCATGAACATCTACATCTTTCTTAGAAAAATCACCTTGAGCGTTTAGTTTAAAATACCAGTCTTTGTTGAAATTTTGTTTTCTTTCTTCAAGGAGTTGATTTTCTTTTTCCTTCTCTTTTGTAGCTTGAGGCGATTCACTTGCAGAAGCTTTTTCTTCCTTGCTTTTATCATCCGTTACAGGTTTATTCTGATTAGTTGTATCAGTATGTTCTTCTCGAACTGCTGACTTTTCAGGACTTCCTTCTGAAACTGTAGCCTCTTTCCCATTCGCTTCAGCAGCAGGTTTTGCAGTTTTTTCAACTTTGTCTTCTTTAGGGCTGACTACTTCTGCTTCCTTTTCTTCCTTAGGACTTGTTGCCTCAGTCACCTTTTCTTTAGTTGCTGGTTTTGCGGATTCAACCGCATCATTTCCTTCTTTTTCAGTAGCGGAATCTTGTGGGCCATTTTGCTCAGCTTTTGCAATTGCTGCAGCAACCTCATCTGGAAGCTTATCTAAAGGTTGAACTTGATGAATCGTTTCCTCACTGGAACTTGCTGTTTCGGTTTCAGCTGCTTGAGCCACCTGAAGACCAAATATACTAGCTCCAATCATAACTGAAGCCGCACCAATGGCAAATTTACGAATACTATAATGACACCGTTTTTCAAAAAATCTCTTATCCATTATTGTTCCTTTCCAATGTTCAAGTAAGCGATTACATTTTACTCCAAAAAATAAACCTCCCTCTAGACGCTTACTTATTTTATCCATATAAATATTGATGCTTTTAATATATCAAAATAGTAGAGTTTTTTCAATAATTTGTAGAAGTTTTACTGCAATTTTATTAAAATATGTGCAAGAAAAAACAAGTTCATTTTTTAGAACTTGTTTCTTCACTATCTAGAATAAATGCTTGTATTATCTATCCAAACTACGCAATGCAGCCTGATAAGTCTGCTCCATCAGCATGGTAATGGTCATAGGCCCAACTCCACCAGGTACAGGTGTGATATGGCTAGCGATTGGCGCAACAGCATCATAGTCAACATCTCCACAGAGCTTGCCATTTTCATCTCGATTCATCCCCACATCAATGACAACTGCACCAGGTTTGACAAAGTCAGCAGTCACAAACTTAGCACGACCGATTGCTACGACAAGAATATCGGCCATAGAAGCTACCTTGGCAAGATTATGAGTTCGTGAGTGGGTCAAGGTTACAGTTGCATTCTTAGCTAATAACAACTGGGCCATTGGTTTACCGACGATATTAGAACGACCAATAACAACTGCATTCTTACCTTCTAGTTCAATCCCATACTCGTGAAACATTTCCATGATGCCAGCTGGAGTTGAAGGGATCATAACTGGATGACCAGACCAAAGGCGTCCCATGTTGAGCGGATGAAAACCATCCACATCCTTTTCTGGATCAATAGCCAATAAAACTGCTTCTTCATCGATGTGTTTTGGTAATGGTAACTGCACCAAAATCCCATGCCAAGCTGGATCTTGATTGTATTTGGCAATCAAGTCCAACAATTCCTCTTGGGTAATGGTTTCAGGAACTCGCACGACTTCACTTTGGAAACCTGCAGCTATCGCTGAACGTTCCTTGTTACGAACGTAAACCTGACTGGCTGGATTGTCCCCAACCAAAATAACCACCAAACCAGGAACCAAACCTGTCTCTTCTTTCAATTTCGCAGTCTTTTCAGCCAATTGTCCTTGTAACTTAGCTGCTAAATCCTTGCCATCAATAATCTGTGTCATGTGTTTTCTCTTTTCTAACAAATATCTTCTATTATATCAAAAAAACACTTATCCCTCTAACACTTCTTACCTAAGTGACCTTATAGTCTGAAACTATAAGAAAAAGCTCAGTTGCAGGACTAGTCATTCTCTTACTGGAGGATAAAGGAACTCCACAGAATAATGATATTATTTTTTTGATTCTGCATCAAAAAAATAATGTACAATATAAGTAAAGGAAGTCTTACAAAAAAAGGAGGATAGACATGTCAATCTTTCATAAATATATACTATTTTTTTATATTTCTTATACTAGCACTATACTCTGATAAGCTTTTTCAAAAAGAACCACCAAGTTTGGAAAAATTATTTTTCGCAGTATTAGGTATACTTACAAGCATTAGCTTCATGTTTTAACTAAAATAAAGTAGGAATCAGTGTTTTCTGATTCCTACTTTTTATTTATAACTTTAATCTAAACTGAGTAAAGAAGTTTTGCTATACTTATCGAACTATCTACCTAAGAAAAAGTCGAAATGGATATAAATTTACAACTCTTACAAAACCTTACTCAAGAAATCCTTGGTTCTTTGTTCTTGGGTTTGTTCAAAGACTTGCTCTGGAGTTCCATCTTCGACAACAACACCGTCAGCCATAAAGATGACGCGGTCTGCCACTTCACGCGCAAAGCCCATCTCATGCGTCACGATGACCATAGTCATTCCTGACTTAGCAAGTTCTTGCATAACCGCTAGTACTTCCCCTACCATTTCTGGGTCTAGGGCAGAAGTCGGTTCATCAAAAAGTAGGACATCTGGTTCCATGGCAAGACCACGAGCAATAGCGATACGTTGTTGCTGCCCACCAGACAAACTTTGTGGAAAAGCATCTGCCTTATCTGGTAAACCAACCTTTTCCAAGAGCTCATGCGCTCTCTTCTCAGCAACTTCCTTACTTTCCCCTTTGGTCTTGATAGGAGAAAGCGTGATGTTATCCTTCACTGTCATATTGGGGAAGAGATTGAACTGTTGGAAAACCATTCCCATCTTTTCACGCATGGCAAAGAGGTCGTTTTTCTTATCTGTAATGTCTACTCCTTCAAAGATAACCTTTCCTTTTGTCGCTTCTTCGAGGAGATTCATAGAGCGAAGGAGGGTTGACTTACCGCTACCAGATGGACCGATAATGACCACAACTTCCCCTTTTTTGATTTCAAGATCAATCCCTTTTAAAACTTCATTCTTCCCAAAGTTTTTATGAAGGTTTTCAATTTTTATAAGCGTTTCAGTCATTATTTTTTCTCTCCTTGTCCCATACGATTTTCAAAAGCTTTCAAGGCTAGTGTCAAGATAGAGGTCATAATCAAGTAGTAAAAGGCTGCAAATAAGAGTGGAGTTAAAGGCAAGTAGGTGGTTGTTGACACCGTAGTAGCTCCATTCCACAATTCCATGACACCGATTGCTGACAAGAGTGAACTATCCTTGATAATGGTAATAAACTCATTCCCCAAGGCTGGCAAGATATTCTTGATAGCCTGTGGCAAGATGACATAGCGCATGGCATTTTTAGGACGAATCCCTAGAGAGTAAGCCGCCTCTAATTGACCTTTAGGTACTGCATTGATACCAGCACGAACTGTTTCTGATACATAGGCACCACTATTCATAGAGATAATGATAATACCTGGAATCAAACGTGAAAAATCAACTCCCAAAACTCCAATCTGAATTGTCGGAGCATTGATATGCATAAGAGCAAAAGCAATCATGATCTGTACCATCATAGGTGTTCCACGGAAAATCCAAATATAAACATTGGCAAGCCAAGTTATGGGCTTCATTTTAGAACGTTGAGCAAAAGCCAAGACTACCCCTAAAATTGTCCCCAAAAAGACAACCAAAACAGAGATCAAGACTGTTACGAGAGCACCATAGTTAAAATATGGCAGATATTTAGGTAAAAAAGAAAAATTCATAAATCCACTACTTTCTAATTTCTAACTTAAAAACTTGTATGAGTATAACATGTTTTTGAATAAAAATGCAATCTTTTTTTCCTTTTATTTTTCAATAAAATTTCAAAGAAAAACAGAAATAGCGAGAAATCTTAGTTTTTTTCTAGTCAAGTGGATACTCTTTATGGTAAAAATAGTAACGATAAGAAATGGAGGAGAATCAAAATGGAATCACATTTGGTTAGAATCATCAACCGCCTAGAAGCAATGACAAAAGATGGTGGTAACTTAAAAACGTAACTTTGAGCGCGAGGGAGTTGTTGTAGCTGAAGTTGCTTTTAACCATGATGAAGAAAATGGCCCAATCTTTACACTTCGTGATGTTGAAGCTCGTGAAACATATACTTTTGACAGCATCGACTTGATTGCGATGGAAATTTACGAACTTCTATACTAATAATAGATATACAGAGGTTGGGACAAAAGATCCTGACCTCACTTTTTATTAGCAATCAAACTTTGACGCGGTAGCTGATTGGACTTTTCGTTCGTCTTTTAGACTCCCAAAATTCCTAATCATCTTCGCGGGGCTGGGACTACGAAATCGAGACTTTGTCTATCGATTTCTGTCCCACCGCCTTTCACTAACGAGAATCCTTTTTGCATGACAAATAGGATTTTTTTCTTGCTATCAAGATTTTCTCACGATTAGCGCTCTACTATTTATAGTGCTAGTATCCAATCTTTTTACTTGAATTGCCCAATAATCATGATATAATTAAATTATATACTTGTTTGACTATTTTTGACCTTTTAGATTTAGTCAAGACTAAGAAAGAAATGAGGTGGCGGTATGCTCTGTCAAAACTGTAAAATCAATGACTCAACAATTCATCTTTATACCAATCTCAATGGACAACAAAAGCAAATCGATCTTTGCCAAAATTGCTACAAAATTATCAAAACAGATCCTAACAATAGCTTATTTAAAGGAATTACAGATTTAAACAACCGTGACTTTGATCCCTTTGGAGACTTCTTTAACGATCTCAACAACTTTAGACCTTCTTCTAATAACAACAATATCCCCCCAACTCAGTCAGGGGGTGGATACGGTGGAAATGGTGGCTATGGTGCCCAAAATCGTGGTCCTGCTCAAACACCACCACCAATCCAGGAAAAAGGACTCTTGGATGAATATGGTATCAATGTCACTGAGATTGCCCGTCGTGGAAATATTGACCCTGTAATTGGCCGCGACGAAGAGATAATCCGTGTCATTGAAATCCTCAACCGCAGAACAAAAAACAATCCTGTCCTCATCGGTGAGCCCGGTGTTGGTAAGACAGCTGTTGTCGAAGGTTTAGCTCAGAAAATTGTTGACGGTGATGTTCCCCATAAGCTTCAAGGTAAAGAAGTCATCCGCTTAGATGTCGTTAGCCTTGTTCAAGGAACAGGTATCCGAGGTCAGTTTGAAGAGCGCATGCAAAAACTCATGGAAGAAATTCGTGAGCGCGAGGATGTTATTCTCTTCATTGACGAAATTCATGAAATTGTCGGTGCTGGTTCAGCAGGAGAAGGGAATATGGATGCAGGAAATATCCTAAAACCAGCTCTTGCTCGTGGCGAACTCCAACTGGTTGGTGCTACTACCCTCAATGAATACCGCATCATCGAAAAAGATGCTGCCCTTGAACGTCGTATGCAACCGGTCAAGGTTGATGAACCAACTGTGGAAGAAACCATTATTATCCTGAAAGGTATCCAAAAGAAATACGAAGATTACCATCATGTTCACTATACTGATGGGGCTATCGAAGCAGCTGCTACTCTTTCTAACCGCTACATCCAAGATCGTTTCTTGCCAGACAAGGCCATTGACCTTCTAGATGAAGCTGGTTCAAAAATGAACTTAACCTTGAATTTTGTAGATCCTAAGGTCATCGATCAACGCTTAATCGAAGCAGAAAATCTCAAGGCACAAGCAACCCGCGATGAAGATTTTGAAAAAGCAGCCTACTTCCGTGACCAGATTGCCAAATACAAGGAAATGCAAAAGACAAAGGTAACGGATCAGGATACCCCAATCATCAGTGAAAAAACGATCGAACACATCATCGAGCAAAAGACTAATATCCCAGTTGGTGATTTGAAAGAAAAAGAACAGTCTCAACTGATCAACCTAGCAGATGACCTCAAGGCTCATGTTATTGGTCAAGATGATGCAGTTGATAAGATTGCTAAGGCTATCCGTCGTAACCGTGTTGGACTCGGTTCTCCAAACCGTCCAATCGGTAGCTTCCTCTTTGTTGGTCCTACTGGTGTTGGTAAAACAGAACTCTCTAAACAACTGGCCATCGAACTCTTTGGTTCTGCTGATAGCATGATTCGCTTTGATATGAGTGAATACATGGAAAAACATAGTGTGGCTAAACTCGTTGGTGCCCCTCCAGGATACGTAGGCTATGATGAAGCAGGTCAATTGACTGAAAAAGTTCGCCGTAACCCCTACTCACTGATCCTCTTGGATGAAGTTGAAAAAGCCCATCCAGATGTTATGCATATGTTCCTTCAAGTCTTGGATGATGGTCGTTTAACGGATGGGCAAGGTCGTACCGTTAGCTTTAAAGACGCCATCATTATTATGACCTCAAATGCAGGTACAGGTAAGGCAGAAGCTAGTGTTGGATTTGGTGCTGCTCGTGAAGGCCGTACCAACTCAGTCCTTGGGGAATTAGGCAACTTCTTTAGCCCAGAATTCATGAACCGCTTTGATGGTATTATTGAATTTAAGGCTCTCAGCAAGGAAAATCTTCTTCAAATCGTTGACCTCATGCTAGATGATGTGAATAAACGACTCTCAAGCAATAACATCCATTTAGATGTAACAGATAAGGTTAAAGAAAAACTTGTAGACCTTGGTTACGATCCAAAAATGGGAGCTCGCCCACTACGTCGTACCATCCAAGACTATATCGAAGATGCCATTACGGACTACTACCTTGAAAATCCAAGCGAGAAAAACCTCAAAGCCGTCATGACTAGCAAGGGTACGATTCAAATCAAATCTGCCAAAAAAACTGAGAAGATTGCTTCTGAAAAAGAAGAATAAATCTCATAAAAAGAACAGGAAACAAGATTTCCTGTTCTTTTTTTAATTTTCCTCTTGAACTTGATAGCGAAGAATTGTTTTCAATTTGCTTGAATCTGTTCGATGAAGATTATTTAGATAAATTTCTCGGTGAACCTCCGTAGTTCTTTTTGAGTTTATGGAGTTGACAAAAACACTCCATCTCTGCAAAAGTTTCATTTTCTGAATCAAAAGATCCTACATGAAGCATAGCAAGACTTTGGCCTTCTTCTATTTTTTCCAAAAACGAATAGCCTCATAGAGAGGATTTGGCTTCTTGATTTTAACCTCGTTCAGAGCTTCCTCAAACAGTTCTCGCGTAATAAAATCAGGTTGCCCAATCATAATGCTATAAAAAAGCTCACTTTTTACCAATTCTCCTTCCTTCTCCTTTTTCCATAAACCTTCTAAAGGAAAGACTGTAAAATCAGTGTAGACTTGATCCCGAGGAGCCTTTTTATACTTCATCTTTATCGCATAAGCTAAGGCATATAAAGCTCCTACGCGTTCTGAAAAATCTTCTTGATTTGGATCGCCCTTACCATCAATCACGATATAGGATTGACCTAGTATCTGTAAAATAGTGGGCCTAGCCTTCACTTGATAAAGAGCTTTCGCTTCTTTTCTCCATTCGTATTTCATTTGATTTTTCTCCTTTCTATCTCTAGTATAGCACTAAAACCATGACATCTTTTGTCATGGTTTGTAAAGTTTTTGGATTTTTTCTAATCTAGAAAGCAATTCCTTCTTCAGATAATCAGGTTCGAGTATTTCCACTTCATCTAAATAAGACAGAAGATAAATATACAGACTTTTATGCTCTGGAAAAATAGTTTTGACATAGTAAGATCCATCCTCCCCCAAGTTAATCTCATCTTCTGAAAAATCTTCATAAACCCGGAAAGCAAGCTTGGGACTAAACTTCAAGGAAACTTCGATTTGATTTGCCACTTGATCTGAACTATCAACGGAATCCATCACGTTTTTCTGCTTCATTATTTCATTTGTTAGGTGACAATTCCTAATTCTAGATAACTTGAAAAAACGCCAATCTTCTTTCAAATAACAGTAGGCGTGAAGGCACCAATCTCTCTTTTTAAATACGAGTTTAAAAGGTTCAACTGTACGAATCGTTTTCTGACCACTCCCACCTAGATAAGTGATCACCAGTCTCCTCTTTTCTAGAATAGCATGTTTAATGTTATCAAATAATTCTTTTTGACCTTCTCGCTTTCTCCAGTCAGTCAAGTCTACTTCTATCCAAGGGCTGGTAGAAACTTGAAAAATAGATTCTAATTTTTCAAGTAATAGGTCTTGCCTGTCATCCGTCAGAACTCGAATCCCTTGCAAAGCAGACAGAAGCTCTATTTTTTCATCCTCTGATACAAGAGTGCGATCCAGGACAAAGCCCTTCATTAAAAAGATCCCACCTGCCTTTCCAGGAACTGAATAAAGGGGAATCCCCGCCATACTCAACCGCTCAATATCACGATAAATCGTTCGTACAGATACTTCAAATAATCGGGATAATTCGGGAGCCGTTGTACTGCCTTTTTCTAAAAGTAGATATAAGATACGAAATAATCTTGATTCTGCCATAAAATCACCTCCCCTCTATTATACCAGTTAAAATAGTAGGGCTGAAAAGTTTATCCCCAAAAAATATTTATCAAGATAAAGTAGATTTCTCGTCATAAATTTATTCTTAACAGCTCGCCCACTACGTCGTACCATTCAAGACTATATCGAAGATGCGATTACAGACTACTACCTTGAAAATCCAAGCGAGAAAAACCTCAAAGCCGTCATGACTAGCAATGGTAAAATCATGATTAAATCAAAAAAATAAATTGGAAACAGTTGACTCAAATGACTAATTCCATACTAAAAAGAATGTTCTTACTTGACAGTAAGAGCATTCTTTAATATGATAGAAAGAAAGCGCACACATAAAGGAGAAATTTATGACGAATCCAACCTTTGGAGAAAAAAAAGAGGGTGTAACCTACAAAACTAGATATGGTGTTTATGCAGTCATCCCTGACTCAGCACATGAAAAGATTATCCTCGTTCAAGCTCCAAATGGTGCATGGTTCTTGCCTGGTGGCGAGATCGAAGCAGGTGAAGATCATTTTGAAGCTCTCAAACGAGAACTAATTGAAGAATTAGGTTTTACAGCTGAGATTGGCACTTATTATGGTCAAGCAGATGAGTATTTCTATTCCAGCCATCGTGATACTTACTACTACAATCCAGCCTATCTCTACGAAGCTACTTCTTATCAAGAAATCCAAAAAAACCTTTGGAGGACTTCAATCATCTAGCTTGGTTCCCAATCGATGAAGCCATTGCTAACTTAAAAGCGTGGCAGTCATAAATGGGCAATTGAAGCTTGGAAAAAAACAGTATCAAGTTTAAATTAACTTTTCCAATTTTTTTCCAAAAAAGTGCTATAATAGAAATAGAAACACAGGAGGAAAAGCCTATGAAGCTCATCAACACTACTAATTCTCACTCAAACCTTGTTAAAAAGCCAACTGGAGAGTACCGACGCTACACTCGTAGAAGTCTACTCTGCAGGCAACACTGATGTTATCTTTACTCAGGCACCGCTTCATTATGAAATCCTCATTTCCAATAAACATCGTGCTATCCGCGAACAAGAAATAGAAAAAAATCCAAGAATTTTTTTCTTGAATCGCAAGATCGAAAAAGCAAAAATATCGATGAAGCTAATATCAAGACCATCTACTCTGAAAAAAATTGATTGAAATCTCAATCCCAACAAAATAAAAACTTAGCAATATTTGGACAACACTCTAAAAATTCTAACTTTTTAGAGTGTTCTTTTGTCTGTCTGATCCTATATTCTAGAATCAGATTCAGTTGTACAGAAAGAGTTTTCTAACAATCCTTCACTTACTAAGTTTGGCAATATTTTTTTGTAAAAAAACTCGGTACTTGATCATCAAAACAATTAATTTTACTATTATAATTTACTAACATTAAAAAAGGAGCTCATAAATGGAGAAAAATAGTATACAGAAAAAGCAAGGCTAGACGAATACCAAAAAAATTGGAAAAAGTAATAGCCGATAGCTTCTTTGATTATCCATTTTTAACTCTAATCATAGATGATCTCAAGAAACCTGAAAACTATCCTGCTTTTTTAGAACTATTGGAAAGCCTCCTTACTCGCCTCTATATCAAAGAAGAGACCTGTTTAGTAGCTGAACAAGACGGAGAAATCCTAGCTGTCGCCTTATTACAACAAAATGATTTTTCTATCCTATCTTACTTGCTAAATGGTGTCATAAAACTGTTTCGCTACATTAGCCCACGAAATTTTCTGAAGTATCTTGATTTAGTAGACCGTTCCGAAGAACATTTGAAAAAATCTAATAGCTTTGACTGGTATTTGATGCTCCTTGCAGTCAATCCATCCGCTAAAGGACAAGGAGTGGGCAGTGCTTTTCTTAGAGACGCAGTTGAGCCTTATGTCAAATCCAAGGGCTGCAAGCGCTTAGGGCTCATTACCAGTACAGAAAAAAATGTTCCATTCTATAAAAAGAATGATTATGAATTGCTAGATTTTATGGAGTTAGAATATGGCACAAAATCCATTGGGAACTGGGCTTTTTTAAAAACTATCAATAAATAAAGTAAAAAGGAGTTTAAATCAACTCCTTTTTACTTTATTTAACTGCTTCTTTCAAGGCATCAACCTTATCCAAGCGTTCCCATGGAAGGTCAATATCTGTACGTCCCATGTGTCCATAAGCCGCAGTTTGACGGTAGATTGGACGTTTCAGATCAAGCATTTGGATGATTCCTGCTGGACGAAGGTCAAAGATTTGACGCGCTGCTTTTTCAAGCTTGCTTTCAGCTACTGTTCCAGTACCGAAGGTATCGATACGAACAGATACAGGTTGAGCTACACCAATGGCATAAGCCAATTGAACTTCTGCTTTCTTAGCAAGACCTGCGGCAACGATGTTTTTTGCAATGTAGCGAGCTGCATAAGAAGCTGAACGGTCAACCTTAGTCGCATCCTTACCAGAGAAGGCACCACCACCGTGACGTGAGTAACCACCATAAGTATCCACGATGATCTTACGACCAGTCAAACCTGAGTCTCCTTGAGGTCCTCCGATAACGAAACGACCTGTTGGATTGATGAAGAATTTTGTCTCATCATCAAGGTAAGATGCTGGAATCACTTCTTTGATAACCTTGTTAATCACATCTTCATGAATTTGTTCATTGCTCACTTCTGGATCGTGTTGAGTTGAAATAACGACTGTATCCACGCGCACTGGCTGGTCATTTTCATCATATTCAACAGTAACTTGAGATTTAGCATCTGGACGAAGATAACTGATTTCCCCAGACTTACGAAGTTCAGCCAAACGACGAACCAACTTGTGACTGAGTGAGATTGGCAATGGCATGAGTTCTTCAGTTTCATTAACCGCAAAACCAAACATGAGACCTTGGTCTCCAGCTCCAATCAAATCAAGTGGATCTTGATCTGCGTTTCCACGAACTTCCAAGGCTTCATTAACACCTTGGGCGATATCTGGAGATTGCTCTACCAATGATGGATGAACTCCTACTGTTTCAGCTGAGAATCCGTACTCAGTGTTGGTATAGCCAATCTCTGCAATCGTATCACGTACCACACGGTTAATATCTACATAGGCATTGGTTGAAATTTCACCAAAAACATGAACTGAACCAGTATAAACAGCTGTTTCAGCAGCAACGTGGGCTTCTGGATCTTGCTCTAAAAATAGCATCCAAAAATAGCATCTGAAATTTGGTCTGCAATCTTATCTGGATGCCCCTCAGATACAGATTCAGACGTGAATAATTTACGTTCTGACATAAAAATGTCCCCCCTTAAAAAATATTCGTTATAGAGTTACAAAGTACTGGTAGAGAATCGATAAACGACGTTCACTACCACCTTATCGGGACCATATAACCTAACTATTATAACACGAATCTTTGAAAAATACTCGTATGATTACTATTTTTTTCTTAATCGGAAACTGTTTTCTAATCTTAACTAAATAAAAAAACTCTTAAAGTGGATAGGATTCCCAACTTCAAGAGATTTCTTAAAAAAACTAATTATTTTCTAGATAAAACTCAAAACGTTCTCCGACGTATTGGCTCTTTACATACTCGAAAGCTGTCCCGTCATCAAAGTAAGAAACTTGAGTAAGCCCTAAAATTGCATGCCCCTTTTCCACTTCTAGGTAATGAGCTATCTTTTCTTTTGCTAAACGTGCGTATATGGTCTGGTGAGATTTCCCAATCCGATAACCATGTTTCTGTAAGGTTTGAAAGAAGTGCTTGGTTACTTCTTCTTTCTTAAAATTTTTGATAAATTTCTCAGGAATAGATGCTACTTCATAGACCACAGGAACTTGATCTGCATAACGAACACGTTCCATCCGAATAATATTTTCAGTGGCCTTGATCCCTAATTTTTCAACTTCTTGCTCATTCGGAATAGTCCGACGATAGGAAATCAGATGACTCGATGGTGTTTTCCCCTGAGCCTTCACAATTTCCGTAAAACTGGTTGTTCCACGCATTTTTTCCTGAACACGAGTACTAGCAACAAAGGTCCCGCTACCCACACGACGCTCCAAAACTCCTTCCTCGACCAAAAGGGAGATGGCTTGACGCAGGGTCATACGGCTAACCTCAAATTCCTCAGCTAAGTCTCGCTCACTTGGAAGTCTTTCTCCAATTTTCCAATTTCCCTCATCAATACCTTTTTTGATTTGGTCGTGAATTTTCATATAAGCTGGTAACATGCTTGCTCACTTCTTTTCTTTATTTTTTCCATTGTACCCTATCTCATGGGGAAAAGTCAAACTGCACTTGTTTGGTTGGTAATTCTGGGGCATTTATGATAGAATATTCAAGAAGATATTTCTTTTAAGAAAGGAAAAAGATGACCAACATTTCAACTGATTTGCAAGATGTCGAAAAGATCATCGTACTGGACTATGGTAGCCAGTATAACCAACTTATCTCACGTCGTATCCGTGAGATTGGTGTCTTTTCAGAACTAAAAAGTCACAAGGTTTCGGCTGACGAAGTCCGCGCTATCAATCCTATCGGGATTGTACTTTCAGGTGGTCCAAACTCTGTTTACGAAGAAGGATCATTTGATATTGATCCAGAGATTTTTGAACTTGGAATTCCAATTTTAGGAATCTGCTATGGTATGCAGCTATTAACTCACAAGCTTGGTGGTAAGGTTGTTCCTGCAGGTGATGCTGGTAACCGTGAATACGGTCAATCAACATTGACTCACACAGAATCAGCTCTTTTTGCGGGTACTCCAGATGAGCAACTTGTCTTGATGAGCCATGGGGATGCTGTAACGGAAATTCCTGCTGACTTTGTTCGTACTGGAACTTCTGCTGACTGTCCTTACGCATCTATTGAAAACCCTGATAAGAAATTTACGGTATCCAATTCCACCCAGAAGTTCGCCACTCAGTTCACGGTTATGATATCCTCCGTAACTTTGCCTTAAACATCTGTGGTGCCAAAGGCGACTGGACAATGGATAACTTCATCGAGATGCAAATCAAACAAATCCGTGAGAAAGTTGGAGACAAACGTGTTCTCCTCGGACTTTCTGGTGGTGTTGACTCTTCTGTTGTTGGGGTTCTTCTCCAAAAAGCTATCGGGGATCAATTGATCTGTATCTTTGTAGACCACGGTCTTCTTCGTAAAGGGGAAGCTGACCAAGTTATGGATATGCTTGGTGGTAAGTTTGGGTTGAACATCGTTAAGGCAGATGCTGCTAAACGTTTCCTTGATAAATTGGCTGGTGTATCTGATCCTGAACAAAAACGGAAGATTATCGGTAACGAGTTTGTTTATGTCTTTGATGACGAAGCAAGCAAACTAACAGATGTGAAATTCCTTGCTCAAGGAACTCTTTATACTGACGTGATTGAGTCTGGTACCGATACTGCTCAAACTATCAAGTCTCACCACAACGTGGGTGGACTTCCAGAAGACATGCAGTTTGAACTCATCGAACCACTCAACACTCTTTACAAAGATGAAGTTCGTGCCCTTGGTACAGAACTTGGTATGCCAGACCACATCGTGTGGCGCCAACCATTCCCAGGACCAGGACTTGCTATCCGTGTCATGGGGGGAAATTACTGAAGAGAAACTTGAAACAGTTCGCGAATCAGACGCTATCCTGCGTGAAGAAATCGCTAAGGCTGGCCTTGACCGCGATATCTGGCAATACTTCACTGTTAACACTGGCGTTCGTTCAGTAGGTGTTATGGGAGATGGACGTACTTACGACTACACCATCGCTATCCGCGCTATCACTTCTATCGATGGAATGACAGCTGACTTCGCTAAGATTCCATGGGAAGTACTCCAAAAAATCTCAGTTCGTATCGTAAACGAAGTTGACCACGTCAACCGCATCGTCTACGATATCACAAGTAAACCACCTGCAACTGTTGAGTGGGAATAGAGTAACAAATATGTTTCTGTTATAAAACTGTTGAAAATATAGCGTTTCAGCGTTTTGCGGGAGCAAAATACTCCTAAGTGATACTGTTTTGATACTAAATGAGAAAAAGCAGGTCTAAAAGGGAGTTGTTGAATTTAGATAAATTGTTTAGAAAGCCTTCCATCATTTTGGTGGGAGGCTTTTGTGGAAATAGTGAATGGTAAATTGGTGTAAAGCGTATGGACAATAAATATATCAAATTAAATATCTTTCCAATTATTGTTGAGGTACTGTTTGTATTAGCATGTTTGCTATTTCAGGGATATTATATATACATCAATTTTTCTGTTTTATGTAGTATTAGCAATTTATTTCCGGTTAAGAAAAGATTTTTTTCCATTCAAGAATGGTTGAATGCCATTAAGGGAGGAAATGCTTTTTGGAAGCATGTTATGTTGACGATATTGTTCTTTTGTCTTGCTTTCGTATTTACAAATATCTTAGAAAATATGTTCCCATATCTTAATACGGGAATGACAAATTTAAAAGCGGATAATTGGTTGAAGCTTGTTCTGTTTATAAGCTCTACAATAGTCTTACCCCCAATAGTAGAAGAAGTATTTTATAGAAAAAAACCTTATATCCTTTAAAAAAATGGAAAAATTTTTTTAATTTTAACAACATTATGTAGTATGTTTTCATATGCTTTAGAACATACATTTACAATTTGGGGAATCTTCTTATGTATGATATGGGCTTTGCCATTAAGCATTTCTTACATTAAAAACTAAAAAAACATGTATGTTGTAATGACAGCACATTTTATATGTAATTTTTGTTATAAACGGGATTGCTGTTGTGAAAATATGTAATTATCTGTTGACTTGATTATCTGCACAAAAATAATATTGAAATTGTTAAAGCACATAACTTTAAGACCTAAAAATCTTTTAGCTATGTGCTTTTTCTGTGCTTATTTTATATCCGGTGGAACTTTTGCTCCGATACCGCTTTTATAGAATTTTACATTGCTTTCTTCAAAAGGAATGTAATCTTTTTTCAGACTGTCAGGGTAGTTAGCTTTCCAATCCTGCAAGGCTTCTTTAGTGATTTCGTTATTTTCATACTTCTGTTTCATTTTCTGCCAATCTTCAAGCATGTTCCGTATTCTCAAAATAGCTTCACTACCGAAATAGATGCCTGTGGTAGTGTATTCGGGATCTTCATCATTTAGAATAACAGGACGTATTTTTACTTCAATACTGTGAAACCATGCTATAATATAGTAAGTATAGCTCCAATAACCTAATGATAAAGATTTCTTACATCATCCGTAAGTGTTATTCTACTCTGATTCATATTATAATGAAAGTAACAAAAGATGGAGGTGTTTCACATGGAAACAATTTTACGAGTAGAATCATTAAAAAAGCATTATGGAAAAGAGCCGAATATCACCAAAGCCTTGAACGGTATATCTTTTCAAGTTGTCAAAGGTGAGTTCTTAGGGATTATGGGGAGCAGTGGTTCTGGGAAAACAACCCTTCTTAACTGTCTCGCTACTATCATCAAACCAACTGACGGCTCCATTCAAATGCAAGAAAAAGATTTAGGTCAGTTAAAAGGTAGTCAGTTAGCTGATTATCGTGGCAAGGAAATTGGTTACCTCTTTCAAAATTTTGAGCTTTTGGACAATCTGACAGCCAAAGAAAATATTTTACTCCCCTTGTCTTTGCACAAGGTCGATGCCAACGAAAGCAAGGTTCGGTTAGAATTGCTTTCCCAATATCTAGATATTTCTGAACTTCTGGACAAGTTCCCATCTCAATTATCAGGTGGTCAACGGCAAAGGGTAGCTGCTGCGCGTGCCTTGATTTTAGACCCTAAGATTGTATTTGCAGATGAGCCCACAGGAGCTTTGGATTCAAAAAATGCGACCATTTTGATGCAAAAATTATCCGAAATGAATCAAGTGGAAGAAACCACCATTCTCATGGTGACCCACGATTCAGTCGCTGCCAGCTTTTGCAACCGCATCTTGTTTATCCAAGACGGAAAACTATTCCATGAAATTCGACGCGATTATCCAAGAGAAAGTCAAGAAGATTTTTACCACAGAATACTAAAGGTCATGTCTGCACTGGCTGGAGGTGATGGCAATGTTTTCTAAATTAGTCTCAAGAAATAGCAAGAGGGATCGAAAGAATAATGGCTTGTATTTCAGTTCCATGGTTCTTTCTATTATCTCCTTTTACATCATCCTTTCTTTGTCCCATCAAGATGTGATGATCTTTCTCAAACAAATAGAGAGTGACGCTGTAAATAAACTCTTTAGCATGATTCCCATTCTTTATGTAGCAACCCTCTTTATTCTCTTTTTTCTAGTCTACTTCGCAAGCAGTATGCAGATGGAAAGGAGAAAACATGAATTTGGTGTCTATCTAACGCTAGGGATGCGAAGAAGCAAACTATTCTTGCTGCTCCTACTCGAGGATTTGAGAAACAGTATCCTTGCTCTTGGAATAGGTCTTCCAATTTCAATCTTGATTTCAGAACTGATTAGCCTAATAACCGCTAAAATTGTTGGGCTAGGGATTATTGAACATCAATTTGCTCTATCTACTACAGCTCTATTCTATACAATCATCGGTTTCCTAGCCGTAAAATTAGCTGTCTTTATTCTTTTAAGTGCAAAAACAGCCAATAAGGAAATCGGAGATCTGCTATCCTATTCTCCTTCTGGCATGAAGAAACTACTCCCTAAGAGTGTGTACCTTCTTGCTTCTGTCCTCGGAATTTTGCTTCTAGGAACAGCCTATTACTTGGGGATGAGTGGACGAGCTTGGGAAAATGTCATAACAATGGGCATCACTGTTCTCTTGGGGACTCTAGGAACTATACTACTCTTCTTTGGTATGCGTTTGTTTATAGACTTTTTGGTCAAGCTTGGAAGCAATCGAAAACTCCACACCTATAATTTTAGACAGATTCAGGAATTAGTTATCCAACGCTCAACTATACTGGCTATCTGCTCCCTCTTAATCTTCTCTGCCTTGTGCCTCTTTGGAGCAGGTGTTGCCATTGCAAGTGGCAATTCAGGCAATCAAACCCACGTTTTGGATTATACATTTAGAGATAGCAAACAGGAAACAGATGAAAATCTTGATATGAATACAGTTAAAAAAGAGCTTGAAGCTGCTGGACTGGCATCACAGTTTTCAAAGATTCTACAAATCAAAGTGGGCAAACCGAAAGAACACGAGTCCGTGTCCTTTGAACAGTTCATCAAGGTATTGAAAGAGCAAAAAGAAAGTAAAAACAAGGAAGTCTTAGTCCATAATTTCCAGAAGTATATAGGTTGCCACCTTTTGCCACTCTCTGAATACAATGAGCTTAGAAAGGCTGCCAGTCTCCCTCCTCTAGAATTAACACACAAGGAAGCCTACTTGTATATGGGAAAAGATTTTCTCCTGGATGAGAATCTAGTTAACTCTGTTCTGAAAACAAATCCTCAAATCAAAGTCATGGGAAATGATGTAAAATTGATTGGAGAGGTTCAGTCTCTACCGATTGTAACGGATCGTGAAATAACCATTTCTGTAGCCCTCATAGTTCCAGATGAGACCTTTATGAGCTATACAGATGGTCGGTATTCAAATTATGTTAGTGGTATCTTGGCTCCTGAGCTAGTCAAGGAAAAAGGCCTGATGAAAGCTATCTCAGATACCAATAAAAAGCTGAATCAAAGCCCTCTTGGCTATGAAAGTTATATACAAAATATGGGAAGACAATTATTTTACATTATCTCTGCCAGCTATATCACTATCTATCTAGCTATCATCTTCCTTGTTGTCGCAAATACAATTATCGGCGTTCAGTTTTTGATGGGACAAAGACAATCCTACAGACGATACCAGACCTTAATCCATCTCGGAGCAAACTACGAAACTCTTTGTAAATCTTCAGAAAAGCAAATCAATTGGTATTTTGGTCTGCCAATAGCCCTGCACTTATCAGTAGTAGCTTCGGAGTGAGCTCCCTCCTCACAGGAATAGTACCAGCCAGTGCAAGAATGGCCATGGGGCAAAAATTTATCACAGCCATGCTGATCGTACTGCTCTTAGCTGGTTTTGAAGTCATCTATATCAGAATTGTAAAGAAAAATAGTAACAAGTACTTGTTATCCTTAATGGAACCAAAAAGAGAAGAATAAAATTTAAAAAGCGAGGAAAAGGAGGAACTAATATGAAGCATATTCTGGTAATTGAAGATGAAGCCTTGATTCGAGATGAAATTGTCATCTTGTTAGAGAAAGCTGGTTACCAAGTTGATAAGTTGATTGACTTCAAAGAAACAACCCAGCAAGTGCTGCAATACGATACAGATCTAATCATACTGGATTTGAATTTACCGGGAGAAACTGGCTTTCAAATTTGTAAAAATCTCAAGTCAAAACGCTCTGTGCCCATATTGGTTCTCACCTCCCGTGAACAACTAAAAGATGAAATCTACGCTCTGAAATTAGGGGCAGATGAATATCTAACAAAGCCTTTCAAGAAAGAAAGATTTTTAGCACGTATAGAAAATATCTTGAAACGCTATGAAGGCAGACAAAATCTACTTGAAAAAGACAATTTTCTGCTGGATAAACAGACTTATACCCTTTATATCAATGGACAATCGATTTTACTCCCCCAAAATCAAGGGAAATTGTTAGAAACCTTATTGGTTACTAATGCTCCTGTCGTCACAAAAGAAGAACTAAGCATGAAACTGTGGAATACAACTGAGTTCATCGATGAAAATGCTCTTCAAGTAAATATTGCAAGGCTCAAAAAGGTGATGAAACAAGCTGGTATTGCACTTCAAGTCAAGTCCGTCAGAGGCATCGGTTACAAATTGGAAGAGGTAAGTCCCAGATGAAACAGAATCTTAAATATCTAGCTACTTACCTGCCCTAGTTACTTGTTCTTTTAGCATTTGATCTATTCACAGCGATTCTGATTTGGCTCTCAGATGTGAGAATGTTTCAAGCTCTCATCCTGCTCTATCTTTTAGCTACAGTCCTGCTCTTTTTTATCCTATCACTCCTACTTATAAGAAGAGAAAGAAAAAAAGCAACTGCTTATAAAAACTTCATAGCCAATCCTAAGATGGATACGGAGCTGGAATTATTGCGTTTATCAACTAACTCAGAGAAAGAAAGCATCGAAGAAATCGCAAATGCGTTTTACCAAAAACAGGCGGAAATAGGAAAGCTAAACTCATTACTAGCCGACTATGAGGACTATGTTGAAAAGTGGGCTCATGAAATCAAACTCCCTCTATCCCTTCTTTCCCTCCTTTTGGACAACCAAAGTGACCAGTTGCCTGAGGATACAGCTTTTAAGTTGGACTATGTAAAAAATCAAATCCAAGGAAATGTATCACAGATCTTATTCTATTATAGGGTGAAAAGTGAGAAAAATGATTTTCTATTTGAAGATGTCGACCTCCAAGAGTGTATTCAGGATCTTTTGGAAAACTTTGATCCCTTGCTCAAAGAAAAGAATTTTACGATTAAGTTAGAAAACATACAAGGAACCTGCTACACCGATCAACGCAGTTTTGAATTTATCCTGTCTCAAATACTAGCCAACGCCCTTAAATATAGCTCTGAAAAACCAGAACTCAAGATTTCTATGTCAAGTGACAAGGGGCGCAAAACCCTGATTATTAGGGATAATGGGTGTGGAGTTAAAGCTTGCGACCTCCCTCATATCTTTGAAAAAGGATTTACAGGTGATTCAGGAGAGACAAGGAAAAAATCAACAGGCATGGGTCTCTATCTTGTCAAACAATTAGCAGATGCTTTAAAAATCGACATCGTAGTAAAATCCGAATGGATGCATGGATTTGAAATCTCTCTTTCTATTTCGTAATTTTTCGATTAAGAAAATTGCCTAGTCATAGAAAGCACATATTTTATACCAAAAAGGAAAGCTGTACTGACTCCCAAAGTTGGACAAATAATTATTGAAAGGATTTGGTTCTGTATTGCACAGGGCTAAGTCCTTTTAGTTTGACTTTAATTCGTTTGTTGTTGTAGTAATCAATATAGTCTACAATAGCTTGTTCCAATTGATTAAGTGATTTAAATGTCTTCTCGTAACCATAAAATATTTCCGATTTCAAAATGCCAAAGAAAGATTCCATTATGCCATTGTCTGTGCTGTTACCTTTATGTGACATAGATGGCTGAATTCCCTTACTCTCTAGGAACCGATGATCAATATACGAAAGAGAGGAGCGAGACCGGTACACACATATATCAAATAAACAATAACATTTATTTCACCAATCCCAGCAATAAAGTCTTTAAAGTCTTTCATTTTACTTCTCCTACAATCTACTTTTTAATTTAAGTATACTATAAACTTCAGACAACTAAAAGAATGTTCAGTTTAAATTATCATTTTCCTAATATCATCTACTTATGAATTCCGTCAATCACGATGTAGAACTAAAAAAACAGTAAAACCACTTGGTCCTACTGTTTCATTTTTAAAATGTTTGGCGTTTAGCTTTTCGCTCTGCACGCCCACGAGCACGACTTTCTGCTCGCTTGGTCTTCCGGCGTTTTTCATCGACCGCCCACTGGATTTTTTTCTTATAACCTGGTTTAACTTTTTTCTTTTTCTTTTTAACCAGACCAATCATTTCGATATCCAGTTTTTCTTGTTTCTTCTCACGATTGGCACGACGATCACGGTCATAAGTGTCTTGGAATTCTCCGTCTTTAACAACCTTAGGAGTAAACTTGATTCCTAATTTTTCCAACTCACGAATATCAGAGTCATCACTTGGTTGATAGAGGGTGATGGCTGTACCTGGTAGACCATTACGTCCAGTTCGTCCAACACGGTGAACAAAGAAGGACAAGTCTTGAGGAATAGCATCATTGATAACGTGGCTGACACCTTCGATGTCAATCCCACGCGCAGCCAGGTCAGTTGCTACGATATACTCAAAATCAAGATTTTTGACCTGATTCATGATCCGTTTACGTTCACGAGGAGCAATATCCCCATGAATCTTAGCAACCTTCAAGCCTTGGGCTGTTAAGTATGTATGCAATTCATCTGCCCGCGTTTTAGTGTTAACAAAAATCATTGCCAAATAAGGTTGCATAATTTGAGTCAACTCATAAATCTGAGCATTCTTATCTCGACCCTTAGTCGAAATCAACCAGTTATCAATGGTGTCAGAGATAACTGTTTTGGTCTTGATTTTCTCCATGACAGGATTTGACAAGTATTTTTTCAAGAATGGTTGCAGTTTTTGTGGGATAGTTGCTGAAAATACCATAAACTGTAAGTCTTTCGGAAGACTTCCCGCAATCTTATCAACTGTTTCCAAGAATCCCATATCCAAGGTCATATCAGCTTCATCGACTACAAAGGTCTTAGCCTTGTGAATGGCTAAATCGCCTGATTTGACCAAATCATAAATACGCCCTGGAGTTCCAATAACGATATGTGGTTGGTTGCTAGCTAGTTTTTCAATCTGACGGGCCTTGTCTGTTCCACCAACGTAGTTAACGACACGTACTTCCACATCCGAATGAGCTGCAATTTGACGAGCCGCTTGGTAAATCTGAGTCGCTAACTCACGACTTGGAGCTGTGATAACTGCTTGTACATTGTCGCCCTCTTCATCCAATTGTTGGAAAATCGGTAACAAGAAGGTATGAGTCTTCCCTGAACCTGTTTTAGATTCACCGACCAAGTCTCGACCTGCCAAGACAATAGGAATCAACTTCTCCTGCACCTCGGTAGGAGTTGTAAACTTCAACTCCTCCAAAGCTTTTTCTATATATTTTTTAAACTTAAATTTTGTAAATGACATAATATCCTCGATTCTATCTATCTACTCATTATACCACATTTTAATGCATTACAGTTAAACTTTCGATTTAGATAAACCTACGGAAATTTTAAAATATACCCGAATAATGACAAGAAAAATACTCTCTGTCCATTTTAAACAAAGAGTATTGCATTTTATGTAAGTTTCCATTCTTCTCTCAACCAATCACAAAAATAGTGATAGCGTTGGTCGAGAGCTTCATGATGCCCATAAGCATCAAAAGTAGAATAAGTTGAGGGAACTTTCTCTGAGATCAGTTTATGTATTTTCTCTGCATAAACGGGAGCCTTGGATAGACGGTTGGAATGATTAGCACCTTCTGTCTGACCATTTTGCAGATAAATAAGGCTTTGGCTCTGCATCAAGGTATGTTCCCTACAAAAGTCTGTAAAGTCTGGATACCAGAAAGAACCACAGATAGAAAAGATACAGGTCGCAGGAAGATAACTACTATAGAGACTATAGACAGCAGCAAGTCCACCCAGTGAATAACCACCATAAGCAATTCGACTTTCATCAAGCAAATAGTCATTTTTTAGAGTTTCTATAATGCCTTGAAAGAGCTTCTGATGATATTGGTCTACCTTCCCACCAAAATCTGGAGCCCCTTCTTTCAAAGCACTAGCCTTCCAAGGTGTAAAGTCATCCAGACGATTTTCTGGCATCAAACCCACCAAAATCACAGATTGGGATAGGTCTGACAAATAGTCCAATTGCCCATCATTTAAAAGAACCAGTGGGTAGGCTTGTTGAGGATTATAGTTTGAATGAAGACTGATCCTAACTTGAATCCCTTCCCAGTTAAACTCCTTATTTCTTGATAAAGTCATTGATCTTCTCAAGGGAATCAATCACTGCAGGACCGTAATCCATCAACTCATCGTAAGAGATGGTCATGATTTTTTGATTCTTGATTGCTGGGACATTTTCCAAAACAGCATTTGCCTTCATCAAATCTACTGCTTTTCCATCCAGTTTTTGATTGCGGTCGCTGGTTACATAGATAATCAACTCTGGATCCATTGATACTAAGTTTTCCAAGGTCAAACCAGATGTTCCTGTTGCGACATTGGTATAACCAAGTTGGTTGAGCAAACTTTCTTGAAGGGCTGACTTGTAGGCACCGAAGGTTTCATCGTTATAAGCAACCATAATCAAAGCTTTTTTCTTTTCACCCTGTGTTTCTGGATTGGCTTTTTTAACCGCATCGATTTTAGCTTGCAATTGCTCTGCGTATTGGTTTGCCTTGTCTTGGACATTGAAAATGGTACCAAGATTCTTCACATCTTCTACGATATTTCCCAAATCCTGTTGGATAGTTGAAAGTGAGGCTTTTTGCGTATAAACAGGGATTTTATTTTCATTCCAAGCACTGATAGTTCCCATTGACTTTTCAGAGAACATCATGTTGCGTCCCATCAAGGCATCTGGTTCATAAGAAAGAACCGTTTCTTGTGAGACTGATTTCTTATCCCCAATATGAGGGATGGCTTCAATGGCTTCCTTGTATTTACCAGTTACGGCATTATCAGGATTGAGCATACCAGCAATTTTATCCTTCAAACCAAGTTCAAGTAGGATTTCAGTTGTTGATAGGTTGTTAGTGATGACCTTTTCAGGAGCCTTTTCAAAGACTTGTTCGACTTCGTTTCCTTTGGCATCGTATGTTTTGATGGTTACAGGATAGTTGGTTTCTGTAGTAGATTTTGTACTTGTCTCTGCGCTTGATTGTGTGGTAGCTTTTTCTGTTGCACTATTTCCACAAGCTGCTAAAGTTAAGGTAGCTACTGTTAGGAGCAAAATACTGATTGATTTTTTCATGTTTGTTTTCCTTTTCATTTTTTATAAATAGTGAATCATGGCTTGTTGGTCTTCCGTCCAAGTAACCCTACTTTGGACACCATAGACAGCCTGCAAAGACTCTGGTGTGATGGTCTCTTTTGGAGTCCCTTGGTAAACAATTTCTCCTTCTTTCATCAGATAGAGATAGTCTGAATAACGACAAGCCAGCTGAATATCGTGTAATACTGCTAGTACATTGATATTGAGATGTTTGACAATGGTTAACAAGTCTAGCTGGTACTTGATATCCAAATGATTGGTCGGTTCATCTAAGAGCAGGAGAGTCGGTTCTTGTGCCAAGGCACGTGCCAACAAAACCCGCTGTTTCTCTCCTCCTGACAAAGAAGAGTAGAGTCGATTTCTCTTTTCGAGCATATCTACCTTGACCAGAGCATCCTCAACCAGAGCAAAATCTCTGTCTTTTTTTCCTTTTTGTAAGAAAGAGATGGGGTGTTCTGCCCAGCATGACAATTTCCTCAACCGTACAATCAAATTGTAACTGATTAAACTGTGTGACGACTGCCATCTGCTTTTGCCGTTTCCTTTGACGCTCAATTTGTTCCAGTGGCTTTCCATCTAGAGAAATCAAGCCCTGATCAGGCTTTTTCCTGTCGATAGAGGAGTTTCAGCAAGCTAGTCTTCCCACTGCCATTTGGGTCCCTAAAATGGTATGAAATTGGTTTGCCCTCAAGTTTAAGTGAAATTCCTTTGAGAATTTTTTTCTCTCCGATTCCAAAGTGAATATCCTGACACATTAAGTCCATATCAGACCCTCACCTCCCTTCGTCTACTTCCAACCATGTAGATAAAGAAAGGTGCACCTACTAAGGCTGTGAAGATACCAATCGGAAGTTCAGCATTCTGAATCAAGACACGAGCAAGAACATCTGCCCAAACGACAAAGAGGGCACCTAGTAAAGTAGCTATCGGAAATAGCCTTCTGTAATTTGTCCCAACCAAACTTCGGGCTAGATGAGGTGTGATGAGGCCAACAAAACCAATAATCCCACAGGTCGATACCAAGATTGCTGTCATTATAGCCACAATCGTCACATAGAGATACCAGTAAAAACGTAGAGGAATCCCCAATGTCAAAGCCGCCTCATCTCCCATCATCATGGCATTGAAAACCCGGTATTGAGTAGAGAAAAATAAAAAGGCTGTTCCCACGATGATAGTTGGCAAGGTTAAGTGTCCCCAAGAGGTTCCCGCTAAAGAACCCATGGTCCAAAACTTAATGGTCATAACGCTATCAGCATTAGCCCCGATAGAGATAATAAAGTTTGAAAAAGCCAAAAAAAGTGCATTCACAACTGTCCCCGATAAGATTAAGCTGGAAGTTGTCATCCTACCCTGCATAGATGCAATGAGAAGAACTGCAACTGTTGCCAAAATCGCTCCAAGGAAAGAGCCCAGACCAATCATAACTTTAAATCCAAGAATAATACTCAAAGTTGCTCCGAAGGTTGCCCCAGCCGAAATTCCTAACACATAGGGCTCTGCGATTGGATTATTGACTGTGGACTGCATGACACTGCCACACATGGAAAGACCAGCACCAACTATCAAACCAAGAAAAACCCGTGGTAATCTCATATTCCAAACAATAGCAAGTGTAGACTTCGAAAGTTCTCCTATATCCAGAGGGGCCCCCATCTTACTCAAAATAATCCGATAAGTATCACTCAAGCTAATTTGAACTGAACCCCATAGAAACAGCCAGAAACAGAGAAACTCCCCAAAGCTCCGAGCAACAGAGATAGGATAAAAAAACATATCGCAGGTTTTGATGGCTTCCAGAAGATTTGGAAAGCATGAAACCCTCCTTTAACAAAAAAATTAAAATTTTAGACAATTTTCATAAATAGTATACCACATTTCCAAGGCAGGAACAAGGCTAGAAAGATACAGCTAAAAAGACTGTTAAAACTAGATAGCTGATTGAGCTCAAGCTAAAATCCTAGTGAACAAAAAAATCTCCCCGAAGAGAGACTTTTCTGGTTTATTTTTCCTTACAGTGCTAGGAACCGTAACCTAAGATCATACTTGAGTCTATCGAGGTAAGGTGACAAACATAAAAAGACTACTCAATCGAGTAGCCTTACTTTCAAGATATGCTCAATTGAACACGGCCTAAAAGAAGATAGAAAAAAGCTCCCTTAGAAAGAGAGCTTATTTGAGCTCGGGCTAAAATCCTAGTGAAAAAGATGAAACTCCTTGTGTTCATCGAACACTGCGTCCTTTCCCTATTTTCATACGGATTTTTAACGCCCTTAGCATCATGATTAGCGACGAAGTCCAAGAGAGTTGATCAACTCACGGTAACGGTTAACGTCATTTTTACGCAAGTATGCAAGCAAGTTACGACGGCGACCGATTTTCTTCATCAATCCACGGTAAGTAGCGTGGTCTTTTTTGTGTTGTTTGATGTGTTCGTTAAGGTGGTTGATTTCCCAAGTAAGGACAGCAACTTGAACCTCTACTGAACCTGTATCACCTTCGTGACGTGCATATTGTGCAATGATTTCATTTTTTTTCTCTTTTGAGATTGCCATGATGTTTCTCCTTTTTATTTGGCTTCATCCGAGTGACAGGTTGGCATGCCTGTAACCAAGAAGAAGTTATTTGTCTTTACGACATTTCTATTCTACCAAGAACGAATCATCTTTGTCAACTGATTTACTATCCGTACTGCAAAATATGCTATAATAGTTATAGGAAAGGATATCTAAGTTGATAGTCTTGATAACGAGGTGATTGATTATGCGTAAATTCTTCAAATATCTCCCCTACTATCTGGTCATATTTTTTTCTTTTTATTGTCCACTTTATGGATTATTTATGCTACTATCATCGAAAATCCTGATCTAACAGGCCTCTATCTTCTAAATATATTCATCATTTCGCCCATTGTAGTTTTCTATAGTTTCACTTCTTTATAGCTACCGTTTTGGTTTTTCACTGCATTGGCTTCTAGGTAGTTGCTTGCTCTATGGCTTTACTATCATTCCTTTCAGAGAATTTATCATTGTTTATTTCCTAGCCTATGAAATTCTTATTCTACTAGGTATAGTTATTGGTGCCGCTATCAGGTATCTAGTGCAAAAACTGAAAAACAAAAAACTTTCACAAAATCCTTGAAAAATCTGGCAATCATGCTATAATAATGCATAGAGACAAGTCACTTAGAATCTTTCTACCAGAGAGTGCGTGGTTGCTGAGAACGCATAGGAAGTCTAAACTGATACTACTCTACTGACTTTTATGCAAACATAAAACGGTGGCCACGTTAGAGCCAATCAGAGGTGTCCCTCTTTTTTGAGGAACATAAATGAAGGTGGAACCACGTTGCGACGTCCTTTTGAGGATGTCGCTTTTTGTTTTTCTTGATTTAGGACTGCAAAATAGGGCAACACTTCTACTTTAGAAATAATGGATAACCAATATAAGGAGAAAATCATGATTCAAATTACTTTCCCAGATGGCGCTGTTCGTGAAATTCGAATCTGGCGTTACAACTTTTGAAATTGCTCAATCCATCAGCAATTCCCTAGCTAAAAAAGCTCTTGCTGGTAAATTCAACGGCAAACTCATCGACACTACTCGTGCTATCACTGAAGATGGAAGCATCGAAATCGTGACACCTGATCACGAAGATGCCCTTCCAATCTTGCGTCACTCAGCGGCTCACTTGTTCGCCCAAGCAGCTCGTCGTCTTTTCCCAGACATTCACTTGGGTGTCGGTCCAGCTATCGAAGATGGTTTCTACTACGATACAGACAACCAAGCGGGTCAAATCTCTAACGAAGACCTTCCTCGTATCGAAGAAGAAATGAAGAAAATCGTCAAAGAAAACTTCCCATCTATTCGCGAAGAAGTTACTAAAGACGAGGCACGTGAAATTTTCAAAAACGATCCATACAAGTTAGAATTGATCGAAGAACACTCAGAAGACGAGGGTGGTTTGACCATCTACCGTCAAGGTGAGTATGTAGACCTTTGCCGTGGCCCACACGTCCCTTCAACTGGTCGTATCCAAATCTTCCACCTTCTTAACGTAGCTGGTGCCTACTGGCGTGGAAATAGCGACAATGCTATGATGCAACGTATTTACGGTACAGCTTGGTTCGACAAGAAAGACTTGAAAAACTACCTTCAAATGCGTGAGGAAGCCAAAGAACGTGACCACCGTAAACTTGGTAAAGAGCTTGACCTCTTCATGATTTCTCAAGAGGTTGGCCAAGGGCTTCCATTCTGGTTGCCAAATGGGGCTACTATCCGTCGTGAATTGGAGCGCTACATCGTCGACAAGGAAATCGCTGCTGGTTACCAACACGTCTACACTCCACCAATTGCCTCAGTAGAACTTTACAAGACTTCTGGTCACTGGGATCACTACCGTGAAGATATGTTCCCAACTATGGACATGGGGGATGGTGAAGAGTTTGTCCTCCGCCCAATGAACTGTCCTCACCATATCGAAGTTTATAAACACCATGTACACTCATACCGTGAATTACCAATCCGTATCGCTGAGATTGGCATGATGCACCGATATGAAAAATCTGGCGCCCTTACAGGCCTTCAACGTGTACGTGAAATGTCCCTAAATGATGGTCATACTTTTGTAGCTCCAGAACAAATTGAGGAAGAATTCAAGAAAATTCTTCAATTGATTATCGACGTGTATGAAGACTTTAATTTGACAGATTACCGTTTCCGCTTGTCTTATCGTGACCCAGAAGATAAACACAAATACTTTGACAACGATGAGATGTGGGAAAATGCACAACGCATGTTGAAAGCAGCTATGGATGACATGGAACTTGACTACTTTGAAGCTGAAGGGGAAGCAGCCTTCTACGGACCAAAATTGGATATCCAGGTTAAAACTGCCCTCGGTAAAGAAGAAACCCTTTCTACTATCCAGCTTGATTTCTTGCTTCCAGAACGCTTCGACCTTCACTATATCGGAGCAGATGGTGAGGAACACCGTCCAGTCATGATTCACCGTGGGGTTATCTCAACCATGGAACGCTTCACAGCTATCTTGATTGAAAACTACAAGGGTGCCTTCCCAACATGGCTAGCACCACACCAAGTAACCCTTATCCCAGTATCTAACGAGAAACACGTTGACTACGCTTGGGAAGTGGCTAAGAAGCTCCGTGACCGTGGTGTCCGTGCAGACGTGGATGAGCGCAATGAAAAAATGCAGTTCAAGATTCGTGCGTCTCAAACTCAAAAAATTCCTTACCAATTGATCGTCGGTGACAAGGAAATGGAAGAGAAGGCTGTAAACGTTCGCCGTTATGGTCAAAAAGAAACTGAAACTATGCCGGTAGACGCATTTGTAGAATTGATTCTTGCAGATATTGCTAACAAGTCTCGTGTTGAGAAATAAACGATAAAATCTGGGATAAAAATCCCAGCTAGCTAAAAAAGCAACAACTATTTCAGCTGTTGCTTTTTTATTTAGCCTGAGCTAGTAGTGATTTGTAAAACCACCACAAATGGTATCCTCATCAACGATCCTTTCTATCCACTAAATTTTGGATATAAGATATCCTCCCAGGATTTGCTTCCATGAGTTAGATAAGTTCAATATCCTCAATCCTTGTCTGCTTCATTTTCTTTTACGAGATCTTTTTGTGAATCTTTTTCAGAGAGTTTTTGATCGATATACTTGTTAATGGTTTTCATAAAAATTCCTTGGTCATCTCACTATCTAATTTTTGTCGAATTATGGACTTGATTGACTTTCAATTGAACAGATTGAATACCGTAAGAGGCTTGTTTTTTTGGCGAATGGTTTCTAATTCTTCTTCTGAAATCGGATCTCCAACAACTGTCAAGACCAATTCATTGTCCCTTGACTTGTAGACTTGATTAATGACCGTATGATTGGCGAACTCTTTTCCTACAAACTGTTTGATCCCTTCTTTTCGCGCTTGATCCATCGTCAGAGTGACTGCTGAATAGCTGGCTGGAAGAACCAATAATACAATCAAGGATATCAAGCCAATTTCTCATTTTAATGTTTAGCTCTTTAAATGAACTTAAAGGAGATTTTCTCATTAAAAATTCTTGTTCCAACAATGTTGATTAGCATGATAAAGACACAGTTAATCAAGAAAAAGATAGAGAGCCCCAAATAAAAAAATCGTACATTTCCATTAGCTAAACCATATCCTGCAGTACAGATAGGTGGCATCAGAGCTGTTGCAATGGCTACTCCTGGCACGATATTGTTTGCTTCTTTTTTCCTTGACCCAATTACACCTGCTATCCCACCAGCAAAAGCAATGAGAACATCCCAAATGGTTGGAGAGGTTCGTGCAATCAACTCGCTACTTGCATAAGATAAGGGAGAAATCCAGAAATACAGAGTCGAGACAAGCAAACTGACCAATACTTGAGTAAATAAAACCTCTAGAGATTGCTTGATTAAACGCGTATCAAAAAAATAGCTAAACCAATCCCCAGTCCAACAATCGGTGTCATAAGAGGGGAAATCAGCATGGCTCCAATAATGACAGCTGTTGAATTCATATTTAGACCTATAGAGGCAATAAAAAAATCGAACACATCAAAAATCACTGTATCTCTTAATCGAACATGAAGGTCATCATATAGTTTCTCACGGTATTCACGTGTTGAATAGTTTCCGGTCATTGGTTACTCCTTTTATTTCATATAATCTTGTTTCTGCATGGATGATGGTAGGAGACTTCTATCTCAAAACTTACATATTTTTTTAATTCTCACCTGTGATTCTTTTTGAACATTATCTTTTAAATATCCATCAGTCCATCCTTGACATTATATCAAAAAAATTTTTACAGTCTTTCTCTGAAGAAATCAATTCATTTAAAAAGATAGAGAAAGGAAGAAATTTTTTTGTATCCTTATCCGAAGAAGAAAAAAACGATATCTCCTCTGAAAGTAGATAACGTTTTTAATGTTTAAACATGATGAGTTTGTAGCAGCAATCCTAGCTGATATCGCCAACAAATCACGTGTTGAGAAAATAAAGATAAAAACCTGGGTACAAAATGCCAGCTACTAAAAAAGAGGCTGGGACAAAAGTCCTAGCCTCTCAATTGTCTTTGAATTATCGAGCAAGACGCAGTGGTTGATTGGGCTCTACTACGCTGATTTCATCAGCTTTTACAGCCCTACTCAACTGTGCGGAGGTGGGACGACGAAATCGAATTCTAACGAATTAACGATTTCTGTCCCACTCTCTTTTTTGATGTTTCTGTTTTTACATTTGAACAATTCTACGATAGCTTCTTGAAGTAATCATAAAGATAAGTACGTAGATGAGGGCAAAGATACCACAAATAGAAAGTGTTACACTTAACATCATAGCTGTATCTACTACCCCAATGACCTTAAGAATCAAACTTAACATATGATAGGCAAAAGCCAAGTGTAGGAAAGCAAAGATTACAGGGAGGAAGAAAACAGTCAAGACCTGCTTGTTAATGGTTTGTTTGATTTGTTTTTGATCCAAGCCCACTTTTTGCAAGATGACAAAGCGTTCACGGTCTTCATAACCTTCTGAGATTTGTTTATAGTAGATAACGAGTACAGTTCCAATCATAAAGATGATAGAGAGGAAAATACCAATAAAGAGAACTCCTCCAAAGAGAGCATTCATTTGGGCAATTGCGTCACTTGCAGTGCCTCCACCAAAAACCATACCGTCTTCATTTTTGAGATTATGACTAAAATTATTTACAAACTCCTCAAAATCATCAGATAGCTTTAACTGTTCCTCTAGACTGGCGGTTACATCCATACCACCGTAGAACTGAGGATAGACAGCAGAATCTTGGTATTTATCTAAAAAGCTTTGAAGATCTGGTACAACAAGGTAGTTATAATCTGAAATCAAAAGAACATACTGGTTTGAAACATGATTGATGACAAAATCTTGCTGGATTGCTTCCTTGATCGTATAGTTCTGGTTGTTCAGACTAAATGCTTTCTGACCTTTTAGTTGGTCATTTTTAACCCAAAGACCTACTTCATTACCAGTAAGGTTTAGCTTTTGTCCAGTCATTTTTTCATAATCTTTTTGGTCAAAAACCAGAAAGACTGTCTTGGGCGTGACATTGTTTTGCCCTTTTTCAAAGGTGGTTAATTTGGTCCCCTCTTGACTCGAAAGACCGAAAATGGCATAGGTAAGAACATCCTTATTACTGATGGTTAGGTTCTTTTCGCTAGCGTATTGAGTCAAAAGCTTGTCTAAATCCTCAACTTCTACATGTTGTCCCTTAACATCAAAATCGTGAGGATACATGAGTTTTTTTCATATTCTCAGAACCGTTGTAGATACTGGTTGCTGCAGACATGGTGATTAAAACCATGGTTGAAAGGATGGCAATGGTTGCTAATCCGACAGCATTTTTCTTCATACGAAAGATGAGGTTAGAAACAGAGATGAGGTTATTTGGTTGGTAGTAATATCTCTTGTTTTTTTCTTGAGCAACTGTAAGAAAAACTGTAATACCCAGCATTGAATAAGAGATAGGTTCCCTACAATAACTAACATAACAGCAATAAAGAAAGTAGCGATAGCTTTCAGAGCATCTGTTACGCTTAGAGCTAGATAGTAACCCACTACCTAGAGCAATTAGCCCTACAAGTGTCTGAAGAACTAGGAAACGCCCTTCTTCTCACCCTTCGCTTTTTTTCTCTAGAAAGCTGGAGAGCATCCATACGGATAATGCGTACAGCGTTCAGGAAAAACGATGACTAAAAAGATAAAACCGAATACCAGAAGGATTGAAAGCACTACGGACCATTGGAAAGTTGCAACTAACTCTACCTTCATCTTTTGCAAGTTTAAGTAGTAAAGCGAAAATCAGATTATCAAAGAGGGCACCAATTCCAATCCCGGCAGTGACTGTTACTAGCCCAAATATCAAGAGTTCCTTAAAGGTCATACCAATCAAATGGCGCTTTTTCTAAGCCCAACATGCCATATATACCCAGTTCTTTGGAACGATTTTTCATGACAAAACTATTGGCATAAAGTACGATAATGGCAGATGCAAATGTCACAACGACAAGCCCTAGTTGTAGGGTAAATTGTATAGCAGATGCACCACGTAAATCCACAATTTTAGGATTAAAGGCTAGAGAGTAAAAGAGATAGCTGATAGTGACTGCCAAAATGACAGACAAAGCAAACGGATAATAGAGTTTGCGGTTTTTGATTAAGTTGGATATGGCCAACTTATTGGTTAATCGAAACATACTAGTTCACCTCACTTGCCATAACAGTCAAGGTGTCAGAAATTTCTTGGAACATCTGACGATCCGTCTTTTCACCACGGTAGATTTGATTATAGAGAATACCGTCCTTGATGAAAAGAACACGTTTTGCACGGCTGGCCGCAGCTGTTGAGTGGGTCACCATGAGAATGGTTTGCCCTTGTTCATTGATCTGATCAAAGATATCAAGGAGAGCTGCAGACGATTTAGAGTCTAGGGCACCTGTTGGCTCGTCCGCAAGAAGAATTTCTGGTTCTGTGATGATAGCCCGTGCAACTGCTACCCTTTGTTTTTGCCCTCCAGAGATTTCATAAGGGTACTTCTCCTGCAATTGATTGATGCCAAGATTTTCGGCCGTCACGACCAATTTTTTCATCATTTCTGTAATAGGCTTTCTAGACAATACCAAAGGGAGTAAGATATTGTCTTTAACAGAAAGCGTATCTAACAAATTGAAGTCTTGGAAGACAAAGCCTAACTTTTCACGACGGAAGCTTGATGCTTCAGAATTTTTAATGGTAGCTGTGTCAGTTCCATTTAGGAAGACCTGCCCACGCGTTGGCTTGTCAAGCATAGCAAGAATATTGAGTAGAGTAGATTTACCAGATCCAGACTCACCCATGATAGCGACGTAGTCGCCTTTTTCAACGGTAAAGTGAATATCTTTCAGGGCTTCTACTTGGTTGCCTTGAAAGCGAGTTTTATAAATCTTTTTGAACGTGTTTTACATCTAATAGTGTCATGATAATCTCCTTTTTAATATCCCATTAATTGAAACTGAGCCTGCATAATAGAGCAACCGAGCTGAACTCGCTCGATCTCTTTTGGACTTGGTTTACTTGTATGTTTCTTTTGTAAAATTGTTTTCATGGTATCTGCTCCTTTTATCTTTATGCTATAAGTTTACTCTAAAAAAAGAGTTGGTTCCATAACATAACCTTACAAAAGAGGTCTGTAATCTTACATTTTTGTAAGATTAAACTATTTTATACTCAATGAAAATCAAAGAGCAAACTAGGAAGCTAGCCGCAGGCTGTACTTGAGTACGGCAAGGCGAAGCTGACGTGGTTTGAATTTGATTTTCGAAGAGTATTATCTGATTGGAGCCTTTTTCTCACCATATCAAGGTCTAAAGAAGAGCTTGAAAGGTTTCTTCCAAGCTCTTCACAATTCTTTTCATTCAATCAGTAAATTCACTTCAGAGAACTTAATCCTCACCGTTGTTCCTTGCCCAAGTTCGGATTCTATTTGAATCTGATGTCCTAATTCTTGGCTGATTTTCTGGGTTAGATAGAGCCCAAGTCCAGATGACTGCTGGGTCATTCGACCATTATATCCTGAAAATCCACGTTCAAAGACTCGCAATCGATCACTGTTTTTGATACCAATTCCGGTATCTTTGATGCAAAGGTCTGAACCATCCATGTAGATTTCAACCCCACCTTCATTTGTGTACTTGAGGCTATTTGACAGGATTTGTTCAATGACTACCAACAGCCATTTTTTATCCGTCACAATCCTTCTGTCCAAGTCATGCAGATTAATACTTAGACCTTTTCTGGATAAAAGAAAATGGCATATTTGCGAATGACTTCCTTGACCAGATCTTCTATATTTTCTTTCTTCAAAATCAAATCATCATGGAAGCTTTCTAAGCGTAGATATTGGAGAACGAGGTTGGTATAGGAATCAATCTTAAAAATTTCCTGCTCCAACTGTTGCTTTCAGTTGGCGATCCGCCACCTCACTCACTAGGAGTTTACTGGCTGCAATTGGTGTTTTTATCTGATGAACCCAGAGTGTATAGTAGTCCACCAAATCATTATAGCGGTTTTCAGCATCTGATTTCTTTTGATAGAGTTCAGATTCGCTTTTCTCTAATTTTTCAGTTAGAAAGGACTTCCATTGGTGACTTAGCTTTTCTTTCACCATAGAGCAATTCCTTACGATAACGTTGCAATTCTATCAAGAAATCAAATATCAAAAACAAAAATGTCAAAAATGTAGATAGAAAGAAGAAATAGTTAAAGTAGGGCCCTTGCTTATCAAACAAGATTTCAAAGAGAAAAAAAGCAAACCTGTAAGCGATAGAATAAAAAGCAAAAAAACGGCTACGCAGAACGGATATAAGCTAGAAAAAAACTTTTTAAGTATCAAGCATGTTTCAATCCATACCCTATTCCCTTTCTTGGTTTCGATAAAACCAATCAAACCTTCTTCCTCCAGTTTCTTGCGCAAACGAGCGACATTAACAGATAAGGTATTGTCATCGATAAAAAAGTCACTGTTCCAGAGTTCCCGCATCAAATCATCACGCGCTACGATATTTCCTGCATGTTCAAATAAAACTCGCAAAATCTGAAATTCATTCTTGGTTAGGCTGATAGCTTTGCCATTGACATGCACATCCATAGACTTGGTATTGAGGATAACTCCTGCATACTCTAGGAGACTCTCATCTCTTCCAAATTCATAAGAGCGGCGCAATAATCCTTGTACCTTAGCTAAAAGGACCTGCTGGTCAAAAGGCTTGGTTACAAAATCGTCAGCTCCCATATTAATAGCCATCACGATGTCCATAGCCTGGTCTCTTGAAGACAGAAACATAATAGGAACTTTGGAAATCTTGCGAATTTCCTGACACCAGTGATAGCCATTAAAGAGAGGCAATCCAATATCCATGAGAACCAGATGAGGCTCAGACTGAACAAATAGCGTCAGAACTTCCATAAAGTCTTCTACCATGACTACTTCAAAACCCCATTCGGAGAGCATTTTCCCAACTTGCTGACGGATTACTGGATCATCTTCTACTAGTAAAATCTTGTGCATCTGCTCCTCCTTTTTTTATATTATAGCAAAATTCTTCTGACTACTAGCGAAATTGATGCAAATCTGATATGATAAAAGTTAAGAAAGGAATTCTCATGGCCAATATTTTTGACTATCTAACTGATGTTCAATACGATTCTTTTTATGATCTTCCCTTAAATGAACTGGATGTACTTGCTTTGACAGAGCTGACTTATCTTCCTTTTGATAACCTATTGGACCAGCCGGTCAATCGTTTAAGCGATGTCGCAATACGTGTCCCGCGAGAAAGTACCATGTTGACTAATAAAGAACGTCTGCAACTCTTAGATCAACTCTCCACACACAAGCGTTTTAAAAATAGCAAGCTCTCTAACTTTGTCAACGATATTGATGAAGAACTCCAAAAGCAATTCGCTGCTATGACCTATCGTCTGAACCTAGATACCTATCTGATTGTCTTTCGTGGCACAGACGACAGTATTATTGGTTGGAAAGAAGATTTCCATATGACCTATATGAAGGAAATTCCAGCTCAAAAACATGCTCTCCAGTATTTACAGGACTTTTTTGCTCAACATCCTAACCAAAAGGTGGTCCTAGCAGGACACTCAAAAGGGGGCAATTTAGCTGTCTATGCTGCCAGTCAACTCGACCCACTTTTACAAAAAAACATTGTCGCCGTCTATACTTTTGATGCGCCTGGACTTCACAAGGAACTGACCGAAACAGCTGGCTATCAAAACATGATGGAAAGAACAAAAGTATTTGTCCCACAAGGTTCTATCATCGGGATGATGCTGGAAATCCCTGATAAGAAAATCGTCGTTCGAAGCACTGCTTTAGGCGGTCTTGCCCAGCATGACACCTTTAGTTGGCAGGTTGAAGACAAACACTTTGTCCAACTAGAGGAAATTAGTAGCGAAAGTCTCCAAATCAAAGACACTCTTAAAGAATGGGTGGACAGTGTGCCCGATGAAGAACTAGAGCTCTACTTTGATCTCTTTTTCGGAACCATCCTAGAATCTGGAATCACTTCCATCAATGATTTATCTTCTAGAAATGCTATCGACCATGTTCGACAACTTGTTTCTCAAGCCCAGACACTAGAGCCCGAGCAAGTTGAAATCTTAAAAAATCTGACACAACTCCTACTGGATGCACGTTTCCAAGCCTGGAAAAATCATTTTTAAAAAGTTAAAAGTCCCTTCCTTTATGGAGGGACTTTCTTGTTGATTCCTTATTTTATTCTTCTGTGTTATACTAGAAACTGTAAATCTATGAAAGAGGAAATCCTATGAAAATCCATAAAACTGTGAATCCTGTCGCCTATGAAAATACTTATTATCTTGAAGGGGAGCAACACCTGATTATAGTTGACCCTGGTAGCCATTGGGAGGCCATTCGCAAGACTATCGAAACCATCAATAAACCGGTCTGTGCCATTCTTCTGACCCACACTCACTATGACCATATTATGAGCCTTGACTTGGTCAGAGATACTTATGGAAATCCTCCAGTCTATGTGGCAGAAAGTGAAGTTAGCTGGCTCTATACCCCTGTTGATAATCTCTCTGGGCTCCCTCGACACGACGATATGGCGGATGTCATCTGCAAACCAGCTGAACACACTTATGTCTTTCATGAAGAATACCAGATTGAAGAATTCCGCTTTACAGTCTTACCAACGCCAGGCCACTCTATCGGTGGAGTTTCATTGGTTTTCCCGGATGGACACTTGGTCTTAACGGGAGATGCCCTTTTCCGAGAAACCATTGGTCGGACAGACTTGCCAACTGGTAGTATGGAACAACTTCTTCATAGTGTCCAAACCCAGCTCTTCACCCTTCCAAACTACGATGTCTATCCAGGACATGGTCCGGCTACGACCATCGCTCACGAAAAAACCTTCAATCCATTTTTCTAAAACATAAAAACCAAGGACAATCATCCTTGGTTTTTTAATTACCAAATAATCACACGGTCTTCTGGTGAGCGCCACATGCCGTCGCCTTCTTTGACATCATAGGTTGTAAAGAAGTCATCAAAGTTTGGTACTTGGACGTTAACACGGAGTTTAGCTGGGGCGTGCACATCAACGCTGGCCATGAGTTTCATCAACTCTGGGCGACCTTTCATACGCCAGATACGAGCAAAGTTATGGAAGAACTCTTCAGCTGAGAAATCTGGCTCTCTCTTAGCTGCTTCAAGGGCAGCAGCGATTCCTCCAAGGTCGGCAACGTTTTCGGATACAGTTAATTTACCATTAATTTTTGCACCGTAAGATTCTTGGCCATCAAACTGGTCGATAACCTTCTGTGTTTTTTCTTTAAAGGCTGCGTAGTCGCTCTCTGTCCACCAATCCTTGAGACTTCCATTTTCATCAAAGGAAGCTCCATTAGTATCAAAAGCGTGAGAAATTTCATGGGCAATAACCGCACCAATACCACCATAGTTGGCAGAAGATGACTGATGCAAGTCATAGAATGGAGCCTGTAAGATAGCAGCTGGGAAGACAATCAAGTTCTTTGTGGATTGTAGTAGGCATTCACCATATGAGCAGGCATACCCCACTCCTTGTAGTCAACTGGCTGATTCCACTTGCTCCAACTATGCTTGATTTCCACACGCGCAAAGGCGAGGGCGTTCTCAAAGAGGCTAGCAGATTCATCCACTACCTTATCCTTATAGCGGGCTGGCAATTCTTCTGGATAGCCGATATAAGGCTTGATGACATTGAGTTTGACAATGGCTTTTTCTCGTGTTTCAGGAGTCAGCCAGTCATTCTTAGCCAAACGTTCCTTATAAACGTCAATCATGGTCGCCACTTTTTTCTCTACGTCTGCCTTGGCTTCTGGAGAGAATTTTTCGTGGGCATACCAAAGGCCTAGGGCTTGTTTAAATGGTCCTTGGGCTAAGTGGTAAGCAGCCTTGCGTTTGTCTTGAGCCTCTGGAACTCCTGAAAGAGCTCGTCCGTATGCACCTGACAAGATACGAATCTCGTCTGTCAAATAGCTCGTTGAAAGATTAACCACACTCAAGATCAAGCTTGCCTTGAGCAAAGGCCAAGCTTCTTCACTATAAAATTGCTCAGCTGCTTGCCAGAAACGTTCTTCATCTACAATGACCTTATCAGGTACTTGACCAAGAACAGCTTGGAAAAAGTCATCTAAAGGTAGAGCAGGGGCAAACTTTTTGAAATCTTCATAAGAATATGGATGGTAAAGTTTGGCATATTCTGAACTTTCTTCGTTTGAAAGGACGACAGCTGCAATGCGACGATCCAATTCCAATCGTTTCTCTAAAAGATCTTCGATTTCTCCATCTGAGAAGTTATAGGCTTGGAGGAGATTACCAGTACTTTCTTTCCAAAGGTTCAATAATTCCTCACGCTGAGGATGGTCTTCCGCATAGTAAGTCGTATCTGGCAAGATAGTTCCTGGTGCACTAGCCCAGAGAACATTGGTTCTAGCATCCATAAAGTCTGGTGATACTCCAAATGGAAGGAAGTTTGGTTTACCAGCTAATTCAAACTCTGCTAGCTTTCTTGTAAAGTCCGCGAAGCTCTCCAAATCTTGGTATTCCTTAAGCATAGGAAGGACTGGCTTGATGCCATCAGCTTCTCGCTTGTCGAAATCTCTGACCATACGATGGTATTTGACAAAGTTTGCTAGGATGGGATCTTCAGGAACATCTTCTCCAGCCAACCACTTGTCAGTTGTTGTTAGCATCAAGTCTTCGATTTCTTCATCAAGGTCGATAAAACCACCTGTTCGCGATTTGTCAGCTGGAATGACCGCAGTCTTTTCCCACTCACCATTTATAGCATCATAAAAATCATCTTGATATCGTGTCATCTTGTTCTCGCTTTCATTTTTCACTTATTCTTAGCTTAGCAAAAATCCCTGGGGAATGCAATTAAAAATGCCGTCTCTTACTGATCGATTTCATCATTAATATTTTAAATTTTTTTACCAAAAATTAACTTGACTTAAAAAAATAAAAATTAAGGTATATTAAAAATCCAGGAGGAATACAACTGTATGATACGTATCGAAAACCTCAGTGTCTCCTACAAAGAAACGTTGGCACTTAAGGATATTTCACTAGTGCTCCAAGGACCAACGATTACCGGAATTATTGGTCCAAACGGCGCCGGGAAATCAACATTATTAAAAGGTATGCTGGGCATTATCCCACATGAAGGACATGCTTTTATCGAAGATAAAGAAATGAAAAAATCTCTTAAGAAAGTTGCCTATGTCGAGCAAAAAATTCATATCGACTACAACTTCCCTATCAAGGTAAAAGAATGTGTCTCTCTGGGACTCTATCCATCCATTCCACTCTTTCACACTTTAAAGGCAAGTCACTGGAAAAAAGTGGCAGATGCACTTGAAATTGTTGGACTCTCAGACTATGCAGAACGCCAGATTAGTCAACTTTCTGGTGGCCAATTCCAGCGTGTCTTGATTGCCCGTTGTCTAGTTCAAGATGCTGATTATATTCTCCTAGACGAGCCCTTTGTGGGGATTGACTCGGTTAGTGAAGAAATCATCATGAACACGCTGAGAGATCTTAAAAAAGCTGGCAAGACGGTCCTTATCGTCCACCATGACCTCGGCAAGGTTGCCCATTATTTTGACCAGGTACTCCTTCTTAATAAGGAGCTGATAGCCTTTGGTCCAACAAAGGAGACCTTCACCCAAGCCAATCTCAAACAAGCTTATGGTGACCGACTTTTTTTCGATGGAGGTGACCTATGATTTCAGAATTTATAAATGGATTGCAGAATTTCCACTTTCTACAAAATGCCTTGATTACAGCTGTTGTGATTGGGATTGTTGCTGGAGCGGTCGGATGCTTTATCATTCTCCGTGGGATGTCTCTTATGGGGGATGCTATCTCGCACGCTGTCTTACCTGGTGTAGCTCTTTCTTTTATTTTAGGAATTGACTTCTTTATTGGAGCTATCATCTTTGGACTGCTTGCCTCTGTCATCATCACCTACATCAAGGGGAACTCTATTATCAAGAGTGACACTGCCATTGGGATTACCTTTCATCTTTCTTGGCTCTAGGTATCATCTTGATTAGCGTGGCTAAAAGCTCGACTGACCTCTTCCATATTCTTTTTGGGAATATCTTGGCCGTGCAAGACATAGACATGTATATTACTATCGGCATGGGAGCTTTCATTCTCTTGATTATAGGGATTTTCTTCAAGCAACTCTTGATTACGTCCTTTGATGAACTCCTAGCCAAGGCTATGGGCATGCCTGTTAATTTCTACCACTATCTACTCATGGTACTCTTGACTCTGGTGTCAGTGACTGCCATGCAAAGTGTCGGAACTATCCTTATCGTAGCCATGCTGATTACCCCAGCTGCGACAGCTTATCTCTACGCCAATAGTCTTAAGAGCATGATTTTTCTTTCATCAAGCTTGGGAGCTCTAGCTTCTGTATTGGGACTATTTATCGGTTATAGCTTTAACCTGGCTGCAGGTTCAAGTATAGTGTTGACATCTGCAAGTTTCTTTCTTATCAGTTTCTTTATCGCACCAAAACAACGTTATCTGAAGCTGAAAAATAAAAAAATCAAACAATAATGAGGGAGCCCCTCTGGAGGAATATAATGAAAAAATTAGGTACATTGCTTGTTCTTTTTCTTGCTATCATTGGATTAGCTGCCTGTGCTAGCGGAAAAAAAGACACAGCATCTACAAACCAAAAACTAAAGGTTGTAGCAACTAACTCTATCATCGCTGATATTACTAAAAATATCGCAGGAGACAAGATTGATCTTCATAGTATCGTGCCTGTAGGACAAGATCCACACGAGTACGAGCCACTACCAGAAGACGTCAAGAAAAACTTCGCAAGCTGACTTTGATTTTTCTACAATGGTATCAACCTTGAAACAGGTGGAAATGCCTGGTTTACAAAAATTAGTTGAGAATGCTAAGAAAAACTGAAAACAAAGACTACTTTGCAGTTAGTGAAGGCGTTGATGTCATCTACCTAGAAGGGGCAAAATGAAAAAAAGGGAAAGAAGACCCACACGCTTGGCTCAATCTTGAAAAATGGGATCATCTATGCTCAAAAATATTGCTAAAAGCAACTCATCGCCAAAGACCCTAGCAACAAAGGAATTCTACGAAAAAGAATCTCAAAGAATACACTGAAAAACTAGACAAAGCTTGACAAGGAAGCTAAAGAGAAATTTAACGCTATTGATGCGGACAAGAAAACTCATCGTAACCAGCGAAGGATGCTTCAAATACTTCTCTAAAGCTTACGGTGTCCCAAGTGCTTACATCTGGGAAATCAATACTGAAGAAGAAGGAACACCTGACCAAATCAAGACTTTGGTTGAAAAACTTCGCCAAATGAAAGTTCCATCACTATTTGTTGAATCCAGTGTCGATGATCGTCCAATGAAGACTGTTTCACAAGACACAAACATCCCAATCTATGCTCAAATCTTTACGGACTCAATCGCTGAAGAAGGTAAAGAAGGCGACAGCTACTACAACATGATGAAATACAACCTTGAAAAGATTGCTGAAGGATTGGCAAAATAAACATTTAAAAAACGTCATTCTCCTTGTATTGGCGTTTTTTGTCTAATCAATTTTCGGTCAAACTATTGGAAAAGTCTGAACGTTTAATGTAAAATGAAAGAAAAAAGATTGGAGTAGCTTATGACTACATTCCTTGGAAACCCTGTTACGTTTACAGGAAAACAACTACAAGTAGGAGACAAAGCACTTGATTTCTCTCTCACAACGACTGACCTCTCTAAAAAAACACTGGCTGACTTTGAAGGCAAGAAAAAAATCTTGAGTGTCATCCCTTCTATCGATACAGGTATCTGCTCGCTACAGACTCGTCGCTTTAACCAAGAATTGGCTAGCTTAGACAACACTGTTGTCCTAACAGTATCTATGGACCTCCCCTTCGCTCAAAAACGCTGGTGTGGTGCTGAGGGAATTGAGAATGCCATCATGCTTTCAGACTACTTCGACCACTCTTTTGGACGCGATTATGCCCTCTTAATCAATGAATGGCATCTGCTTGCACGCGCAGTTTTTGTTCTCGATGCTGATAATACCATCCGCTACGTCGAATACGTGGATAATATCAACAGCGAGCCAGACTTTGAAGACGCTATTGCAGCTGCAAAAGAACTCAACTAAGTCAATCTCTTGTAGCAATAGAGAGTGGGACAGAAATCGGTAATTCGTTAAAATTCGATTTCGTCGTCCCACCTCCGCACAGTTGAGTAGGGCTGTAAAAGCTGATGAAATCAGCGTAGTAGAGTCCACTCAACCACTGCGTCTTGCTCGACAATCCAAAGACAATTGAGAGGCTAGGACTTTTGTCCCAGCCTCTTTTTTGGTATACTAGATGGAGATAATAAACAAGGAAATGCGAATGACACCAAATAAAGAAGACTACTTAAAATGTATTTATGAGATTGGCATGGATGTTCCTAAGATTACCAATAAGGAAATTGCTGCTCGAATGCAGGTATCTCCTCCAGCTGTAACTGAAATGATTAAACGCATGCAGTCTGAAAATCTCATCTTAAAAGATAAGAAGAAAGGATACTTGCTAACCGATATTGGGCTAACACTTGTATCAGAACTTTATCGTAAACATCGTCTGATTGAGGTTTTTCTGGTCCACCATCTAGACTATACCAGTGACCAAATTCATGAGGAAGCTGAAGTATTAGAACATACCGTTTCAGACTTTTTTGTAGAGAGATTAGAAAGTATGCTAGGTTTCCCAAAAACTTGCCCTCACGGTGGTACCATTCCTGCTAAAGGAGAGCTTTTGGTTGAAATCAACAACCTACCACTATCAGAAACCAAAGAAGCTGGAACCTATCTCCTGACTCGGGTTCACGATAGTTTTGATCTCCTAAAATATCTGGAAAAACATGCCATCAATATCGGAGACAAACTCCAAGTTCAACAGTTTGATGATTTCTCTAATACCTTTACTTTAATTCACAACAATGAAGAACTCTTGGTAAGTCTAGAAATCGCCAAACAGCTCTATGTTGAAAAGATGAACTAAATCCGTCACAAAAAAACCAAGCTAACAAGCTTGGTTTTTCTTATCTATTTTTTGTATCAAGGATGATAGTTACCGGCCCATCATTGACTAATCCCACCTGCATATCTGCTCCGAAGACACCTGTTTCAACAGGAACCTCTTTGGCTAGTTCCTGGTTAAAATCTTGATAGAAGGCCTCAGCCATATCTGCTTTAGCGGCGCCTGTAAATGCTGGACGATTGCCTTTTTTGGTATCAGCAAACAGAGTGAATTGAGAGATGGAGAGGATTTCTCCTTGGATATCCTTGACAGATAGGTTCATCTTGCCTTCGTCATCTGAAAAGATTCGCATATTGACCAGTTTCTGACTGCATACTCCAAATCCTCTTGCTGATCCTCAGGACCAACACCCACTAAGAGCAAAAGTCCTTGTTTGATTTGACCATGAATCTGCCCCTCAATAGAAACCTGAGCTTGCTTGACTCGCTGAACGATGATTTTCATAGAAATCCTTTCTGACTGTATCGAGCTAACTTAACCATTGGTCCGTTTGACTGAGTAGACTTCTGGTACACTCTTAATCTTATCAACTACCGTTGTCAACATTGAAAGGTTAGAAATTCCAAAGGATACATGGATATTGGCAAATTTCATGTCCTTGGTCGGTTGGGCATTAACCGAAGAAATATTCTTAGTTGTGTTTGATAGGACTTGCAAGATATCATTCAAAAGACCAGAACGGTTAAGTCCATAGATATCGATATGAGCCATATATTCCTTGGTTGAGAATTGGTCTTCCCATTCAACATCTAGCAGACGTTGCTCATAGTTTTCCTGTGAACGAAGGTTCATACAGTCCACACGGTGGATGGCAACTCCGCGACCTTTGGTAATATAACCAACGATATCATCTCCTGGAACAGGGTTACAACATTTGGCAATCCGGACCAAGAGCCCAGAAGCACCTTGGATGACAACTCCACCCTCATGCTTCACCTTAAGCGTGTCCTTGTTCTCTACTTTGACTTCGCCACCCTTGACCAGTTCTTCTGCTTCTGCCTTAGCCTTGGCACGTTCTTCTTCACGACGTTCTTTTTCCGTCAAACGGTTGAAGACGGTAATGGCTCCGATTTCTCCAAAACCAATGGCTGCAAAAAGGGCTTCTTCTGTCTTGTAGCTGGTTTTTGAAGGACTTCATCCATGTGGCGCTTGTCCATAAATTTATTGGCCACATAGCCGTTTTCTTGGAGCTGACTAATCAGCATTTCACGGCCTTTATTGATAGACAATTCTTTGTCTTGGTTTTTAAAGAACTGACGAATTTTGTTACGGGCCTTGCTGGTCTTAACCATATTGAGCCAGTCACGGCTTGGTCCAAATGAATTTGGATTGGTGATGATTTCAACCTGGTCCCCTGTTTTCAGCTTGGTAGTCAAGGGTACCATACGGCCATTGACCTTGGCACCAGTTGCTTTTTCCCCGATCTTGGTATGAATCTCATAGGCAAAGTCAATCGGTCCCGAATCCTTTGGAAGAGAACGAACTGCCCCGTCTGGAGTAAAGACGTAAATCTCTTCTGCCAGATAGTTTTCTTTGACAGTATCTACAAATTCCTTGGCATCATCCGCCTGGTCTTGGAGCTCCATCATCTCCTTGATCCAGTTCATCCCAATGGCAGATTCCTTGCTATTAACTTGACCTTTCATTCCTTTTTTGTAGGCCCAGTGAGCCGCAACCCCGTACTCAGCAACCTCGTGCATTTCCTTGGTACGAATCTGGAACTCGATCGGTCCTTTTGGTCCATAAACAGTCGTATGGATAGACTGGTAACCATTGGCCTTACGATTGGCAATATAATCCTTGAAACGGCCTGGCATTGGTTTCCATAGCTCATGAACGTAACCCAACATGGCATAGACATCGCTTTGAGTGTCTAAAATACAGCGAATGGCAATCAGGTCATAGATTTCCTCAAATCGTTTTTTCTTGTCCTGCATTTTACGGTAAATAGAGTAGATATGCTTAGGACGACCATAGATTTTTCCTGTAAGATTGCGCTCAGATGAATACTCCTCAAGTTTTGTCACAACTTCATCGACCAAGGCTTCACGTTCTTGACGTTTCTCCTTCATCATGTGAGTTATCTTGTAAAACTCTGTCGGATTGAGGTAACGGAAGGAAAGATCCTCTAGTTCCCACTTAACACTTGAAATCCCCAGACGGTGAGCAAGTGGTGCGTAGATTTCCATAGTTTCTCGGGAAATACGTTCTTGCTTGTCCTTACGAAGATGCGTGAGGGTACGCATATTGTGCAGGCGGTCAGAGAGTTTTACCAAGATAACGCGAATATCCTCTGACATGGCCATAAGCATCTTGCGGTGATTCTCAGCCAACTGCTCTTCTATAGACTTGTATTCGACCTTACCAAGCTTGGTAACACCGTCTACAATCACTCGAACATCATGGCCAAACTCGCGCTCTAAGTCATCCAAAGTAGCATCTGTGTCCTCTACCACGTCATGCAAAAAACCACAAGCAACAGTGACAGCGTCTAGCTTGAGCTTGGCTAAAATACCTGCTACCTGAATAGGGTGGATGATGTAAGGCTCACCTGATTTACGATACTGCCCACTATGACATTCTACAGCGTAAACCAAGGCCTTGTGTACAAAAGCCACATCTTCTTTCGATAAATATTGTTGCGTTAAAGCGACGACTTCATCGCCAGAATAAATTACTTCTTTTGGCATGCATACTCTCCAGTTCTTCCTACCATTTTAACACTTTTTAGTCAATAAGAAAACTAGTAAAGTCTCCTTCTATCCGAGTTTCTGAACTTTATAAAAAAACACTACTAGAAAAACTCTAGCAGTGTTGTTTTATTCAAATCTATCTTAGTAAACTGTCTTTTCAGTTTCTACGTCAAAGAAGTGAGCTTTGTTCAAGTCAAATCCAAGTTCCACAGTTGCACCAGCTTGCAAGTAGTCACGTGCGTCAACCTTAGCAACGAATTCATCTTTACCAACTTGGCAGTATAGGTGAGATTCTGAACCAAGCAATTCTGATACAGAGATAGTTGCTTTCACAACTGATTCTGGGAATGTTTCAAGGAAAGCAGGTTCTGCGTTCACGTCTTCTGGACGGATACCGAAGATCCAAAAAGCCGAAAAATGAACTGGTCGGCCCAAATGGAGAAATCGTTGGACGTGTGAAAAAAATGGTCGTCCGAAATTCTTCCCAGACTACTACGTCATCCCAATGAGCCTCGACAAAGACAACGATGCCCAAGAAGCCTTCAATATGATCGACTACTTCAAACGCAATGGTGTCCTCGTCAAGGAACTCAAAGAAGATATTGGCAACTATAAAAAAAGGGGACTTAGTCATTGACATGGCCCAAGCCAAACGTGGCTATGCTAACCACATTCTCTACAAGGGTTCCAACGAATCTGCCTGGGCTGCTATGTACGCAGAGTTGCTGGTAAACTTCCCAGATATGAGAGGGTTCAAGTCCGAACCTGTCTTTGCGGATGGTCTTTTCAACGGAAAATTAGGAGAAGTCACCACCACCCGCGCCACTCGTACCTCTGAGATCGATCCAAAAAGCTCCTTACTATGTGATCGCAAATACCTCAGCCAGTGCCGTTAAAGCTGTCAACCAGGCTATTGCACAAGGAAAAATCTGTCTACCCTAACAGATGATGGCTACATCGTTGACCGCGATACCTTTGCTTCGCTCCTACCAAACTATGCCATTTATGGTGATGCCCTCTACAAGGTGCCTAGTGGCCCAACCTTGAAACCGATGAAGGTCTACTCTCCAAACTACCACTATAATTGGGCTGGAGTAGATGCGCCTGCTCATACTAGTTTGGTCCTTGAAAAAAATTAGGGCTTCCAAATCGTCAATACGCCAGAAGAAGCGGATGTTGTTATTTTGGAAAGCAATCGCTTTGACGCTTCCATTTTTTTGGCAAGAAACCAACCCTTGTCATTGGCGGGGAAGCCATGCAAAAATTGGAAAAAAATTGGGAGTTCTTACAGGATTTGACGCTGAAAAAAACTAAAAAGGCGGTAGTGACTACGAAGGCTTGATGAAAGCGATCATTGATGATCAGGATCCATTGACCAGCGGATACAAGAAGAATACCCTCTTCTACTCCAACTCAGGAAACTGGATTGAAAAGGTTCCAGAGCATTTCAAGACCTTGATGAGCATCGCTCCAAGCGATTATTATATTGCAGGTTGGTGGCCACATAACGATGTTCTGGCTAACAAAGTCATGGCCATCTCTGGAGAACTGATGGGACAACCACTCTTTGTCTATGCAGGAAATCCAACCAACCGTCAACACCCTGTCCACTTCTTCCGCTGGGTAACCAATGCGATCTTTGGCAGCAAGTTGGCAAGCTTGATGGATTACGTTCCAGCTAAAGAACCAGATCAAGTGGTAGTTCCAATTCATAACCAAACAAGCAATCCACAGCCAATCTTGGCCAAGAAGGACACTCCTAAAGTGCTCCTTCCACAAAAAGAAACAACTGTGGAAAATGGAGAAAGCGTGCAAGCTTTGACTTACCAAGTAGGACAAAGCTTCCAAGAAAGTCCAGCTAAGGCACAATTGCCACAAACTGGAGAAGACACAACCGCACACTTCATTCTTTCAGGCTTCTTGTTAGCCGTTAGCGGAGGCTTCCTCCTCTTGAAAAAGAAAGAAGTTGAGTAAGTTCCAGGTTTAGACTTGGATGACACGAAAAGAACCTTCGCAGACGCGAAGGTTCTTTTTGGAGATAAAATATCTTTCAAAACTTTCCTTAGGTGAGTACGGACGTCAGCGAACTTCTTCGAAGTTCCATGACTTAGTTTTGAGCCTAAGGTCTCAAAACTCCCGAGTGTTTGAAACAATAATGTTTCAAACACTTTTCTCACAGCGGAAAGTTTCAGTTTATACTTGACTGATTCTAAAGTATAGAAAACTTTTATAATGTTCTCCAGAATATTTAATGAACATACTATTCTACATTAAATCCTAACACTGATGCAAAGTTTCTCCTTATTCCACCAATTCCAACACAACCGTTTGGTAAGGAGCTAATTCTAGCACTTGGTCTCCTTCTTGGAATAATCCTGCTGTATTATTTAAAACGACTGTTTTTAATCGGAGCTGGCAACTCCAAGGTGGCCTGGCGATTTTGGAAATTGCTGACAACCAAGAGACGCTTGTCCCCACGGCGTTCAAAGGCGATGATGTTTCTCACGGTCCCGATACGCTGGGATCATATCTCCGAATCGGATGGTATTTCCATAAAGGGGATGGCGATACAAGGCCGTCAACTGGCGATAGTAATTCAAGATGGAATTTGGATCCTTTTCTTGATCTTTCACATTGATGGCAACATTTGGTTTGGGACTGATCAACCAGGCTGTTCCATCGCTAAAGCCCAATCCTGGCTCCGCTGACCACTGCATGGGTGTCCGCGCATTGTCCCGGCTGTAGTTGGCAATCGCGGCCAAGGCTTCTTCCTCGCTTAAACCAGCTTCTTTCGCGACGTGGTAGCCATTGATGGTTGCGATATCATCAAAAGTCCTCCACCGATTCAAAGACTTGGTTTTCCATCCCAATTTCTTGGCCTTGGTAGATAAAAAGGAATTCCTTACGCAAAACCTGAATGGTTCCCAGGGCTTTTTTTACTGGTATCGTTTACTGGACCTTCTGCAATATAGTGGGACACCCCACGAGGCTCGTCGTGATTCTCGATAATGGTCGAGAGCACCCCTAATGCTATCCGCGCGCTCATGCGCTTGAAAAAAATACTTTTCCTTGAGTTCATCTGCTGTTGGAAGACTATGGTCAAACCAGCCTTTTTCCTTCCTGCCCCAAGCAGGTTTGCTTTGAAGTCAAAGATGGAAGAGAAGACGCCATCTTTTTCCAATGAAGAAATGCAACTCTTCGTCGGTTTCATTGAACACTTCCCCTACTGTGAAGGCATTGTACTTGGCGAAGGTTCGCTCATTTAACTCATGCAAGAAAGGTTCAATCGATTGGGCATTCACTAGAGACTCCAGTACTGGGACCAAGCCATTTTCGCGATCAGACGGAAGCGAACGCCATTCTAGATCTTTTTTGATATTGATAATAGCATCGATCCTAAAGCCCGCAATTCCCTTTGTCCAACCACCAGTTGATCATCTTGTAAATTTCTTCGCGCAAGACAGGATTTTGCCAATTAAGGTCTGGCTGATCCTTGTGATAAGAATGGAGATAGTATTTGTTGGTGCCAGGAACTGGTTCCCAGACACTGCCTCCAAAGTAACTTTCCCAGTTGTTGGGTTCCTTGTCACTTTCGATGAAGTAAAAGTAGTCCGCATAAGGGCCATCTGGATCCGCTAGAGCTTTTTGGAACCACTCGTGATGACTGGAGCAGTGGTTAACCACCAAGTCCATAATGATAGAAATGCCCCGCTTCTTACCTTCAGCAATTAGCTCCTCCATATCTTCCATAGTTCCAAAAATAGGATCAATGGCATAGTAGTCTGAAATATCATAGCCCTGGTCAATAAACGGACTCTTGTAAATAGGCGATAACCAGAGAATGTCAATTCCTAAGTTTTGAAGGTAATCGAGTTTCTTCGTGATTCCTTTCAAATCCCCAACGCCATCACCATTGCTATCTTTAAAGCTTTTTGGGTAGATCTGATAAGCGACCTTCCCTTCCACCAGTCTTTTTTTCCATGTTTTGTCTCCTTAAAATGAAAGAGACTGAGACATATCGTATCAGTCTCTACAGTGTCAGTAGGTATTAGTAAACTGTCTTTTCAGTTTCTACGTCAAAGAAGTGAGCTTTGTTCAAGTCAAATCCAAGTTCCACAGTTGCACCAGCTTGCAAGTAGTCACGTGCGTCAACCTTAGCAACGAATTCATCTTTACCAACTTGGCAGTATAGGTGAGATTCTGAACCAAGCAATTCTGATACAGAGATAGTTGCTTTCACAACTGATTCTGGGAATGTTTCAAGGAAAGCAGGTTCTGCGTTCACGTCTTCTGGACGGATACCGAAGATCAATTCTTTACCTTCGTAACCTTTATCGCGAAGAACTTTCAAAGCACCTTCTGGAACTTTCAAGTTAAAGGCGTCACCAACGATGTGGTCACCGATCAATTTTACGTTGATGAAGTTCATAGCTGGGCTTCCGATGAATCCTGCTACGAATTTGTTAACTGGGTTTTTTTGTAAACTTCTTGAGGAGTACCGATTTGTTCAACACGTCCGATAGTACCAGTACCAGCAGGGTTTTTTTAGTTGCTGACATGATAACGATACGGTCTGCAAGTGTCATCGCTTCTGTTTGGTCGTGAGTTACGTAGATAGTTGTAGCTCCGATACGACGGTGGATTTTAGCGATTTCAGCACGCATGGATACACGAAGTTTCGCATCCAAGTTTGACAAAGGTTCGTCCATCAAGAATACTTTTGCATCACGGACGATCGCACGACCCATGGCAACACGTTGACGTTGACCACCTGAAAGGTCAGCTGGTTTACGATCCAAGAATTCTTTCAAACCAAGAATTTCTGCTGCTTCTTGTACACGTTTGTCGATGTCTTCTTTGCTGTATTTACGCAATTTCAAACCAAAAGCCATGTTATCGTATACAGTCATGTGTGGGTAAAGAGCGTAGTTTTGGAATACCATGGCGATGTCACGGTCTTTTGGAGCTACGTCGTTGACAACCACGCCATCGATTGATGCAGTACCTTCTGTGATGTCTTCAAGACCTGCAATCATACGGAGAGTAGTTGATTTACCACATCCTGAAGGTCCTACGAAAACGATAAATTCTTTGTCTTTGATGTCCAAGTTGAAGTCTTCAACTGAGTAGTGTTCGCTGTTTGGATATTTTTTTGTAAATGTTTTTTTAAGATTTAATTCTACCATTTCGGTGAACTCCTTTAATTTTGATAGTTTTATTATAAATGAAAACGCTTTACATTTCTATGGCAAGGTGACCAAAAAAATAAAAAAGTTCTGTGCAACTTGCACAAAACTTTAAATAATATCTGGTAAAATCAATTGATAACACAAGGTCAAATCTGTCAATTCTTTCAATTGAAGTCCTGTCAATTCTTCCCATTTATCAATCTTGTATTGGAGAGAATTGCGGTGTAGATAGAGCTGCTGTGCTGTTTTAGTTAGGACTGCACTATTTTCCCATAAGGAGAGAATGATTTCCTGAATTTGATCCTGATCCAAAATCATCTGGTGGAGATAATCTTTTATCAAACCAAGATCCACCATTTTTTCACCCATACCCCAAAGGTAGAGCTGAGAAAATGTATGGAATCCTTGATGACCTTGACGCCACCAGTTTTTAAATAAGTCACGTTCTGCTTTGATGAGATCTGTCAAACTTTGATTCCCTGTTTGCGACCAGACCTGACCAAGCATGATGGATAAGCGAACCCCAAAGTCATACTCTACTGCTTCCAAGGTATCTGTTAAGATAGACCGAACAGAAGTGTATTTGTCCTGTTGGAGAACAAATAGGTAATCCTGAGCTCCCACCTGAAGCACTGTCTCGCAATTAGGAAAGAGGGTTCTCATCATATCCAACCAAGAAGTCAGGTTTTCCTGTTGGTAATAGGAAAGGTGACAATAGACAACTTGTAGCTTTTTAAAACTTTGCGGTGCTTGTCCCTTGCCCTCAATCAAATAACTATACCAAGGATTTAAAGAGATGGTTTGTTCCTGCTGGGTTAAGAGAGCTACCAACTGTTTCTCACGTTCACTGAGTCCAACTTCCTCCAGTAAAATCCACTGTTGGGAGGAAACTGGTAGCGTAAGAAAACCTTCCTTATCAATTGGCTGGTCTACGATTTGAGCTTGTGGAAACCAATCTAGTAATTCTTTTGCAATCATTCCTAGCCCTCCACTTTTTGGATACACCAAGAAATCAAGGTTTCAAGGCGCTCCACATTTTCAGTCATATGAAGATAACCCATGACCGCTTCAAATCCAGTTGACATACGGTAGGTCACTACATCTGCGTTCTTTGCCTTGGTATGACTATTGGTATTGCGACCCCGTTTATAGATTTCTTCTTCCTTTTCCGTTAGGACTTCTTCTTCCAGCATGAGGGAAATCAAGCGTGCCTGAGCCTTGGCCGATACATACTTGGTCGCCTCTTGGTGGAGTTTATTGGGCTTGGTCATGCCTTTTAGGATGAGGTGACGACGAATATACATAGAATACACCGCATCTCCTTCAAAGGCTAGCGCAATCCCGTTAATGAGATTGACATCAATCACGTGTCCACCTCACTCCATCCTTGGTATCAAGCAATTTAATCCCTTGAGCAGCTAATTGGTCACGGATTTGGTCAGCTGTCACAAAATCACGATTGGCACGCGCTTCTTGGCGTTTTTGAATCAAGGCTTCAATCTCTTCATCCAAAACTTCCTCAACAAAGACAATACCAAAGACCTCTAACATAGCCGCAAGAGCTTCCTTAACCGTTGCATCATAGTTGCCTGAGTTGATCCACTTGGCCATTTCAAAGACGACTGTGATTCCATTAGCCGTATTGAAATCCTCATCCATTGCAGCTACGAACTTATCTTTAAAAGCCTGTAACCCCCCCGCATCTACAGTTCCAGTAAATGGTTGCTCATAAGTATTCTTGAGATACTTGAGATTGGTCTCAGCATCACGCACAGCCTTTTCCGTAAAGTTGATAGGTTTTCGGTAGTGTTGCGTCGCAAAGAAGAAACGAAGCACTTGGCCATCAATGGTCTTGAGGGCATCGTGTACCGTAATAAAGTTCCCCAATGACTTGGACATCTTGACATTGTCGATATTGACAAAGCCATTGTGCATCCAGTAGTTAGCAAAGGTCTTACCTGTCTTGGCTTCTGACTGGGCAATTTCATTTGTGTGGTGTGGAAACTCAAGGTCAGCTCCACCACCGTGAATATCGATGGTATCGCCTAAAATCTCCGTTGACATAACCGAACATTCAATATGCCAGCCCGGACGACCAGGTCCCCAAGGACTGTCCCAAGAAATCTCGCCTGGTTTGGCAGCTTTCCATAGGGCAAAGTCCACAGGATTTTCCTTGCGAGCTGTTTCTTCGTCTGTCCGACCTGAAGCTCCTAGCTCCAAGTCCTCTAGGGTTTTATTGGCTAACTTAGCATAGTTATGAGATTTTTCCACACGGAAATAGACATCCCCTTGACTTTCATAGGCATAGCCTTTTTCAATCAGGTCAGAGACAAAGCGGATGATATCAGCCATAAACTCGACTACACGAGGATGACGAGTCGCAGGCTTAACACCAAGAGCCGTCACGTCTTCACGGAAGGCAGCGATGTACTTATCCGCGACTTCTTGAGGTGGGATACCTTCCTCCTTAGCACGGTTGATAATCTTATCATCCACATCCGTAAAGTTAGAAATATAGGCAACCTCATAGCCACGATACTCAAAGTAGCGACGAATGGTATCGAAGGCTACTGTCGAACGGGCATTCCCTACGTGAATGTAGTTGTATACAGTTGGCCCACAGACATACATCTTAACCTTGCCGTCCTCGATTGGGACAAAATCTCGCAAATCACGAGACATGGTGTCATAGATTTTAATCATAAAATAATAGTCAGGAAAGCTAAAATTCATAAACAGACATTTTCATAACTAACTGTTCAACTAAATTTTAGTCCGATTGCTAGTCACAAATCGGATTTCCTTGCTCCTTTCTAAACATAAAAGAAGAATACAGTAAAAAGATGAAGGGAGTCACTACGGAAGTTTTATTGCTATGTTTTCCGTTAGGCTCCCTTCCTTTCTTGTTTCGAATTTATCGTAAAGACTAGTCTAAACTAACTCTTGAGCAATAACTACGGCTATCTCAAAGAAAGTCATAGCATCCGCTTTTCTATCCTCGCGTCTAGCATCCCATTCGTGATTTTGATGGTCGACATAGTCAGCTGTGTAGAAACTGATAGACCTTGGCTTGTCGATATTGGGCCCAGGCCATGATAGCTGAAGCTTCCATATCTACAACTGTCGCTCCTGCTGCTAGTCTTCGTTTGACCTTAGCAGCTGTCTCACGATAGAAGGCATCTGTGGTCCAAGACTTTGTTCGAATATGCTCAATGCCAGCTTTATCCAAGGCTTTTTCCATAGTTAAGAGTAGAGATTGCTCATAGACTATTTCATCACTTGCTGGAGCATAGTGATAACTAGTACCTTCATCACGTAGAGCTGAACTTGGTAGGATAATCTTATCTGCCTGAATAGACTGATCTAGAACTCCGCAAGATCCTAAAACGATAAAGTTCTTAAATCCTCTTGCTTTGAGTTCTTCTAAGAGTCCAACAACCATTGGAGCACCAATCGTAGCCATAGCAACTGCTACCTTACTCCCATCTTTTTCATAGATATACCATGGCAGTTTGCCATTTAGATTGGTAAGATAGCCACCTTCGTAGACACCATCTATCTGCTTACTCGTTCAAGGATTTCTCCATTAAAAGACAAGATAATGGTATCACAGATTTCTCCACCACTAAGGAGGCTTCGATCAGTTGGCTCTATAACAGCAGGCACATTTTCAAATTCTTCTAATAGCATCGACCTAACCTCCTAATTAAAGAGTCACTTCTCATTACAAACCTGACGATCTATGACTGGCATCTCTCGCCTGCTCAAGTTTATTGACGTAGTATTCCCGTTTTACTTCAACTTCGTGAATGGTTGGTTCATCCTTTTGCCCATGCACTCGGACAATCTTGGCCGGAATACCGACAACCGTTACATCACTAGGAACATCTGCTACAACAACCGCTGCAGCACCGACTTTGGCATTTTCACCGATTTCTACAGGTCCAATGACTTGGGCATGAGCAGAGATGAGAGCTCCTTTACGAACAGTCGGATGGCGTTTGCCACTATCCTTACCTGTCCCACCAAGAGTAACCCCATGGTAGAGAAGAACACCTTTTTCAACGATAGCTGTTTCCCCAATCACAAGTCCTGCCCCATGGTCAATAAAGACACCTGATTCGATCTGAGCGCCTGGGTGAATCTCTATCTGCGTCCAAAAACGCCAAAACTGGCTGTGCATACGAGCTAAAAGCTTAAAGTCATGTTTCCAGAGAAAATGAGAGAGACGGTGAGCAGCCAAGGCTTTGACACCAGGATAAGTCAGCAAGACTTCCAAGGTAGTGCGAGCCGCTGGATCATTTTCTTTTACGATATCAATGGTTTCACGCCACCATCCCATACATTTCTCCTTTTCTTATTCTGAGTCTTTTGGTGTTTCTGTAGTTTCTTTCTTAGGTTTGTGGTCCTTGTGATGACGTGGACGGTGAGGTCGCTCAGATTTTTCGCCTTTCATCATGCTCAGGTTTTGGCGGACGAGGAAGAAGCGCCTTCATAGAGGCATCGATACGGCCTTTTTCATCAATCTTGATAACCTTAACATCGACTTCATCACCGATAGCTACCAAATCCTCGACACGGTTGGTACGTGTCCAAGCCATTTCAGAAATGTGCACAAGTGCATCTGTCTTATCAAAGAGGTTGACAAAGGCACCAAATTTCTCGATACGCACCACTTTGGCATGGTAGACTTCGTCCACTTTAGCTTCACGAACCAAACCAGCAATGATTTCTTTGGTACGGTTAATGGCAGCTTGGTTGCTAGAGTAGATAGACACGTTACCTTCTTCGTCGATATCAATCTTAACGCTTGTTTCAGCGATAATCTTATCAATGGTTTCTCCACCCTTACCGATGACAATCTTAATCTTGTCCACATCGATCTTTATGGTATCAATTTTCGGAGCAGTTGGAGCCAATTCTGGACGAACTTCTGGAATGGTAGCTTCGATGACGTCAAGGATTTCAAAACGAGCTTTCTTGGCTTGAGCAAGTGCTTCTGTCAAGATTTCTGCAGTAATCCCTTGAATCTTGATATCCATTTGAAGGGCTGTAATTCCATCACGAGTACCTGCAACCTTAAAGTCCATATCTCCAAAGTGGTCTTCCAAACCTTGGATATCTGTCAATACGGTGTAGTTATTTCCATCTGAGATGAGACCCATAGCAATACCAGCTACTGGCGCCTTGATTGGCACACCACCAGCCATAAGGGCAAGTGTTCCCGCACAGATAGAGGCTTGAGAAGAAGAACCGTTTGATTCCAAAACCTCTGCTACCAAACGAATCGCATATGGGAATTCTTCCAAGCTTGGCAAGACTTGAGCAAGAGCACGCTCACCGAGAGCACCGTGACCAATTTCACGACGACCAGGTGCACCGTAACGACCAGTTTCCCCTACAGAGTATTGTGGGAAGTTATAGTGGTGCATAAAGCGTTTCTTGTACTCTGGATCCAAACCATCGATGATTTGCGTTTCACCCATTGGCGCCAAAGTCAAAACTGAAAGAGCCTGAGTTTGTCCACGAGTAAAGAGACCGGAACCATGTACACGAGGAAGATAGTCAACCTGCGCATCCAAAGGACGGATTTCATCGACCTTACGCCCGTCAGGACGCACCTTGTCTTCTGTGATCAAACGGCGCACTTCAGCGTGTTCCATTTGTTCCAAGATTTCAGCCACATCACGCATGATTCGTTCAAATTCTTCATGGTCTGCATATTTTTCTTCATAAACAGCAGTCACTTGGTCTTTAACTGCCTGAGTTGCAGCTTCACGAGCCAATTTTTCTTCTACTTGGACCGCTTTTTGAAGGTCACTGTTGTAGGCTGCGATGATTTCAGCTTGCAATTCATCATCTACATGAAGCAATTCTACTTCTGCTTTTTCTTTACCGACTGCCGCAACGATTTCTTCTTGGAAGGCAATCAATTCTTTAACGGCTTCGTGTCCTTTCAGAAGAGCTTCCAACATGATTTCTTCTGACAATTCTTTGGCACCAGACTCTACCATGTTGATAGCGTGCTTAGTACCAGCTACTGTCAATTCAAGAAGCGATTGCTCTGCTTGTTCTTGACTTGGGTTGATGATAATTTCTCCATCAACATACCCCACTTGTACCCCAGCGATTGGTCCGTCAAATGGAATATCTGAGATAGAAAGTGCCAATGATGAACCAAACATAGCTGCCATTGGTGCAGATGCATTTTCATCGTAAGAAAGTACCGTATTGATCACTTGCACTTCGTTACGGAAACCTTCCGCAAACATTGGACGGATTGGACGGTCAATCAAACGCGCTGTCAAGGTCGCATCTGTTGAAGGACGTCCTTCACGCTTCACAAAACCACCAGGAAATTTCCCAGCTGCATACATTTTTCTTCGTAGTTGACTTGAAGCGGGAAGAAATCCCCAGTTGCCATTTTCTTAGACATAACGGCAGCAGTCAAGACAGTTGACTCACCGTAACGCACGACAACAGAGCCATTTGCTTGCTTAGCAACCTGACCAGTCTCTACGATCAACTCACGACCCGCAAAAGTCGTTTGAAACACATGTTTTGTCATTTTAATCCCCTTTGGATTGATAATATTATACGCCTTGCCTACAAAGATCAAGATACTAAGGACGTCAAAAGCAAAGTAAAAATAGGAAACTGGTGAAGTCTTCGATGAAGACAAGACAGTTTATCTTTTTTACACAGCTTTTCGGCCGGGTTCAATTACTCAAGATACTAAGCCGTTAAGCAACTCAAAAGGAAATCTATCTTTTTCACTAGGGATTTAGCCCGTGTTCAACTCCGAAATTACTTTAGTTCTGATTCTTTAACTTACATCTCTTTGACATAAGATTAAGACTGCTTAAATATGGTTTATACCCTCATCTTTGTATCAAGTACGTACAGAGTCTATTTTATCATATTTTTCTTAAAAAGTGCTGGCTTTTCTATTAAAAAAGGAACCATTCCTCTATGAAAAGAAGAATGGTTTGCTTTTTATTATCCTAAAGATTGGTGATTGAACAAGGCATGGGTTGCTTGGTGAATGTACTGAGCAGTGTCTGCATTGTTCATGGTGTAGAGATGTACGCCTGCTACGTCTTGCGTTACCAAGTCCACGATTTGGTCCACAGCATAGGCAAGTCCTGCTGCTCTGAGTGACTCAGGGTCATTCTCATACTTGTCTAAGATAGCTTTAAACTTACGTGGAAGATGGATATTCTCACAAGTCTTCAAGAGACGAAGCGCTTGGTTACGATTAAGGATTGGCATGATACCCGCATGAATCGGTACATCAATACCAGCCAAGGTGCACTTGTCCTGGAAATCGTAGAATCGCTCATTATCAAAGAAAAGCTGAGTTACAAGGCTTGAGCAGCCTGCATCCACTTTTCTTTTCAGATTTTGAATATCTGAGATTTGGTTTGGCGAATCAGGATGTCCTTCTGGATAACAAGCTCCAATAATTTCAAAGTGTGGCGCCTGTTCCTTGATAAACTCGATCAAGTCAGTGGCGTAACGAAAATCTTTTTGTGGCTCCACATCCGGGATGATATCTCCACGAAGAGCCAAGATTTTCTGAACCCCAACCTTATCCAAATCTACAATAGTCTCAGCAACCTTATCCTTAGTTAAGTAGATAGCTGGCAAGTGAGCGATGGTTGGAATCTCCAAGTCATTTTGGATATAGTCAGCCAAACGAACCGTCGTCTCTTTGATATTAAATTTATTATTGCTGGCAGTCACACTGATAAAGTGTGGTGCCAAGTCCTGCATATCTTTCAGGGCTGCAATAATTTTGTCATTGCCTACTGCTGGGTTTGGAGGGAAAACTTCAAATGAGAGGGACGGTGTTTGACGTGACATATTTATGAACCTTTTCTAGTTGATTTTTAACCGATCAACCGTGTAGGGAGAACTGTCTTTTCTTACAATTTCTCACGCGCAGCTTTCGCAGCTTCTACAAGGCGGATCAAGCTTTCTTTCGTTTCTGGAATACCACGTGTTTTCAAACCACAGTCAGGGTTGATCCAAACTTTTCTGCTTGGAACTTTAGCAAGGATTGCTTCGATTGTGTGGTCGATTTCGCCTTCGTTAGGCACACGAGGTGAGTGGATATCGTAAACCCCAGGTCCAACTTCTGTTTGGAAGTTTTTCGCTTTGAGTTCGTCCAAGATTTCAAGGTTTGAACGGCTAGCTTCAAATGAGATAACGTCTGCATCCAAGTTGTCGATAGCTGGGATGATATCTGTAAATTCTGAGTAACACATGTGAGTGTGGATTTGTGTGTCTGGTGCTACTGTTGAGTGTACCAAACGGAAGGCTGGAATAGCCCAGTCAAGGTAGTCTTCGTACCAGTCGCTACGACGAAGTGGCAATTTCTCACGAAGAGCAGCCTCGTCGATTTGGATGATTTTCACGCCTGCAGCTTCAAGGTCAAGAACTTCATCCTTGATAGCAAGAGCGATTTGAAGAGTAGAATCCTTGATAGAGATGTCTTCACGTGGGAATGACCAGTTAAGGATTGTAACAGGTCCAGTCAACATACCTTTAACAGGTTTGTCAGTACGGCTTTGTGCATAGCTAGACCATTTCACAGTGATAGGGTTGAGACGAGTCACATCACCCCAGATGATTGGTGGTTTAACCCCACGCATACCGTATGATTGTACCCAACCATTCTTAGAGAAGAGGTAACCAGACAAGTTTTGACCGAAGTACTCAACCATGTCATTACGTTCGAATTCACCGTGTACAAGCACGTCAAATCCAACTTCTTCTTGCCATTTGATCCATTCATCGATAGTCTCAGCAAGGAAGGCATCGTATTCTTCTTGTGACAATTCACCCTTACGGAAGGCCAAACGCTTAGCACGAACTTCCTTAGTTTGAGGGAATGAACCGATCGTTGTTGTTGGAAGAGCTGGAAGTTTGAATGCTTCTTCTTGGATAGCTTCACGTTCTGCGAAGGCTGGCAAACGAGTGTAGTCTGCGTCTGTCAATCCAGCGATACGCGCACGAAGTTCTGCATTTTCACCAACACGTTCAGTCGCAAAGAGTTCTTTGTTAGCTGCAAGAGCTTCTGCACCTTGACCATTGCGAATAGCATCCAAGTCACGAAGTTCTTCCAATTTTTCAACTGCAAATGCAAAGTGGTTCAAGATAGCTGGTTCAAAGTCTTCATTTGCTGTTGTAAATGGCACATGAAGAAGTGAGCATGAGCTAGTCAAAACGATGTTTTCAGCTGGGATTTGCTCAAGAATAGCCAAGCTCTTTCGTAGTTGTTGCGCCAGATGTTCTTACCATTGACAATACCTGCATAAAGAGTCTTGTCAGCTGGGAAGCCACCTTTAACGAGTTCAAGAGTTTTCTTACCTTCAACGAAGTCAAGACCGATCGCATCTACTGGCAATTTCACAAGGTCAGCGTAAACGTCACGAACGTCACCGAAGTAAGTTTGAAGCAAGACTTCAAGACCTTTCTTGTCAGCCAAGAGTTTGTTGTAGATGTTCAAGAAGAGTGCTTTTTCTTCTTCTGTCAAGTCTTTGACGAGAGCAGCTTCATCGAGTTGGATACGAGTTGCACCAAGTTCAGCCAATTTTGCAAAAACATCTTGGTAAGCAGCTACTAAGCTATCCACGAAATCTTCTGCTTTCACACCTTCTTCAAAGTCTGACAATTGAAGGAAAGTGAATGGACCGACAAGGACAGGACGAGTGTTAAGCCCCAATTCTTTAGCTTCTTGGAACTCATCAAAGATCTTGTGACCAGCCAATTTGACTTGAGTGTCGTTTTCAAATTTAGGAACGATGTAGTGGTAGTTAGTGTTGAACCATTTCTTCATCGGAAGGGCACGAACATCCCCTTTTTCTCCTTGGTAACCACGTCCCAAAGCAAAGTAGCGCTCAAGATCTGACAATTCCAAGTTTTGTACTGATGCAGGAACTACGTTGAAAAGGAAGGCAGCATCAAGGAAGTTGTCATAGTGAGAAAAGTCATTTGATGGGATTTCAGTGATGCCTTTTTCTTTGACGATGTTCCAGTGTTTTGCACGCAATTCTTTAGCCGCAGCCAAGAGTTCTTCTTCTGAGATTTCTTTTCTAAAGTATTTTTTTCAGTTGTAAATTTTAATTCGCGGAATTCACCCAAACGAGGGAAACCGATAATTGTAGTTGACATGTTTTGTCCTCCAAAAATTGTTGTTGAAACTATCTTAACAGAAAAGAAAGCGTCTGTATAATTGTAAAAAATTAGGCTTTGATATAGTTTGAAACTATATCGTTATTTGAAGTACAAAAAAAGATTTGGAGAAGATTTCCCAAATCCTTTGGTAGACAATGATTAACAGATTTTCAAGTAAAACAAGATTACCGTCACAGATTCATAACTAGGAGCCTGACTATGGCTTGTTATTAGAAAAGACTATAGGTCAGTTTAATCAATCTTTTTCCTGTTCAAGCGGGACGACTGCTAGTGTCTTACCTAAACTGGCTAAAACTTTCAAGACCGTATCCAACTGAGGACTGGTCTTTCCTGTCTCCATCCTAGCTATGACAGGCTGACTTACTCCACTGAGTTCCTCTAGCTTTTTCTGACTGATACCTTGCTCGTGTCTAGCTTCGATCAGCTCACTCATGATAGCAACTCGCATATCACTTTCAAGGATTTCCTCCTTGGTAAAAAGTTGAGACCGGACATCCTTCCAGCTACTCCCAATGGCACTATTCTTCATCTCTTAACCCTCTTTCTTTTAAGTCCTTCAGTTCACGCTTTGTTTTTTAAAATTATAACTTAAAAGTTATTAAAACTAAATCCAAATACTTATAAAAAGAAGACCTTAGAATCATTCTAAAGGTCTCATTTTTATTATTCGATAAAATTACGAAAAGAGTTCTAAATTAAAGTTCATCCTGATTCTTACTCCACCTCTATCCCCTTTTCTCGAAGATTAGCTAGACACTCCTCGTAGTAGGCAGCGTCATGTTCGCTATAGATCGGACTTTTCAGCTTTTCCTCTGCTAAGTTTTGATAAGGAGGGCAAGTTTTCCCTCGGTAGTTCTTGTCCAGCCATTTTGAACTGACATTGTAGCCACGGTCAGCCATCTCCTCCATGATCAAACGATGATAGGCATAGAGACGATAGGGCGAGTGGGTAAAGACATAGTCAACCGTCGCATGCTTTCTGCCCCAGCCATTGCCACGCAGGGCGCAGCACTCTCGATGTTGTCCCAAGAGCTGAGGACGGGGCAGCTGTGGGATCAAAGTCTCATGCCAAAGTCTCATGGGAGTCTCCTTTCAACAAGGTAGAATCTTGCAGATAAGCATTTGGGTAACGCTCAAGCAAGTCTCGAGTCCTAGCAATCAAATCTTCCTTAGAAGCTTGACCAAAGCGATAGCGATCCAGCAAAAGCATATAGTCTTTACGCTCATCAAGGCTGGCTTGCTTTTTAAAATAGCCCCAAATATGCTGAAAAGCGTTGCAAACCTGACCCCTGTGCTCTGGAATCTGGCAGGCACGGTCAATCATCTCTTGAACCTGACTCAGCTCCACCACTTCTTGCTTGAGATACTGGCGAATATCCTTGTAAATATTGCTAGAATGGCTCAAACAAGGTATTTATTTTCCGCCCAGAGTTGCTGACAAAGGGCACGTTGGTTGTTATTTTCCATATTTCTCCTTACTTTCTATTAGTTCCCAGGAAATATGGAAACAAAGTTATTTTTATAAAATGAGCAAATTAATTACCCCATCACCCTTTAAAGTTTTTCAAAAACTCTTTGAGCTCAGCATCGGCTTCTGGTGTGGTTCCGTGGAGCTGGTTCAGCATTTCCAGTAATGAAGCTGTTTGGCTTTCGATATCTTTATTTGTGTCGTTAATCTTGCTGACGATGTCTGTCAGTGGTTCTACTTCTTCTTCCTCAAAGGTATCTACATAGCGAGGGATATTGAGGTTATAGTCATTTTCTACAATCTCTTCATAGCTTGCTAGATGGGCAAACTTATCAATCTCCTCACGAGACTTGTAGGCTTCCAGAATCTTCTCGATATGAGCATCCGTCATGATATTTTGATTTTTCCCTTTATCAAACTCCTTAGAAGCATCGATAAAGTAGACATCGCGATTGGTACGGTTCTTTTTGAGAATGATAACCGTAGTCGGAATGCTGGTATTAAAGAAGATATTGGCTGGTAGACCGATAACCGTATCAATAGCCCCTTCTTCTAACAAGGCCTTACGAATGGTTCCTTCTGCATTGCCACGGAAAAGAACACCGTGGGGAAGGACGATAGCCATGACGCCATTATCCTGCTTGAGGTGGTAATATCCATGCAGGAGAAAGGCAAAGTCAGCCTTGGACTGGGGGGCAAGTTTCCCAAATGGAGAGAAACGAGGATCCGCCATAAAGCCAGAGTTTGCAGACCACTTGGCAGAGTAGGGAGGGTTCATGAGAACACCGTCAAAGTTAGTCGGCTCTTGAGTCGGCCAGTCTTCATCCAGTGTATCGGCATTGTGGAGAAATTGATTCTCAACAGGAACACCGTGTAGGATCATGTTCATCCGAGCCAAGTTATAAGTCGAAGTATTGAGCTCCTGACCAAAGTAGACTACTGTCTGGGGTTTATGAGAATATTTCTTGGCGTTAAGCAAGAGAGAGCCAGACCCCATAGTCGCATCATAGATGGTAAAGCCTAACTGGTCCTCACGACCCAAAAAAGCAATCTGAGTCATGAGTTTGGCAACTGGTTGAGGTGTATAGAACTCACCAGCCTTCTTACCCGAGTCAGTCGCAAACTGACCAATCAGATACTCATAAGCATCCCCCAGCATATCACCAGCATGACCAGCCACATCTAGCACAGCCAACTCCTTCATGACCGCCACTACCGTTTGGTTTTGCTTTTGAGGAGTTTTCCCTAATTTTTTGGAGTAAAGGTCGATATCTTCAAATAGATTTTCATAGAGATCATCACTCTGCTCGATATCACGAAAACCTTGAGCCAAGTCTTCCAGCTGGAAAGTTCCCTCATTGACACGTGCTACCAGAGCCGTAAAGGTCAAGTCTGGCTTAATGATATAGTTGAGCTCATCATTCATGACAGAGATCAGATCCTCATGGGTATCTGCATCCTCGTAGTAGTTGCGATAGACCTCAAGAGCATCCTCAAGACTATCTGTCCCCTCTTCCATAGTCTCAGCCACGAAAAAGAGCATCTTATCTGACAGATACTTATAAAAGACCATGCCCAAAAGATAGGACTTGTAGTCATTGGCATCCATCTTAGAGCGGAGAACATCCGCTGAGTTCCACAGGGCTTGGTAGAGCGACTGGGAAGTTTGTGTTGTTTCCATAGTGTTTCTTTCTAAGTTTTGCAAATATTCTTCAAAAAGTGATTGTTTAGGAATAACCAATCACTTCTCTTTCTACCGTTTGAATCAATTCCAAAGAAATATCAGAAACAGGAAGTTGATAAACGATATTTTTTCGAGGGTTATAAAATCCAAGATTTTCGATAGACAGGAAGTCAGGATCATAGGAATGAAAACCCATGATATAGTATACAAGTACTTGTAGCGTATGGTCTTTATTAGGAGCTGTTTTAGTCACCTTAAAATCCCACAGTGTATCCTTGGTAAGAAAATCTCCATCCCCCTTGTCAATCGTATCTGTATAACCTCCATGAAAATGAAAGCCATCTTTTACTAAAGGACCATAGAGGTCGAAAAAGCAAAGGCTTCGTTCTACCATGATACGAACATTCTCTATCGTTTCTGCATCCAGTACAATTTCCTCAAAAGGCTTATAATACTTAATTCCTGCACGAAAAACGACATCAAAGGACGCTAGACGACAAGCACTTTCTATCGATAAGTCATCCAATCCTGTCACCAAATCAAGAAGTGCTTCTGCTAGGTCTCCCATACCAACCATCTGAGCTCCCTTGAGAGAAATTCTGAAAGCATCACGGGCTTCTGTCCCTTTCATAAAGCGTGTCAAGTAGTCCACACAAATCCCCACTAAACTTGGAGATACAGACTCTACAGGATGCAGAATTCTGTGGTCTTCAAACTGCTCTACTGAAAATAACTTGATAGGTAAGTAGCCACCTCGAGGTTGGTTAATTTCTTTTATACGTTGTGTTACAGATACCATGGTAACTCCTTATTGTATACAAATATACTAGCATCGATAAATCTTAATCGGTATTCTTTTAATTTAGCAAACAATTACCTTAGTTTTGGCTTTCTTTTGAGCTTTCTTGTTCCTGCCTCTTTTTTGTCATTGTTTTTCTTATTTTCTAATAATTCATTAAAGACGGTCTTATCAATAATTGTCTTTATTAAAGTATCAAGTTCAGTATTCTCTGAATAGTCAGCTGGTACAAAATAATCTATACGATTATCACGGGTCATTTTATAAACTTTTGTTCTATCATTAGTTTCAGGATTGAATACACCGATAGAATAGCCCCCTCTTGTTTTGACAAGCTTCATACATGGAATATCTGTATCACTATCCCCTAAATAAACCATATTTCTAAAAGGAACTCGTAATTCACTTTCAGAGAAAAAATCATTTACCGCAGCATCATTTACATCTAGAACCCCTTTGGTTATTCTAAAAAGAAATTGAGTTTTATTCGTGTAATTTACTACCTGAGCAGGCCAGACTGCGACACCCTTTTCATCACAATAAAAAGAAGTTGCATAAATTTTCTTAAAAGCACCATTTTTAGCTATTGAAGTCCCCTCTATCATTTCTTTCAAACCAGATGAAATGATGTAATGCTCTACAATAACACCTTTTTCTTCTCCATATTTTCTGATCCGTTCAAACCAGTCTTCGACTCCTGGAAATAATTTTACTTCTGAGCCAAACTTAGCTAGCTCCGTTTTTGTAAATAAAACCTTTCCTGCAGATTCTGTTTTCATAGTAAACATGTATGCAAGATTCTGGTCCATGTCATTTTTAAAAGCGAAACCATTTGACTTCTTCCAAAAATCACCAATTTCATACCCTAGCTTCTGTATAAATCCTTGGGCTTGCATATCATTAGGAGACAGCGTTTTATCAAAAATCATAGCAGATAGCTACTACAGGTTTTTTTCTTCTTTCTTTAGAGTTTCTGATTTTACTTTTGACATTTTACTGCACTCCTTTTATATAAACATATCTTGTAAGAGTTTCTTTTTAGTATTTCTAGCTGCGAAATTTTTTTTCTTGGTGAGAGTTGATGAGGTTATCGAGGTTTGAGAAATAGGAGCCGATGGCTTGTTGTTCAGCAACTGTTTGTGGAATTGCAAAAATAGTAGATGAAACTGACTTCCAATCTGATCGTGGCATTTTTTTGTTCCAGATGTGTCATTAGCAACCTTTTGATAGCGATTTGATTGAACTAAATAATAAATGAAATTTGAATCATTTCCATTTGGATCAAACACCCAAAAATCTCCTAAAGCTACTCCCTCAAATTTCGGCAAAAGCCAATTATTTAAATACGGACGTAATTTCCCGTATAATGTGTACCCAGGTTTAAAGTGTATACCTTTACGATTATCAAATTTATTGCTAATATCTTTATTCAGTCGACCTTGACCAGAAATAATATCCTCAAACTCAACCTTTGGCAATGAAATAGAATCAGAACTTTGAGTAACTCTTTTTACAAGTTTACTGAATTCTTTTTCTTCCCATCCACCTTTAAATCCATCCAAACGAATCTCAGGAACAGTCTGTCCAGCTTTAGGAAACATCTTGGAGAGCATGGTTGCTTTGAGAGATTGGTAGTTGGCAAGATTATCCTTGTAGCTAGCTAGAAGGTCGTCGAGGGTGCGGAAAAAAAGAGCCGATAGCTTGTTGTTCAGGGAGAGAGGGTATACTTAAATCCATTTTCCCTAACTCTTTACCTGATATTTCTAAAAAAGTTGAGCCAGCTGAATGTTTCAGAGCATATTTCTTTATCTGATCTGAATACGAATATAAGAAATATACATCAGTCTCTTCATTTACAACTAATGATTGAAAACCTTGATTCGTTGCAGACTCTTCAGTTAAGATTCCAACATCACCAATTCCTGCACGTGAGGTAAATAAAATTGTTTTAAATGCTGGCAACAGCTTCGCTGAACTTTTTTGTAAACCCAACTGTGAAATTGTCTTCTCACTTTTTGTTAAATAAACTGTTTTTCCTACCTCGGTAGGAGAAAACCAATTAATGCCACCGTTCCAATAGGACAATTGCTTAGTATCAGGAGTTCCACCTCCAATAATTTCAGTAATCCTATTCAATTTAGTTGTTTTCCAAAAATCCAAATATTTACAAAAGCGAACAATTGGAACTTTATTTGGAGCATTATAAATCCCCCTCTAATTTACTCGTTATACCATTAAACACTATAATCACTAGAAATTATATTCTTAGTCTAGTTTATTATACAATATTTTATCGATTACATAAATGTATCTAGATATTTTTTTATATTTATGTGGTAAAAATTTCAGTGTGCATGGCTAGATTTTTTTAACTTGTGATTCGCAAGTAATTAAAAGTAATGTTATATGAGTCTTTTTAGCATATAGTATAGCTAGACTTAGGTCAGACAGACTGAGACTAAGCAACGCCTAATGAGTTGCCATGCACTTTTTACATTTATGAAATATACAGAAATTAAAACAATAACCGATTTTATAAAAGCAATCAAAGTTAATAACTATTCTTATATAAACTATTTGATGTATGGGATTGAACCAACTAAACAGTATTGTTTATTTGAAATTCCAAAAAGAATGGGGATAATAGACAAATTGTATCACCGAATCCGAAATTAAAGAAGATTCAGAAAAGAATATACTCTCTTCTTTGGCAACGGTATGAAGAGGTGATGCAATCAAAAACTGGAAAACACCAAAAAACACCATCACTAAGTCATGGATTCCTTAAAAATAGAAGTATTATAACCAATGCACAAAAACATAGAAATAGAAAAATCATATTAAATATAGACTTAAAAAGATTTTTCGATTCATTCCATTTTGGTAGGGTGCGAGGTTTTTTTCTAAAAAAATAAATATTTCAAATTACCGGAGGAAGTGGCAACCTTACTGGCACAGCTTACTTGCTACAATGGAAAATTACCCCAAGGTGCCCCAACTTCACCATTAATTACTAACCTAATTTGTGAGATTTTAGATTATCGAATTGTTACGTTGTCAAAAAAATACAGAGTAACATATACACGATATGCAGATGATTTAACTTTTTTTCAACAAATAATAATTCTTTCTTACAATCTGTTACAGAATTTATCATTGAGTTGACGAATATAATTCAAAAAAATCTGGATTTGAAATCAATGATTCAAAAACTCATATAAGTTTATATAATCAGCGACAAGAAGTTACAGGATTAATTGTTAATAAAAAAATTAATGTAAGACGAGAATATTATAAAAAAACTCGTGCCATGGCTCATAGCTTATAAAAAAATGGTGAATTTTATATAGATGAAAAATAATAAAGGAAGCATTAACCAACTACATGGTCGATTCTCTTTTATCTATAATATAGAAAAAAATATAATAATTTTTTTAAGTTATAAAAAAATCTTTATCAAAGAATAATGTAGAATATCAAAAAAATTTATTGTCTAGAAATATTGGAATTAAAGAAATAATGATTTATACACAAAATTTCTATTACAAGATCATGATATAAATAACACATCCTATTATTCTCCAAAAACTTAATAAACTTTTTCTACCTAAAGATTTCTATTCTTATTTTTTTTAAAAATATGAGAGTGACTATATAAAAATATTTAAGTACCAAAGAAAAGGAATATCAAAAAAATTTTTTTATTTTTATTTAAATTTTTTTTGGAAATACATACCCAACTATAGTTTGTGAAGGAAAAAAACAGATCCCTCTACATTAAAGCAGCATTAAAAAAATCTTTATAAAGATTATCCTGAACTTGTAACATACGATAATCAAAAAAATTTACATTCAAAATTAATTTTTTTCAACCGTACCAGTGATACAAATAAACTTCTTTTTGGAGTTCCTGAAGGTGGTGGAGATGGGTTAAAATTTCTGTATAACTACTTTTCCGATATTAAACCTAAGAACAATACACAAGAAGATATCTATACTAATTACTTGGAATATTTTGAAAAAAATTAACGCTCCATTCAGCGACATCTCCCACAATATTCCTTTTTGATAATGAAGGAAGTGGTCAACCTTTAAGTAATTTCATTTGTCATGTTAAAAGAGAAGTCAAAATTCAAAATAATGATTTGAATGATAGACGTAAAGAGATGTATTGTCAGAAAGTTAAAAAGAACTTATTTGTTATTTCTACCCCAAAGGAGGCACATGATACAAAGAGTGACATAGAAAGTCTGCTAATTAACAAGCCCATAATTAATGGTCGAACTTTCAGTTCACAAGAATCTTATAAGAGAGAATTTGAATACGGAAAAAACGAACTTGCTAATTACGTTCTTAAAAAAATTATAAAACTATGAACTTTGAAAAGTTTAAACCCCTATTAAATAGTATTCGTGATATTAATATTTACTATAAAAAAAGAATATAATAAATTAAATTCAAAAGAGAATGATATTTCAAAAGTTATTATTTATTTTCTAACTTTCAAATATCATTCTCTTTAAATTCTCACAACTTTATTAAATATTAATTTATTTTTAATAAGACTATATGCGATTATCTCCCAACCCTCAACGGTTCAATCACCTCTTCTATCAGTTGGGTATAGGCTTCTTTGATTTGTTTTTTATATAAGAGTGGGTTGAGGGCATCTGTCACCTCAACTTTATAGTCTTTGTAGCGCTGACTCTTAGTCAGTTGGCTTTCTCCTAGTTGTTTTTTAGCTCCCTTACGGTAGTGATTGACATAGTAGCGGAGCTCATCTTCACCAACATACCAGGTCTTACTAAAGTCTTGGATATGTTGCTGGATGACTGCTTCAATCATCTGATCAAGGATATTGGCGATGGATTGACCTCTGTAGCGGTCAGGATTTGCCTGTACTTCTTGCCAAAGCTCTGAAATGATCTGTGCAAGATTTGGATTGGTCTTCTCAAGACTTTGGATATAGGTATCCACTGCTTCTCTGTCCTGTGCACTGAGACTCTTTTCCGGACTCTGCTCTTGATCGAGCAGGCTTTGGATCAAGGTCAGGATATAGGCGTAGTTGATCTCATCTACTTGGATAGACTCTAATTCATAGTGGATATCAAAAGGTCCATCATCGTCGTTATCATCTTCGATTCGACTTTTCAACTCTGCTAGGATATTCTGATAAAAACCAAGATAAACTTCTAACTCTTCTGCACTGAGTCCCGTTTGGGCGTATATTTCGTCCTCATCATACTCTTTATAAACGCGGATAGAAGCTAGGTACTTATCAAATCCTTGATAGGCTTTGGCGATTTTTCTCAACTGTGGAGTAGAGATTTGTTCGAGTTGGAGTCCTTCGACGGGATCATCGGTGATGAGATTTTGGAAATCACTGCAACTTCTCAAAAAGTTTCTCTTTTCTTCTTCCCAGCTAGGTGCTAGGACATCATTTTCTCCACCATTTGAGTAGAGTTTGAGGGCATTATCCACTGCTTCCTTGAAGGCTAGAGGCTTTTGGAAAGTGATGATATGACCATAGGTCTTACTAGAATCAAAGATACGGTTGGTTCGGCTAAAGGCCTGAATCAAATCCTGCGGTTGCATGGGCTTTCTGTCGATAAAGAGAGTCGATAGACATGGTGCATCAAATCCCGTTAGGAGACGATTGACCACGATAACCAAGTCCAACTGCTCATTGCGATAGAGATATTTATCCTGTTTTCGAGCAAGGCGGTTATTGACATCGGTATTAAAGCCACGAAGATCCGCCATAGTAAAGTGAGTATCAAACTCTTGGTTATAGTCCTCTAAGACCTGTTTCATGTGGTCTTGGTTGGCTCTTGAGTCTTCTTCGTTTCAGTGACAGAGTAGGTGATGGTCGCCTTTGGAAAGTCCGGAAGGGCCATCTTGACTCTCTCTGATACCTTGACACGTGTCTGACCAGCCTTGACTCGTTTGAGAAGGTCATAGTAGGCTTGGGCTTGAGGGATAGACTTGACAGTCAGGATGGCATTGTAGGTATTGCCCACTCCTTTTTGGAAGCCTAGCTGTTGGCGCGATTTATTAATAATGGCATCCAAGACTTCCAGCATGTGCTCCTCATTCTCGTAGACGGTATCTGGTATGTCATTTTCAGACTGGTCTGTGATGAGGGTATTGCGATAATCTACTTTAAAGCCTAGGACAGCTCCGTCATGGATGGCTTCCTTGACTGTATACTCATGGAGACGGTCTCCATACTGTTGCTGGGTGGTTTGGGCGAGGTCACCGACCTGCTGGCGTTTATTTTCCTTAAAGATAGGCGTTCCTGTAAAACCATACCAGAGGGATTGTGGGAAAAAGGCTTTAATGTCTTTTTGTGTTTGTGGCGTCACGGCACGGTGGCATTCATCCACGACAAAGGCCACTCGGAGTCCCTTGATTTTATCCGCATCTCGTTGGTAAAGACCTTGATCAAACTTGCGCATCATGGTGGTGATTTTCTGGATAGTGGTCACCACGACACGCTTATCATTACTTCCTAGTCGCTTGACCAAATCATGGGTATTATCCGTCTCATCGATATCGATGACGTCATTGGTCGCATAAGAGAGGAAGGACGATGTGGTTTGTTGGTCCAAGTCCCTGCGGTCAACGACAAATCGTCTTTTGGATAGAAGGAATCTGAAGGAGATTGCGAGCTACCTTATAAGAGGTCAAGGTCTTCCCTGAACCTGTTGTATGCCAAACATAGCCTGATGCTTGCTGGCGAGATGCTTCCTGCACCGCTTCGATGGCATGGATCTGATAGGGACGCAAAAGGATGAGAGATTTCTTGCTATCATCAATGACAGAATACTGCATGACCATCTGGTGCGCACGAGGGATAGAAAGGACTTCGTGGGCAAAGCTAGTCAGGTTTGTCACAGGATGATTGTCCTTATCTACCCACTTGGTTAGAAATTGCTTGTTGAGTTTATTTTCACGAGCTGCAGCTATATAGCGTGTGTCAACTTTATTGGTCACAACAAACATCTGCAAGCTAGAGTAGACGCCACGGAATTTACCTTCACGGTCATATTTTTTAATCTGGTGAAAGGCATCGATAAACGCAGCTTGGGAACTCTTGAGCTCGATTTGAATCATGGGCAAGCCATTGATGAGAAGGGTAACATCCAATCTTCGGTCTTGGTCCAGAGGATTTACTTTTTCTCGTTGGACTTGATTGACAACTTCGTAGCTAGACTTTCCTGCTGCGATATTGTCACGCCAAATGACTGACAAACGGATGGTGCCTAGGCTCGCATCTTCTCTTTGAACCTCGACTTTGGCAATGCCATTTTCTCCGACCAACCACTTAGCCGCATCATAGTAGCTGACAAAGTTGAGTTGGTTCTGAATCTGGCGTTTTTCCTGTTCTGTCAAGGGATGGTCTGCCAGCAAAGCAACGTTGTTTGGGCTAGTTTCTCAAAAAAATTGTCCCATAGTTGTTCTTCTGTTTTTAGGTCTTCTCTATAAGTCCATTGGCTTTCACCAGTTACCAGCTGGTTAATCAGTTGTTTTTCTATTTCCAGTTCTGATTTTACCTGCATCTATATTTCTCCTTCAGAGGTTGACATTCTAGTTATTATTATATCATAGTCCTATCAGAAAAACTTCTGATTTCACTAACTTCACTTTCGTAATACAAATAGTCTTTCTCCCTAAATTATGGTATAGTAGAATCATACTACACAAGAGGAGTTTACATGTCACACGATAAAGAACTGAAAGCTGTTTCTCCCCTTCTACAGCAAGCCATTCATATTTCCTCCATCGTCGGTGGAGTTGGTACCTTAATATTCTGTATCTGGGCCTATCAGGCTGGAGTTTTGCACTCTAAGGAAACCCTATCTGCCTTTATCCAACAGGCGGGTATCTGGGGGCCACCACTCTTTATTTTTTTGCAGATTTTGCAGACGGTTGTTCCTATCATCCCAGGTGCTCTGACCTCCGTTGCAGGTGTCTTTATCTACGGTCACATCATTGGAACGATTTATAACTATATTGGCATTGTCATTGGTTGTGCCATTATCTTTTACCTAGTGCGTCTCTACGGAGCACCCTTTGTCCAGTCAGTCGTCAGCAAACGAACCTATGATAAGTATATCGGTTGGTTAGACAAGGGCAATCGCTTTGATCGTTTCTTTATCTTTATGATGATTTGGCCAGTTAGTCCAGCTGATTTTCTCTGTATGTTGGCTGCTCTGACCAAGATGAGCTTCAAGCGTTATATGACCATTATCATCCTGACCAAGCCCTTTACCCTGGTTGTTTATACCTATGGCTTGACCTATATCATTGATTACTTTTGGCAAATGTTCGCCTGATCACTAAAAAAAGTTGATCAAAAACTCAATTTTATACTCAATGAAAATCAAAGAGCAAACTAGGAAACTAGCCGCAGGTTGCTCAAAGCACTGCTTTGAGGTTGTGGATAGAACTGACGAAGTCAGTAACATATATACGGCAAGGCGACGTTGACGCAGTTTGAATTTGATTTTCGAAGAGTATTATCAGAAAATGAAAAAAATAAAACGCATAGTATCAAGGTTTTTCAACACCTGATAGTATGCGTTTTTCTGATTGTAAAGATTTTTTCTCAACCTCTTTTTGTTAAGCTTCTTTTTTCAATAGGAAAGAAACAAGGACTGATGTCGCAATCATCCATGCTCCTAGAATGATAAAGGTCATTCGACCATTCGTTGTTACTAAGCCAATTCCTGAAAGAACAAAAGGTGTTAAGGAGGCACCAAAACTACATCCCAAGACAGCATAGGAAGTTGCTTTGTTAAGGAGCTTTGCTGGGATTCTCTCAGAAATTAACTGAAAGACAGTCGTCAGAGCGATGCTGTAGGCAAATCCTCCTAAGACCGAACCAGCAACGACAACCCAAAGAGAAGGTGAAAGAGCAATGATGATTTGCCCAATACCAAAGGTTACACCCGCAACCAATAACAATTTTTCCTTAAAGGCAGAGATGAGGAAAGAAAAGCTAATTCCCGCCAGAATCCCAATCAACTGCATGGCACTGAGTACCAGACTAGACAATTGAGCATCTCCAAAGCCTGCCTCAATCATGAGACTAGGAATACGGAAGGTAATGGCAGTATTTGTACATACAATGACTGCAGCACCAATAGCAAGGAAGAAAATCAGCTGTAGCATGGAGCGAGTTAGTTTGGCTACTTCTTCTGTCTTTTGCTTGGACTCATGAGCTTCTGCTTTTCCATAAGGGACAAATAGAAGGAAGAGTACAAGAACCACTAAACCTGCAGCGTAGGCTAGGAAGGTTGCGGTCCAGCCAAAGGCTAAAAGTTGACCAACTGCCAGAGTCAAGATAGAGGCTCCCACTACCTCAGCTGACCCACGAAAACCAAGCATCTGGATACGAGTCTTACCATGGTATCGTTCACTGATGATAGAGATAGCCTTAGCATTTAGCATCCCCACTCCAATCCCAAAGAGAAGACGAGTGGCAAAGACAAAGTAGTATCCCTGATACCAGAAGGGAGCTGTTCCACTGATTGATAAAATCAAAAGTCCCAAAGTCAACTGGAGACGTTCAGGAAAAATCCGTTCTAAAACTCCATTTAAGAGGAGCATGGCCATAATCCCAAAGGATGGGAGACTGACTAGAAGTTCAACCTGACCAGTCGAATAGCCCTGATAATAGTCAAACATGGCTGGTAGGGCACTAGAAATTGAAAACGATGTGATCAATACTAACGACAGGGAAAGTATACTCACTTTTTCCAAAAATTGTTTCATTTTATCCTCATTCATTATTTATGTTAAGTCAAAAGAGCTAGATATTACTCTAGAGATAAAAGATTTCTTTCATCTAGTCCCTATAACTCTTTTAGCAAAAAGGTCCTTTCCTATCATACACTGTTTCCCAAAAATTGGCAAGCAACTGCTTTATAAGTTCAACATAAAAAGTAGGACCATCAGACTCGGAGAAGCCTCGATGGTATCCTACTTTTATAGATTTTAGTAAACTATCTTACTTAGATTTTCAAGAATCGGCGCATTGAGATTCCTGAACCAAGTGAACCGATACAGATTCCGATGAGGAACAAAAGACCGATCATCAGTGGAATAAAGGTATCTGGGGTAATCAAGGATAGGTTTGTCCAACCAAGGATGGGTTGACAGATTGGAATACTCGGTTATAGATAAAGTAAACCAAAACTGATGGAAGAGCTGCTCCCAACAAACCAATAAAGGCTCCTTCTAGCAAGAATGGGCCACGGATGTAGCTGTTTTTAGCACCAACCAAACGCATGATTTGGATTTCACGACTACGTGAAATGATAGTGATACGGATGGTATTTGAAATCAAGAAGACTGCGATGAAGATCAAGAGTCCTGCGATGACCAATCCCCAAACACGGATGAAGGAAGCCAACTTGAAGAGACGTTCAGTATTGGCACCACCGTCTTGAACTTCAGAGACACCTTCGATTTTCTTAGCTTCTTCAGCGACTGGTTTTACATCACTTGGTGAATTGGTATCTACGATGTAGGCATCATGAAGAGGGTTTGCATCTCCTTCAAACACCTTCCACTCGTCACCCATAGTTTCAGTCAGCTTTTGGTATTGTTCTTCTTTACTTGAGAAGGTTACATTTTTAACAGCTGGCAAGGCTTTGAGGGCATCGTAGACCTTGTGGTAGTCATTGTTCGTGACTGTTTGGCCTTCTTTTACAATGGTTTCACTGTTGTCTTCAACGTCTTTACGAACATAAACCATGACGCGGACGTTGTTTTCGATATCTGTTGCCAATTTCGCAGTATTGAAGATAACTGAAGCAAAGATAGCAACCAAGGTCAAGGTAATCATTACTGAACTGATAGCAGCAATGGTCATCCATCCATTACGCTTTAAACTCTTTAAAGCTTCGAACAGATGGCGGAAAAATCTACTAATCATCGTATCCGTACTCTCCTTTCGCTTCATCACGTACCACGCGACCATTTTCGATGGCAATAACGCGGTGGCGCAAGGTATTTACGATTTGGCTGTTGTGGGTCGCCATCAAAACAGTTGTCCCTTGGAGATTGATGCGCTCCAAGAGGTTCATGATTTCCCATGAGTTATCTGGGTCCAAGTTACCTGTCGGTTCGTCGGCAATCAATACCTTAGGATTGTTTACGATAGCGCGAGCAATAGCGATACGTTGTTGCTCACCACCTGATAACTCATTAGGGAATGAACGAACTTTGTGTTTCAAACCAACAAGATCCAAAACTTCCATAACACGTTTTTTGATATTGCGACGGCTTTCACCGACAACCTCCATTGCGTAAGCAATGTTCTCATAAACAGTTTTCTTTGGCAAGAGCTTATAATCCTGAAAGACGACGCCTACGTTTCTACGCAAAAGCGGAATATCTCTCTTTTTAATCTTAACAAGATTAAAACCTGCAACCTGCAAACTTCCCTTTTCAACTTTAACTTCACGGTACAAGGCACGGATAAAAGTTGACTTACCTGCACCTGAAGGACCTACGATATAGGCAAACTCTCCTGGTTCAATATTGACAGAGACGCCACGTAGGGCTGTTGTCCCGTTGTCATACTTTTTGACAACATCTCTCATTTCAATGATCGACATGTGACTTCCTTTCTTTTAACTAATACGCCATTTTAGATAGGCATCGATGAAACCATCTAAGTCCCCATCCATAACCTTATCTACCTGCGCAACTTCAAAACTGGTACGGTGATCTTTCACCATGGTATAAGGGGTGAATACATAGGAGCGAATCTGGCTTCCCCATGTGATTTCTTTCTTATCCCCCTTAAGGGCATCTACTTCAGCAGCTTTCTTTTCCTGCTCCATTTGATAGAGTTTTGCCTGGAGCATCTTCATCGCACGATCACGGTTTCCGTACTGAGTACGGTCAACAGTTGATGCAACGACAATCCCTGTCGGAATGTGGGTCAAACGGACACCTGTTGAAACCTTGTTGACGTTTTGTCCACCTGCTCCACCTGAGCGGAAAGTATCCATCTTGATATCATCTTCTCGAATGTCAACTTCAATCGTATCATCCAACTCTGGCATAACTTCTACAGAAGTAAAGGAGGTGTGACGACGCTTAGCTGAGTCAAATGGCGAGATACGTACCAGACGGTGAACTCCCATCTCCGACTTGAGAAGTCCATAAGCATTTGGACCTTCAAAAGACAAGGTCACTGACTTAATACCTGCTTCATCACCTGCTTGATAATCCAAGACTTCAACCTTGAAACCTTTAGCATTACCATAACGAGTATACATACGAAGAAGCATATCGCCCCAGTCTTGGGCTTCTGTTCCACCAGAACCTGGGTGAATCTCTAAAAATAGCATTATTATGATCATAGGGGCTCTGACAAGAGCAGAGTCATCTCGTAGCTAGTCATCATCTGATCTAGCTCAGCTAGCTTCTCCACCAACTCATCTTTAACAGACTCATCCTCTGCTAAAAAGTCTAGTAAGATTTCAGCTTCATCCTGCAACTCCTCCATCTTATGGAAAGTATTGTAGGTGTTTTTTAGTTCATTTAATTCTTGCGACGTTTTTTGGGCCGCAATATTATCGTTCCAAAAATCAGGTTCTGTCATTTTGTTTTCCAAAATGGCAATTTCTTCTTCTAACCCTTCGAGGTCAAAGAGACCCCCTAAAAGAAGCTAATTTTTCACGATTGGCGTCAATTTTTTGACGGATTTCTGAAATGTCCATATATACTCCTTTTTTGTATCGTTTTATTATACCATAATTTTTTTCTTATTTATCTAATCGGTGTTTTTTTAAAAATTTCTTATCAAAATATTTCGATTTGAAGACTAAGAGAATGTTTTCAACAATTTAGGGTGTACAGAATCAAAAAACACCCCAAAGTTGATCAATATTCTCATTCTAAAAACATTGATCGATTCTTTGAGATGTATATAAATACTATTTCATAAGAAAACTAGGTTGTGAGTGAAACACTAGCACATAGGGAACTTTCTCAAAGACTTAGTATGAGGTAGAAAGCACTTATTCTTTATCTGCCTTCAAAGTCGAAGTTTCTTGGGCATCTGCTGATTTTTCTTCCTTATCTACCGGCTTATCAGAATCCTTCTTAGGATCTTCTTTATTTCCCTGAACTTTTTCCTCTTTTACAGGATTCAAGCTCCAAATACCATCTTGATTGACCTTGTAGCCATCAGGTGTTGTTCCATTTCTTAGAAGTGAACCATCTGCTTGGAAATAGTACCAGTTGCCATTCAACTGTTTCCAACCAGTCTCCATTGCGCCACTAGTATTGAGATAATAACGAGAGCCATCAATCTCTTGAAGACCTGTTAGCATGATGCCTTCCTTATCTAGATAGTACCATGTGTCCTTATCTTTGAACCAACCTGTCTTCATAGCTCCACTTCTGTGCAAAGTAGTAGTAATGATTATCAAGCCATTTCCAACCTGTTTGCATAGCGCCACTTGCATTGAGATAATAGCGAGTGTCATCAATTTCTTGAAGACCTGTTTAGCATGATACCTTCTTTATCTAGATAGTACCAGAGTTCCTTATCTTTGGAGCCAACCTGTCTTCATTGCTCCACTACTTGTGAAGTAACTAATAATGATTATCAAACCATTTCCAACCGGTCTGCATAGCTCCACTTGCATTGAGATAATAGCGAGTACCATCAATTTCTTGGAAGCCTGTTTAGCATGATACCTTCTTTATCTAGATAATACCAGAGATCCCTTATCTTTGAGCCAACCTGTCTTCATCGCTCCACTGCTTGCGAAGTAGTATAATGGTTATTGAGCCATTTTCCAACCTGTCTGCATAGCGCCACTTGCATTGAGATAATAGCGAGAACCATCAATCTCTTGAAGGCCTGTTAGCATCACACCTTCTTTATCTAAGTAGTACCAAGTATCTTTATCCTTGATCCCAGCCAGTTTTTCATAGCTCCGGAACTAGCAAAAATAGTTCCAATGACCCTCAATCAAAGGCCCAACCAGTTTGCATGATACCATTTTGATTAAAGTAATAGGTAGTGCCGTTGATATTCTTTTTACCAACTGTTCGATATCCATCTTCATCATAATAATACCAGCTTTGAACCTTGCTTTTTTTGCCAACTAGATGCGCTACCTTCTGTTTGAAGAGCGCCACTACTTGCAAAGAGCATCTTCTTGCCATTAAAGACTTGTAAGCCAGTCAGCATTTTTACCATCTTTATCAAAGAGATATTTTTGACCACCAATTTCAGCTAGTTCATTGTAACGTCTTGCACCGTTTGACTGGATATAGTACCAAGTATTATCATGATAGAACCAACCACCCGTCTGCATTTTTGCCATCATTGTTTTAGATAGTAGTCATTAAATTTTGGTTCTCCATTCCATTCGTCAGTGATACGGAGCCAACGACCACTCTGCATTTGACCTTTTTCCGTTAAAGAAATATGTAGCACCAGCAATATCTTGCCAACCGATAGCCATCTGACCATCTTTTCAAGCGATACTTTCCAGTGACCATCTTCTTGATACCATTTCTCTTCAACAGTAGGAATATTTCGGAAAAATCTCCTGAAACATTTGTAAAGCCTTTATCACTAATATCAAATACAGTTGCATCCTGAGTTTTACTTGATGCATGAATCACTTGAATATTTTTTTCTTTTGGAGATAATCTCTCGTTGAAGCAACGTTAATATCACCTCCAGTCGTTTGAATGACCATACTAGGAGAAAGGTGATCTATGAAACCAATTGTATTAGAAATCTTGGCATCGTAGTGGTGATTCCATTTCATCATATCTACTTTTCCAATCACAGGACCCTAACTTTATCTTCTGCTCCTTCAGCATTATCCAAAGTCACCACCAAGATAAATTCTTTTTCCTGCTACAGTTACTACTGCAACAATTGAATTGGAATTATCATCAAGAACTCTTTTTAAGTTCCCATCAGAATCATATTCATTTTTATAATTATAAAGCTGAATATCCATGTCACCCAAATTTGAAATGACTATCCTGATCTTTTGATATCTTGAATTAATGTAACTCCCTTATTCTGTGCAGCACGAAGAGCATTATCATAATTGAAAAGGTTATCCCACAATCCCCAAGTGCTTGTAATTCGTTGATCCGAATATTTTTTTCAAATAGAATTTATCAACTTGATAGCGATTAAGAATTTCATCTGCTCCACCTATATGGTCACTATGAACATGAGTTCCCTAATATAAAAGTCTAATTTCTTTGACTCCTAACTGATCAAGATGGCGAATCAACCGATCTTCTAATACTTGATAATTGTTAATAGAAATTCTCATCGATTTGGATAACGTGTATCCGTTCCATCCGGAAAAGTCATAATCCTCTCCCATATCAATCAAAAGCATAGTGACCATTACTTTCTAGTAAAATAGCATCACTTCCAGAGTTAGCTTTTGGTATTGATAAAAGTGGATTCGATTCCCTGAACCTGCTGAGATAGTATCTGCATTTACTGTTTGTGCATGAATTATTGATGCAGATAGAAGCAAGGCACTAAGTAATATTGATTTTTTTAATACTTTTCATAAGGCATTCAGCTTTCTATTAATTCTATACTCTTTCGTTAATCAATCCAATAATTCTTCTCATTTCCTGGGTATCTGTTGGTCAACAGGAGGTGGAGTCATATAATCTTCCCCAAATTCATAGACAAGAACTTTCATGGTATCTTTCTTGGTACTTTTAGGATTAGATTTTTCATATGGCATATCAATTGTATCATACAACCATTCTTTTTTTAATACCAGCTGGATAGTAGGAGTCATACGTTGAACAAACTAAGTCTGTAGAATTTTTCAACACTGTATTTTTAAAGGCAAGTTGTTCTAGCTTTTTGATTCCAGAATTGAGGAGATGTAAATCTGAATATTGCTGACGCGATATAACGAGGAAGATTTTTTTAATCCCTCCGTTTTTCGTATTTAATTCCTTTAAAAGTTCAAAGACGATAGACGAATTAATTGTTTATAGAGTTTCATTTTCTTACGATCTTGTTCGTCTGTAACAAGACCATCGTACGGGAAGACATCTACGCAAGTTCCAAGCACAACACTTGGATCTAAAAGATTCGAATCTCTCCGTGTTCGAATATCGTAAACACGCATATAACTATATGGATAACCCTTCGTTTCTCTAAAAAGAAATCAGCTTATAGTATGGGTGGTTATCGTTTTTTAGAACTGCGTATAACTTTTCAAATTCATCTCTAGCTAAAGAAATGTCTGTATCATCATCCCAAGGAATAAAACCTTTGTGACGAACTGCTCCTAATAAAGTTCCAAAATCGATAAAAATATTTGATATCATGTTTTTTTCACAAACTTTTGGTGTAAAGTATTCTAGAATTCAAGCTCAATTTGCTTGATTTCTTCAAGGCTTAAAGATTCTTTCTGACATTATTTGTCACTCCTAATCTTTTACTTCTTTTTATCTAAATCAAAAAAATCTATTACTTCTCTATAATCTTTCCACAATTTGAAAGTCATGATGAGATACTCTTGCTCAACTGGAGGTAACTGCATATAATCTCCATAATCTGAAGTTAGAATTTCATGATAATGTTTTTGGAATCATAAATTCCTTACCTTCAAAAGCTACCAGCTTTCAACTTGTTCTAACCATTCACGTTTCCAAACAGGGCTTATTCATATCTTTATAGATAACATAGTCCACTATTCATAATCTTCTACTTTTCTAGATTTTAGCAAGCTCATCAATTTGGGCAACATACTTATTTGTGTTAGTGAAATAAAAAGATAATAACAGAAATATAGCGGATAATTGAATTTACTACACTTTTAGTATTCGTAATTCCTTTGAAAAGTGTAACAACTTAATTGACGTTTTTTTAATAATCTTGGTCATCTTTATCTTTAAATGCCTGATCATCTTCATACCCATCAACAGGGAAAAATATCGACATAAATTCCCATATCTGAATCAATTCGAACATCTTCTTCAACCAAATAGGTATGATTATCTTGAACTTTCATGAAATGGATAGACATAGTTGACATTATTTTTTTATAAGACATTAATTCATAGCGCTCGTCTGGATGTGCAATCATATAATCTTGCAGCTTTTTCATAATCATCACGAAGCATACAAATATCCATGTCATCGTCCCAAGGAATAAAACCTTTATGACGAACAGCCCCAATTAAACTACCATAGGACAAGAAAGTATTGGACACCAATTTTATGACACACTTCATGGATATACTCCATGATTCCTAACTCCATTTGTTGAATTTCAGAAACATCTGTTACTTCCTCGTAACGGACATTTTTTTCTTTCTCACAGATCATTAGACCATATCCCACAACTAACCAGAAAAATGATGTTGATGAAAGTTTAGTCGAATACATAATCTGACTTTCAAACAACTGACCAAATAAAAATTCCAAAAGAATAGAATCATGATCAGTTTTTCACTATTTTTCTTTGATTTAACCAAGTAAGAAACAAATCGGAAACCAACATAAGCAATGATGAGTATGAAAGAAATTAGACCCTAAGAATCCGGAACTCACAAAATATCGTAACAAATATATTGTGGAAATTCCCACCAATCAGTGAGTTCTGAATTTCAAATTTACTAAAAGTACTCTGTATAATAATCGGTAACATTTCGAACACCATAGCCAAATAACGGTTTTTGCACTTCCCATTTTGATTGCATTTTTTTCCAAATATATGTACGTCCACTTGGAGTCGTTTCAATCAAGTGAAGTTCCCCGTTTTTCTTAGCAACATCTGAATCAGTTTCAGAATAAGATTTCACCTTTATTTAAGTCAATTACAGTTGCCTTGGCTGCTGAAATATATACTGACGTTAAATAACTAATACCAATATTACTACCTGTTAGTAAGATACTAGCTACTAAAAAAGTTAGCCATTTTTTTGGCAAATTTTCCTCTAGTAACAAAAAAATACAATAGAATACTAGCATTAGAAGAACTGATAAAAGAGCTCCCTCTACTTTGCATGGTTGCAAAAATAAACTAACTGAACGACACTATTAATTTTTAAGATAAACAGAGTATTTGCTTCCTTTATGTATTAAATACATAGCAAAAACTATACTAATGTATGAGAAAATCGCACTGGCGTTAGGGTTAACAAGTCCCCATAATCGGCCATTCATTACTCCGTAATAATAAGAGTTCTCTCCAATCTGAAATAGAATTAAAACTCTTGAAAGTAATAAAAGCAAAAAGCAAATATAGCCGAACCAAATGAGACAATCTGTATGGTTCCTGCAATCATACCTAATAACTTCCTTAGCTGATCAGGTTTTTACCATGGTAAATAATAAAACATAAGCCAGCATAAAGAAAATTTCAACCATATTTCCGAGCAGGTGTCCAGATCTATTAATGAGAGCTGATAAAAAGTGACTGCCCACTAAAAGACCAAATAGGGTAAGAAACTTCTTATCTATCTCTATTCGTTTCCAATTAAAAAAATAAAGTTAAACAAATTGACAGAACAACGACTGCTGAAAGTCCCTTATAAACAGGATTTGGTTACTTTTATAAATTAACGAACTCATACTTAAAAATCGAAATGAAAAACAAAAAGATACGAAATCCACAGTTTTGATTTTTTTCAAAGCATTCATTCATTTTTGAAAAAAATTCATCTTCAACTCCTTTAATGACATTATTTATTCAAGCCTACAATTTGTCTATAAATCCATGGAGAAATTCTCAGTGACAAAATGGCTATTTTTCCGAAAAAACTAGTAAAAATAAGGATCACTCAATATTTGCGAGGTATGACTAAGTATCCACTTTCTCAATTGAGTTTTTCTCATCTTGATATTCAGTCGAATCTGTGAAGATTATTTTATCGTAGACTGTAATATAAGACCAAGATTCTCTATTTACTAATTCAGGGTTTTTCAATTGAGGGAAACATTGATAAACTTTAGGAATAATAATCTTTATATACTTCTATAGTATCAAAAACATGACTATTAACAGATGTAGTTGCGCTTCCTCTCTATGATCATAATAGTATATTGGTTTATCTATAAAAACACTATTACATTTTGTTTTCAAGTAAAACTTCTGTTAAGAATAAAGCATCTTCTGCTAAATGATAATCTGTACTAAATTTAAAAATCTTCAATTAATTCCTTTTTAAATAATTTTTGCAACAGGGAAAAAAAGAAGTTCGAGTAGTCATCAATAATTCTTTTCATGGTTTGCTCTGCAGACCATATTGACTCTTTGACCTGAAAAACTCAGGCAAATCTGTCACTTTGTCCATTTTTTTACATGATGCACACGAGCAACTGAGAAACCAACAGAAATATCTGATTTTACTGCGCTTATTAAAGTTTCCAAATAATCTGGCGTAATAAAATCATCACTATCAATAAAAGTAATCCATTCTCCAGTCGAGTTTTGGATACCTACATTTCTGGCATTGGAAACTCCAGCGTTCTCAAGATGAAAAAAACCTTGATATTTTTCATTTTTAGAAACTAGCTGATCACACAAGTCACCACTCTGGTCTGTCGAACCATCGTTAATAAGAAGCAATTCAAAATTGGTATAAGTCTGCTTTTAAAATTGACTCAACACATCGTTCAAGATAATTTTTCTACGTTGTATACAGGAACAATGATACTAATTTTTTTCTTGCATTGTATTCTCCCTTATATTCTGTATAGCTCTTATCCATATCTGCTATTATGGCATCGTGGTGAGGTACTTGCTTATCGGCTGGAGGTGGTGTCATGTAATCACCAAAAAGCTGTGCTAAGATAAGCATCATAACCAACTGGAATAGGCATTTCTGTTCCCTTCAAATGGTAGGAAAAATGTTATCTTCAAAGGCCTGAATTGGATATTTGTTTCTTCATGTAGCCTGGGCCCTGAACATAATTCTGTAATGCCATCACTTTCAGAAAGTCCATACTTGGTCATTTCTTTTTCAGCCTTTTTTCCAGATACGGTATCGTAGAGCGATTTAGGTGTCAATCCTAATAAAATAGTGCTTCCCCACTTCATGATTGCTCCATGTTTTTTTCTGGAATAGTTTGTGCACAAAATAGCGAATAAATCAAAGCCCAACGCACTTGTTTTCTTTTACGCTCTGCTGGATTTTTTTAGGATAATAATCCAAGGGAAGAACATCTAAAGCTAAACCATGAGGCAAATCCAAATCTTGTTGATAAGGTTTTGATGCAAGTCGTTTCCTTTATCTCGAATGGTAATGAAAAAGGTTGCGGTCAACATAGTCTTTAGAACTCTTTGATAGGAAGTAACGTTCATCCGCATATCGAGGCCATAACTCTACCAACTTTTTCATAATCTTTACGGGGCATAAAGAAGTCTAAATCATCATCCCAAGGGATAAAATCCCTTTATGACGTAGAGCACCGATGGCACCACCACCACATAGATAGCAGAGCAAGTCATGCTCCTTTACAAAAAGGCGACAAAATATTCAGCCATTTCTAAACTACGAGCCTGAATTGCCTTTTAAATCACTCATCACGTTCACATCCTCTTCTATAGAATTGTATCATTCTATTATACCATAAAAAGAGCTTTATTATCCTATCTGTCCATAAGAAAAAAATCAAAGCCCAATCACCAATCTTAATCGATGAATTAGCTTTGATTTCTTTTATACTTTTTATCTCAAATCCCATTTGGGCAAGTTTATTCTTATAAGCATTTTTGATCTACACGAAGGGCTTGACCACCGTAAATATCAATTCGTCTTGCCCAATCTCCCAAGTTCTGGGTACTGTTACTCTCTCAATACCATTTTGAGCTCCATCTAAAGACTAGACAAACCATTGGTTAGTAAGAAACTATAAGGCAGGTTTCGTGGACGTCATGGCAAAGACTTTTCCAAGGGCTTCAGAACCTGTAAAGAGTTTTAGTGGGGATCCTTTAATCTGCTGGAGAAACAGCAGTCATAACTTGTTGCTGTCTACGGGCACGCCCATAGTCTCCTTCATCATCATCACGAAAACGAGCATAGTTGAGAAGGGTTGATCCATTCATCTGCTGCTTCCCTGCTCGAATGGTTTGAGTCGGTGATTCCGTCTCAGTTGCATGGAGGTCATCTCCGACAGTTGCTTCTGTGACTGGAACTCCATTTAGAGTTGAAAATTGAGCATCAATGGTCACTCCGTCAGGGAAAAAGTGTATCAATGGCAGTTGCAAAAGCTTGGAAATCAACGAGGGCATAGTATTTAATATCTATGTCAAAAGTTATCTTTAAGGACCTTCCGAACCATTTCAGCTCCTTGATGTCCTTCTTGTTCCCCAATTCGTAGGCTAAGTTCAACTTTATGGTCAGCTTGTTTTCTGACCATCAACAACCTGACTATAGCCATCAATGTATACTAGGTTATCACGCATAAAACTTACAAGCTTAAGCTTTTTTTATCCTTACCACTTACATTTAGAACCATAATGGAGTCTGTCCGTGTTTCTGCACTATTCTGTCCAATACGGCCATCTGTCCTAAAAATAAGAATATTGACACCCATCTCTTGTATCCTGTCCATTGAAGACTTCAACCTGAGCAGCTTTTTAGCATCTTTTGACCCACTTTGAATTACTCGGATTCGCTGATTGGAAACCTTTCAAGAACATGAAAATCATTCCTACTGCAGCACAAAGCAATAGGGTAAAAATACAGGCAAACAAACGTTTAAAAAGTGAAAGCGACGTTGTTTCTTGGGTTTCTTGACTTTTTCTTGCTTAACTTTTTGCTTTTTAAGCTTTTTGCTTTGGAATTTCTATGACGAGACTACGACTTCGTTTTCCGTAAGTAGGAGACCTATGTTGGATTCTTCCTGAGGAAGCTCTTCCAAGTCTTCTATTTCCTCATGATAAACCTTTCGCATCTCTTTGGGGTTTGTCCAATTTAGCTTGTAAAAAGTCAAACTCCTGTTTTTTTCTTTTTCATTCAAATAATGAATATTTTTTTCAAAGAGATAGTCATAACGCAATTTTTTTCATGGTGTGTCAGAGGATTTTCTCTAGTCATTCCTTCTCCTTCCCTTTATCCTGTATGGTATAGATAGGGATAAGCTCCAAGTATTTTTATACTGGATCCCAATCGTTTCTAACTCTTTTTTTGAGCAAAATGGACCAACTCTTTATCAGCATAGTCCACATCAATGATAAAAAAGTACTCACCTAGTGCTGTTTTAAGTGGACGACTTTCAATCTTAGTCAGGTCAATTCCACGCCAAGCAAAGGTAGAAAGTGCCTTATATAATGCACCTGGTAGATTATCCGGCAAGGTCAATGCTAGGCTCATCTTTTCAGAACTTGCTTTCAAAGGGATTTGTGGTAAGTTAGGCCCCAAAACCCAAAAGCGAGTAAAGTTGGCTTCCATTTCTTGAATATCTTGAGCGATCAGTTTTAAATCCATATTCTTCAGAAGAGCTTTTTGGGAGCAATAGCTGCAAATGGTTGATCTGGATGTTCGGAAACGTACCGAGCAGCGTAGGCTGTACTAGCCGTTACTTCTAATTGAGCGTCTGGAAAATGTTCATCAATAAATTTCTTCCCTTGGGCTAATGCCTGCGGATGAGAAAAGATTTTCTCTATTTTAGACTGTCCTGGTACTGCCATCAACTGTTGATGGATTGGCTGAACAATCTCTGCCACAGCTTGAATTCGAGCCTGGTGGAAAAGATAGTCCAGGGTCTCATGAACACTACCTTCAATAGAATTTTCAACTGGTACTACTGAATAGTCTACCAAACCTTGTTCATAGGCCTTGATAACGTCCGTAATATTTGAAAAAAAGGCTCTAGTTCCTCATTTGGAAAAAGCCGTCTGCACAACATGGTGCGAAAAAAAGATCCTTTGGGGACCTAGATAGGCAATTTTCATTTCAGTTCCTCAATAATTTCCTCTGGGCTTAAGCTTGATACGTCTACAATCTTATTTGCTACCTCTTCATACCAAGCCTGTCTTTCATCAAAAATCGCAGCTAAATCTTCCTTGCTATTGTTTAGAAATAGCGGGCGTTGATTGTCCTTATCAGCTGAAATTCGCTGGTAAAGGGTCTCAAAATCTGCTTTTAGGTAGATGTTATCTGGATTCTGATTAAGCAAGGTACGATTTTCGAGGAGAAATGACTATTCCTCCTCCTGTGGAGATAACTTGATCTGTCTTTAGCAGATCAGCCAAAACTTCTTCTTCTATCTGACGGAAGGCTGCTTCTCCTTTTTCTTCAAAGAAACGAGCAATCGACATCCCCAATCGTTCTTCCAGCAAGGCATCCATGTCTACGAAGTCAGGATCTAATCCTCTAGCGATAGTAGATTTTCCTGCACCCATAAAACCTAGTAAAACCTTAGCCATGAATCAAAGTCTCCAAATCATCAAAGAAGCTTGGGTAGCTAGTGTTAATAGCTTCTGCACGATCCAATTCGACCTCTCCTTCTGCAACTAAGAGGGCTGCTATGGCTGTCATCATACCGATACGGTGGTCCCCAAAGGTGTTGACTCTGGCTCCATGGAGGACAGATTTTCCTTTGATAATCATTCCATCTGCTGTAGAAGTGATAGTTGCTCCCATGCTATTTAAAGCGTCTGCGACAACTTGAATACGGTCTGTCTCTTTGACTTTAAGTTCTTCAGCATCTTTGATGACCGTTTGCCCTTGAGCTTGGGTAGCTAGGAGAGCAATAATTGGTAATTCATCAATTAAACGCGGAATCAAAGGCTCCACCAATCTCTGTTCCCTTTTCAAATCTGAGGTTTCAACAGTCAAAGGTTGCAGACTTTAGCAATTGGGTCAATATCAGTAATTTCTAATTTTCCACCCATAGCACGGATGACATCGATAATACCTGTACGTGTTTCGTTAATACCGACATTCTTAAGTACCACACGAGAATTTGGAACAATCAAACCTGCGACCAACCAAAAGGCTGCACTCGAAATATCTCCCGGAACAACAACCTTTTGTCCACTAAGTTTCTGTGGTCCTTGGACAGTGATTTTCTTACCATCGACACTTAACTCCCCACCAAATTGACGCAACATATCTTCTGTGTGGTTACGAGTGCACTCTTTCTCGATAATGACAGACTGACCCTTGAGCCTGCAAAGCTGCAAAAAAATCAAGGCAGACTTGACTTGAGCAGAGGCGATTGGCAATTCATAATGAATAGGTGTTAAGTTTTTTTCGTTCCTTTTAAGTGCAAAGGTGGCAAGTCTCGCTCTGTTTGACCAGAAATGCTAACTCCCATTTTTTTCAAAGGAAGGGTCACACGGTCCATAGGACGTTTTGAAAGACTATCATCTCCAAACATCTCTACTTCAAAAGTCTGCACCAGCAAGGACGCCTGAAATCAAACGAATAGAGGTCCCAGAATTCCCCATATCGAGAGCATTCTGAGGAGCTTTTCAAAGCCATCCATTCCGACACCTTGAATGGTAATGACACCATCTTTGTCCTCAATCTCAACACCGAGGTCACGGAAAAACTTGCATGGTTGATAGGACATCTTCACCACTCAAAGATATCATAAACCTTGGTCTCACCCTCAGCTAAGCTTCCCAAAAAAATGATCGAGCGATGACTGATGGACTTATCTCCTGGTACTCGAATACTACCATTTCAAAGTGCTTAATGTTTGTTTCTTTAATTTCATAGCGGTCCTCATACTGACAATACTTTTTTTCTTATTTTATCATAAAAAGTCAGAAATTTCTTAAAAATTCCTGACTTTATGAGGTAAATTCTATTTTAAAAAGTTCTGAAATTGGTTCAAAATACAATTTTTTTCAATATCAGAAAGGTAGATAGAAAGTTGTTGCTGTTTGGCAAAAGAAATGCTGATAAAAGAGAGTTGCTCTTGAATCTGCTTTGCCGAAAAGACTTTCCATCTTTTTCTTGGAAAGAAGCGTCTGGCATTTGACCAGTTTGGGCCATGACTTGGATTTCATGCTGAAAAGCAATGTAATCTGCAAAAAAATCTTTGCTAGCTTGTTCATCAGCTTGGATGGCATCTCTAGCTTCCTTAACAGCCTTGTATTCAGGCAATTCGCGTAGTCCACGACTAAGTGCATTTGCACTATCATAAATATTTGACATAATTGTCCTCCTTATTTAATTACGACTGTGTAGTCAGTATTTTCTGTAATGACTTGCTCAGCACGTTTTAAATCCTGAGCATTCTTAAATGAAATTTGTAGAATCCCGTGAACATCCTCACGGTTTTCCTCATTGATATGGATATTGACCAAAGGAAGTTCCTCGTAGCAATTCCAAGATGCGCAAAATCACATCTTCCTCATCGGGAACATCTACATAAAGGTCATAAGAGCTATCTACACCGCCACGTTTATGGATTTCCATAGCTTGGCGTTGTTCACGCGCTTGATTGAAAAAAAGTTCCAGATTTGGTTTTCATCACCCTTACTGATAGCTTGTCCAATCTCGTCCAAACGTCGCTTGAAATCCTCGATACGTTCAATGATGGTCTCTCGATTGGATAAGAGGATAGAAGTCCACATACTAGGCTCACTTTCGGCAATCCGAGTCATATCACGGAAACCACCGGCCGCAAAGCGTCGCGCCATTTCATGCTCTTCAGCATAAGTTGCAGTTTGTTCCATCAAGCCTGATGCTAAGATATGCGGAAAAATGACTAATCTGAGAAGTCACTCGGTCATGCTCTTCAGCATCGATTTCAATGAAACGAGCATGGAGACCTGACAGCAAGTCCTTCATTTCTTCAAGCGTGTCTGGAGTCGTTAGGCTCGAAGGTGTGAAGATATAGTAGGCATTTTCAAAAAGATTAACATCGGCAGAAGCCGCTCCTGTCTTATGACTCCCTGCCATAGGATGAGCCCCTACAAAGCGAACAGGCTTATCAGCAAAACAGTTCTCAGCTGTAGCCACGATAGCTGACTTGGTCGATCCAGCATCAGAAATAATGACGCCTTCTTTTAAAGTCCAAGTTTGCCAACTTCTTGATAAAAGCAATGGTTTGTTGGATTGGGAAGTGATAAAAATGATAATATCTGCAAGTGGAGCAAAACTGGCAAAATCATCCGTCGCACGATCAATCATCCCTCGCTCCAAGGCAATATCTCTAGATGCCTGACTGCGATTGTATCCTAAAATTTCATAATCAGGATGATCCCGCTTGATTCCGAGTGCCATGGAAGCACCGATCAAACCCAATCCTGCGATATAGATGGTTTTTGCCATAAGAACTCCTTAATAATTCTTTTGTATACTCCCGATGTTTTGCGACAGCTTCTTTTAATTCCTCCAGATTATCAGAAGAGAATTTCTCTAGAATTTCCTGGGCCAAAGACCGTTGCTACGACTGCTTCCATAACAACACCTGCTGCTGGAAGAGCGGTTGGATCACTTCTCTCCACCGTTGCCTTTATAAGGCTCATGGGTTTCAATATCGACGCTCATCAATGGTTTATAGAGAGTTGGAATTGGTTTCATAACCCCACGAACAATAATCGGTTGACCATTGGTCATACCACCTTCGAAAACCTCCAAGATTATTAGTCCGACGAGTATAGCCATCTTCTGGTGACCAGAGAATTTCATCCATGACTTGGCTACCCTTGAGATAACCTGCTTTAAAACCAAGACCAAACTCCACTCCCTTAAAAGCATTGATTGAAACAACTGCTTGAGCTAGTCTTGCATCTAGTTTTCTATCCCATTGGACGTATGAACCCAGACCAACTGGAACACCACCGACAACCGTTTCGACAACTCCACCGATGGTATCTCCATCACGTTTAATTTGGTCAATATAGTCCTTGATCTCCTGCTCACGTTCTTGGTTGACGATAGAAACTTCTGACTGAGCAGCCAGTTTCTTAATCTCTGCGACTGTTAAGTTTTTCTGGAACATCGATTTCCTTACCACCAAAGACAACAACATGATTGGCAATTTCGATATCAAGCTCAGTCAATAGACGCTTTAGCTACTGCTCCCAACTGCAACCCGCATAGTCGTTTCACGGGCAGATGAACGTTCCAGAGAATTTCGCAAATCATCAAAGCGGTATTTGATGCCCCCAACCAAGTCTGCGTGACCTGGGCGAGGATGAGTGATTTTTTTCGTTTTGCTTTTTAAGCTTTATCTTCAATATCCTCAGCAGACATGATATCTAGCCATTTTTGATGATCCTTATTGATGACATCCATGGTAATAGGGAGCCCCTGTCGTCTTACCATGACGAACACCAGAAGTAAAGACAACTTGGTCACTTTCAATCTTCATACGTCCACCACGCCCGTAACCGCCTTGGCGACGTTTGAGATCCTCATTGATATCTTCTGCAGTCAAAGGCAGTCCTGCTGGAATTCCTTCAATAATTGCTGTCAGACGAGGACCATGTGATTCTCCTGCTGTTAAATATCTCATACATTCTCCTTATTTTACTAAGTAATCTTTCATTTCTTCGAGAGAAACTGGGTGAATCATCGCTGAACCAAGCTCAGGTACCAAGACTAACTTTCATGGTATTGCCACGCGCTTTTTTTATCATGAGTCAAAAGCCTGATAGAGCTTGTCAAGGTCCCAGTTTTCATAATCAACAGGAAGACCAAACTTTCTGACACATTTCTCGGATGGACTGAGTTATTCCCTCTGGCATGAGGCCTTTGCCTTCGGCTACCTTAGAGACCTGAACCATTCCCATAGCTACTGCCTCACCGTGCATGACTCTTTCCATAACCAGCAGTTGCTTCAATGGCATGGCCAATTGTGTGACCAAAGTTGAGATACAAACGAATGCCATTGTCCAACTCATCTTCAACTACCATCTTGCGCTTGACCTGGCAAGAATGCTCAATCAAACTTTCTGAATGTTCCAAATATACTCTCGACAGAACCATCCATATCAGATAATAGGTCCCAAAGCTCTGGATCTTCGATGAGGCCATACTTGATGACTTCACCCATTCCTTCAATCAACTCTCTCTTCCCTAAGGTCTCAAGAACAGTTGGGTCAATCAAAACACCATCCGGCTGAGCAAAAAGTTCCCACCATATTCTTGGCAAAAGAGGTGTTAACTCCAGTCTTTTCCACCGATTGAAGAATCAACCTGAGCAGTCAAACTGGTTGGAATTTGAACGAAATGAACTCCTCGCATGTAGGTTGAAGCCACAAAACCAGCCAAATCGCCAACTACACCACCGCCGAGGGCAACGATGCCATCACTACGAGTTAAACCTTGCTTAACTAAAAATTCATAGACTTTTTGAACTGTGGTCAGATTTTTTTCGTTCTTCGCCCTCTAAAAAGTCAAAAAACTGCCACTTGAAAAGCCAGCATCCTCCAAAGCTCAATTTAACCTTTTTCTGCATAGAGTGAAGCCACACGGTTATCGGTAATGATAACGACTTTTTGTGGTTGCCAAAGTTCACGCAACCATTTTCCTGCTTGAGACAAGCATCCTTTTTCAATCTGAATATCGTAAGGATGATGTGGAAGGTCTATTCTAATTTTCATAGCAGGTCTCCTTTTTCTTTATTGGTACTTTTGTTTTAATAATTCCCAGATTTGATCTGTTGGCATTTCCTTGCCTGTCCATAACTCAAAAGCTTCAGCAGCTTGGTAGAGCAGCATGCCAAGGCCATTGATAGATTGATTTCCCTGGTTTTTTGCCCATTTTAAAAATGGTGTTTCAAAGGGTTGATAAATCACATCTGCTACCAAGAGCTCCTCTGGTAAAAAGATGCTGGTCGGGATCGGCTGAGAGGATCCATCCATGCCCACACTAGTCGCATTGACCAAGAGGTCGGCTTTAGTGATGCTGTCTTGAAGATCTTGAACATCCTCTAATGCAAATAAATCTACTCTAAATCCAGTCGCATTCTGTATTTTTTCTAAGTAAGGTCTTGTTTTTTTCATGGATGAAGAACGAACAAAGACAGCAATCTGACTCACTCCATCCAAGATTGCCTGTGCCAAAATTGCCTTAGCTGCACCGCCTGCTCCTAACAAAACCATTCTTTTCCTTGATATTTTAAAAGAAGGCAAGCTCTTAAAGAATCCCTTGCCATCTGTGTTATATCCAATTAATGTTCCTTCTCGATTCACAACTGTATTAACTGCACCAATTAAACAAGCCTCTTCGCTCAACTGGTCCAGATAAGGAATCACTTGTTCCTTGTAAGGCATGGAAAGATTGATTCCATACATCTGGTAGCGACGAATATTAGCAACTGTTTCTGCTAGTTCAGTCGCATCTACTTCCCAAGCAAGATAAACACCATTGGTATTGGTTGCTTCAAAAGCGCTATTGTGAATAAAGGGAGAAATGGAGTGTTTGATAGGATTTGCGACTACAGCTGCTAAACGTGTGTAGCCATCAATCTTCATTTAGAAGCTCCTAATTTTTTTCATGCTAGATAGTGAAATTTGTCCTGGAGCACTAGCTTCATCTAGACTTGCAAAAGACCAACTAGAACCCAGTCACATCTGAAGTAATACGAGAGACCTTGCCCACTTTTCCCCATAGAAATCGTTACATATTCTTGTTCAGGATTCAGTGTTTTAAAAGCCACGTGTAAAGTTCATCAGATCCAACACATCTTGTTCTGTATTAGCCATAACAGCTATTTTTCACAACTTTAGGATTTAAACTTGTTAACTCAGACAAGATTTCCATTAGATTTCTCAGGTGTTTCTTGGAAAGTTATGGTAGCTCAAGACGAGATTTGGAAAAGTCCAACATCTGATCAAAAAAACATCCTTGTAGCTAAAATATTCAAAATCAATATAATCTGGTTGATAAAGCTGTGCCACTTCCTTGATAATTTGAACATACTCTTCTGAAGAGAGCTCAATTTGACCACCCTCAGAACGAGTACGTAAAGTGAAAACAAGCTCACGACCTGCAAATTTTTTTCAAAAAAATAGCTGGTGCTACCTGCAAGATAGCTTCCTTGGGTAAGAAGTCTGCTCGCCACTCAATGATATCGGCATCATGATACCGCGTCACATCAATAGCCTGAGCCTCCTCTAAACTTTTTGGCATTACAGAAACAATTAATTTCATTTACTAACCTTCATGGTAATCACTTTGAGGTAATTACTACTTTCATCTTTTTCATTGTAGACAAAGTCTGCTGGAAGTCCATACTTTTGAAGGACCTGATATTTTCTACCTGCAAATCCCTTGTCGATTTGTTCTGTGAATTTTTGACGGGAAACATTAGCAGCATTGGTACTAGCAATAATGATTCCACCTGGATTTAAAATCTCTAGGCTTTGGGAAATCAATTTATGATAATCCTTAGCTACAGAGAAGGTTTGTTTTTTATTTCGGGCAAAACTAGGCGGATCCAGAACAATCACGTCATAGCTTAAACCTTTTCTCTTAGCATATTTAAAATATTCAAAGACATCCATGACAAGCAGTCGATGATTGTCTAGACTCAAACCGTTGGCATGAAAATGAGCTTCTGATAGTTCTCTTGAACGTTTGGCTAGGTCTACAGAGGTTGTTTCACTAGCTCCCCCCATAGCTGCAGCGACTGAGAAGGCAGCTGTGTAGGAAAACATATTGAGCAAGGATTTCCCCATTGCTAAACCATCAACTAAGCTCCCACGAACTTCATGCTGATCCAAGAAAATCCCTGTCATAAGGCCGTCATTCATAAAGACTTGGTACAAGACTCCATTCTCTAGAACCGTGAAATATTCAGCTGCTTCTTGACTATAGATGTGGGCAGACTCATAGTCTAGACCTTTAAAGCGAATCTTTTCATAGGCACCTAAGACTTCTGGGAATACCTGAGAGAAGGCTGCTATGATCTCTTGGCGAAGACTATAAATATAGGAGTTGTACCAAGAGAAAACAACATAATCTCCATAGAGATCCAGCGTCATTCCACCAAATCCATCGCCTTCTTGATTAAACAAACGAAAGGCAGTAGTCAACTCATCTTGATAGTAGGTAGAACGTTTTAGTTTGGCTTGCTCAAACAAACTTTCAAAGAAGGTTTGATTAAAAAGAAACTTTTCTGGTTAGATACAAACCAACCAATTCCCTTATTTTTGACGAGATAAATAAGCCATTCCTAAGAACTCATTGTTTTGGCTGAAAAGTTCAACTGCCTGATCCGTTTCAGATAAATCTGGAAAGTCAACTTCTTCCAAAAGCACTTGACCTTTGTGGAGCTTTTTTTCAACACGCCGACTGACGAATACTTTATTCATAGATACAATTATATCAAATTTGTTGAAAATTCACAAAGTAGAAAGTGATTTCTCCATTGATGTCATAGGAACTATCCAAACTTTTCGTTTCTGCTTGATGATTTCTAAATGAGAATGGTCATTTGTGTTGAGAAATTTCATTCTATTACCGTAAAAATAGACATTCACATCCTGAGGTCTATTTTTGTAGCGCAAACGTTTGCGTATTGCACAGCTTTGTGGTAAAATGATTGTCAAATTGTTAAGTATGAGGACTTTCTATGAAAAATCAAACCCTAATGCAATATTTTGAGTGGTACCTTCCCCACGATGGACAACACTGGACGCGACTTACCGATGAGGCTGAGCATCTTGCAAATCTAGGAATTAGCCACGTCTGGATGCCACCTGCCTTTAAAGCTACCAACGAAAAAGATGTCGGTTATGGTGTCTATGACCTTTTTGACCTCGGTGAATTTGACCAAAAAGGAACTGTGCGTACCAAGTACGGTTTTAAAGAAGACTATCTTCAAGCCATTCAAACACTTAAATCACATGGGATTCAACCTATGGCTGACGTCGTCTTAAACCACAAGGCAGCTGCAGACCGTTTAGAATCCTTCCAGGTTATTGAAGTCGACCCAGAAGATCGCACAATTGAACTTGGAGAACCTTTTTACCATCAATGGTTGGACAAAGCTTTTACTTTTGATGGAAGACAAAACACCTACAATGATTTCCACTGGCACTGGTACCATTTCACTGGAACTGACTATGATGCCAAAACGACGTAAAGTCTGGTATCTACCTTATCCAGGGAGATAATAAAGGGTTGGGCTCACGAAGAATTAGTCGATAATGAGAAATGGTAACTATGACTATCTCATGTATGCGGACTTAGATTTTAAGCATCCAGAAGTCATACAAAATATCTACGATTGGGCTGATTGGTTTCATGGAAACGACTGGTGTAGCTGGTTTTCGTTTAGATGCAGTCAAAGCATATCGACTCCTTCTTTATGCGTAATTTCATTCGTGACATCAAAAGAGAAAATATGGACAAGACTTCTATGTCTTTGGAGAATTCTGGAATCCAGATAAGGATGCCAACCTGGAATACCTTGATAAAATCGAAGAACGCTTCGACCTAGTCGATGTCCGCCTCCATATGAATCTCTTTGAAGCAAGCCAAGCTGGTGCAGACTACGATTTGCGTACCATCTTTAATGATAGTCTGGTTCAAATCAAACCAGATAAGGCTGTAACCTTTGTCGAAAACCATGATACTCAACGAGGACAAGCTTTAGAATCTACTGTAGAAGAATGGTTTAAACCAGCAGCCTATGCTCTTATTCTCCTACGTCAAGAAGGGCTTCCATGTGTCTTTTACGGAGACTACTACGGTATCTCTGGTCAATATGCTCAGCAAGATTTTAAAGAAGTTCTTGACCATCTGTTAGCTATCCGAAAAGATTTGGCTTATGGAGAGCAAACGGACTACTTGGACGACCCTAATTGTATCGGTTGGGTTCGTTCTGGAGCTGACAACCAATCACCTTTAGCTGTTCTTATCTCAAACGCTCAAGAGAATTACAAAACCATGTTTGTAGGTCCAGAATGGGCTGATCATACTTTTGTTGATTTACTTGGCAACCATTCAGACCAAGTAACTATTAATGCTGAAGGATATGGTGATTTCCCAGTTGCTGAACGTTCTGTAAGTGTTTGGGGACTTACTTATTAAGAACACAAAAAACTTGCCATAGGCAAGTTTTTTTATTGCTAAATATTAGTCTTTCCAAAGATCCATAGCATTTTTAAAATCAGATGAAACCTGAACATTTTGAGGGTTTGTTGCCTCTCTCTCTTGACGTTTCGCTTCTACCTGGGCTACACTCCTAATCCCTTCATGACGCCAGTTTCGTAGGATAGCTTGGATATATTTCCAATTTGGTTTTTCCATTTCAGAAACAGCTTCTCGTAAGGCTTCTTTTATCAAATCCGCACTAGTTCCGTCTTCTTTCAAACTCTTTTCCAAGTCTTCAATTTCAAAATGGGCTCAATAGACGACCTAGCTCCTGTTGGAAAGTATCTACCAAGCTCTTTAAATCATTTTGGAGCAGATTGCACCTGGTTTTGGAGCTTGTTTTTCAAAAAAAGTTGGTCTAGGCGCTCCAAGGCAAGAGTTGCATCGAAGATTACTTCATTTCGCCATTAAGTTCAATGGTTCGGTATTGAAGCAACCCTTTTCTCAGTCAATCGTGAAATAGCCTGATTGACTTCAGTGACATTTTTGCCAATTTTTTTCAGCAATCTGACTTGGAGACAATTCACCTAAAAGCCGTTGTATTCTGTAGGTAAAAGAATTGCCAAACCAAGAAATCATCGCTTGACGAGAACAGTTGATTGTAGTTTAAGAGCAGGTCACTCGGTAACACTAAGTTCCCTGATTTGAAAAGCATCTAAATATGTCATAATTCCTCTTATAAATATCCAAAATGAGACACATCATCTTCTACACTCTTCCACTCAAAAGGCGTTTCTTGGTAAACTGCATAATTTACCCAGTTACTGAAAAAGAGGGCTGCAGATGAACTCCAACGCATACAAGGAAGTTCATGAATGTCATCATTTTTGAAATAATTTTCTGGTATATGTGGATCTAAACCAGCATCTAGATCTCTAAAATATTCCTTTGCGAGCGTATCGCGATCATACTCTAAATGCCCAAAGCTATAGACTTCTCTCAAATCTCGACTCGCAAGGATAGAGATTCCCACCTCTTTTCCTGATGCTAAAATCTCTAGATTTGTTTTATTCAGGATATCTTCTTTGTGGACTTCTGTATGGCGAGAATGAGGGGATACATATAAATCATCAAAACCTCTCAGTAGAAGATGACCTTCTTTCAAAACATCTTGAGGATAAATCCCAGAAAGCTTCTGGTCCATCTGGTATTTATCTACGCCATAGCGATAGTATAGACCCGCTTGTGCTCCCCAGCAAATATGCAGGGTTGAAAAAGACATGAGTCTTAGACCAATCGATAACCTTAGTAAATTCCTCCCAATAGTCCACTTCTTCAAAAGGGAGATGTTCAACTGGAGCACCTGTAATAATCAAGCCATCAAAATACTGGTCTTGAACTTCCGAGAAGGTCTTATAAAAAGTCTTCATATGCTCAGAACGAGTTGTTTTTCGACTGATGACTTTCCATATAAAAAATTCAATATCTAACTGCAAAGGAGTATTAGCTAAATGGCGTAAAAGCTGAGTTTCTGTAACCATTTTTCAGTGGCATCAAGTTTAAAAATCAGAATTTTCAGTGGTCGAATATCCTGATGAGCCGCCCTCTGGTCATCCATGACGAAAAATATTTTCCGTTCGTAAAATCTCAACTGCTGGTAATTTTTTTATCAATTCGAATCGGCATGAAATCTCCTTACTGTATCATATTGGACTCAAGTAAACATGGTATCGTCAACGGGGAAAAATGCTGACGTTTCTCTTTCCCTTTATTATACTGTATGAAGATATAGTTTTCAATTATAGTTTTTCTCTAACTAGATATAGCTTTTTTTTATATCATCATTAAGAGAAAACAGCCCTAGGGACTGTTTTTCATTAATAATGCATCAAAACTTTATAATCGTAATCTCCGATTGCCTCACGACCTTTTAGCTCATCAAGCTCAATCAAGAAGGCACAACCAGCTACGACACCACCTAATTTCTCAATCATTTCGATTGTCGCCTTAACAGTACCACCTGTTGCCAAGAGGTCATCTACAATAAGAACACGTTGACCTGGTTTGATAGCATCTGCGTGCATAGTCAAAGTGTCAACACCATATTCTTTTTCGTAGTCAGCTGAAATCACTTCGCGTGGCAATTTTCCCTGGTTTACGAACAGGTGCAAAACCAATTCCCAACTCAAAAGCAACTGGACATCCAACAATAAATCCACGTGCTTCTGGTCCTACAATCATATCAATCTTTTTGTCAGTAGCATATTGAACAATTTCACGAACAGCATAACTGTAGGCATTTCCATCTGCCATCAATGGGCTGATATCACGGAAAGTAATTCCTTCTTGTGGATAATTTTCAATACTTGCAATGTAATCTTTTAAGTTCATAGCGTTTCTTTCTTTTTAAAGTTTTTTTACTCCCTATTATACCATAATTCCTAGAAAAAGCAAAATAGAAAGAAGCCTTGGAATATCCTTCCAAAGCCTCTCAGCTCTTCATAAAATTCGAGTTCGCTCGCTGAATGAAGTACTTACTTCTTTTTGCTTTTAGAGTTTTTGATTTGCGTTGACGATTTTGTTGGATGCGCCACTCTCGCTCAAAAGTAGGACATGGTTTCAAATACTCTCTTTGGTAAAGCCAACATCCAGCAAATAGATTGGGATTTTCAAAAACATTAGAATGTTTTGAACTTGTAAAATCTACTTTCGAAGACGATTCCAGAAAAAGTTAGATTTTTAAAAAGTTCCTTGTCATAAAAACTGAACCTCAATCATATAAAAAAATCCCTTGCATTTCTACTACCCTTAATTCTCGTGAGAGCAAACTTTTCTACCTGTCCCCAGGAATAAAACTGCCAGTCTTTCTTTGGATATGGTTTATAGGAAAAATCCTTGAGCCGTACATTTCAAATACTCTTTATCAGAAAAAAAGCCGTCGCAAATGTTGATACAAAAATGAAGCCAACGATGATGATTAAGAAAACCGATAAAGAGAATTAAAGCCACCAATCCACAGGTGCTTCTTCGGGATAGCTCAGCAAAAAAACGAAAAGGATCCAAAGTAGAAGAGCCAATTCAGTAGGTAAAGAATAAGGCTCAAAGACGATTTTCTTACTACTCCATTTAATAATTGTTTCTTCCATTATACTAACTCACTTAAATATTCATAGCGTTCATATTTTTCCAGCAAGTCTTCATTTTTCTCGTCTAATTCTTTTTGAAGGGTAGCTAGTTTCCCAAAGTCAGAACCATTTGCTAGCATTTCTTCTTCAATCTCAGCGATGCGGTTCTCCAAGACTTCGATGTCACCCTCAATACTTGCCCATTCCTGCTTTTCTTGGTAGGTCATCCGTTTCTTCTCTTCACGGACTTTGACGACTTTTTCCTTCTCAACTTTTTGACTTTGTGTTACTGCTTCTGCTTCAAAGGCCTTTTCATCTAGATAATCTGTATAATGTCCAAAGAAAGGACGGATGGTCCCGTCTTCAAAAGCAAGAATCTTAGTTGCAACCTTATCAAGGAAATAGCGGTCGTGACTAACTGTCAAGACTGGTCCTGCAAAACCTTGTAAGAAATTTTCTAGAACTGTTAAGGTCGCAATGTCTAGGTCATTTGTTGGTTCATCTAATAAAAGCACATTGGGTTTTTCAAGGAGTAATTTGAGGAGGTACAGACGCTTCTTCTCTCCACCTGACAGCTTCTCAATCAAGGTACCGTGCGTTGAACGAGGGAAAAGAAATTGTTCTAGTAATTCTGCAATGGATGTCGTAGTACCACCGCTAGTCTTAACCTCTTCTGCCACTTCCTGCAGGTAATTGATAACCCGCTTACTCTCATCTAAACCTTCGATTTGTTGAGAGAAATAAGCGATACGAACTGTTTCACCGATGATAACTTGTCCTTCAGTCGCTTCAAGTCTTCCTGCAATAAGGTTAAGAAGGGTTGACTTCCCAACACCATTGTCCCCGACGATTCCGATACGGTCTTTGGCTTGTACCAAAAGATTAAAATGTTTCAGAATCGGTTTATCGTCATAGGCAAAGGAAACATCCTTAAACTCGATAACTTTTTTACCGATACGGCTAGTTTCAAAATTCATGCTCAAGTCTGTCTCAATGCTAGTATCTGAAACTTCCTTTTTCAAGTCATGGAATCGATTGATACGAGCTTGTTGCTTGGTCGCACGGGCTTGAGGTTGCCGTCTCATCCAAGCTAATTCTTGTTTGTAAAGTTGTTCCTTTTTGTGAAGAAGAGCTGCATCGCGCTCATCCTGTTCTGCCTTGAGACGGACATAATCTTGGTAATTTCCTTGATATTCTGTCAAACCTGCTCTGTCCAACTCAAAGATACGCGTAGAAAGAGCATCCAGGAAATAGCGATCGTGGGTGATGAAGAGAACGGTCTTCTTGGAATTCTTCAAGAAAAGTGTCAGCCACTCGATGGTCGCAATGTCCAGATGGTTGGTTGGCTCATCAAGAAGCAAGAGATTATGATTTCCTAAAAGCACTTGCGCTAATTGAACCCGTCTACGAAGACCACCCGACAAAGCTCCAACAGGAGTTGATAATTCTTGAATACCTAGTTTACTGAGAACAGTCTTGACCTGACTTTCGATTTCCCATGCTTGGAGGAATCCATCTCCGCCATAACCCGTTCTAAACGAGCCTGCTTGTCCTCACTATAGTTAAGCATGAGCAGTTCATACTCACGTATTAACTGGATTTCCTTCAAATCACTTGATAAGACAGTATCCAAGACAGTCTTGCTATCATCAAAATCTGGATCCTGAGTCAGGTAGCCAATCTTGTAATCACTCTTTGCTGAAAAAGGGCTAATATCGCCATCAAAACCTGAAACACCTGAAAGCACATCTAGAAGGGTCGTTTTCCCAGTTCCGTTGACACCGATAAGACCTATTCGGTCCAAGTCATGGATAATAAAGGAAATATCCTTAAAAACGGTCTTGTCACCAACTGATTTGCTTAGTTTTTCAACGATAAAATCACTCATTTTCTCTCCCTTAAGTATGCATGAATGGCTTCCACTTCATTATCTAGATTACCATCCACAATAGCGTACTCAATTTCCTCTAAAACATCTCCTAATTCTGGACCTGGATGATAGCCATATTCCTTGATGAGAATGCCACCATTAATTTGCATCTCTTTCTTATCATGAATAGTCAAGCTCTCGTAGGTTTCTGTGATCGCTTGTGAGTTGACTTCTTTTCCTTGAGCTCTGCGAAGATTTTCAGCCTGTAGAAGCAAGTCCAAATCAAAACGGTAACAATCACGTTTACCTAGTTCCCCTTCTTCTCGGAGAGCCAAAATAGACAGCAAATCCTGTACCTGCTTAGCAAATTGGCGTGAAGTCTTCCAATGTTTCAAAAATTGTTGAGCATCTTCCACTTCTAAAACCCATAAAAGTGCTGCCCAAGCTTGCTCAGAAGATTCAAAAGTAAAATCTTTTTCTAAATCAAACAAAGACTGGAGTTTCTCCTGACTGCCTACCATATCTGGAAGATAATCATAAGCTTGACTCTCAATCATAGATGATAAACCTACTCGCCAATAGGGAGCAAGTAAAAGCTTATCAAACTCAACAAAGGTGCGCTCCACAGAGATTTTATCTAAGAGTGGCGTTAAGGCCTTCATCGCTTCAAACGTTTCTTGCTCGAGTTCAAAACCAAGACTAGCTTGGAAACGAAAGCCACGCATGATGCGTAGCGCGTCTTCATTGAAACGTTCACTAGCTACACCAACTGCACGCAAGACCTGATTTTCTAAATCTTTGAGACCATCAAATAAATCGACGATTTCGCCTGTCTCATCTAAAGCAAAGGCATTGACTGTGAAATCTCGGCGTTTGAGATCTTCTTCGAGTGAACGAACAAAAGAAACAGAACTTGGTCTCCGATAGTCTACATAGACATCCTCTGTTCGAAAAGTGGTTACTTCGTACTCTTCATCTCCATCTAAAACCAAAACGGTCCCATGCTCAATGCCGATATCAGCTGTGCGTGGAAAAATCTGCTTAGTCTCTTCAGGATAAGATGAAGTCGCGATATCCACATCATGGATGGGGCGATTGAGTAGGGCATCCCTAACAGAGCCACCCACAAAATAAGCCTCAAATCCTGTTTCTTTAATTTTTTCTAATACTGGTAAAGCCTTCTGAAATTCAGAAGGCATTTTTGTTAATTTCATAGTAAGTGTTCTAATCCATAGACAAGCTCATGACGCTTGACAACTTCTTTGATTCCCAAATTCACCCCTGTCATGAAGGAGCTACGATCATAGGAGTCATGACGCAGAGTCAATCCCTCTCCTTGATTGCCAAAAATGACCTCTTGATGAGCTACCAAACCTGGTAAACGAACCGAATGGATTCGCATACCATCAAAGTTAGCTCCACGTGCTCCCGCAATGAGTTCTTCCTCATCGCTAGCACCTTGTTGAATAGACTCACGAACTTGTGCCATCAACTCAGCTGTTTTGATAGCTGTCCCGCTCGGCGCATCTTTTTTCTTATCATGGTGAAGTTCAATAATCTCCACATTTGGGAAGTATTTAGCTGCCTGTGCTGCAAATTGCATCAGTAAGACAGCACCCAAGGCAAAGTTAGGAGCAATCAAGCCACCCAAGCCTTTGGAACGAGACAATTCTTTTAGTTCCTCAATCTCTTGACTAGTGAAACCGGTTGTTCCAATGACAGGTGCAAAGCTATTTTCAAGCGCAAAGCGTGTATTCTCATAGGCGACAGCTGGTGTAGTAAAGTCCACCCAAACATGGGCATCAAAGCCTGCTAAGTCATTTTTATCATTGAATACTGGAATTCCTTGCCATTCAGATGCAGACTCAAAAGGATCCAAAACAGCTACTAGTTCAAGTTCAGGATCAGACAAAACCATCTGACAAGCAGATTGACCCATTCTTCCCTAAAACCAGCAATAATCACTCGAATACTCATCTTTACTCCTATCTAAGATACAAAGACTGTAAGAACACAAAGTGAAAATAGGAGTTCTGATCAAGGAGTTTCTTCTCCTTGGAAGAACTATCTTTTTCACATAGGGTTCCAGGCGTGTTCAATTCTAAGATACAAAGGACGTTAGCTGCCCATGAAAAATAGGGAATGGCGCTGACTTTCCATGAAAGGCAAGACAGGCATCTTTTTTCAAGAGGCAGATAGTCCGTGTTCAATTTCTAAGATACAAAGCCTGTAAGAACAATCTAGACGATTGGTGTATAACCTAAAGCAATACTTCCTTCTCCCAGGTGAGTCCCAATAACACTACCGAAGGTTGCAATTGAAATGTCTGTAGCCACTCCGCCGTCTAACAAAAGCTGACGCAAGTCTGCTGCTTTTTGAGGAGCATTCCCGTGAATGACAGTAATCTGATAATTTCCATTACTTGTTACTTCTTTGACAATTTCAACCAAACGTTTTGTTGCTTTCTTCTCTGTACGAACCTTCTCATAAACTTCGATAACACCTTGGTCATTGAAATATAGAATTAGTTTAATACTAAGAAGGTTTCCTAAAATGGCTGCGCCATTTGATAAACGACCACCTTTAACCAGATGATCAAGATCATCTACCATGATAAAGGCAGAAGTATTTTCAATCTGTTCTGTTAACTTATCTAGTATAGACTGGAAATCATCTCCCTGCTCAGACCATTGAAACACACTTTCCACCATGAAGCCTAGTGGTGCACTTGTAATTCGAGTATCAGGAAAAGCAATGGTTAGATTTTCGAACTCATCCGTCATATACTGGATATTCTGGTGAAATCCTGAGATTCCAGAAGAAAGGAAGAGTCCCAAAACATGAGTATAGCCTTTTTCTTTTAATGATGATAAAATTTCATCCAACTTTGCAATACTTGGTTGACTTGTTTTAGGTAGTTCAGATGAACGAGCCATTTTTTCATAAAATTCTTGAGCGGTTAGATTTACACCTTCAACATACTCTTCCCCATCAATATTGACAGGGATATCCAAGCACAAATAAATCTCTCTTTCGCAAGCGTCTTCCGCTTGTAGAAAAGCAGATGAGTCTGTAATGACAGCTAATTTCATGACTAAAACTCCAAATTGATCCCTGGTAAGTCTAGTGCAATTTCTGTTACTTCATAAGTCAAACGGTTTAGCATATCCAAAGAAGGACGAGCAAGCGTCTCAACTTCTTCTTGACTAAAATCACTTGGTTGATCTACGATACGACCTTCAACGTGGTTCACTTGAGAAATAGTCCCACTGATAACAAATTTATCAAAAACAATCATAAAGCTCAAAACAACTACGAGAGAAGTCACCTGATTTTCTTGGTCATGTTGAAGTAGTTGGAAGTTCACATCAACCTTTGTTTCAGGAATTCCATTCTCATTTTCCCATTCAAAGTTACGAGCATCAAAGTGATACTGACTTACAAATTCTTGTTCACGTTTTAAATTCATCATATTCTCCATGGTTACAATTTACTTTGACATTGTAACATATTTTCTTATTTTCTGCTAACTTTCCTAAATTCCGATTTCTGCTTTCACAACTTCAGCAATGGTATCCACATAGTAATCTACTTCTTCAGTTGTTGGTGCTTCAGCCATGACACGCAAGAGTGGCTCAGTTCCACTTGGGCGAACGAGAATACGTCCGTTACCTGCCATCTCTTCTTCCATCTTATCGATAATAGCCTTGATAGCTGGTACTTCCATGGCTTTGTCTTTCATGGTGTTTTCCACACGGATATTAACTAATTTTTGTGGGTAAATTGTTACTTCTGAAGCCAATTGAGATAAGCTCTTACCTGTTTCTTGCATGATCTTAGTCAATTGAACTGCTGAAAGTTGACCATCACCAGTTGTATTGTAGTCCATCAAGATAACGTGACCTGACTGCTCTCCACCGAGATTGTAGCCTGATTTTCTCATTTCTTCAACTACATAGCGGTCTCCAACAGCAGTGACAGCTTTATTAATGCCTTCACGATCCAAGGCTTTATGGAAACCAAGGTTGGACATAACTGTTGTTACAATTGTATTTTGTGCCAATTGACCTTTTTCAGAAAGGTATTTACCGATGATATACATGATCTTATCACCGTCGACAATCTCACCATTTTCATCTACTGCAATCAAACGATCGCTGTCCCCATCAAAGGCTAAACCAATGGCAGATTGACTTTTCTTTTACAAGTTCTTGCAAGGCTTCTGGATGAGTCGAACCAACATTCAAGTTAATGTTCAAACCATCTGGAGTTTCTCCAATGACAGTGATTTGAGCACCCAAATCTGCAAAAATTTGACGAGCACTTGTAGAAGCAGCACCGTTTGCAGTATCCAAGGCTACCTTCATTCCGTCAAGAGCTGTTCCAGTTGAAACAAGATAAGCTTCATACTTGCGCAAACTTTCTGGATAATCAACTACAGTACCTAGACCTTCAGCACTTGGACGTGGAAGAGTATCTTCACTGGTTTCAAGCAAGGCTTCGATTTCTGCTTCCTTGTCATCGTCAAGTTTAAAGCCGTCACCACCAAAGAATTTAATTCCGTTATCAAGGGCTGGGTTATGGCTAGCTGAAATCATGACACCTGCGCTCGCTCCTTCAGTTTTCACCAAATATGCTACTGCAGGCGTAGCAAGTACACCAAGTTTATAAACGTGAATTCCCACAGAAAGAAGACCAGCAATCAAGGCTGCTTCTAACATTTCCCCTGAAATACGTGTATCGCGTCCAACAAAAACCTTAGGCGCTTCTGTCGCATGTTGACTGAGGACATAACCTCCAAAGCGACCCAATTTAAAGGCCAATTCTGGAGTTAATTCTACGTTTGCTTCTCCACGGACTCCGTCCGTTCCAAAATATTTACCCATTTTAAGATTCCTTTTCTAGTATAATGTTTATTTTAAGATTCTGACTTCGTTTCTGCTGCTGTCGTTGAAGAGTTTTCAGTAGATGAAGTATTACTTGTTGTGGTTGTGCTACTTGTTGTTTTTACAGGTTTGGTCGTTACTTTCATAGTAGTTTCAAAAGGTGTGATCACTGTTGGTAAGACAGATCCATTTTTATCAACAGCTTGCAAGGGAACTGTTCCAGAGTAGTTTCCTGTAATCTGTTCACTCGTTGGTAAAACTGCTACAATTCGGTCAATCTTAGATAGTGTATCCGCATCACTAGTTACTGAAACTTTTTCATCAGAAACAGTCACACGTTCGATTATAATCTTCTCATCAATTTGACTAGAATCGATTTGAGGGATAACAGGTACATTATCTCGAGTAACTTTCTTACCAATCTTGACTGTGATCTTTTGTGGTGTTGCTACAGCTGTCAAACCACTTGGAAGATTTTCAATGGTCAAGGGAACTTCAATCGTTCCTTCTGTAGCCTGCGTCAAATCAGCAGTCACTTTAAATTTACGAGTGCTTTCCTGCATCTCACTAGCCAAGGTGACTCGATTTGAACCTGTTAGAAACACTGTCACTTCTGAGCTAAAACCACTGATAAAATACCGCTCACTATCATACTGAATATCAATCGGTACATTGACTACTGTATTGGTATAGGTTTCAGTTTTAGTTTGCCTTGCGTTGGTATTGTTTTGATAATTGATTGATGTTGCATAGATAAACAGGATACATGCAAAGAGGAGCGAGGAGATGATATAAAGACTATTTCTTTTCATTATTCCAGCCTCCTAATAGACGTTCTTTTAAGCTTAGTTCTTGTTCATCCTTAGGTATCAGAATACGACGTAGTTCTTCCTCGAATTCTTCCAAACTTAGATCATGTTTGAAGACACCATTATAGGTGATGGATATACCTCCAGTTTCTTCAGATACAACAAAAGTAAGGGCATCTGAAACTTCTGATAAACCTATGGCTGCACGGTGACGAGTTCCGACTCTTTGGAAATACCTGTGTTTTCAGTCAGTGGTAAATAGGCAGAAGTTACTGCAATCCGATCTCCACTGATAATGACTGCACCGTCATGGAGAGGCGTATTAGGGATAAAGATGTTAATTAATAACTCAGCAGAAATCTTAGCATCCAAAGGAATTCCTGTAACGATGTACTCCTGCAAGGTTCTCACACGTTGAACAGCTACCAAAGCTCCAATCTTTCGCGGGCTCATATACTCAACCGATTTTACAAAAGCCTGTACCATCTGCTCTTCTGAACTCATAGGAGTATTTGAAAAGAAGTCCGTAGCTCGACCTAATCGTTCCAAACCTGTCCGAATTTCTGGAGAAAAGATAACAACCGCTGCGATAACTCCATAGGTAATCAATTGGTTAATCAACCAGGAAATAGTCGTCAAGCCCAAAAAATTAGCCGCAATCTGAGCTAAGATAAAAACTAAAACGCCTCGAACCAGAATCATAATCTTGGTTCCTGCAATTGATTTTGTAAATTGATATAAGATATAAGCAACGATTAGAATATCAATCACATTTATCGCAATACTCCAAGGACTGGAAAAACAAACTAGACCAGTATTGAAGATTAGATAATTGCTGAAAAATTCATCCTGTGCCCCTCTCCAAAAAAAGCTTCTCTTCATTATACCATTTTTAATGGAAAATTTTCTCCCCCTACCTCATTTTAAATTGGTAGAAAATATGATAGAATAAAATGATAAAAATGAAATAAGGAGAAACCATGTCTGAATTATATGATATTACCATCATAGGGGGTGGCCCAGTTGGTCTTTTCGCAGCCTTTTATGCAAATTTACGTCAAGCTAAAGTACAAATCATTGACTCTCTTCCTCAATTAGGTGGCCAACCTGCCATTCTTTATCCTGAAAAACAAATTCTTGATGTCCCAGGTTTTCCCAAATCTCACTGGTGAAGAACTAACTAAATCGCCTCTTAGAACAACTAGAAAGGGTTTTGATACACCAGCACATCTCAATGAAACTGTTCTTGACATTGAAAAAAAGAGAATGATGTTTTTAAGATAACAACTACTAAAAGGTATTCATAGTAGTAAAGCTGTCATCATCGCTATGGGGGGAGGTGCCTTTAAACCGCGTCCACTTGAATTGGAAGATGTTGAAGATTACGAAAATATCCACTACCACGTTTCTAACATTCAGCAATATGCTGGACAGAAAGTAACCATCCTGGGTGGAGGTGACTCTGCTGTGGACTGGGCCTTAGCTTTTGAAAAGATTGCTCCAACTACACTTGTTCACCGTCGAGATAACTTCCGTGCGCTTGAACATAGTGTCCAAGCCCTTCAAGAATCATCTGTTAGCATCAAAACACCATTTGTACCAAGTCAACTTCTTGGAGATGGAAAAACTCTTGACAATCTTGAAATCACAAAAGTCAAATCCGATGAGACCGAAACTATTGAACTCGACCACCTCTTTGTCAACTATGGCTTCAAATCATCAGTTGGTAATCTTAAAAACTGGGGATTAGAACTGAATCGCCATAAGATTATTGTCAATAGCAAGCAGGAGTCAAGCCAAGCTGGAATTTACGCTATCGGTGATTGCTGTTACTACGATGGTAAGATTGACTTGATTGCAACAGGTCTTGGTGAAGCACCAACTGCTGTCAACAATGCTATCAACTATATCTACCCTGAACAAAAAGTACAACCAAAACACTCAACAAGTCTATAAAAAACAACCACGAATCATACGATTCGTGGTTTTATAGTTCATCTGCGATTTTATTAATCTTTCTCAGTCGATGATTGACACCACTTTTTGTGAGTGGATTTGTCAAACTGTCTGCCAATTGCTGGATAGAGTAGTCCGGATGTTGGATACGCAAATGCGCTACTTCCTGCAAATCTGCTGGAAGATTATCCAAGCCAATTCTATCTTTGATTTTACTGATATTGTTGATTGTTTTCATACTCGCATGAAACCGTACGAGCGATATTTGCTGTCTCTGCATTATTAGCACGATTGAGATCATTCCGAGTTTCTCGAAGAATCTTGACGCCTTCAAAAGTATCTCTCGCCTCCATGGCTCCCACTAAAAATCAGGAAAATCCATAATATCTTCCGCTCGCTGAAGATAGGTCACTGCACCTTTTTTTCGTTCGATAACCTTTGGCATCTAACAAGAACTGCTGCAAGAGCGAAGCAATCCCTTGGGCATGGTCTACATAAACCGAACTAATTTCCAACTGATACTTTGCCTGACTCAGGGATCTCGAATGCTCCCATTTGCTAAAAAAATGCTCCCACAGAGATAGGCACGACCTGCTTCCTCATCTCCTAAAAATCTCTGGATCAATCCCAGTTTCCAGACCAAAGAAAGAATCAGCCAAACGCAAATCAGCTAAAAAGTTCTTGGACTCGCTCATCTGTAAATACAGTATAGACGCGATTTTTCCGTAAATTACTTCTCTGGTGGTGACGAATCTCAGACTTGATGCCGTAAAAGTACAAGAATGATTCATAGAGATGACGAGCCAATTTAGCATTTTCTGTAATGACGGACAAGGTCAAACCAGAGCTCGATAAACCAATACTACCCGACATCTTGATAATAGCTGACAATTCATGACGACTCAGGTGGTGCTGACTTAAAATTTCTTCTTTTACTGCTACTGTAAAACTCATTTTCTCACCTGTATGATACGCATGAGCTCATCTACGATTAAATCACCATCGTGAAAGGCTCCCCCATTTTCCAAGCGTAGAAAGTTGGATGAAATGACACGTGGGACTTGCTTACGCAAACCTTCAAAATCATGCTCAACCTGCACCAAATACTCATCAAAACGGTTGGTATCCATATAGTCCCTCGGAACCTTTTCGATATTAACAAGGACAGTATCGATAAATGGACGGCCCAAATGACGATGTAAGACTTCTACGTGATCACTATCTGAGAAATGCTCCGTTTCTCCACGTTGAGTCATAATATTGCAGACATAGGCAACCTCCGCCTTAGTCTCTAGAAGAGCCTGACCAATTTCTTCAATGACGATATTAGGCAAAATCGAAGTAAAGAGTGAACCTGGACCCAAGACAATCATATCACTCTCAAGAATGGTATTGACAACTCGACGGCTAGCCTGCGGTTTTTCATCATCTAGAGTGTTTGTCACATAGACATGGTCAATCATACCTGGATGATCTGCAATGTGACTTTCCCCAGCTACTTCTGAACCATCTTTAAAGACAGCATGGAGTGTCAAAGGATGGTCACTTGATGGGAAAATCTTCCCTGTAGTATGGAAGAATTTACTCAGCAATTGCATGGCATTATAAGTCGAACCCTGCATTTCAGATAATCCAGCTATGATAATGTTTCCTAATGGATGACCAGCAAAAGCACCTGCCTCATCAGAAAAGCGATACTGAAATACTTTCTCATAAAACTTAGGCATATCAGACATGGCTACGAGGACATTGCGAAAATCCCCAGGAGGTGTCAACTGTTGCATATTTTTTCGAAGTTCACCTGAAGAACCTCCATCATCTGCTACTGTTACAATAGCAGCAATCTCAACATCTTTTTCCCGTAAACTTTTCAGAATAACAGGAATACCAGTTCCCCCACCAATCACCGTAATTTTTGGTTTTCTCATGAACGGTTTACCGTTTCCTTTCTTCGGTCTTTATCACGATGACTTTCATTTACAGGCCAACTTTTTGATAGGTCAGTTGCTAAACGCTTGGCAAAAGCAACACTTCGGTGTTGGCCACCTGTACAACCTAATCGCAATGGTTAAAGACTGATTTTGCCCTTCTTTTTTTGTAGCCTGGTAGGATTGGTTCAACCAAGGCTAACAAATGACGGTAGAAATCTTCAGATTCCTCATGGTTCATGACATAGTCATAAACTGCCTGATCTTCACCTGTCTGATTACGAAGTTCTGGCAGATAGTAAGGGTTTGGCAAGAAACGAACATCAAATACCAAATCTGCATCAATAGGAATGCCATATTTAAACCCGAAAGACATAACCTCAATACGGAAGGACTGAGCCTGTTCTTGGTCTGAAAACTGCTCTGCAATGGTCTTACGGAGTTCACGAGGAGTTAACTCTGTTGTGTCAACCACGTTTTGACTCATATTTTTTAATGGAGCCAAGAGTTCACGTTCCAGCTTGATACCATCCAAGATACGACCATCTGCTGCCAGAGGGTGACTTCTTCTAGTTTCCTTATAGCGTGCCACCAATTCCTTATCTGCTGCATCCAAAAAGAGGATTTTAAAGTCCAAATCATCTTGATTTTCCAATTCATCCAAGACAGCCTGAATCTCTGAGAAGAAAGATCGGCTACGCATATCAACCACTAGGGCTAACTTATGGTCATCATCCTTGGTTTCAACCAACTGCAAAAACTTTGGCAATAGAGCAGGTGGCATATTATCAATGGTAAAATATCCTAAATCTTCAAAGGATTGAATGGCTACAGTTTTCCCTGCACCACTCATCCCTGTCACAATCACCAGGTGAAGTTGTTTCATTTGTCATCATAGTCTCCTTATATCAAAAGAAGTTTGGAAGAACCAAACTTCAACTCGCTTATCCAATCTCAGCGATGACTTCAATTTCGACTTTTACATCGCGAGGAAGACGAGCTACTTCCACAGCTGAACGAGCTGGAAATTCCTTATTAAAGGCTGTTTGGTATACCTCATTGAAAGGTACAAAGTCGTTCATATCACTCAAGAAACAAGTTGTTTTAACAACATGGTCAAAAATCTGTTCCTGCTTCTGCTAAAAATAGCTCCAATGTTTTTCAAAACTTGTTCAGTCTGTTCTTGAATCGTTTCTCCTACGATTTCTCCAGTTTCAGGAGATAAAGGAACTTGACCGCTAGCAAACAAAAGGTTCCCAACGATTTTTCCTTGAACGTAAGGTCCGATTGCCTTTGGAGCTTTATCTGTATGAATTGTTTTTGCCATATGTATTCCTCACAATTTTTCTAAAATAGCATCCCAAGCTTGATCCATTCCTGCTTTTGTTACGGATGAAAAGAGGATAAAATCATCACTTGGATCAAAGTTTAATTTCTTTTTAATGGCTGATTCGTGCTTGTTCCATTTACCACGCGGAATCTTGTCTGCCTTGGTCGCCACAATGATGACAGGAATCTCATAATATTTAAGAAATTCGTACATCTGTACATCATCTGCTGACGGATCATGACGAAAGTCAACGAGACTAACTACTGCTCGAAGATTTTCTCGAGTGGTTAAGTACTCCTCAATCATGCGTCCCCATTTTTCGCGTTCCTTTTTGGACACACGGGCATAACCGTAACCAGGTACATCTACAAAACGCATCTTATCATCAATGTTAAAAAAGTTCAGCAACTGAGTTTTACCAGGTTTTCCAGAAGTACGAGCCAGATTTTTACGATTGAGCATAGTATTGATAAAGCTAGATTTACCAACATTTGAGCGTCCTGCGAGAGCAATTTCAGGAAGTTCATCCTGCGGATAGTGGGACTTGTTGGCAGCACTCAGTAAAATCTCAGCATTGTGTGTATTGATTTCCATAGTCACCTCTAGGCTGTCTCTAAGATTGGCTTAGCTGTTCCATCAACCGCTTCTTTTGTGATACGAACTGTTTTCACATTTTCTTGACTTGGAACTTCAAACATAACATCTAGCATGGTTTCTTCGATAATTGAGCGAAGACCACGCGCACCAGTTTTACGTTCGATGGCTTTGTTCGCAATTTCCTGAAGTGCTTCATCGTCAAATTCAAGCTCAACATCGTCATATGAAAGCAAGGTCTGGTATTGTTTGACCAAGGCATTTCTTGGTTCCTTCAAGATGCGAACCAAATCATCAACAGTTAACTGTTCTAAAGCTGCAAAGACAGGCAAGCGTCCAATCAATTCAGGAATAATACCGAATTTCTGAATATCTTCTGCGATGATTTCTTGCATGTAAGAGCTGTTTTCGTCAATAGCCTTGTTGTTTTGTCCAAAGCCGATAACTTTTTCACCAAGACGCTGTTTGACAATTTCTTCGATGCCATCGAAGGCACCACCCACGATAAAGAGGATATTCTTAGTATCCACTTGAATCATCTCTTGTTGTGGATGTTTGCGTCCGCCTTGAGGTGGCACACTAGCTACAGTTCCTTCGATAATCTTGAGGAGGGCTTGTTGCACCCCTTCACCAGAAACATCACGTGTGATAGACACATTCTCGCTCTTCTTAGCAATCTTATCGATTTCGTCTACGTAAATAATTCCACGTTCTGCACGTTCGATGTTAAAGTCAGCTGCTTGCAAGAGTTTGAGGAGAATATTTTCCACGTCCTCACCGACATAACCAGCCTCAGTAAGAGCTGTTGCATCTGCAATAGCAAACGGTACATTCAAACTTCTAGCAAGAGTTTGAGCAAGGAAAGTCTTCCCTGAACCAGTTGGGCCAATCATCAAAATGTTTGACTTTTGCAAATCCACATCTTCTGACTCTTCACGAGTGTCATGGAAATTGATGCGTTTGTAGTGGTTATATACAGCAACTGCCAGAGCACGTTTGGCACGATCTTGACCAATCACATAGTGGTTCAAGATGTTTAAGAGTTCGATTGGTTTTGGTACTTCAGACAAGTCTGCTAGGACTTCCTCTGCCAACTCCTCACGAATGATTTCCTGGGCTAACTCCACACACTCATTACAGATAAAGGCGTTGTTCCCAGCGATTATTTTTTTAACTTCTTCTTGGCTTTTGCCACAAAATGAGCAATAAACCATCATATCATTTTTCCTATTTGTAGGCATGATTCCCTTCCGTTCTAAATGATTTTTCTATCTAAAATAAGGTCATATAAAAAGCATGAATGCTATTCACCAAGTTTGTAAAAGCATTAAGCCAAAGTAGAGTAGCAAGTCCAAAGCGCTTTTTACGAAAAGCGTGTGTTCCAGCTACAAGACAGACAGCACACAAAAGAGCTGTAAAAAATCCAAAAATACTGCGCTCCATTAGACTTCCTTTCTCTTTCTATATTCGATGGTAAAATCATAGACATTTTTCTCATCTTTGGAATAAGATTTGCTTGCAAGAGTCTCAAAAACAGTCAAATCAAAATCTTCCGGGAAATAGGTATCCCCTTCAACTTGAGCATGAATTTGTGTCACAATAATCTCATCGAGATAAGGTTCAAAAAGCTGAAAAATCTGCTTGCCACCAATGATATAGAGATTCTTATCCTGATGATGATACCAGTCTAAAACCTGCTCAACATTTTGGAAAACCAGAGCTCCCTCAATTGACTCTTCGGGATTGCGCGTCAAAATTAGGGTCTCACGTCCTGGAAGCAATCGTCGCCCCATTCCATCAAAGGTTACACGTCCCATTAAAATGGCATGATTCAAGGTTGTTTCTTTGAAATGTTTTAACTCTGCTGGCAAATGCCATGGCAAGCGATCCTCTTTTCCGATTACACCCTTTTCATCTTGAGCCCAAATGGCTACGATTTTCTTTATCATGCTTTCATCCTTTTTCATTGATAGTTCTATTTTTATCAAAAAAATCTTCAAAAAAAGACTGTTTTGGAATGCCCTCCTGAATAGAAAAAATCCGTAGAAAACTTCTACGGATTTTTAGAAAAATAATGTATCTTACAAACCAGGTGCTTGTCCCAATTCTGCTGCAAGCATCCAGACAGTTTTTTCAAGATCTGCCTTAGCACCAACGAAGATATCATTAGTTACATCATCACCTTCTTCATCTGTTACATCCAAAGCTTTTTGGAAAAGAGTGATGAGGTAACGATAAATTTCAAGGACACGTTCCAAACTTTCTTCTACGTTACGGAACTCTCCAACACCTTCTTCGATTTCACTGTGTTGAAGGAATTCTGTCAAAGTAGAGTATGGTTTACCACCGAGTGTAATCAAGCGTTCGCTGATTTCATCTAGGTAACCATCAAGGCTATCCATGTATTCATCCATCTTAGGATGCCATACCATAAAGCCACGTCCACGCATGTACCAGTGTACTTGATGTAGAGCGATATGTGCTACATACAAATCTGCTACTGCTTGATTCAAAACTTCCTTTGTATTTACTAGCGCTTCTGCTGCTGGTTTAGTTAATGTTGCTACATCTTTTACTGCATCTTTTTTCAATTCTACCATTTTTCTCACCTCATAATATTATTTTTGCAACCATATTTATTGATTACTATCTCAGTATACTACACCTAGTAGACAAAAGCAAGAAAATTAACCCATATTAAAAAAGTTGTAATAGACTGATAATTTAAGAAAATGAGCAGATATCTTTTTAGTTATTTTCAGTATCTTTCCGAGAGAATTGGCTTTGATAAAGGTCATAATAAAATCCTTTTGCAGCCAAGAGGCTTTCATGATTTCCCTGTTCAATTATCTGTCCATCTTTAAGTACCAAAATCTTATCAGCTTCCTGAATAGTCGAAAGTCGATGGGCAATAACAAAGCTTGTTCTCCCCTTCATCAAACGTTTCATGGCCTTTTGAATCAAGAGTTCTAAACGAGTATCGACTGATGAGGTCGCTTCGTCTAAAATTAAGATTTTAGGATCCGCCAAGAGAGCACGCGCGATAGTTAACAACTGTTTTTGCCCAAGAGAAATATTACTTGACTCTTGGTTCATTTCCATGTTATAGCCACCAGGAAGGGTGCGGATAAAGTGGTCAACATTGGCCGCCTTAGCAGCTTCAACGATTTCTTCATCTGTTGCATCCAGATTTCCAAAGCGAAGATTTTCCTTGATACTGCCTTCATAGAGCCAGGCATCCTGTAGGACCATCCCAAACTGGCGACGATAGTCCTGACGAGACAGGTCACGAATATCTTGGCCATCCACTAAAATGGCTCCAGCTGTCACATCGTAAAAACGCATGAGAAGGTTAATCAAGGTTGTTTTCCCTGCTCCAGTAGGTCCAACGATAGCTACCATCTCTCCAGGTTCAACATCTAGGTTGAAATTACGAATCAATGGTTTGTTTTCCACATATTGGAAATCGACATTCTTGAAACTAACTTGACCTGTCAATGGTGCCAGTTCTTTTACTTCAGCAGTTTGAACTTCTTCCTGTTCATCTAAAACTTCGAAGACACGATCAAGCGAAGACTTAGCACTTTGCATTTGCCCAGCTAACTGAGTGATATTTTGGATTGGCTGGCTGACTTGCCACACATACTGAACGAAAGCTTGCATATTACCAATCGTCAAGCGCCCTGCAATAACCTGCAATCCACCTAATACTGCAACAATCAAATAAGTCAAATCAGATACGATATGTAGGGCAGGCATCATCAAACCTGAAATAAAGCTAGCCTTAAATCCGACTTGTTGCAATTCATCCGTAATCTTTTCAAATCTCTCTTGAGAGTTTTCTTCACGTCCATAGAGCTTCAAAACATTAAAACCTGTCAAGTTTTCTTGCACAAAACCATTCATGCGTCCCAGGATTGCTGCCTGTTGTTTAAAGTATGGCTGCGATCGATTTAGAATCGTTTTAGCTCCAAAATAAGTCACTGGAATCGACAAGATAACAATGATAGCCAACTGAAGATTGAGATAGAGGACCATTCCCATAACAAAAAGAATGGTAAAGACTGCATTAACAATCTGTAAGAAGGATTGTTGGAGTGCATTAGATACGGTCTCTACATCGCTAGTAAAACGTCCTAGCAAATCCCCAAACTGGTGCTTATCAAAGTAAGACACAGGGATGCGGTTGATTTTTTCGCTCATTTCATTTCGCAAATCCTGTATCATGGACTGGACAGCATTGGTCATGAAATAGTTTGAGTAGTAAGAACCCAACTCATAAAAAAGGCCACGCAAGAGATAGATCACCAGAATCACTGCGATATAGCTGGTATTAATCCCTGCTCCTGCAACACCATTTGCCATGGCAAGGAGGTTGCTGGTTAACTCAGTGATAGCAAGTCCCAATACGAAAGGCTCGATAACACTCATAATGACGCTGACTATTTTCAAGAAGACTGCAAAGAAAACAGAGAAACGGTAGGCTTTTAAATAGCTCCATAGACGAGCTAGACTAGATTGTTGTTTCATCCTTTACCTCCTATTCTTCTGTCAGAGACGCATTTTTCAACTGCGACTCAGCAATTTCTCGATAGATGTCATTGGTTTCCATCAATTCCTCGTGACGGCCACGACCAACAATTTCGCCTTTATCAAGCACAATAATCTGGTCAGCATCCATGATAGTTCCAACACGTTGCGCAACAATCAATACTGTAGCATCTTGCGTCACTTCCTTGAGACGACGGCGCAAGATAGCATCTGTACGGTAGTCCAAGGCTGAGAAGGAATCATCAAAGATATAGATATCTGGACCCTTGATGACTGCGCGGGCAATCGACAAGCGTTGCTTTTGACCACCTGATAGATTGCTTCCCCCTTCAGCCAGATGAGTTGCAAAACCTTCTTCTCGACTTTCGATAAAGTCTTTGGCTTGGGCTACATCAGCTGCTTGGTGCAAGTCCTCATGACTGGCATCTTCTTTCCCGTAACGGAGATTGTCTGCGATAGTCCCAGTAAAGAGCAAGGCCTTTTGGGGAATAAAACCAATCTTCTGGCGGAGTGATTTGAGACGGTAATCTCGGACATCAACACCATCGACCTTAATTTTTCCCTAGCGTAACATCGTAGAAAACGAGGAATCAATTGAACCAGAGTAGACTTACCTGAACCAGTTGAGCCGATAAAAGCAATGGTTTCTCCCGGTTTAGCAGTAAAGGAAATGTTATGCAAAACAGGGCTTTCTGTTTCCCCAGGATAGGCAAAGGTTACATTATCAAATTCTAGATAACCATGGGTTTCTGTTTCTTGAATTCCGTCCTCATTTGGATCAATGGAAATAGGCATATCCATGATTTCCTTCAAACGTTCACTAGATACAGCCGTTCTAGGGTACATGGTAAAGAGGTTTGACAAGAAAAGGAAGGACAAGAGAGCGTGGAAACTATACTCGATAAAGGCCACCAAATCCCCTAATCTGCAAACTTCCCTGTTTGAGAGGATCCAAAGCAAACCAAACGATAGCTACAATCATAGCGATAATGATTTGCACAAACAGTGGCTCCGTCAAACCAGTCAATTTGAACAATCGATTCGAATTATCTGCATAGATTGCATTTTTCTCTTCGAAACGTTTTTCTTGGAAATCTTCACGAGCAAAGGCACGAATCACTCGTAGCCCCATCAAATTTTCACGGACATACTGGTTAATCTTATCCAAAGTTTTCTGTTGTTTTTCAGATAAGGGACGCGTTTTCACCGCCACATAAAGGACTACTACAGCTAGAAAAGGAACGGAAAAAGCCACAATCCAAGCTAGTGAAGGACTGGTCAAGAAAATCATGAGAATACTCGACAGCATCATCATGGGAGTGATAACACCCAACTTAAGCGTTTGTTCCGCAAACTGCATGAGGACAAAGGCATCACTGGTAATACGAGTGACTAGTGAAGACACACCAATTTGTTCATATTCGTGGTGAGAATACTCTTGCAGCTTAGCATAGACATCATCCCGCATGTCCTTAACCATATTCGTGGTCAATTTACTAGCAGCATAGGATAGAACAACCCGCCCAAATGTTCCCAAGACGATAATAACCAACATGATGATGGCCCAAAAATAGAGTTTATCCTGATCACCTTGGTTTATTCCCTGGTCAATCATGCGGGCCAGAAACAGTTGGTAAACCTAGATTGACAATGACAAAGAAAATTCGCCCCGAGAAAGTCTAACACTAACCACTTGGGATAGCGTTTGAGATAAGACCAAATATAAAGCATAATTCTCCTTTCTTTTTCATTCAAAATGCAGAAAAGAGCGTGCTTACGCACGCCTTTTTACTAAAAAGAAGACAGGCAGTCTTAACCTCGAGAGAGGGAACTGTCTGTCTCAGATATTTGAAGCTTATTTTACAAAGTCAAGCAATGCCAAGAAGCTTTCTGGATCAAGTGATGCACCACCTACAAGAGCTCCGTCAACGTCTGGACAAGCCATGTATTCTGCAACGTTTTCAGGTTTAACTGAACCACCGTATTGAACACGTACTTTGTCAGCTACTTCTTGACCGAAGTCAGCTGCTACAACGTCACGAACAACTTTACACATTTTTTGTGCGTCGTCTTGTGAAGCTGATTTACCAGTACCGATAGCCCAGATTGGCTCATAAGCGATAACTGATGAAGCTACTTGTTCTGCAGTCAATCCTGCAAGAGCAGCTGAAACTTGAGCACCTACGAATTCAGCAGCTTTTACCAGCTTCGTAAGTTTCAAGTGACTCACCACAACAGATGATTGGAAGCATACCGTTAGCAAAGATTGCTTTTGCTTTTTTGTTGATGTCTTCGTCAGTTTCGTGGAAGTAGTCACGACGTTCTGAGTGACCGATAACAACGTAGTCAGTACCGATTTCTTTCAAAACTTGTGGGCTAGTTTCACCAGTGAAAGCACCTGCATTTTCAAAGTAGCAGTTTTGAGCAGCAACTTTAAGGTTTGAACCTTTAGCAGCAGCAAGAACAGTTGTCAAGTCAAGAGCAGGAGCTGCGATACCTGCTTCAACAAGGTCTGCTGAAGGAAGTTTTGATGCTACAGCTTCAACGAATGCTTTTGCTTCTTCTGGGTTTTTGTTCATTTTCCAGTTACCAGCGATAAATGGTTTACGTGACATTTCACATACCTCTTTTTTCATTTTATTTTCTACTTATTTTATCATAAATATAGAGAGCTTGCAAATCTTACTCTGTAACTAGAAAGTCTGCTTTTCAAAAAAACTTTTCCAGTTGCTCATTTCTATTTAGAAGCTGACTTTGCGCCTGGTTAATTTGACCACTGCTTCTGTTCTAGCCGTGTGTGGAAACATATCAACCGACTGGATATAATGCAGGTCATAGACCTCAACCAAACGGACTAAATCACGCGCCAAGGGTAGATACATTGCAGGAAACATAGACCATCTTTTTCAGGAGCGTATTTGACGATGGTATCCAAGAGCTTTGTCATCTAAACCGGTACGAGGCGGGTCTACAATCAAGGCATCAGCACGATAGCCTTCCTTGTACCAACGAGGGATGATTTCTTCTGCAGTTCCAGCCTCATAGTGAGTATTGGTATAACCCATGCGCTGGGCATTTTCTTTGGCATCCTCAATAGCTTCTGGAATAATATCCATCCCCCTCAGACTTTTAACTTTTTTGGCAAAGGCAAAACCAATGGTTCCAACACCACAATAGGCATCAATCAGGTGGTCATTCTCATTTACGTCCAAGGCCTTCACAGCTTCACTATAGAGAATTTCAGTCTGTTCGGGATTGAGTTGGTAAAAAGCTCGTGGTGAGAGAGAAAACTCATAGTCTAATACACCCTCACGAATACTATCCTGTCCCCAAATAATCTCGGTCTTGTCTCCATAAATCTCACTGGTTTTTGCAGTATTGGTATTGACTGCGACAGTCACTACTTCAGGATAATCCTTGACTAGATCTTTCACAAATTGAGTCAGATTTAATTGACGATTGGTCACAATGATAATCTGAACTTGCCCAGTTTTCCGTGCTCGGCGAACCATGATGGTCCGAACTCCCAGGATTTTTCCGTTCATCTGTAATCGGAATTTGATGATAGGTCAAGAGTTCAGCAATGCGATTGGCAATAGCTTGCGTTTCCTTGTCTTGAACTAGGCAGTCTTTTAACTCGACCAAATAATGCGAATTTTGAGCATACAAACCTGCCTTGACTTGACCCTTTAAACTTTCGAGTTTGGAATTGTAGTTTAGCCTCGATAATACTTTTGGTTTCCTGCATACCAATGGTTGGTCTAATCTCAAAATTTTCATAGCCTGCAGGTGCAAATTTTTTCAGAGCTTGATGGAGAAGATCTGTCTTGAACTCCAGCTGCTTGTCATAATGCAGATGCATGATTTGACAGCCACCACACTCATTATAAATGGTGCAATCTGGTACCACTCGAAACTTAGATTTTTTATTGACCTCAAGCAGTTTGGCCTCAACGTAATTACGCTTAACAGAAGTCACCTGACAATAGATATCTTCTCCCTTGAGGGCGCCTGGAACAAAAAAACAAGGGTTTTCTGGTAAAATCCGATACCTTCCCCGTTAATCCCCATACGCTTGATTTTTTTAATGGAATTTTTTTGTTTGACTTTTAAGACTCATAAGTCTATTATACCACGTAGTTTCTCAATGTTTAAGAATATGTTACAATAAAACCATGAATACAAAGACATCTCATTTTTCCCCATTGGATTTTCCTGAGCAATTACGAACTTATATAGAGGGAGCAACTCTTTCTGACAGCTCTTCTCATTCAGGCGCAAGGGTTCTCTATCTTGATTCAGGTTACTATTTGAAAATAGATCAAAAGGGAAGATTAGAGCGAGAAGCTAGCATTGCAAGTTTGGTTTGAACAAGAGGGAATAGGAACTCCAGTCATCCACTATCTATCTACAGATAAAGACTACCTCCTGACTAAAGAGGCTATTGGTCATGACACTCTCGCTTTTTTAGACCAGCCAGAAAAAATTTGCCGAACCATGGCAGAGGCTCTTAAAAAACTTCACAGCTTTAATCCGCAAAATTTTCCATCAGAAAATCATTTACAGGCCTATAAAGACAGAGCCTTTAAAAACTATGAAAAAGGGGAGTTCTATGCCAAGGCTCTCCTACCCCAATTCCAGATTAGCAGTCGCGAAGAGGCCTTCCAGCTCATTCGAGAACAAGGGCACCTTTTAAAGACAGATGCCTTTTATTCACGGGGACGCCTGTCTACCGAACTTTATTCTAAAAGATGCTGACCACTTCTCTTGCTTTTATTGACCTTGGTTTGGCTGATTTTAGTGACCGACATATCGATCTCTTTTGGGCAGTTTGGTCCCTCAACTATAACCTACATGACCCTAAATACGCTGAACTATTTCTTGACTATTATGGGAGAGAACAGGTCGATGTAAATAAACTTCGACTCGTTGCTGCCTTTGAAGCGTTTGGATAAAAGGAAAACCATGAAAATCACAAAACTAGAAAAGAAAAAAAGACTCTATCTGCTAGAACTTGATAGTGACAAAACCTGCTACATTACCGAGGATACCATTGTTCGCTTTTATGTTGACCAAGGATAAGGAAATTAGTCCTCAAGAGTTTTGCAGAAATTCAGACCTTTTGCACAATTTTCCTACGGAAAAAATCTAGCGCTCTACCACTTATCCTTCAAGGCTCGCACTGAAAAAGAAGTCAGAGACTATTTAGTTAAACATGAGATTGATGAGAAAATCATACCACAAGTCATCCAAGCCCTCAAGGATGACAACTGGATCAATGACCGTCAGTATGCCTATGCTATCATCAATTCCAATCAGCTATCTGGTGACAAGGGAAGCTACATGCTGATACAAAAGATTTCTCAAAAAGGAGTTGCTAAGCCGTTATCCAAGACGTCTTACAAGAATTTGATCTGACGGAAGTCGCAGAGCGTACAGCCGAAAAAAACTACTGAAAAAAATATCAGGGGAAAATTACCTGCTCGCGCTCTACAAGATAAGATTATCCAAAAATCTTACCAATAAAGGGTTTTCCTACTCAGAAGCTAAAACAGCCTTTTGAGCAACTGGATAGCCAGGTCGAAGAAGAAACTGTTCAGGAACTAATCTTTTTAAAGAGTTGGATAAACAATATCGAAAAATATTCACGAAAGTATGAAGGATACGAACTGAAAGCAACGTTTGACCCAAGTTTTTAGCTAGAAAAAGGCTACGATTTTTTTCGGATATAGCCAGCGCTCTCAGAGAATATCTTTAATTTTTTTCATGAAAAAACTAAGAACTTTAAACAAAAAAATGTGATACAATAGTAAACGATAAACTTATAAATTGTAGAAAGTTGGTTAGTTATGAAACTTCCAAAAAGAAGGCGACTTTATTACAATTCAAAGTTATAAGCATGATGGGAGTCTTCACCGCACTTGGCGAGACACCATGGTACTAAAAACAACAGAGAACGCTATTATCGGCGTCAACGACCACACACTTGTTACCGAGAGTGACGGTCGTCGTTGGGTGACTAGAGAACCGGCTATTGTTTACTTTCACAAGAAATATTGGTTTAATATTATCGCTATGATTCGTGATAATGGTATTTCCTACTACTGCAATATGGCAAGTCCTTACTATCTAGACGAAGAAGCTTTAAAATACATTGACTATGATTTGGATGTTAAAGTTTTTACAGATGGCGAGAAACGCCTCTTGGACGTCGAAGAGTATGAACGTCACAAGCGTAAGATGAATTATCCTGATGATTTAGACTATATTTTGAAAGAGCATGTTAAGATTCTTGTTGATTGGATTAACAATGAACGAGGCCCCTTCTCAGAAGCCTATGTCAACATTTGGTACAAACGCTACGTAGAACTAAAGAATCGGTAAAGTTGTCAAACTAGGGTGTCTGCCCTAGTTTTTTTATAATCAAAAAACCTGCCTTAAGGCAGGTTTTCGTTTAAATGTCTAATTTTGTAACGGTGAACTTGATATGGGAATAATCTTTCTCGATATCCTTATCTACCATAAAGGCTGTTGCATCCTTCTTGACCTGCACCAAGTCGATATTCTGGGCTTGAGCTGCATAGACACAGCCACAGTAACATTGGCGATAGATGTCATATTCTTCACACATCTCTACAGAACGTTTGTAACCTTGATTTTTCTTAAAATCACTCGGAAGATAATGAGTAGTGTATATTTTCTGCACATCAATCCCAATACTATTGATGGTTTGTGAATTTTTGTGGGGACTGATAGTTAGGGCCGAACCAAAGTAGTCAAATCCTAAGTCCATAGCCACCTGCGCTGTCTTATCCAAACGATAATCAAAACAAACCTTGCAACGATCGCCACCTTCAGGTTCTTCTTCCAAACCTCGAACCAGTTTACGGTATTCGTTGGGTTCATAGGGAGCTTCTAGATATTGGACGTTATTGCCAGTTCGCTCATTAAAATCACTGACAAACTTTTGGGTCACATAAGCACGCTTATGATATTCAGCTTTAGGGATGGATATTTGAATTAGCAAAAATAAATGGTCACATCTGCATACTTGGTCAAATACTCTAAAGTGTAGGTGCTACAAGGAGCACAACAGACGTGCATGAGAATAGTTGGTCTTTCTTCATTTTTTTCCCAAACTTGAACCATCTTTTGCATGACACGGTCATAGTTGATCTTTTGATTGGGATTCATCTTACTTAGAATTTCTTCAACATCAATCATGCTCTTCTCCTTTTCTTCTTGTTATTTTATCACAAGAAGGCTCTTTGGGCAAATAGGGTTTCGTGCTTTATTCAGTTTTTCAAGTCCTGATTTAATAGCTTGCCCATCCTTTTTTTAGACTGATTATTAATATAGGATAAATTAAAAGTAAGATAAGGCCTAGAACTAAAAAGACAGCTACAAGACCCCAACGATCAATCATCCAACCTGTCAGTGGAAATATGACAATCATGGAAAGACTAAAGAGCATGGAATTGATACTAAGCATAGTTGCTCTTACACTGGAAGGTAAATAACCTTGTAAAGTCATTGAAATAGATAGGCTGATAAACTGCATAAAGTGTATCAGTTAAAAAGATATACAAGAAGAAAAAGCAAAGGGGTTCCTGAAAACACCAACAACAAGGCCAAGCCCGTTAGTGCAACAAGAGTCGGAAAAACTCGATTACTATTCCATTTTTTACCGATTTGACTAGCTACATAAACCGCTATAAGATTTAACCCACTGCCAATAAGCATAACCAGTGAAACCTGCCATCCTGCTAAGTCACTTATTTTCTGCTGATAATAAAAGTAAAACATGCACATGAGTGTCCCGACCAGCTGATAAGTCATCATCCAGTAAAAAAGTACTGGTTTTTCCTGCCATTCTTTTCGGACTTGCTGGACAATCATTTTAAAGGTTAAGACTTCATTTTTCTCTCTCTTGGCCATTGGTTCTTTCATAAAATAAATCAAAATGATAGAAAGAAATGAAAATCCTATAGCAATCAGATAGGTCCAAGCCAATGCTCCGTGAATAAAGAATCCTGCCGCAACTGTACCTAGGGTTCGGGTGACTTCTGCCACACCAGATAAAAAGCTAGAAATCTGAAGATAGCGGTCCTTTTGACCCGCTTCAACCGCCGAATCATATAAGAAAGCGGTACTGGTCCCCGAGTCAAAATTATAGGACCAAGCATTAACCATCATGGCAATCGCATAAATCCAAAAATTCCCCTGACCAAATAAAATCAAGATAGAGGACACAATACTGGCCAAGCGAGCCAAATAGAGATTTGTCTTGTAACTAAATCGATCAGCCAACATACCAGATGGGATTTCACACAAGAGACTTGTCCCATGAAAGATACTCTCTAATAGACCGACTTGAAGCAAGGAAAGACCATTTTGGATGAAAAATAAAATCCAAAAGCTGGTGATTCCAAAATAAGATGTAAATTCCAGTCCTGCTAGGAGTGGAATATTGCGTTTGTAAGTTCTTTTAAACATTGTTTTCTCTCTTTCAATATGTAATATGATTGTTTCTAAAAGACTTACTTAGCTTTGCCTACATTTTCTCCACCTCTTTCATTTAAAGTAATACTCAATGAAAATCAAAGAGCAAACTAGGAAGCTAGCCGCAGGCTGCTCAAAACACTGTTTTGAGGTTGTGGATAGAACTGACGAAGTCAGTAACATATATACGGCAAGGTGAAGCTGACGTAGTTTGAATTTGATTTTCGAAGAGTATAAAAACGCCAGACGGCGTTTTTATGGCTATTAAGGTTTGATACGGTGCAACATACGTGGGAATGGAATAGCTTCACGGATGTGTTTTGTACCTGCTGCGAAGGTTACCATACGCTCGATACCGATACCAAATCCACCGTGTGGTACTGTACCATATTTACGAAGGTCAAGGTAGAATTCGTACTCTGTAAGATCCATTCCAAGTGATTCCATCTTAGCGACAAGGGCATCGTAGTCTTCCTCACGCATTGAACCACCGATGATTTCTCCGTAACCTTCTGGCGCAAGCAAGTCTGCACAAAGTACGCGATCTGGGTTCCCAGGAACTGGTTTCATGTAGAAAGCTTTGATGTCTGATGGATAGTTGATCACAAAGGTTGGTACACCAAAGTGGTTTGAAATCCAAGTTTCGTGTGGTGAACCGAAATCATCTCCATGCTCTAGATGTTCATAGTCAGCATCTTCATCGTTTTCATGCTCTTGCAAGAGATCAATGGCTTCGTCGTAAGTAATGCGTTTGAATGGCTCAGCAATGTAGCGTTTCAAGAGCTCTGTATCACGCTCCAATGTTTCCAAGGCTTGAGGAGCACGGTCAAGAACACCTTGAAGCAACGCTTTAACATAAGCTTCTTGCAAGTCAAGTGACTCATCATGTGTCAAGTATGAATACTCAGCATCCATCATCCAGAACTCAGTCAAGTGACGGCGAGTTTTTGATTTTCTCAGCACGGAATACTGGACCAAAGTCAAAGACACGACCAAGGGCCATAGCACCTGCTTCAAGATAAAGCTGTCCTGATTGACTCAAGTAGGCTGGTGTTCCAAAGTAGTCCGTTTCAAAAAGTTCTGTAGAATCTTCTGCAGCATTTCCTGAAAGAATTGGGCTATCAAACTTCATGAAGCCATTTTTATCAAAGAACTCATAAGTTGCATAGATGATAGCATTACGGATTTGCATCACAGCTACTTGTTTGCGTGAACGCAACCACAAGTGGCGGTTATCCATCAAGAAGTCTGTTCCGTGTTCTTTTGGAGTGATTGGGTAGTCTTGAGATTCACCGATGACTTCGATGTCTGTAATATCCAACTCATAACCAAATTTTGAGCGCTCGTCTTCTTTAACAATCCCTGTTACAAAGACTGAAGTTTCTTGGCTTAGGCGTTTGATCGTATCAAATTTTTCAAGACCTACTTCTTCACCAAATTTCTCGATAAAGTTTGGTTTGAAAGCCACGCCTTGGAAGAAGGCAGTTCCGTCACGCAATTGCAAGAAGGCAATTTTTCCTTTTCCTGACTTGTTAGCAACCCAAGCACCAATAGTGACTTCTTGACCAACGTAGTCTTTTACTTCGATAATTGTTACACGTTTTGTCATGTTTTATCTTCCTTTTTTGTTTAACTTGTCTAAAGACATTATTACTCACTATTGTACCACAAATAATGCCTGATAGCTAGATTCTATCAGAGAAAAATCTCAGGTTTTATCCAAAAAAATCTCCGTCAAGACGACGAAGATCTTATTTTTATTTTTCCATAAATTGGTGCAAGCGACGAATGGCTTCTTTCAGAGTATCCAAGTCTGTCGCATAGCTGAGACGGACATTCTCTGGTGCTCCAAATCCTGCTCCTGTAATCAGGGCCAGACCGACTTCCTCAAGAATAGCCGTTGTAAATGCTGTTACATCTGTATAGCCTTTCATCTCCATAGCTTTTTTGACATTTGGGAAGAGGTAGAAAGCTCCTTGCGGTTTGACTACTTCAAAGCCAGGGACTTGGCACAAGAGAGGATAAATGGTATTGAGACGTTCCTCGAAAGCCTGACGCATGGTTTCTACAGAGTCTTGAGGACCAGTTAAGGCCTCGATTGTTGCGTATTGTGAAACAGCGGTTAGGTTAGAAGTTGTTTGACCAGTCAATTTGCTCATAGCAGCAATAATTTCTTGATCACCTACTGCATAACCAACACGCCAACCAGTCATAGCGTAGGCCTTAGACACTCCATTGATGACAATAGTTTGTTTGCGAATAGCTTCTGACAGACTAGAGATTGGAACGAACTCATTCCCGTTATAGACCAAACGACCATAAATATCATCTGCTAGGATAAGAATATCATGCTCAACAGCCCAATTTCCAATGGCTAACAGTTCCTCACGAGAGTATATCATACCGGTAGGATTAGATGGTGAGTTTAGTACCAAGACTTTGGTCTTACCTGTGCGAGCAGCTTCTAATTGCTCCACAGTTACTTTAAAGTGATTGTCTTCCTTGGCTTGGACAAAGACTGGAAGACCTTCTGCCAGCTTAACCTGATCCCCATAGCTGACCCAGTAAGGAGTAGGAATGATTACCTCATCTCCAGGGTTGATAACAGCCATAAAGAAAGTATAAAGGGAGAACTTGGCACCAGTCGCAAAAGTGACCTCATTAGCTGCCACAGAATAACCATAATAACGTTCAAAATAAGTATTAACCGCTGCTTTTAATTCAGGCAAACCCGAAGCTACCGTATAGAAAGAAGCACGCCCATCTCGAATGGCTGTAACCGCAGCATCCTGAATATTTTCAGGAGTATGAAAATCGGGCTGACCTAAAGTCAAGAAAAGAACGTCTTTTCCTTCAGCCTTTAACTTCTTTGCTCTTGCATCACTAGCCAGAGTAACGCTTTCTTCCATCTCTAAGACACGTTTGGATAATTTCATTGTTTCTCCTTTTCGACTAAGGCGCCAGATTCAAAATCTACCAGATAATAGTCTCCTCCAGACTTGATTTCCCAGACAGGCTTATCAGCGTACCGTCCAAAGGTAATCGCGTCAATTTCAGTTGCTCCTTTTTCTCTGACAACTGCTTCTGCTTTTTTTCTTGAGAAGTACCATTTTCTAGTTGATATACGTAAATATTGTTGCTACTTTTTCTCTATTAAGACAGCAACTGGTTTCTGGTTCTTATCTTGGCCAAGAACACTATAATAGCTTTCTAAACCATTGAAGATATCAATCTGGCTAACCGTTTCTAGATTTGCATACTGCTTAGCAAGTCTTTTCACCTTCTACCTTTTGCAGTCTGATAAGGCTTCATGCTGAGCCATACCAAGTAGAGAAAGGAAGAAGTGATGACTAGAGTTAACAAAGTTATACCAATAATGTACTGAAATAATAGGGAATTTTTTTCTTTTTTCTGTCTCTTTTTCACTCGTCTATTTTACCATCTATCCTAGTGAATTACAAGTGAATTAAGGGAGGCATTCTTGAACCTTCGATACATTCTTAGAATAGTGATATTAAGCTCCATCCTTTTGATTTTATAGACTTTTGTCATCTTTCTCAATTCTTAAAATTTAATCTTACACTTTATTGAATTTAAAATTTTCTGAGCATATCCTTGCAAATGATTTTATCGTGTTGTAACATATATTATAACAACAGAGTGATTCTGATTAAAAGATTGAAATTTAAAGGAGACTCCCTATGTCTAAAAAAGTATTGTTTATCGTTGGTTCACTTCGTGAAGGTTCATTCAACCACCAAATGGCACTAGAAGCTGAAAAAAAGGCTCTTGCAGGTAAAAGCTGAGGTTAGCTACCTTGACTACTCAGCCATTCCTCTCTTTAGCCAAGACCTTGAAGTTCCTACACTTCCAGCTGTTGCAGCAGTTCGTGAAGCTGTTCAAGCTGCTGATGCTATCTGGATCTTCTCTCCAGTCTACAATTTCTCAATTCCAGGGACTGTGAAAAACTTACTTGACTGGCTTTCACGCGCAATTGACTTGTCTGACACTCGTGGAGCATCTGCTCTTCAAGATAAGATTATTACTGTATCATCTGTAGCTAAATGCAGGGTCATGATCAACTCTTTTGCGATTTACAAAGACCTCTTGCCATTTATCCGTACACAGGTTGTTGGTGATTTTACCGCAGCTCGTGTTAATGATTCTGCCTGGGCAGATGGTCAATTAGTCCTTGAAGATAGCGTTGCTGCTTCTCTTAAACAACAAGCTGAAGACTTACTCCAAGCTATTCAATAATTAAAAAAAGATAGTAGAAAATCTCATTTCTACTATCTTTTAGTTTATTCAACAAATTCTCCAATCATACTATGTTTTAATGGCAAACTACACATTACCAAAAGGAAAATGAAGGAGGATTGAATCCAAAAGAGGGCCAAATCAAAAATTCCATGCACAGCAACTACTGTTAAGAATGAAAGATAAAGACCAACAATTGGACGCTTGCTCGGCTCCTGACTCATATCAATTAATTTTCGGATTGGGTCTGAAGAAGCAATCCCTAATAATACCGTTCCTACCACACCGTAACTCAATATCGTATCAATGTAAATACTATGAGCGTGTTCGTGATAAGGAGCAAAAATACGAGGATAAGAGTGCATATAGGTTAGGGGTCCCTCGCCCCAGAAGGGATTTTGTTTGAATAAGGTCATACCTGCATTCCAGATCGACACTCGTTCTTCCATAGACGAATCGAGCGTCCCCATTCGAACTCCCAAATCGCTCGAGAAGAGAAAGGCTAGACCAACACCAAAGACTCCGATACTGAGCCAGAAGGCACGCCAGTTCTTAATGGTTGTGAAAAGATAAATAATCGCACCAAAGATAATGGCTGGAAAAGCTGTTCTATTTTGGGTGAAATTCAAGCCAAACAAATTTGCAAAGATTGCAATGAGAGAGAAAATTCTCAACCATCTCAATCGAGTCGTACTAATTAGGTAAAATCCAATCATAATACAGAAGCAACAGATAATCCCATAATAATTTGGGATTAAAGAAGGCTACTTCTGCACGGTTCTGATGCCAGACCTGCATCTTTAGGTGATAAGAAAGTATAATCAAATTTCTTTACAATCTGAAAAATGTTCTAAAGGCTGCAAAAACTGATGCTAGCACACTAAGCGACATAACTCGATTGCAATACTAATCTGAAAAAACTTTAGGGGTTAAATGGGCTTGGTAATAGTAAAAAGAAAATTGCAAAGAGGAACATTCCTAAAGTGAAACCATCCCCATCACATTTTGTGCTAAAAGAGAAATAACACCACTATAGCCAATAAATAAAAAGTAAGATAGAATGGTGGGATAATCGTTTTAATATCCCCTTCATCTCTCCTGTAAATATTAGACCTATTAAGTAGGCGATAAAAAAATAATAACGAAAAATATAAAAAAGGCAAGAAAAATACTTAGAATAACAGCTAGTAAGACTAGCTCTTGCTTGGATAAAGCCTTTCAATTTTTCAATGATACCTATTGATTTCACAACAGATCCTTTCTCTCTGCGCTATAAAGCTCAGATAAATAAACTATTAAAAACATTTTACCATTTTTTTCAAATGATTTGAAAACCACTTTGTCCATGGCATCCTGACTAAAACTAGGTAAAAACTTTTATAGGGAACTAGGATTCTTCTTAAAAAAAGCAGTCAATCTTTTTATAAAAATATGGTACAATTAAATTAATTTTCCAAGAAAGGCTCTACCATGAAATCCTACCAAGAAGTTTACAAAATCTTAGCTCATGAAACAGATTATTTAAGCGGAGAGAAAATCGCTGAAATATTAAACCTCTCTCGCACCTCTGTTTGGAAGGCTATCCAACGCCTCCAGCAGGAAGGTTTAGAAATTGACAGCATCAAAAACCGTGGCTACAAACTTCTCCATGGTGACCTTATCTTACCTCAAGACATCGAAGCCAATAGTCCCATCTCCGTTCAATTTAAACCTATTACCAAATCAACCCAGAGTGATGCCAAGGAGGCTATGGAAGCTGGTGCCAAAGGAGATACACTCTACCTCTCAACTAGCCAAACGATGGGCCGTGGTCGATTTCAACGTCCCTACTACTCTCCAGACAAGGGGGGAATCTATATGTCTCTCCACCTCAAACCCAATCTTTCTTATCTAGATTTACCAGCTTATACACTCTTGACTGCAGCTGCTATTTATAAGGCTGTTAAAAATTTGAGCTTGATTGATTTAGACATTAAATGGGTAAATGATCTGTATCTAAATCAGAAAAAAATAGCTGGTATTCTAACTGAAGCTATTACTTCTGTCGAAACCGGACTTGTTACAGATGTTATTATTGGTGTTGGTATCAACTTTTCTATCACTGACTTCCCCAAAAATCTGCAAGGAAAAGCTGGAAGCCTCTTCTCTGAAAACAGTCCTATCACTCGCAATGAACTGATTGCTGAAATTTGGAAATGTTTCTACGAAACAGATGCAGATGAGCTACTTTATCTATATAAAAAACGCTCCATCGTTTTAGGAAAAGAAATTTCCTTCAAGAAGGATCAGGAAATAATCACAGGAAAAGCATGTGACATCTCTGACCAAGGCAAACTGCAGATAGAATTAGCCACTGGTGAAAAAATCTGGCTCAATAGCGGTGAAGTTTCGCTTACCAAATGGTAAATACTCGTCAACAACATAAAAATCGACCTCTCTATTGAGAAGGTCGATTTTATTATCCTTTATTTTTTCAAACGTTCAACATCACGTGCAATCACAAGTTCTTCATCCGTTGGGATGACAAGGACACGAATTTTTGCAGCTTCAGTAGAGATATCTCCAGTAACACCAAAGACATTTTTCTCTGGGTCTACATCACAGCCAAACCAAGAGATACCTGAAATGACTTTCTCACGCACGAGAGTTGCATTTTCACCAACACCAGCAGTAAAGATAATAGCGTCTGCCCCATTTAGGACTGCCAAGTATTGTCCAATGTGTTTTTGGATACGGTCAACATACATTTCAAAGGCCAAAGCAGCATCATGATTCCCTGCTTCCATTGCAGCAATCACATCACGCATATCACTAGACTTACCTGAAACACCCAGCAATCCTGATTCACGATTAAGAATACGACTGATATCCTCAGGCTTGATAAAATCCTCTGTATATTGCATTAAATAAGGAATGATAGCTGGGTCAATATCCCCTGTACGAGTTCCCATCATAACACCACCAAGTGGAGTGAATCCCATTGATGTATCAACAGATTTTCCACCCTTAACAGCTGTAATAGAAGCACCATTACCAATGTGACAGGTGATTAACTTCAGCTCTTCAAGTGGACGTCCCAAAACCTTCGCTGCTTCTTGAGCAACGTACTGATGGCTGGTTCCATGAGCTCCGTACTTACGAACCTTATTTTCGGTGTAATATTTTGTTGGCAGAGGATAGCGATAAGCTTTCTCTGGCATACTTGTATGGAAGGAAGTATCAAAAACAACGACACTCGTAATATCTGGCAATAATTCTTTGAAGGCACGAATACCAGCAGCATTTGCAGGGTTGTGCAATGGAGCAAGAAGTCCTAGTTCTTCAACTTTTTCCAAGACATCGCCTTCAACGACTGTAGACTCTTTGAAATACTCTCCACCTGCAACGACACGGTGTCCAACACCAGTAATTTCATCATAAGTTTTAATAATGCCAAAACGAATCAAGTCATCAAGCAAAATTTTTACAGCCAAAGTGTGGTTTTCAATATCAAGAACTTGTTCTTCAGAACGACCATCAAACTTAACTGTTGAAACAGAATCCTTCAATCCGATTCGCTCAATCAAACCTTTTGCAAGCACCTTTTCTTCTGGCATTTGGTAAAGTTGCCATTTCAAGCTTGAGCTTCCAGCGTTAATTGCAATGGTTTTTGTCATAATGTTTCCCCTTTTTTAAGCGTTTTCAACTATTATATCAAAATTTACATTAGATTTCATGTTCTTGACACCAATTTTGAAAATTTTCCTTAAATTCCATCAAAATTTCAGGGTCACGAAGACTGGTAAGTGGATAAACAAATGGTTCAATCTCTTCTCCCGTCTTCTTCTGGAGAACAAAGATTGTTTTAGACCGAGCTCCCTGTGCAAAGAGATCCTCTGGTAAAGCGATGATTGCTACTAGTTGGGCCTGTTCAGTCAGCCATGATTTTAAAAGTTCACTCTGAGGACTTGTCAGGAGATCTGTTGGAGCTAGAAAAATCGCATAGCCTCCTGTTCTGAGATACTTGAGTGATTGTTCCATTAACAAATGATGAGCATAAGTATGTTCATTCTTAGCCGCTACTTGATAACGTGAGGCTGTCTGATCATCTGGATAGTAACCGACAGGCAGGTCGCTCACAATGATATCACTTTCTTTTAATACTTGCGGACGCACTGCATCTCCTTGGACAAAGCCCATTTGAAGATCCATTACTTCCGCCATGCTTGCCGCCAAGTCAATCAAGAGGTCATCAAGTTCTATCCCCAGATAATCTACCTTTTTGTTCATGGACGTTAAGAAGCTAGCTCCCAGAATTCCCATCCCAGAACCCAACTCTAATAGGCTCATATTTTCAGCAGGAAAAAGTTGCTCTATGATAAAAATCATCAAGTGACCAACCGCATCCGGTGTGAATTGGTGATTGGCTTGAAGAGGTTCTGTTTGAGCTGCCTTCATTAACAAAAATTGATAGGTCCGTAACCACTCCTCTTTTCGAAGTGCCAAGCGTTTTATGGCCTGGTTATTTTTTTTGACTTGTTCCAGAGCGGTTTGACCATCGAGATAGATTCCATTTTGTTCAATCAAGGCATCATAAAAGCTTGTCGCCAAATCGTTTTGAATGATTTGGACATTTTCTAGTAAATAGGTATATGCTTGTTCAATTTTTTCAAAATCCATAATCTTATCTTACCAAATTCAGAACTGATTTTCCAGATTTTCATAATACTGAAAACAAATTAAAAACCTCTGAGATGATTCTCAAAGGTTTATTCTACTATTTACTATTTTCAACAGCTGCTGTTACAAAAGCAGTGTAGAGTTCTTCTGGGCGGTTTGGACGACTTGAAAGCTCTGGATGGTACTGGCAAGCCACAAAAAATTTATTTTCTGGGATTTCAACAATTTCGACCAAGCGGTTGTCTGGTGACACTCCTGAAAAGACAAAACCTGCTCCTTCAAACTGTTCACGGAAGGCATTGTTAAATTCATAGCGGTGACGGTGACGGCGTTGTACCACCTCTTTGTTATGATAAGCTGCAGCTGCCTTAGAACCACGTTTTAGCTTAGATGGATAAAGTCCCAAACGAAGGGTTCCACCCATGTCCTCAACATCAATCTGATCACGCATGATATCGATGATAGGGTATTTGGTATCAGGATTTAGCTCTGCTGAATTAGCTCCTTCAAGACCTAAGACATTACGAGCAAACTCGATACAGGTCAACTGCATACCCAAGCAGACTCCCAGCATTGGTACATCATTTTCACGCGCATAGCGAATCGCTTGAATCTTACCCTCAGTACCACGTTGACCAAAACCACCTGGAACGATGATTCCATCAGCATCAGCTAGGAGTTCTGCCACATTCTCAGCTGTCACGTCATTAGCATTGACCCAATCAATCTTGACTTCTGCATCATTTGCATAACCAGAGTGTTTCAAAGGCTTCAACAACTGAGATGTAGGCATCCTGCAACTCAACATACTTACCAACAAGAGCAATTTTGACTTGTTTTTTGAGATTCATGACCTTGTCGACCATGGCTGACCACTCTGTCATATCTGCTGCAGGTGCATCAATCTTCAAATGGTCACAGACGATTTGATCCATGCCTTGAGCTTGCAGATTTAGTGGAATTTGGTAAAGATGATCCACATCCAATGACTCGATAACTGCTTCTGGTGCCACATCACAGAATTGAGCTAGTTTATTTTTAATCCCTTGTCCAGCCGGCTTTTCAGTACGAATGACCAACATATTTGGCTGGATTCCCAAACCACGCAATTCTTTGACAGAGTGTTGAGTCGGCTTGGTCTTCATTTCTCCAGCCGCCTTTAGGTAAGGAAGCAAGGTTGTATGGATATACATGACATTTTCTGCTCCGACATCAGACTTCATTTGACGAAGCGCCTCTAAGAATGGAAGGGACTCGATATCTCCGACTGTTCCCCCCAACCTCTGTAATAATAACATCAGAGTCAGTCGTAAGAGCAGCACGCTTAATTTTTTCTTTCAAGGCATCTGTAATATGTGGAATGACTTGGACAGTTGCTCCAAGGTATTCTCCACGACGTTCCTTGCGAAGAACTTCGCTATAGATTTTACCAGTTGTCACATTGGAATATTTATTTAGATTGATATCAATAAAACGTTCATAGTGACCCAAGTCCAAGTCTGTCTCAGCTCCATCATCTGTTACAAAAACTTCCCCGTGCTGGTAAGGGCTCATGGTCCCTGGGTCAATATTGATATAAGGGTCAAATTTTTGAATGGTCACCTTCAAACCACGGTTTTTCAACAATCGTCCAAGGCTCGCTGCAACGATACCTTTCCCAATAGACGACACCACACCACCAGTTACAAAAATATATTTCGTAGACATAGATTCCTCTTTCTAAAATGCTCAAGATCTTGTTCACTAGAGGGGGACTAAGAAAATAAGACCTTCACCGATAACTACAATCCAGGTTGATAATTTCCCTGGAAAAACAAAAATAGCTCCCTAATAACTAGGAAGCTCCGACCTCAAAAAGAGGTGCCCGAACAATATCTTACCTCAATTTTACTCATTTGTCAAATGTCACTCTTTGCTAGATTTATAGTTCTACTGCAGAAAAGAAAAGCAACAAGGAGATTTCCTTGTTGTTTGGTATTATTCTTCTTCTTCCTCAGAATCTTCGTCATCTTCTTCAACGAGATCCACATCTTCCCCAAGATCATCTGGTGCGATTTCGTTGATTTCAGCGTCGTAGGCTTCTACTTCGTTCTTCTCATCGTCTGGATTTCATCATCATAAGAAAGAGCTGGATCTTCTTCATAAGCATCCTCATCTTCTGGATCATCTGCACCATAATCAATGGCATCGTCGTCACCATCCATAAAGGCATTAACACGTTTTTTCTTAGCTTGAGGTGCGACTTCTTCATCATCACTTTCTTCAAGAGCGATAATTTCTTCGTCAATTTCATCAACTCCGTACCATGAACGAAGGCCCCATTTGTTATCTCCAAGAGAGATAAAGCTACCATCAAAGTTCAATTCTGTATAGAACAAAGGTAGTGCTTCACGAATATCGCTATTAGAGGTACCAAGATAGTTTTGGATTTCATTAACCAAATCGCTAAAATGCATTTCGTGATCGCGACCACGGAGTTCCAAGATGGCACGAGCCACCTCAATCATAGATAGTTCACTTTTTTCTTGCCCAGCAAATACTTCTAATTCCAAAGCGTTTCTCCTCATTTTTTACTACTAACGCCAAAGCATACAAACTCTGGTCTCATTTTATCATGTACTCTTTATTGTACGATAATTTTGCCTAATAGTCAAAGGTTTAGAAGAAATTCATGTGAAATATTTCAGCTAATTAATACTCAATGAAAATCAAAGAGCAAACTAGGAAGCTAGCCACAGGCTGCTCAAAACACTGTTTTGAGGTTGCAGATGGAAGCTGACGTGGTTTGAAGAGATTTTTGAAGAGTATAAAAGACCTGGGAGATACACTCACAGGTCCGTGGCTTTATTTATAGCTCAAAGCTCGTTTAAAGGTTTTCCAGATCCCCAAATCATCTGTTTGAAGAACTAGACTAGCATACATGCGTCCGATAAAAGCTGTTGCAGTAACTGCAAAAATAACCGTTATAGCAAGCGAAATCCAAGCCTCGATACTACTTGCATAACCATTAATAGCCCTGAAAGGCATAAAGAAAGTAGAAATAAAGGGAATATAGGATCCAATTTTCAAAATCAGATTGTCTCCTGCAGCGCCTAGGGCAGTAACGCCAACAAAACCAGCTATTATCAAAATCATCAACGGAGATAAGGCCTTTCCTGCATCTTCAGGGCGAGAAACCATAGAACCTAAGAAGGCAGCCAAGACAACGTACATAAAGAGACTAACCAAGACAAACAATAAGGTGTTAAGAGAAAATGCTTCTCCAAAATGGCTTAGAATACCTGAATTAGCCAAGAAAGGCATATCTTTAAAGAATAAGATTGCTCCAAGTCCGCCTACAAGATAAATACCAATATGAGTCAAAATGACAAGTAGTAAGGCAATCATGCGTGCGTAAAAGTAGTGACTAGCTCGAATACTTGAGAAGACCACTTCCATGATTTTAGTCCCTTTCTCACTAGCCACTTCTTGAGCAGTGACACTGGCATAAGTAATCAAAATCATATAGAGGAAGAAGCCCAGTCCTGCAGCCGCAAAGGTTTGGACCATTTTTTTACTTTCCTTAGCTTCATCAATCTGCTCTGCAAATTGAATCGTTTGTGCCAAACGTTGTTCCTGTTCCTGAGATAAATGCGCCTTGGAACGATTGAGCTGGTATTGAAGTTCATTCAACTTAGTGGTCACAGCTAACTTTATACCACTCTCGAGGGAAGTTTCTCCGTGATAAACTGCCTTGAGGACATTATCTTCTTGGTCAATGGTCAGATAGCCCTTGATTTTTTCATCCTTGACAGCTTCTTGGGCACTTGCTTCATCCTGATAGTCAAAATTAATACCATTGGTCGATTTAAGACTCTCTGTTACAGCAGGTACCGAACTCACTACTGCCACCTTATTATTCTGAGCCAGAGAGGAACCTTGGAGATAGCCAATTCCGCCAGACAAGCCGATAAAGAGAAAAGGCGAGATTACCATAAAGAAGAAACTCCAGGATTTGACATGACGTAGATAAGTTTCTTTGATTACAACCAACATATTTCTCATACTTCCACCCCCTGATTCTAGTTTAAAGATTTCGTCAATTGTCGGAGCTTGCTGGTCAAAGGTCGCAATATAGTGTCCTTGAGTCAAGATAGCAAAGAGCTCCTGACCAGCATTTTCATCATCTAGGATGAGCTTCCAAATCCCCTGCTTGGTTAAGCTAGCATGAATGACATGTGGGAGTTTTTCCAAGTCTTCCTGACTCTTTTCACTTGCAACAAAGAGTCGCGTTTTGCCGTATTGATTACGAACATCTTGGACAGGTCCATGCAGGACCACTTGTCCATCACGAATCATCAGGATATCATCACAAAGTTCTTCGACATTGGTCATGACGTGGTCTGAAAAGATAATGGTTGCACCACGTTCTTTTTCTTTGAGGATAACCTGCTTGAGCAATTCAGTATTGACTGGATCCAGGCCACTAAAAGGTTCATCTAGAATGATCAGATCTGGTTCATGCATTAAAGTAATAATCAGCTGAATCTTCTGCTGATTTCCTTTTGAGAGACTCTTAATCTTGTCTGTCAATTTTCCCTTGACTTCCAGCTTCTCCATCCATTGAGGGAGTTTTTCTTTGACTTCTTTGGCATCCATGCCTTTTAACATCGCTAGGTAACGAACCTGCTCTAGAACTGTCAACTTAGGCATGAGACTACGTTCTTCGGGTAGATAGCCAATCCGAGCATAGGTTTCCTGACAAATTTCCTGGCCATCAAACTGAATTTCTCCTTGATAATCTAAAAATTTCAAAATACTGTGGAAAAATGGTTGTTTTTCCCAGCTCCATTTTTTCCAACTAGACCTAAAATTCTTCCAGGCTGAGCTTGAAAATCAACGCCAAACAAGACTTGTTTGGGACCAAAACTTTTTTCAAGATTACGGACTTCTAACATAATCCACCTCCTACTAATCTTACCTTCATTATACTCCTTTTTTTAGTCATTACAAGGATTTATGTACATTTTTATCGAGATTATTTATAGTGAAAAATTAGCCATATTCACGGTTTTCTAAGCGCTCCAGTGATAGGTTTAGTATAGCTCATTAAAGACTGGATGCGTCGCTTTTCTCTTCTGAACTGTCCTCTTGAAACTAAAAATCCATCCCGAAGGTTGGATGGATACTTTCATCTATTTCTACTTTAACCTTTTCTTGTTAGAAAATCTTCTTTTATTGGTCTTTAATTTTACTGATGTCTAAATCACTAGGGGCCTTGATTTCGTCTACCTTATTGATATCCCGGTAGATAAATTCAAAATAGTCTTCATTACTTGTTTTCAAGCCATCTTTTGATTCTACTTGGGTCTTCAGTTCAATCCTTGCCTCATTAGGAACTAAGATTTCTTTTTTCTCAGAAGTTTCCTTTCTCAAGACAAGATGGATTTCCAAATTTACCCCTGTAATCTCATCTTTATATTTTGTAAAAATATTGCTGTTTAAAAGAGTAGATTGCATTTCTCCCGCCTGGTTTTTATCTTCTGTAATGTCTCCCTGATAATCCAAATAGACATAATTGCCATCCTCGGTTCTGCTAAATTCTTCCGCATACTTCTCATAAAGTTTTAAAATAAGCTCATGACGCCCCACTTCTGGGTCCATCTTATCTCTTTCCTTATTTTTTTCGTCTGACTCTTGCTTAGCTTTTTTCCATACTCGCTCCGGTTCTTTACCTTCTCTGTAAGGTGTGTACGAACTCCTGTATTGAACACCTTCCTCTGGGGAGTAAACTTTTAATGGAAGGTACATAAAATCAGCTGGACCAACTGTATTAAGGACTTTATCAATTTCCTCTCTATCCTCTATGTCAGTCCGTGCACTATTTTCCTGATATTCACTATATTTAAGGGGTTCAAATTGAATTTTCCCATCGCGGATGAGGGTCTCCCCCCTATATCTTCTAGCTTCACCCAAGGATGTCAGATTCTTGCGATAGATCTTGCTGACATACTCCATACTTTTTGCATCACGTAAAGCCCCTACAAAGGACTTAATAGCTACAGACTGGGCTGATTCCTTGGGTCCTTCTGGCTGGCAAGCTGAAAGTAGCAGACAAGCAAGAAGACTCAAAAGGCCAAGGTAGATTTTTCCTTTACATTTCATTGTTTTCTCTCCTTTTGTTTACTGCTCGCCTGACTCAACAAATTCATCAGGAACTTCTACTCGAAGGCCACTATTTTGCTTTGAAAATGTGACCTTACTTGTTAAATTTTCAGCGGCTCGCTCATCATCAAGTTTACAAACATAAGTAACAGCCATGGGCGTAAAGTTATCCTTAGAGACCAGAAGATTCACTTGGTAACTACCTTGGCCATTCTTACTATATCGAAATGCTACAAAATTGATGGCGCCAAGTAACATATTTTGATTAGGTTCAAGAATATTTTTCACATCTGTTGTTTCGAATGTTAAGACATAGTTGTCATCTTGGTCACTAACTTTGAATTTATCTTTTTGTGTTTGAAAATAGCGAATAGCCTCTGGTTTAACTCCCACAGGTTTTTCATTAATCCTATGGGTAGTTGCGCGATTTTCCCACTCACCTTTTGAATTTTTTACGTACTCAATACCCGTGCTATAATATCGTTCCTCTGGAAATTTGTATCCAGTAAGAACTCCACGGACTCGAAGAGGTTTTAATTCAAATGTGCCTTCAAAGTAACATCCCGGTTGAAATGTTTATCCTTAACATCAACTCCTTCTTTGTATTCCCTTTTACTACTTACCTCTATCTTTATTTCGCTGTCTTTGAGGTGTTCAAATGCTTGGAGTCCCTTATCGATAATTTCTTCCTGACTCAATTCCTTTGGTGTTTCTTTCTCCGCTTGAGACTGCTGACAACCAAATAGGCAAATAAGAGCAAGTACAGCAAATAGGGCCGAGAGTGTTTTTTTCAATTTGGTCATTCTAATCCTCCTTTATATTGGGTTATATATTTCACTCTTTTTGTATTTATTATAACTTAATCCCTGATACAAGTAAAGCGCTTACATAGATAAGAAATACTGAATAATCAAAAAAAGTCGAGCGAAAAATCTCGACTTTTTATAAAGATTCCTAACGCACTTCTGCATGCACTTTTTCTTCGAGTGATGCTTGGATTTTTTCCATATAGCGTGCGACTTCTTCGTCTGTCAAGCTATCTTCTGGATTTTGGAAGGTCAAGCTATAAGCCATAGATTTCATTCCGATACCCAGTTTTTCACCTGAGAAGACGTCAAAGAGTTTGATATCTGTCAAACGTTTCACGCCCGCAGCTTGAATGGCATCAACCACCTCTTGGTGAGTCACTTCTGCCTTGAGGAGAAGGGCGATATCACGGCTGACTGCTGGGAATTTAGTAATTTCCACAAAGGCTGCTGCTGGTTGAAGGGCTGCTTCAATAGCTGAAAGGTTAAGCTCTGCCACATAAGTTTCTGGAATATCGTAAGCCTTAGCCGTAACAGGGTGCACTTGACCGAGGAAACCGACTACTTGATCACCGAGTGAGATCAAGGCTGTACGTCCTGGGTGAAGACTCTTGATCTCTTGCGTTGCTGTATAGGTCGCTTCAAGACCCAAGCGAGCAAAGAGGGCTTCCAAAATTCCCTTAGCATAGAAGAAATCAACTGGAACCGCTGCTGTTTGGAAGTCTTTTTCAGCGACTAAACCAGTCAATGCAAAGGCAAAGCTGTTGATCTCATTTGGCAAGTCTTCTTTTGGATTACCCGTTTGCTCGAAGACTTTTCCAATCTCGTAAAGAGCCAAGTCTTTGTTCTTACGCGCTACGTTGTAGGCAACTGTATCAAGGATACCAGAAACCATATTTTGACGAAGGACTGAACGGTCCACGGTCATTGGCCACATGAGCTCTGTAAGGTTACTTGGTTGAGCTGTAAATTCAACGGCTTTTTCAGGAGTTGTCAGAGCATAAGTGATGATTTCTGTCAATCCCGCTCCTTCAGCAATAGTCCGAACTCGACGACGGAGTTTTTGTGTCGCAGTCAATTCACCTGCTGTCCCATCGTCTTTTGGAAGACTGGTTGGCAAGCGATCGTAACCATAAATCCGAGCGATTTCTTCAAAGAGGTCAGCTTCGATGGTGATATCCCAACGACGACGAGGAACGCTAACTGTGAAGGCTTCTGCATTTCCAGAAAGGCCAAATCCAAGGCGACGGAAGACATCCTCTACATCCGCGTAGGAAAGCTCAGTACCAAGGACACGGTTAACGTCTGCAAGAGTAGAAGAAACTTCTACATCAGAAGTGTCCAACTGTCCCGCTGAAACAATGCCCTTACGCACTGTCGCACCAGCCAATTCAGCAATCATACTTGCTGCTGCATCAAGGGCTTCATTAACGGTTGCCACATTGATGCCTTTTTCAAAGCGTGAAGATGATTCAGAGCGTAGGTTGAGACGACTACTTGTCTTACGGATAGATTTGCCATTGAAGACAGCAGCTTCAAGAACGACACGAGTAGACTTTTCAGAGATTTCTGTAGCCTCTCCACCCATGACACCTGCAAGGGCTACTGGTTTGTCAGCAACAGTAATCACTAAATCCGTTGTTTCCAACTCACGCTCTTCCCCATCCAAGGTCACTAATTTCTCACCAGCACGTGCTTCACGTACACGGATATCAGTTCTTCAAAGGTATCCAAGTCAAAGGCATGCATAGGCTGACCAAAGTAAAGCAGGATATAGTTGGTCACATCGACGACATTGTTAATGGGACGAATGCCCTCGTTCATGAGGAGGTTTTGCAACCATTGTGGACTTGATGCGATAGTCACATTGTCCAAGATACGAGCTGCATAGTAAGGAGCCTTGTCTGTATCAATGCTGACAGAAAGAGCATCCACTGCAACTTGGTCTGTTTCTATTAAGGTAAATTCTTTGAAGTTGACTGTCTTGTCATAGATAGCTGCTACTTCGTAAGCTACTCCACGCATAGAAAGAGCGTCTGCACGGTTAGGTGTGATAGAAAGCTCGATGATTTCATCATCCAAGTCTAGGTAGGAGAAGACTTCCTCACCTGGAACTGCATCATCTGGCAAGATTTGGATGCCATCTGCAAATTCTTTCGGTACAACAGAGTCAGAAATACCCAACTCACCAAGTGAACAGATCATTCCGAGTGACTCTAAGCCACGGATTTTCCCTTTTTTAATCTTGTAGTTGTCAGCGATGCGAGCTCCTGGAAGAGCCACCATAACCTTGATGCCTGCACGCACATTTGGTGCTCCACAGACGATTTGACGGGCTTCTTCTTCACCCACATTGACTTGGCAGACATGTAAGTGTGTTTCGGGCACATCTTCACAAGACAAGACCTCACCAACGACAATTTTTGAGAGACCAGCAGCAGGTGATTCCACACCTTCTACTTCGATCCCTGTGGTTGACATTTTTTCAGCCAACTCTTGTGATGGTACATCAATGTCCACCAATTCTTTTAACCATTTATATGATACTAACATAATTCTGATTGTAAGATCTCAGCAAGCAAGACCTTTTCAATTCCTTTCTTTTTCTTCGAGTCAGTCCTCACCATTTCTCAGCGAGAGAAAATGACTAGAACTGTATAGGACTGTGTTTCAGGTTTCAATCTTATTTAAACTGTTCTGAGAAGCGTACATCCCCTTGGTAGAATCCACGGATATCGTTGATTCCGTAGCGGAGCATAGCGACACGCTCTTGACCAAGACCAAAGGCAAAACCAGAGTAAACAGTTGCATCGATACCACTCATCTCAAGGACACGTGGGTGAACCATACCGGCACCCATAATCTCGATCCAACCAGTTTTCTTACATACGTTACAGCCAGCTCCTCCACACTTGAAGCATGAAACATCCACCTCAACAGATGGCTCAGTGAATGGGAAGTAAGATGGACGCAAACGGATTTGACGCTCTTCGCCAAACATTTTTTGTACAATCAACTGAAGGGTTCCTTGAAGATCAGCCATTGAGATATTTTTCCCAACAACCAAACCTTCGATTTGGTGGAACTGGTGACTGTGGGTTGCATCGTCTGTATCACGACGGAATACACGTCCTGGTGAGATCATCTTCAAAGGACCTTTTGAAAAATCATGGGCATCCATAGCACGCGCCTGAACTGGAGACGTGTGAGTACGAAGCAAGATTTCTTCTGTGATATAGAAAGTATCCTGCATATCACGAGCTGGGTGATCCTTTAGGAAGGTTCATACGTTCAAAGTTATAGTAGTCTTGTTCTACTTCAAAACCATCCACTACTTGGTAACCCATCCCGATGAAGATGTCTTCAATTTCCTCACTAGTTTGTGTGAGGATGTGACGGTGACCAGTCGCAACTGGACGACCTGGAAGCGTAACATCAATGCTCTCACTTGCTAGTTGAGCTTCAACTTTCTTTTTCTTCCAAGAGCTTAGCTGATTCTTCAAATGCAGCTGTCAAAACATCACGAGCTTCATTGACGTGTTTTCCCGATAACAGGACGCATTTCTGCAGAAACGTCTTTCATCCCTTTTCAGGATTTCAGTAAAGGGAACCTTTTTTTACCAAGGACAGAGACGCGCAATTCTTGCAGCTCTTTTTCATTTTCAGCAGAAATCTGCTTCAAGCTAGCTAGCGTTTCTTCACGAAGCGCTTTTAATTGTTCTTCAATAGTTGACATAATTCCTCCATCAGTCTCTCGTAGATAAAAAAGAAAACCACATGCCAAAAAAACTCCATACTCGGAGCGTTGACACGCGGTACCATCCGTTTTTATCTGACAAGTCAGACCTTTATTTCTGAATCCATAGGCAAGTGAATTCACCCAGCTTTCATATAGAGAGCTTTCAGTCACGGCTCTCCTCCCTGATATACTTCCCTGAGATACTAGTCTTGCAGATTCCTATTTAATTATTATTCATTTTATCAAATTTCAAGCATTCTTGCAAGATATTTTTGCGACTAATCAACATAGTCCCCACCTTCAAAGCCGTAATACTCTTCCAAGCTGAGACCACTTGCAGCGATTTCCTTGGCTTCTTTTCCGACGTAGCGAAGGTGCCATTCTTCAGCCATATAGCCCGTTTCTTTTTCCTTACCTTTGAGATAGCGAACGACAAAGCCATAGTCTGCAGCATGATCCAAGAGCCATTGGGCAGCTTTTTCTTCTGTCACTAAATCTCCATCTGTGCCGATAAGGTCGAAAGCAAGGCCAGTTTGGTGTTCACTATATCCAGGTCGTGCAGAATAGCGGTCAGCCTCTTCCTTTCCGTCTTGGTTGACATAGTCCTGATAAAGTTGAGTTTGAGTTTCATAACTTCTGAAACCACTATAGTGGTCGCTGATTGGGAAACCTGCTTCCTGCATGGCAGCAATAAGCTTCAACAACTCCGCCTTTGCTGTAGGATTTTCTCCAGGATTATAGTCTTTAGACAAGGGATAATGCTTATTAGCGATAATAATCTCATCGTACTTCCCTTGAACGCTATAGTAATCTCCTTTATTAACTACTTCTGCCTTTTTCTGGCTTGCTTCCTGAGATTTACTACCGACAGTTCCTTCTTGGACGGTTTTTTCTCCAGTTGAAGTCTGAGTTTCTGAAGTTGCCGGCTTTTCTTGTGAACAAGCTGCCAATGTCAAGGCTAATAAGCTTGACAAGACAAGGTATCTTTTTTTCATGGTCTATCCTTTCATTTCAATCATCTGGTCCAAAGTTTCTGATAATGTCGCAATCAAGTTTTCCAGTCTCCGATCTTTAACGTGATATTCCTCAGCAATCATTTCTTCCCATGGGACCCACCAAACTGGGCCACGACCGTTAAGCCCGTGTCCCTTCATATCACCCTCTCGTCTCGGAAAAATATGCCAGTGAGCATGTGCATCTCCATTTCCTAACAACTCTACATTCATCTTTTGAGCTGAAAAAGCTATAGAGACAGCTTCCTGGACTAGACTCATTTCCTCTAAAAAGCGAAGTTTGACTGGAATTTCCATATGATGCAATTCTGTCACATGTTCCTTGGCTAAGAAGAGAGTATAGCCTTCAAAATACTGGTGGTCACCAATTACGACATATCCTGTTTCTAGTTCCTTTACAAAGTAGGGATTTTCCCCTGCCTTAATCCATTCAATTCGTTGACAAATCAGGCACATCCTAGTCCACCAACTCACTCTTGAGGTATGCGTCCACCATACGCTCAGTAGCAACTACAGAATCAATATGAGTACGTTCATATGAGTGACTAGATTCAATACCAGCTCCGAGAAGAGCGTGTTTGACTTCTGCTCCAGCTGACATAGCTGCAGAAGCATCTGAACCATAAAATGGATAGATATCTAGTTTAAACGGAATGTCCTGCTCTTTTGCTAGGGCGACCAAATGTTGACGGAATTCATAGTGATACGGACCTGAAGCATCTTTGACACAGATAGACACTGTGTACTCATCTGTCTGTTGGTCATCTCCCATTGCTCCCATATCTACTGCTAGATATTCGACAACTTGACTTGGAATACTTGAGTTTGCACCATGCCCCACTTCTTCAAATACTGAAAAGGCAAAATGAGTAGTCATAGGAAGCTCGACCCCTTCTTCTTTGTAGACTTTGAGGAGATTGAGAAGGATAGCTGCACTAACCTTATCATCCAAATGACGCGATTTGATAAAGCCTGAATCAGTCACGACAGTTCTTGGGTCTAAGCTGATAAAGTCACCAACCTCAATACCGAGTGCGCGTGTTTCTTTTTCGTTAGTCACTTTTTCATCCAAACGCACCTCCATATTGTCCTGCGTGCGTTCAGCAGTGCCAGCGTCCTTGTATACATGACAAGAAGTCTGGTGGATCAAAATAGTACCTGAAACAGTCTTACCTGTACTGGCCACACGGACCGTACAGTTTTCGCCTTCAATCATATTCCAAGGGTATCCACCGATACGGTCCATTTTGAGACGACCGTCTGATTTAACAGCACGAACGATAGCACCCAAGGTATCTACATGGGCAGTTACATAACGTTGTTTATTGTCATTTTTACCTTTGACAGTAACATTGACACCACCTTTAGCAGTACGGACAGGTTGATAACCTAACTTTTCAAGTGTCTCAACTAAATAATCCGTAATCTCACGGGTAAATCCTGTTGGCGATGCGATAGCAGTTAGTTCTTTAATATATTCTACAGTTTGATTCATTTCTTCACCTCTTGCTACCATTATATCACTTTTCCCATTTTAGTATGTGTAAAAAGGAAAAACTGACATACTTTGATAATGAAAGTATGTTATGGTATAATGAAAAAAAGTTCTTATGATGAAAGGAAAAAAATATGAACAGATATTTCAAAATGACACTTTGCTTAGCCTTGCCTTTGGCATTCTTGTTGGGATGTTCTAAACAATCATCAACAACTTCTAACTCTTCAAAAGCAGAGACAAGTGAAGTAAAAAAACTACCGAAACTGAAACTACAGAAAAGAAAGCTGAATCAAAAAAACTGTAGCCTTTCGTTCATGACAGTAATCCTGGAAGACATTCTACCTTGACATATACTGTTGAGGGTGATGACGTTATGAAACAAGAAGTTTATAATGTTTTTTTGAACCTGAAAGTACTCAATAAGAGCGCTGATCAGATTAAAGAACTTATCGTGAAAAAACTTATAAAGGGTACGAAGGGAATCAAAGGGTGTTACACAAAATATCGAATTCAAAGACGGAAAAAGTCATCCATACCATGGTCATTGACATGACTGTAGTTAATCTTGATGAGATGAAAAAGCAATGCCTAATGAATATTCAGGAGCTGGAAAACGAGTGAGTTTTTTTCAAAAAAACTAAAAAGATGCTTGAGGACCTTGGATATACTGAAAAAAACAAACTAAGAGTAATAAAAAAATCTTGGCAGATGCCAAGATTTTTTTATTCCATCTCAAAAAGCTTCACTCTTTTGCTTATTTGGAAGAACAAGGGAAAGTAAAATCCCAATGATCGCTGGTACTAACCATGGCAAGGAAGCCTTAGCAAATGGTAGAGCATTCACAATATTGGCAAGGAAGGTCACTTCAAATGAACTTCCCAAGACACTAGCTACGGCAATAGCTGTAACAAGACCCATCGTCAATTGCATGCCTGGTTTTGAAAGTGGTACAAACTTGTTCACAATCACAATCATAACAATCACAATGGTAATTGGATACAAGATAACTAGGACAGGGATAGAATATTTGATGATTGTATCAAGACCGAGGTTGGCAATTGCAAAACCAATCAAGGTAAAGACAGTCGCATAAACCTTATAGCTGACTTGTGGGAAACGTCCGTTAAAGAATTCAGCAGTTGAAACAATCAAACCTACAGTCGTTGTGAAGCAAGTTACTGTTACCATGGCTGCTAGGAATAATTGAGCTGTTGAACCAAAGATTTCTTGGGTCGCTTGTGACAAGATATAAACCCCTGGAGTTCCACCCTTCATCGCTTCTTCTGTCATTGGGAAGTGATTTCCAAGGAAACCTAGGCCAATGTATAGAGCACTAAAACCAAGTGCTACGACAATTCCGACTACCCAAATGGTTGAGATGTACTCTTTTTTACTCGAAAATCCAAGTTGTTTCAAGGTTTCAACCGCGATTACACTAAAGGCAACAGATGCGAGAGCATCTAGAGTATTATATCCTTCAAGGAATCCTGCTCCAAATGCTGAAGCTTGATAAGCTGCTGTAGCTGCTTGCGGTGCATTTCCACCATATTTAAAGGCTCCAAGGATTACCAAGATGATAATCAAGAGGGCAAAAACTGGTGTCAAAACACGACCGATACGATCCAAATCTTTGAAGGATTAAGCGCGATTAAGAATGCTGCAACAAAGTAGATAAGGGTAAAGACAATCAAGCCTAGACCTTTGTCAGCATCTGCCAAGAGGGGACTAATCCCTACTGCATAAGAAGTTGTTGCAGTACGTGGAATGGCAAAGAATGGACCAATCGACAAGTACAAAACTGCCAGATAAATCGTTGCAAACCAAGGGGAAATCTTTGTAGAAATCTCATAGATATATCCCTTAGGATTTAAGGTCCCGATGATCAAGGTCAAGACGGCAAGTCCGACACCTGAAAGTACAAATCCTGCAATGGCAGGGAGAAAGTGTTCCCCAGATTGAGCACCTAGGGTAGGGGGGAAAATCAAATTACCCGCACCAAAAAATATTCCAAACAAGAGTAATCCTGTTAAAGCACCTTTTTAGCCATAAACTCTCCTTATAAAAAAATAAAAATACTTTCTTAGTATAACATGATTAAAAGGCCAGAAAAAGGCTGTCACGAAATAATTTTAAAATGTTTTCAATTTTCTGATTTTTTTAGAGCAAATAAACTCCCTTTAAAACCTTTCTTATTTTCGGTCTTAAAGGGAGTTTTTTTCTTATTCTAAAGGCATCCATGCCACCTTGGACATTGATAACCTCATATCCTTGTTCTGATAAAAATTGACAAGCGCGTGCTGAACGCATTCCTGATTTACAAATCACGTAATAAAGTTGGTCTTTTTCCAGTTGTTTATAAGTATCCGCTAGTTGGCTGAGAGGGAAATTACGAGCACCTTCTAAATGAAGAGCTTCAAATTCCTCTACTTCTCTCACGTCCACTAGAGAAAGTTGCTCATTTTGATAAAGCTGGTAAAATTCATCGAAGGAAATTTCTTTCATTCTTTTTCTCCTAAAAATTGTTTTTAATTCTTTTTTTTCAAATCAGGGCACCACTTCCGACTCAAACCAAGGATTTTTTTTCATCCAGATTTGATTACGTGGTGATGGGTGCACCAAAGGGAAATAATCAGGCAAATAATCCTTAAACCGATGCACACGGTCTGTCACCTTGCCACTGACCTTTTCATGCAGATAGTAGGCTTGGGCATACTGTCCAATCAAGAGCGTTAATTGAATATCTGGCAACTCCTTTCAAAAAGTTTTGGATGCCATTTTTCTGCGAAAACCTGTACGAGGTGGAAGGTCACCAGATTTCCCATGTCCTGGAAAATAGAAATCCATGGGCATGACTGCAAAGTAACCTGAATTGTAAAAGGTGTCCTCATCCACACCCAGCCACTCTCGCAAGCGGTCGCCACTTTTATCCTTCCAGTAGAGCCCTGCTTCTTGGGTTTTTGAGACCAGGTGCCTGCCCAATGATATTGATACGAGCAGTTTTTGGAGCTGCAAAGAGGTTCGATTCCTTGCTCAGTATAGTGTTGATTTTGTGGATCAGCCTTGATGGCTTGCTTGATTCTTTCGATTTGAGACATCTACTCTCCCTCCAAAAAGAAGTCTAAGCATAAAATCTCAGACTTCTATAGCATTATTTGATCAATTCATAGATAGCTTCAGCGTAGATGGTTGCTGCACGGAAGAGATCGTCCAAGGCGATAAATTCGTTGGCTTGGTGCATGGTATCGATAGAATCTGGGAACATAGCACCGTAGGCTACACCACGCTCTAAGAGACGGCCAAATGTTCCACCACCAATAACTTGTTCATGCCCTTGAAGACCTGTTTGTTTTTCATACACGCTCAACAAGGTTTGGACAAGCGGATCTTCCATTGGTACATAGTGAGGTGTGTGACCATGTTCTGATAAGCTAACAGATACAACTGACAAGCTTTCAAGAACTGACTTGATTTGCTCTGGACTTGTTCCTTTTGGATAACGGAAGTTGAGGGCAATGGTATTGTCAGCACTTGCTTCGTCAAAGCGGAAGACACCAGCGTTCATAGAAAGGGCACCCATCTTTTCATCTACATGAGCAACCTTCAAGTTTTTACCTTCATGGTCATTCAAGAGAATCTTACCAGCGATGTCAAGGTAGTCTTTTGCAGGACCTTCAAAGGCAAACTGGCTGAGGAAGAGGGCAAGATAAGTTGCACCATTGACACCTGATGCAGGCATAGCACCGTGAGCTGATTTACCGATAATCGTAACCTTGTACTTGCTGTTCTCTTCTTGAATGTCTCCTCTAAGCTTGTGCTCTGCAACAAAGGCATCTAGTTTCGCTTGCAAATCAGCCAAATCCCCTGAAACGACTGCAGTTGCTGATTCTGGCACCATGTTTTCACGCAAACCACCTGTGAAGCTGTGAAGACGAGCTGCACCCTTGTTTTCACCGGCAAAGTGGAGATATTCAGTGATATTTCCTTTTTCACCATTGATAATAGGGAATTCAGCATCTGGAGAGAAGCCAAAGTCTGGCTTCGCAAGTCCTACATGCTCAAAGTAGTAATCCATATCTGCCCAACCTGATTCTTCATCAGTTCCGACGATAAAGCGAACTTTTTTGGAAGTTGGAAGTCCAAGCTCTTTAATGATTTTCAAACCATAGTAACAGGCCGTTGTTGGGACCCTTGTCATCTGAAGCACCACGCGCATAGAGACGACCATCCTTGATAGTTGGCGTGTAAGGATCAGTATCCCATCCGCTACCTGCTGGCACCACGTCCATGTGGGCAAAGATACCGAGAACTTCTTCCCCTTCACCAAACTCGAAATGTCCTGCATAGTTGTCGACATTTTTTGTTGGGTAACCATCACGGTCTGCGATTTCAAGGAATTTCTCCAAAGCTTTTACTGGACCAGGTCCAAATGGGTGCTCCGCATCTGCCTTACTGTCATCACGTTCTGAGTTGATTTCAAAAAGACTGAACAAGTCAGCCAAGAGGGCTTCTTTACGTTTTTCTACTTCTGCTGTAAAATCAATAACTGTCATTTTTATTTCCTATCTTTTTTCGATAATTTCATCTACTGGCAAGCGGTAGCTTGGTTCCAACTTCTCGTCTGTGTATCCTACTGTGATCAAAAGTTCTGGACGGAAGCGTTCTTCAATTTCCAAGACTTCATTGGCTTTTGATTTGTCAAAACCAAGGATAATGTTTGAACCGATTCCCTGGTCAGTCAATGCAAGGACTAAGTTCATCGCAACCAACCCTGCATTAAGGGCTAGGTAGTCACTGATTTGTTGTTCATTGTAACGCGCAAACTCTGCTGGAAGATTTTTCATAAAGTACTGAAGTTGTTCTTCTGAGAAGTTCTTTGCTCCACCAACACGGGCAATCTTGCGAGCACGTTTAGCTAGGTCAGTATCTGTAAACAAGGCAATGGTTACAGGGGCAGATGCTACTTGCTCAAAGTTTGAACCGTAAGCCAATTTTGCTAATTCAGCATTTTTCTCACGAACCACAACAAACTTCCAAGGCTGACTGTTGTGAGCACTCGGTGCCAAGGTTGCGATTTCAATAGCTGTTCGAACATCCTTGGGATCAACTGGTTTATCAATAAAATGCTTAGTCGCATGACGTTTTTTATTTAACTCAAGAAATTTCATAATTGATTTCCTTTTCTATTTCTACTGCTTCCATTTTACCACATTCTGAAAGAGCTTGCAGAGATTTTTTTCATAAGTAGAGACCTTTATCACATCTCTTAACCAGGAATTACAAGCTTTTCGATTTAGTTGTAAGCCATAATAAAAACTTTCTGCACAAGAAAAAGTAGACGATTAGTCGCCTACTTTACTCATATTATTGCGCTGATACAATTTTACTTGCAGATTCAATCGCTTGTTTCATGCCATCACGTGCAGTCTTCAACTGTTGGAGAAAGACAGTACGTGCTTCTGCAGGCATTTCTGTATCGTCAGAACCTGCGCTTGACAAGCCATCATTAAATGCCTTTCTTGAAGTTTCTAGTGAGTTAAGAGCAGGTTCCACTTGTTGTTTATAAGCATCTTTTTTTGAGACTCAGGAACTTTGTCACCGATTTCTTCAACATATTTCTTATAGTTGTCAATCAACTTACCAAAAAGAGTTTTCATATCTCCAAATGTTTTTAGCGTTGTCAATTTCTTCATCTGTTAGAAGAGTAACTTCAGATGCGTTTGTCTTTGAGTTATCTGTTTTTTTGATGAAGCTGATGTTTGTTCAGTCGTGCTTGAAACTTTACTTGCAGAATCAGAAGATTTATTTCCACAAGCTGCTAAAGTTGCAACTGATAAGAGCACAAGACCAGCAGTAAGAAGTTTTTTTCATGACTATCTCCTTTAAATAGTTTTTAAGATACCTATATTTTAAAAATAAAAATAATTTTATTGTCAAACATTTACCGAATTATTGAAGCTAAAAAAAGCTCATTAAGTTCACTATTTTTTTAAAAATCTATATTAAGTCTATCGAAAATGTTCAAAAAATCATCCAAGACCTTGGGTTTAGACTTGAACGTAGTTGACTTGGAAAGCAATGACAATCCAAATAACTACATTATCTTCTCAAGCGATCAAAAAGTATTTAAAGAACAATTTGACAAGGTCCTTAAAGAACTCTACCAAGATGGAACCCTTGAAAAAAACTCAGCAAAAACTTATCTCGGTGGTTCTTACCTATCAGATCAATCTCAATTACAATAAGATATATTAAAAAAACGATTGGCTAGTCCAATCGTTTATTTAGTATCTGTTAATTAAAAGCAACTCTTACAAAAAAATCAAAAATAGTTCTTCACATCCTCTACATACCCATGCTTTTCAATTAAACTAGCTAACAAATCTCTGTTATGGCCTTGATAGTTGTCCTCACGTCGCAACTCTTCATACATTTCGATAAAAGGAAGGCCTTTCTCCTTGGCTGATTCTAACTCTGCTTCATAATCATAGGCAACCTTACGAAATTGGATATTGACCAATTCACCATTTTCAACTTCGAGTAAGGCATACTGGGCACGGTGATTTTTTAACCCTTCCCAATCAAAATAAGGCATACCAATCGAACCTGGATTGATGATTTGTTGACCTTGGCTACCATAACGAAGCAACTGCTTGTGAACATGACCATAGACGGCTACATCAGTAGTTTCATCAAGTAACTGGTCAAATTTTTCGGTATTATTTTCAACCAGTAAATCACTACCATAGTTTTTTTCTCAGGTAAATTATGTGAAAGAGAAAAAGCGCAAGCCTTCTACTTCTTTTCTTGGCTACCATAGGTAGATTTCTCAACCAATCAATATGCTCTGGGTTTAGACGCTCCATCAGATACTGAGTCATCCTGAGAAGCTGAATTTCTTGGGGATCCTCCAAACCATATTGCCCATCTAAAGCCTCTAACACACAATCATCCCAGTTTCCTCGAACAGATGCTGTAATGGGAAGGTCTTTCAAAAGATCCACCAAGTCATTTGCTCCCGGCCCAGGAAGAAAAATATCTCCCAGAAGCCAATATTCAGTCGCTCCCAAATTTTTAGCGTCCTCAAGCACTCTAGCTAAGGCTGTCGTGTTGCCATGAATGTCTGATAAAATTGCAATCTTATGGTTCATTTTACACACTCTCTTTATTCGTATTTATTTATTCTAGCTATCCCTTACACCGTTATAGGTCTGCACCTTTTTTCATTTCACTTCTCCGTGCTAGGGGTTCTTTTAGTTCCTTAAATATCGTATATACTCTACTAATACGTAGATGAGGATTGTTAAACAAATGATAATCTCTAACCAAACGGCGAGGTTGAGGACCGGAAACTGCAGAATGCCTTGGGACATTTTCAATGAAGTTGCTGTGATGATGGTTGGAAAGGTTAGAGCTGAGAAGGCTGGTTGGAAACCTTGTTTTAAAATCCTTGGAAAGCGACTAAGGACAAAGAAAAAGAAGGTCTGTGATGCAAGGATCATAACTAGCAAAATCCAACTAGGAAGACTGTATCCTCCTACTCTCACTAATGCTGCCAAAAGGAGAGAAAATGGAGCACAATAGATTCCTTCTTGCCCCAGCAAAGCGAGCGGTAATGGATTTTTCCTCAAATCTTGATAAATTAGAGGGTAAAGGATAAGGGTTAAGATAAAACCAAAAATCCAAGCTCCATAGGCAATCCCAACAATGCCCACCACGGGGTAGGTCAAGCTCGCTACTGCTATTCCCACATAGAGAACTGTCCAACTAGGCGTTGCGCTCGTCCTTGGTTTAGCCTGCACGTAATTGATAGTGAAGTAGATAATCAAGCCTACATCCAATAGAAAAGCAAACCACCAGAGAACCTGCGCAATGATATTCAGGCTTACTGGTAGAATCCGTAGCAAATAGGTAGATAAAATCATCCCTGCCATGGGAAAAGTCGCCATTCCTGACAAAACAGGGGCTTTCTTTAATTCTTGCTTACTTTCATGCCAGTTATTGAGGTGGCTCACCAAAAAATAAAACCATAAAATCAAGCCTGACAAACTAAAGATGTGTGATAAAAGCGGAAAAATATCCAAGATGAGATTTCCTGCACCAGCTAAACCCAATAAGCAACCTGAAAAGGCTAAGGGGAGTTTTTCATACCAACCTCCGAAAATGACGTTACTATCAGTATAGCATAAATAAAGCTCAGTTAGACAAGCTTTCATCAATTTTTTTGGCTATAAAACGATTGTCCCCTTTTAAAATACTCACTAACAATAATAATTAAAATATATTCATCAAAAAAGTACCTATCAAGTGATAGGTACTCTTTTTATATTTGCATTCTATAGCTTGGTTAGCCTTTAAAGGTAACGATAGTCGCTCCAGAACCACCTGCATTTTTGAGGTGCATAGCCAAAAGCTCTTGACTTGCTTGTTTCTTTGGAGATATTTGGTTACTCCTTCACGAATGACTCCTGTACCGATACCATGGATGATGTCCACTTGAGCCATGTTGTTGAGCAGGGCTTGGTCGATAAAGGCATCCAAGGCTTCCATAGCCTCCTCATAACGTTTGCCACGAAGGTCTAGTCGAGCCTGTGGCGCTTTACCAGCAGCACGCTTGACAACGTTGACTTGTTTTTTCTTGACTGGAGCTTCTTGCTGAGCCTGAACCAAGTCAAACTCTCTTTCCTCAAGGGTCATCTTAATCAAGCCAACTTGAGCTTCCCAGCGACCATCCTTGAGTTGATTGATCAAGGTACCTCGTTGACCATAGCTTAAAACGATGATATCATCCCCAACTTTTGGAGCTCGTTTTTTCTTGGCCTTTTGAAGAACCTTGTTTTTAGAAAGGTCAACTTTTTCAGGGGCTAACTTCTTGAGTTTGGCCTTGGCTTCGATAATTTCATGTGGTTTTAGTTGAGATTTGCTGTGAAGATTTTTTAGAATATCATCACTTTCTGCCAGAGCTAAGTCAACAATCTCCGCAGCTTGCTCACGCGCCTTATTAAGTTCTGTTTCCTTCTCACGATTAAGCTCATTGTAAAGTTTTTTAAGGGCACGGTTCATCTTGAGGTTTTCTTGCTCGACTTGACGAATATTCTCAAGGCGTTTACGGCTTTCAAGTGTTTGCTCTTCCAACTGCTCAATAATGCGATTGACATCATTGTCTTGATTAATCTGCTTGCTAGCGTCATCTACGATGACATCTGACAATCCTAGACGTTTAGCAATCTCAAAGGCATTACTTCGACCTGGAACTCCTTGCATAAAGCGATAAGTTGGGCGCAAGCTCGCTGTATCAAACTCCATGCTGGCATTTTGAACATAGGCTGTTTCAATCCCGTAGGCCTTGAGTTCAGGATAATGAGTGGTCGCCATAGTCTTAACCTGACGCAAGCGCAAGTCTTCTAGGATAGACATGGCAAGGGCTGCACCTTCTTGGGGGTCTGTTCCTGCTCCAAGCTCATCTAGCAACAAGAGCGAGTTTTGATTGACCTTACCAAGAATATCAACGATATTGGTCATGTGACTAGAGAAGGTTGAAAGACTTTGTTCGATGGATTGTTCGTCTCCGATATCCGCAAAGACCTCCTCAAAAATTCCCACACGACTTCCCTTATCCGCCAAAATCGGCAAACCTGACTGAGCCATCAATTGCGTCAAACCTAAGGTTTTGAGCATAATGGTCTTACCACCCGTATTGGGACCAGTGATGACGATGGCTGTTAGATCTTTACCAAAGTGTACATCATTAGCAACAGCATTTTGCACCAAGGGATGACGAACATGAAGGAGTTGAATCTCCTGGTCCTCAGAGACTTGAGGAACTACTGCTCCTGTCTCTTGGATAAAGCGAACCTTAGCCCGAATCAAGTCCAAATGTCCAATAATCCATGCATCATTTGCGATTTCAGCCGCATGCGGTCTTACTCGTTCAGAGAGTTCCTGAAGAATACGCATCATCTCATAGCGTTCATCTGCACGAAGACTAGCAATTTCCTCACTCAGCTTGACTACTTCACGCGGTTCGATATAGACAGTGTTCCCGCTGGCAGAAATATCATGAACCACACCGGCAATCTTATTACGATAAGTGTTTTTGACAGGAAGAACCTGGCGACCATTTCTACTAGCGATGATGCCTTCAGTCAACATCTGAGCCTTTTGTTTGAGAAGTTCTTGCAAGACGTCGCGAACTTGGCTCTCGCTATCATGGATTTTACGACGGATTCGTGCTAGTTCTTCACTAGCAAAATTCTCAATAAATCCAGCTTCATTGATGGCTTGGAGATTACCCTGCAGATGTGGAAAATCATGAAGTTTCTCAAACCAATTTGCCAAGTGGTCCAAGCGGACATTTTCAAGATTATCATAGAAATTTTTCAGTTCACGGCTGGCAAATATGACACGTTTGAGAAGGAGAAATTCCTCTATGTTGAGATCAGCACCCATCTCCAAACGTTTGCAGGTAGCCGCAATATCTTTTGTTGCCGAAATACTGAAATGAGGATGCTCAACAAAGAGTTCTTGCATCTCCTTCATCTCTGCAAAGGACTGTCTAATTTTATCAGCTTTATCTGTTGGGACTAGCTCTTTTAACTGTTCTAGTCCTTGTTCCGTCAAAAGATGAGGTTCAAATAAAGCCTTGATCTTGTTAAATTCTAACGTTTCTAGTATTTTTGTATTCATCTTATTTCCTTAGTATAAAAGTTATGGCTTTTCTTATTTTCAATTCTTTAAATCAATCTCTTACTTTTCGAAATTGTAAACAAAAGGCTAGGAATAGTTCCCGCCCTTTTTAACCGATTATTTTAGTAACCCAAAGCTGTTTAATAAAAATTAGTTGTAAATGGAATGCTTTTGGATGATGTGTCTAGCTACAAAGCTATTTTCAAGTGAATTTTGAACAATTTGTAATGGCACAGTCGCGAGAATCGTTAGCATCATCTGGAGGACAAATAAAGTCACACCGATTGATAGCACACCCGCACCGATACGGTAGTATTTCCCATCAAGTATCTTACTTGGTACTAGGTTTAGAAAAAGACCAAGCAAACGGCCGATGCAGTAAAAAAATCGTAAAAGGCTAATAGGAAGCCGACACCTGCATAAAAAAACCTTATCTAGATGGAAAAAGTTGATTGGATGGGAAAAAGAAAGTTCCCTGTCCTTCCTGCGGATTAGCATAAGGGATTAATAAATTGAACTTCTGCCCTAAAGCTAGGTAATATTTGCTTGCAAAATAAGCAGAGACAATCGTTGCTACAAGATAATAAGCTTGCAAAAATAATTCCTCTGCGGTAGCCAATATAAAAAGCTCCAAGCAAGGATTAATAAGAGTAGAATGGAAATCATAGGGAATCCTCAATCTTACTCTGCTCTTGTTTAGCAGCAACCACTTTATAACGGAGCGATTCTAACTCTTGCTCCTTATCATCAAATTCAATCTCACGACTGAGCTGTGTTGACAAGCAGTTAACCGCTAAGAGAATAGCTACTGTCTCATCATCAGCTCCAGGCATTTTGTTCTTTGATTGCTTCATACTTTTTCCGTCGCAACTTTAGCAATCTCCTCCATGAAAAAGATTGTCATGTTCAGTTGTCAGCGTTAATGTTTTTTTCCCAAATGTAAACTTGAATCGATTTAAATTTGCCATAAAAATTCACCTCAAGATATTATACCAAATTTCACTTAGTTTGTCAGTTTTTACCAATTCTAGCGCTTTTTATGGTACAATAGAGACTATGGCAAGTATCACATTAACTCCGAGTGAAAAAGGAAATTCAGGCTTTTTGTTCAAAAGCATGAACATGCACTCACTCCTAGTAAAAATCCCTATATTCGCTACTTTTTAAAACTTCCTCAAGCCAGTGTTTCCGTCTATACATCTGGGAAAGTCCTCTTGCAAGGAGAAGCCGCTGAAAGCTATGCTAGCTTTTTTTGGTTATCAAGTAGCACAAAGTTACTAGCGGGCAAAATTTCCCTTGATTGGAACAGATGAGGTTGGAAATGGTTCCTACTTCGGTGGTCTGGCTGTAGTAGCGTCATTTGTAACTCCTGATCAGCATGACTTTTTACGAAAACTCGGGGTTGGAGATTCTAAAACACTAACTGACCAAAAGATTCGTCAGCTTGCTCCCCTTCTTAAGGAGAAGATTCAGCATCAAGCACTCCTTCTTTCGCCAAGTAAGTATAACGAAGTCATTGGTGAGCGCTACAACGCTGTTTCTGTCAAGGTAGCTCTTCACAATCAAGCAATCTTTCTCCTCCTTCAAAAGGGAGTTGAGCCTGAAAAAGATTGTTATTGACGCCTTTACCAGCTCACAAAATTATGAAAAAAAGTATCTAAAAAAATGAAGCCAATCATTTTCCTAATCCAGTCACGCTAGAGGAAAAAAAGCTGAGGGCAAGTACTTGGCTGTAGCAGTTAGCTCCATCATAGCGCGTGACCTCTTCCTAGAAAAATCTTGAAAACCTAGGGACGAGAGCTAGGGATACCAACTTCCAAGTGGTGCTGGAGCTACTTCTGATAAGGTAGCTAGCCAAATCCTTCAAGCATATGGAATAAAAGGGCCTTTAACTTCTGTGCAAAGCTGCATTTTTAAAAAAACACTGAAAAAGCCAAGCAACTTCTAGAAAGGTAAAAGTATGAATTATTTTTAAAATATTTTTTTAAAAGAGTGGGGAATTTTTCTTCCTAATTATTGCCTTAGTAGGTCTCAGCCGTCTCTTTTCTCTGGAGTAATGTTCGTGTAGAAGGACACTCCATGGACCCTACTCTAGCTGATGGAGAAATTCTCTTTCGTTGTCAAACACCTCCCAATCGACCGCTTTGATATAGTTGTCGCTCATGAGGATGAAGGGAATAAAAGATATCGTGAAGCGAGTCATCGGATTGCCAGGTGATACCATCCGTTACGAAAATGATAAGCTCTACATCAACGGTCAAGAAACCGATGAGCCTTACCTAGCAGATTATCTCAAACGCTTTAAAGAGGATAAACTCCAATCAACCTATATTGGAGATAGCTGGGATGGGAAAAAAGGCGAGTACTTCAGAAGTCTTGCTGAAAAAGCTGATGCCTTTACCTTAGATGTTAACTTCAATACTAGCTTTACCTTCACTGTTCCAGAGGGACAATACCTCCTACTTGGTGATGACCGTCTGGTATCTAGTGACAGTCGACATGTTGGTACTTTTAAAGCAAAAGATATCATTGGAGAGGCTAAATTCCGTTTCTGGCCACTCAAACGTATCGGAACATTTTAAGAACACTAAGAGGCCGAGAAATATAAATCTCAGCCTCTTCTCATTCTATTCTGAATGATAGATTTCATTCAGGAATGTAAAGGAATTATATGGAAGTCTATTTTACAGGTACGATTGAACGTATTATTTTTGAAAATGTCAGCAACTTTTACCGTATTCTCCTTTTAGATATAGAGGATACCAATGCTGAGGACTTTGATGATTTCGAGATCATTGTTACAGGGACCATGGCTGATGTTATCGAGGGAGAAGAATACACTTTCTGGGGGCAGATTGTCCAACACTCCAAATACGGAGAACAACTGCAGATTTCCCGTTACGAAAGAGCAAAACCAACTAGTAAGGGATTGGTCAAATATTTCTCTAGCAGCCATTTCAAAGGGATTGGTCTTAAAACTGCCCAAAAGATTGTGGAACTCTATGGGGAAAATACTATCGATGAAATCCTGGAGCATCCTGAAAAACTTGAAACTATCTCAGGGCTGTCTTCTAAAAGTCGTGAGGCTTTTGTATCTACACTCCGTCTCAACTACGGTACAGAAATGGTCTTGGCCAAGCTTGCCAACTACGGAATCCCTAATAAATTAGCTATTCAAATTCAGGATACCTACAAAGAGGAAACTATCGATATCGTTGAGAAATTATCCCTACCAGTTGGTAGAAGATATCAAGGGTTTGGGTTTTACCATAGCTGACCAATTGGCGCAAGAATTGGGCATTGAAAGTCAGGCACCTGAACGTTTCCGAGCAGGACTCATTCATAGCCTTTTAAACGCTTGTATGGAAAGTGGGGATACTTATGTTGAAGCTAGAGACTTATTAGAAAAGACTCTAAATCTACTGGAATCCTCACGTCCTGTAGAACTGGAACCAAGTCAACTTGCTCAAGAATTGTCCAATCTCATTGAAGAAGAAAAAGTCCAACAAGTTGACACCAAAATCTTTGATAACAGTCTCTTTTTTGCAGAAGAAGGGATTCACAATCACCTCATTCGTATCCTTGAAAAAGAAGAAACCCAATAAACATGAAAAAGAAATCATCCAGGATTATATCGCAACTGTTGAGGAAGAATTAGGCATCCAATACGATGCCATTCAAAAACAGGCAATCTGCGATGCTATCCAAAACAAGGTCTTTATCCTGACCGGCGGACCTGGTACTGGAAAAACCACTGTTATCAATGGGATTATTGCCGTCTATGCTCTATTAGAAGGACTGGACCTTCGAAAAGAAAAAGTAATCTACCGATTATCCTTGCTGCTCCAACTGGTCGTGCGGCTCGTCGCATGAATGAACTAACAGGCTTGCCGAGTGCAACCATTCACCGCCACTTGGGTATGACTGGTGACGACGACACTAGCCATTTGGAGGATTATCTAGATGCTGACTTTATCATCGTAGACGAGTTCTCTATGGTAGATACTTGGCTAGCCAATCAACTCTTCTCAAATATCTCCTCTACTAGTAAAATTCTCATCGTTGGAGATAGTGATCAGTTGCCATCGGTTGGCCCAGGTCAAGTTCTGGCTGACTTGCTCCAGATTCCAAAGTATTCCGCAAACACGCTTGGAAAGAATCTACCGCCAGAGTGAAGAATCAACCATTGTCACACTTGCGAGTCAGATTCGTCAGGGAATTTTACCTGCAGATTTCACTCAGAAAAAAGCAGACCGTTCCTACTTTGAAATCGCTAGTAACCAGATCCCAGCTACCATTGAAAAAATCCTAGACGCTGCCATCAGAAGTGGCATCCCTGCACGAGACATCCAAGTTCTAGCTCCTATGTATCGTGGAGCAGCAGGAATCGATGCCATCAATCAACTCATGCAAGAACTGCTCAATCCTCTTCAAAAGGGACAGATTAGTTTTGAAGCAAGTCAGTTTCAGTATCGTAGTGGAGATAAGGTCATTCATTTGGTTAACGATGCAGAAGTCAACGTTTTTAACGGAGACCTAGGCTACATCACGGACCTCATTCCTGGAAAATACACTGAATCTAAACAAGATGAAATGATGATTGATTTTGATGGGAACGAAGTCGTCTATCCACGCAACGAATGGTATAAAATTCGTCTTGCTTATGCCATGAGTATCCATAAATCTCAAGGAAGTGAATTCCCAGTTGTCTTTCTTCCTATCACCAGTGCGAGCAAGCGTATGCTGGAGCGTAACCTCATCTATACTGCTATTACTCGGGCTAAAAGCAAACTCATTCTACTCGGTGAACTTCAAGCCTTTGATTATGCGACTAAACATATAGGGACAGCACGTAAGACTTATCTGATTGAACGTTTTAGTGACTTAACCGAAAGCTCTGAGGAACTAAACGAGCCTATTCTCGAACCCACAAATCAGATTAACCCTCATCAATCTTACAGACTAACTGAAGATAACTGGACTAGTATCCCAGCTATGATTGGGATTAGCCAAGATGACCTTGATGAGTTTTTCGGAAAATAAAGCACAAAAAAACCACCAAATCCGGTGGTTTTTTTATCTTTTCAGATTATTTTACTGTTGCAGTGCTTGTGATCAATTCAACAGCTTTCTTGATTGTGATATCGTGTTTCAACATATCTGCTGAAAGCAAGCTTTGTACTTGGGCAACTTCCATGTTGTAATCTGCAGCCAATTGCTCGATTTCTTTTTGGATTTCTTCTTCAGTAGCGTCAAATCCTTCAGTTTTCGCAACTGCTTCGATAACAAGGTTAGTCTTAGTGCGTGACTCAGCTTCTGCTTCGTATTGTTTATGAAGGTCTTCTTGAGTTGTTCCAGTGATTTGGAAGTACATGTCAGGGTTGATACCTTGACGTTGCAAGTTTCAAGGAACTCATTTACTGAACGGTGAACTTCTTCGTGGATCATTTCTTCTGGAAGGTCTACGATTTCAGCATTTTCAACTGCTTTATCGATTGCTGCACCTTCAACGGCATCTGTGTATGCTTCTTCTTTAGCATGCAGCCCAATTCTTTGCGGTATTTTTCTTTCAATTCGTCAAGAGTTTCAACTTCTTCGTCGATATCTTTTTGCAAGTTCGTCGTCAAGAGCTGGAACTTCTTTAGCTTTTAACTTCGTGAATAGTTGTCTACGAATTTAGCTTCTTTACCTGCAAGATCTTCTGCTTGGTAGTCTTCTGGGAATGTTACGATAACGTCAACAGTTTCACCAGCTGAGTGTCCAACTAATTGGTCTTCGATCCAGGGATGAATTGTCCTGAACCAAGTCCAAGTGAGAAGTTTTCACCTTTTCCGCCGTCAAATTCAACACCGTCGATAGAACCAACAAAGTCAATAACAACAGTGTCGCCGTTTTCAGCAGCACCTTCTTTGATCACCAATTCAGCCAAGTTGTTGCGTTCACGTTCGATACGCTCTTCAACATCAGCGTCAGTTACTTCTTTATCTACATCAACTGATACTTCAAGGTTTTTGTATTCACCCAATTTTACTTCAGGTTTTGTAACAACTTCTGCAGTGATAACCCAATCTTGACCTTTTTCCATAGAAGTTACGTCAATTTTTGGTTGAGCAACTACTTCAAGACCAGCTTCTTTAACAGCTGCTTCATAAGCGTCTGGTAAAAGAGCGTTCATTGCATCTTGGTAAAGTGCTTCTTCACCAAATTTTTGGTCGAAGATAGGACGTGGAAGGTGACCTTTACGGAAACCTGGAACGTTAAGAGTTTTCTTTACTGAGTTAAATACACGGTCCAATTCTGGTTTGATTTGGTCTTGAGAGATAGTGAAAGTCAAGACACCACGGTTTGTTTCTTTGTTTTCAAATGATACAGACATTCTGTCATTTCTCCTTAAAATTTTTAATACAGTCCATTATACCACATAGTAGCGAACTTTTTCAAGTAATGGATGCGCTTTTCGTCCATGCTTCAGTTACATCCTATGTTCCCCTAAAATTCATCAGAAGCCACCAGATGATGTTGAAAAGCATAAACTGCTGCCTGGGTACGATCACTGACCTCAAGTTTGGCTAGAATATTGGAGACATGGGTCTTGACTGTCTTAAAGGGAGATAAAGAGCTCATCTGCAATGCGCTGATTTTCATAGCCCTTAGCAATCAGTTGAAGGACATCGCGTTCTCGCGCAGTTAATTCTTCGTGAAGTTCCATATGATTGCGGTGGTATTCTACTTTCTTACTCACCTCTTGTTCGATCGCTAGCTCTCCAGCTGCCACCTTTTGAACAGCATGGAACAATTCATCGGCACTTGATGTCTTGAGCATATAGCCTTTAGCCCCAGCATTCAAGACTGGCATGATTTTTTCATTGTCTAGATAAGAAGTCACGATCAAAATTTTAGCCTCCGGCCATTCTTTGAGAATAGCTAGAGTTGCGTCAATTCCGTTGACTTCAGGCATAACAATATCCATGACGATCACATCTGGACGAAGCTCCAAGGCCATGGAAATCCCTTCTGCGCCATTAGTTGCTTCTCCAACAACCTCTACATCATCTTGTAGTTCAAAATAACTTTTTAATCCAAGACGCACCATTTGGTGGTCATCTACTAATAATAATTTCATTTTATTTCCTTTTGTTAGTCAATCAAGCAAGGGGATCCGAATATCCACTGCCAAACCTTGCTTGGGTGCGGTTAATAGTTGTATGCTCCCGGCCATATCTTCCACTCGTTCTTTGATATTGCGTAGTCCATAGCTCAAATCATCTACGTCAGCCGGCTCGAAACCTCTGCCATTGTCCACTACTTTCAACTGTAATTCTGTTTCCGTTTGATAAAGATAAACATCTAGACAAGAAGCTTGGGCATGACGGAGAGTATTGCTAATCAATTCTTGGACGATACGAAAGACATGCTCCTCAATCTTTTTAGGCAATTCGTCTACCTGATATTTAAAACTTACTTTGAGTTCACTTTTTTCTTCAAGCTCTTTGAGAAGCAACTGAATCCCCTCAACTATACTCTTTTGTTCCAGTTCAATAGGACGCAAATGCAAGAGTAGAATACGCAAATCTCTCTGGGCTGTCTCCAAAATAGCTGTCACACTCTGGAGTTGTGTCTTCATCTTCTCTTTGTCTAATCTGGAAGCTTGTTGACTTAGTCCTGATAAAATCATATGGGCAGCAAAAATTTCTTGGCTAACCGTATCATGCAAGTCACGCGCGATTCGCTTCCGCTCCTTTTCAATAATCACTTCTTCCTTGACCAAGGCTTGATTGTCCGCTTTTTGAATGGCTTCTGTCAATAAACCAAGCTTGCCTGATAAGTTTCTAAAACTTGCGTCTAAATCAGCATCTCCAAGGCTTTTAATATCTTTACCAGTTAGTAGACGATTAAGATTTGCTTGGATTCTTCTTCTTGAAATTTCGTCAACCATTGTCCAAAACAAGACCAATAAAAAGGCTAGAGCAAGACTAAACATCAAAGCTAGAAATAGGACTTTTCTCTGTCTTTTCCAAATCTTGGAGAGAGAAGTCCATTCCAAATCTAAGACCTTAAAAATACTTCGAAAATAGAAAAAGCAACAAAGAGAAAAGAGGTGAGACCAATTAAAATATAGGGTTGCTTTTTCATCCTCTCACCACCTCAACATCTCCAACCATAGTTGTCAAAAGAATCTTAACACTCTTTGGACTCTTGAGATAATCTCTGGTTTCTTGATGAAATTGCTCATTACGCAAAGCACGTTTAGACTGGTCAAAAAAGGTTAAATCTCCGTACAGAGAATTGACACTTAGGCTGACTTCAACATCCACTGGTACGATAATTCTTGTTGTACCCACCAGTTTTCTCAAAATGATGACATTATCATGATTGCTCAAAATCACTTGCTCTAGATGAATGGTATCCTTCCCCATAAGGCGAAAGAGATTGATATCATCAAAACGACAAGTCTGGTAACTTGAAAAATGGTGGAGATTCCCAAACCATCGATTTTTCTCCCTCTTTACCGTCACTACTTCTTCAAAAACCAGATTGGTATCTTCTCTTTCCTGGTTCATCATAGGGTAAAGCAGGAACAGGCTGTATATCAAGGCCACAAAGATGGCTAAAATGACAAAGGGATTGAGCATGATGATAAAGAAAAATAGAATACTCACTGCTACTAAAATAAAGTTATTTCCTTGTTTTCCAGTATAATATCGAATTAGCAGTAAAAACAAGAGCAAAATCAGTAGAAAACGGGAAAAATGCTCTGATACCATCATAATCAGAGCTCCTGTTAATAAACAAGCTTCAATAAATAGAAAAATTTGAAATTTTCGCATGTATCCGTCCTCTCTATTTTAATTGTATCACAAATCCCAAAAGTCACATCAGTCTGAGGAATGATAAAGAGGTCAGGGATTTTAGTCCCGACCTCTTTCTTTACATTTGGTCTTTTGCTTCTTTTAATTTTCCATATAGAAGATAGTCGACCTCTTGCAAATCCTCAATTTTTTTACAATTAAGGGCACACATAATCAAGCGTAGGTCTTCCTTCCAGCTTTCAACAATGGAAATAACGACATCAACAGAGTAATTTTCAACCAGCTCTAACATAGTGCGTGATAGACCAACTGCCTTGGCTCCAAACACCAAGCATTTGATGATATCTAGTGGATTGCGAACTCCTCCACTCACCAAAAGTTCCATCTTGTCTTTCCAGTCTTGGGCATTCAGAAGAGCTTGCATGGTCGATTGACCCCAGTCATTGAGGTAGTCACGCTGTCCACTGCGACGGTTTTCGATATAGGCAAAGCTGGTTCCCCCACGCCCAGACAAATCAACGGTACGTATTCCAATCTCATAAGCCTTAGCAATGGTCTTCACATCCATGCCAAAGCCGACTTCTTTTAAAACAAGTGGCACAGAGATTTGCTCAGCATAATCTTTCAGATTGTGCTGCCATAATCTAAATTGACGTTCACCCTCTGGCATGAGTAATTCCTGCATGACATTAACATGTACTTGCAAGAGAAGGGGATTCATCTCTTTTACTGTTTGTAGACCCAATTCAACTGGTTTGTCTAAGCCAATATTGGTTCCAAGAAGGAGGTCAGGATGATTTGACTTCACGGAAAAAGAATCGTCCGATGAATCCTTAAGAGCAGCACTGTAAGAACCTGTTACAAATAAAATCCCACAGGCTTCAGCCACCTGAGCCAGCTTTTGATTGATTTCTCTCCCCTTATCGCTTCCACCTGTCATGGCATTGATATAAAAGGGGAAATCCCATTTTCGCCCTGCAAATTCTGTCGAAAGATCAATTTCATCTAAGTCATATAAGGGTAGCGAGGAGTGGATTAACTCCACTTCATCAAAACTATTATAAGTACTGTTTTTGTTCAAGGGGCATAGCGGATGATGTTCATCCTTCCGATTTATCGTCATGTCCCATCCTTTCTTGATATAAGAGCTCAATTCCTAGATCAGCCCAGCGTTTTTTCAGTAATGTGGTCGAATCTTGGTTAAAGCTAAGTGCAATCCCACAGTCTCCGCCACCAGCACCACTACTCTTAGCAACAGCTTTCAAGTCTCGGCTGGCATTTTTTAATTGCCTTAGCAAAGGTGTGTAAATATCTGAACTCAAGCCTTCTAAAAGTTGGCTGGCTTGTCCCAGCAAGTCAATAATGGTTTCTTCTTGACCTACCTCCAAAGCCTTTACCAAGTTAGCTACTGTTTCTTTTGAAGCCTGTAAAAAACTAGAGTTCATATTATCCTTAATTTGCTTGACCATATGACTTGATACAGCCACTTCCTTGGTCCAACCAACCAGAAAATCAAATTTCAAGACCGGTTCAACACTCCTAATAGAAAAGCCCCAATCACGGTCTAATACAGCTTGCAGTTCTTCCTTTTCTAGCCATTGTGCCACTTTCTCTCGGTCAAATGACTGATAGAGGACTAGGTCTTCTGATACGATACAGGCAATGTCCCCCATGGAGCCATTGTCTCCACATTTAAGAAGTACAGCACTCGCCAATTTAAACAAGAATTCTCTATCAGCTAATCTTTCATAGAAGGCAAGCATGGCCTTGATGACCAAAACAACCACACTGCCACTAGAACCCAGGCCGAATTTCTTCCCCTCACGCTCCATTTTCCCGCGAACGTCTAAAGAAAAAGGCTGCAGTTCAACTTCTTGGGCAGTTAGATACTCCTCCACCAAGGCAACTGTTTCTTGAATCAAGGTATAAGAAGAATCCGGTCGCAAGTCTACACTATAGGAAAACATATCTGAGTAGAGTCTATAATCATTAGACGCTTTAATCTCAGCCGTCATATAGATGGGAATAGCCTTGATTAAGGCTAATTGACCTGATTCTAAAATGGCATACTCCCCAGCCCAATAAAGCTTCCCACAAGTTTTAACAATCGTCATCTTGGCTCAAATCCTTTGTTTTTGAAACGATTAACCGATAGCGTTGACCTAAAAGTTCTGACAAATGTTCCAAGTTCTCTTCCAAGCAAAGAACCTTGACATTAGGGCCCGCATCCATGGTAAAGTAGCAAGATTCTCCTTGTTCTCTAAGCTGACGAACAAAATCCATAGCCTCATAACTAGCATCTGTCAGATAAGAGAAGGAGGGAGTGGCTGTTTTTGTCGTAGCATGCATAGCCAAGGCGTTCTTCTCTGTCAATTCTCCAACTTTCTTAAAGTCATTCTCCTTGAGGTAGACTAACATATCCTTGTAATCTTGTTCAGATTGACGAATCCACTCATCAAAAGTCGTAGAAGTTTCGACACAAAGTTTCATCCCATCTCGACTGGAAATTGGTTTTTTCTGGTCTTCCAAGACCAACATAATCATAGCTAGTTTCAAGTCAGTTTCAACAGGATAAATCTCTCCACTATCCTTGTCCCAGGCTGCCAAGGGGCCATAAAAACTACGAGATGAAGAACCCGATGCAAACTTAGCTTCCAAGGCCAATTCTCTGCGATTCAGCCCAAGTTGGAAAAATGCGTTACAAGCTTTGACCAAGGCAGATAAACCACTGGAACTTGAAGAAAGGCCTGCTGCTGTTGGCATATTGTTCTTAGTATCGATACGAACAAAACCTGCTCCTTCAGGACGGTAGCGGTCAATGATTTTACTCATCTTGTCATGCTCAGCTTCGTTTTGCAACTGACCATTGATGTAAAAGGCATCCGCCTTTGCATCTGCTGGTAAAGGAGAAAGTGTCGTCTCCGTATACATATTTTCTAAAGTCAGAGAGATACTGCTAGTCGCAGGAACCATCTCTTTTTCTGCTTTCTTTCCCCAATATTTAATAATAGCAATATTGGCATAGGAACGTACTGTTACAGGCTTTCGATCCATGTCTGAACAGCTCCTTTCTCTTCTAATCTTTCAGCTAAATCTTGAGCTTGGTGATAGTCGGCTACTAAGGCTATGATACAGCCACCTAAACCACCACCACTCATCTTAGCACCTAAAGCACCATGTTGAAGAGCAGTTTCAACCAAGGCATCAGCCTCAAGGCTACTAACTCCTATTTCTTTTAGATTCTCATGTGCTTTTGTTAAAATCTCTCCCAGCTTCACGGCATCTTTTGTCTTTATTGCTTCTTCTGCTTGCTGGGTCAACTCTCCAAGTGCATACAAGAAAGGTAAAGCTTCCTTACCCTTGCTCTCTACAACTTGAATAGCTTCACGAGTGTGTCCATAGACTCCTGTATCTGCAATGACCAGATAAGCCGACAAGTCCATGGCTAGTTCTTCAAAACCAACATTCTTGATAAAACGAATAGGCTGGTCACTAAGACAGGTCTTAGCATCCAATCCACTAGGATTCATATGAGCAATCATCTCTGCCCGATTGACCAGGATTTCTAGCACATCATGTGGAAGTTCTGCTTGGTAATAACCAAATACCGCTCGAATGGCTGCAATGCTAATGGCCGCCGAAGAACCCATCCCCCGTTTTTCTGGGATAGCCGAGTCAATTTGACAACGGATGCAAGCATCTTTGATATTTAGATACTCGAGAGAAGCATAAACAGCCATGGACAAGGTGTCCTCTTCAAAAAGACGCCATGGTGTCGCTGCTGGAACCACCCGACAAGTCACTTCAACCTCTAAAAGAGGCAAAGAGATGGCTGGATAGCCATAGACGACTGCATGCTCTCCTATTAAAAATAATTTTACTATGTGCCTGACCGACACCAACTTCTTTTTGTCATTTAATCCTTCTATCAGACGAAAAGCGTCTGTTTCTAGATAAAATTTTAGAACTTTATTCCTTTCTATTTTATTATATTTTCACAAAAAAAGCGATTGTTTCCTTCACAATCGCTTGTTTTCATTACTGGACCCATTCACCATTATAGTTGACGTAGTAGCCACCTACTGTGGTATTTACAGCTAAGGCACCTGAACTATAGGCATAGTACCATTTACCATTAACTTGGAACCAGCCTGTCTTCATATCGCCATTGCTTGCATTGAGATAGTACCAAGTGGAGCCATCTTGAAACCAGCCTATCGCCATAGCTCCTGATAAACGGAGGTAATACCAATAGCCATTGATAGAAGCCCAACCTGTTTTCATATCCCCATTTTCAGCGTCAAGATAATACCAAGATGAGCCGTCTTGATACCAGCCAGTTGCCATAGCACCTGATGAACGGAGATAGTACCACTTGTTACCAAGATATTGCCAACCCGTTTGCATTACAGCAGTTGTTGGATCTAGATAGTACCAAGTTGAGTTATCATTGGTCCAGCCACGCACTAGCTCCCCAACCGTTAAACTTTCGATACGAGCATCGAAGCTACCATCCTCCTGTAAATAATACCAATGCCCCTCATCATGAACCCAACCGGTTTTTAAGGTGTGATAACCTCTTTGGTCTTCAAAATAGTAGACCCGTTTCTCTGCTGGACTATCATATTGTTCCCCATGATGTTTGTTGGTATTTGTAGCAGTTTTTGCTTCTAAAACTTGCTTACCAACAAATTCTTGAAGAACCCCATCTTGACCAAAGTAATACCATTTCGACATTGGCAAAAATTCCAACCTCGTACCATTTGGGTAAGGACCAATGGTACTTCCTTGATACGGAAATGGAATGTATTGCCAACCAACAACCATTTCACCATTATAATCAAAAATAATAGGTTTTTCCATCAATCACTCGCCAGTAGGTTTCTTTGATTTCCCCCTTCTTGTAGTAGGTTCTACCATTTTCTTGGACAAACTGCCAACCTTCTGAATCAGCATCATCCGCAAATACCTTACTTGTTGCTAACAGAACAAAAAAGAATACTGCCAAACCGACTTGCATCATTTTTTTCAAAAATTTCATTCTTGCTTCCTCCAAAATGATTGTAGCAAAGACAAAACTATATGTCAATATATAATAATTTCAAAAAGCAGTTACACAACTGCAACTGCTTTTCTATTCTTGCATGGTGTAACCAACACCACGCACAGTTTTGATATAGCTCTTTTGACCTTTTACGTCAAGTTTGCTACGTAGATAACGGATATAAACATCCACGATATTGGTTTCGGTCGCACTTTCATACTTCCATACACTTTCCAACAACTGCTCTCGAGTTAAAACTTTCTTGCTTCCCATAAGGGTAGCCAAAAGGTCATATTCACGACGTGTGAGGGCAATCATTTCCTCACCACGATAGACAGTATGATGTTCTACGTCCATACGCAGATTGCGATAGGATGTTGGAACCTTCATCTGACTACAGTGTTGGTCGATAAAGTCCCGACCTCGGAAAATTGCTGCAATACGAGCCACTAGATCATCGATAATGACTGGCTTGTAGATATATGAAACAGCAAAACGTTGGATTGTTTCAAGTTGGTCTTGCAATTCTTCTCGATGGTCCAAGACCATGATAACCGAAGCTGGCTTAGTCCGACTCAACTGTTCTGCAAAATCCTGGGCTGTCATATCCCCCTAGATGAGCATTCAGTAAAATCAAGTCATAGTCTGTCTGAAGAGCCATGGAGAGGGCTTTTTGTCCCTCTTCTACCTGATCAACTCGGTATTGCTCTTTTTGGAGTTCCAGACTTAAAAAATGAGCTAGATTTCTTTCTTTCTCAAGTAATAAAATCCGTTTCCCCATGGCTGACCTACTTATTTTTCGTCATACCAAGAGTAGTGGAATGTTCCTTCTTTGTCTTTACGTTGGTATGTGTGGGCACCAAAGTAATCACGTTGTGCTTGGATCAAGTTTGCTGGAAGGTCAGCTGAACGGTAGCTATCAAAGTAAGTGATGGCAGCTGAGAAGGTTGGTACTGGAACACCTGCTTGAACAGCAAGAGCTACGATATCACGAACTGATTGTTGGTACTTAGCTGTTACATCCAAGAAATACTCATCTAAAAGAAGGTTGGCAAGATCTGCATCACGTCTGTAAGCATCTGTAATCTTTTGTAAGAAACGTGAACGGATGATACATCCAGCGCGCCAGATAGATGCGATATCTGCAAATGGCAAGTTCCAGTTATTTTCTTTAGAAGCTACACGCAATTGCGCAAAACCTTGTGCGTAAGAAATGATTTTTTTGAGAAGTAAAAGGAGCTTGACGGATCTTTTCAATCAACTCAGCCTTGTCTCCTTCAAATTTGAAAGCAGCTGGTTTTGGAAGCACCTTGCTAGCGTGTACACGTTCTTCTTTATAAGTTGAAATGTAGCGCGCAAATACCGACTCAGTAATCAGTGACAATGGCACACCAAGATCAAGCGCTGATTGGCTAGTCCATTTACCAGTTCCTTTGTTTCCTGCAGCATCAAGGATGTAGTCTACGATTGGTCCGTCTTGACCTTCATCGTCTTTGCGTCCAAGGATATCCGCAGTGATTTCAATCAAGTAGCTGTCCAATTCACCTTTGTTCCACTCAGTGAAGATTTCAGCCATATCTTGGGCTGAAAGACCAAGCAAGTGTTGCATCAAGTCATAGCTTTCTGCAATCAATTGCATATCCCCATACTCAATACCGTTGTGGACCATTTTCACATAGTGACCAGCTCCATCAGGACCGATGTAAGTCACACATGGTTTGCCGTCTTCTGGTGCTTTTGCAGAAATTTCTTCAAGAACATCAGCCACCAATTCATAGGCTTCTTTTTGTCCACCAGGCATGATAGATGGTCCTTCAAGGGCACCTTTTTCACCACCAGATACACCTGTACCGATAAAGTTGATACCTGAGTTTGCCAATTCTTCATTACGACGGATGGTATCTTTGTAGAACGTGTTTCCTCCGTCAATCAAGATATCACCTTTATCCAAGTGTGGAAGAAGGGCTTGGATGGTTGCGTCTGTACCAGGTCCTGCTTGAACCATGAGCATGATACGACGTGGTTTTTCGATTGAGTTTACGAAGCTTTCGATATCATAGCTTGGCACAAAGTTCTTTTCAGGATGGCAAGCAACAACATCTTCTGTTTTTTCTTTACTACGGTTATAGATAGCAACTGTGTATCCACGAGATTCAATATTAAAGGGCAAGGTTACGACCCATGCATACTGCCAACAACACCAAAGTTTGCTTTTTAGTCATGTGACACTCCTCTTGTTTAATATGTTTTATTTTATCACGTTTATCTGTGAAAAGAAAGAATTTTTATAACAATTTGACTAGTAGTCTAAATCATCCGCATGGCCAGAACCATTCCTACAAAGTAACCTGTCTTACAGTTAAGGGTGAAGAGATAAGTTCCATCTGGTTTATAAAGGTTGTAATAACCATTGCCATTAACGATATTTACAGGTTCCAAGATATATTGGTTTCCAGTGATATATCCACGTGCACGGGATGTCTCAAGAATTCTTTCAAGGACACCATCTGCAAAAGTCCAGGCAGGATTACTACTATCACTTACAGCAGCTTGATTATACGGTACTCGACTGACACTTCTTTGCAAATTAACACCTTCGCTTGACAAGCCACTATTAGTAGATGCCGCAGTATCACTTGTTGAAGTAGATGGACTGCTTTCTGTTGTTGGGCTTGACGCTTCCTGGCTTGCTGCTGTTGTTGAGGCCGTTGTTGTACTTGCTAATTGACTCTTACCAAGGCTAATTGCTTTATCTAGAAGTTTGTCAATTTCTGTATTACCAGTCTTGATATCTGTAAATTTAGCATCCGCTTTGATTTTTGCATTTGTATCCAAAACACCATCTGTAATAGCTGGAGTTTCAAATTGAGCATTCACTTCTTGGATAGCTTTTATTTGGGTTTCTAAGCTATCGTATTTTGACTTGGCAAGAGTGTATTCTCTCGCTCCCTCAAGTTTGACTAGAGAAGTTCCTTCAATTGATTCAGTTGACTAAACTGGCTGTTTTTAAGAGCTGTTTTGTTTTCATCAGTATAAAACGTGTCGTAGAGCGTATTAAATTGTTCATAGACTGACTGATTGCTTACCAAGCCTGAATCTGTCGCCTTCGTTTGAAGCTCTTGAGAAGAACGCGTAATCTGACGATAAACGTAATAGCCACCTCCAAAAATTAAGAGGATTACTAAAATAATAGCTGACAAAATTGCCCATTTCTTTTTATTTTGTGGTTCATCATCTGCTTGAGCAGAACGAGATAAGGGTTGAAGTTGATCTTCATTTTCCTCATAAACCACTGCAACTTCGGAGTTATCAACCTCAGCCATTTCCACAGCTTCCAATTCATCCTTAAAAGGTTGCTCGAGAACTCTTGTTTCCTCTTCTTCGGCTTCTTGGGCAACGATTTCAGTTGTATCTGTGGCTACTGCAAGAGCAATTGCTTCCTCTTCCGGACTTAACACATTTTCTTGTTCAGTAGTTTCTCTCACTTCTTGGATCATATCATCCAAGCTTTGAGTAGACTCCTCTTTTTTCGTTTGTAAATTTTCAAATTTGTCTGCTTCGATTTCTTCACGGTGTTGTTTGATATATTTATCTAAGATGGTATCATCTGGAGTCACACCTGCTTCAACCTCTTCGTTCTTACGAATAGCCTGACCAACCGTTAAATCTTTCGCTTCTTCAAATTCAAATTTAGATTCTTGCTCATCTTTGTGATGGCGATTGCGTCTTTTCTCACTCATTTGCATTCCTTTCTATTTCGACATCTTGTCTTTTCACTCGTTGACCAAAATATTGATATAAATCAACTTTCAAAGTACCATTATAGAGTTTCCGTTTTTATCAGCCTGACTACCAAATTTACTTTCAAAAGCTTCATCACTGGTCAGGATAAATTTACTCCAGGTTTTAAGTGGTGCAAATACCTCTCCCATCTCAGCATAGAGCTTAGTGACTCCAGCGTCATCGGATAAACGTTCTCCATATGGAGGATTGGATATGATGACACCATTAATCTTAGCTGAACGCAAGTCCTGCACACGCATTTGCTTAAATAGAATATCATTCGATACTCCGTCGCCTGAGCATTTGCCTTAGCAATTTCCACCATGCGTCCATCGATATCACAACCCATAATGTCTAGCTCAATCTACGATTAATCTTCTTGCTAGCTTCCGTACGAATCTCCTGAATCAAACGATCACTAACCCAATTCCATTCTTCGAAAGCAAAGGAACGGCGTAAGCCTGGCGCCATATTACGAGCAATCATAGCTGCCTCAATACAGAAGGTTCCTGAACCACAGGTTGGATCAATCAAAGGTTTATCTGGATACCAATTTGATAGTTGCAAAATCGCCGCTGCCATGTTCTCTTTAATAGAGCACCACCTTTTTCAGTACGATAACCTCGTTTGAAAAGACTAGAGCCACTTGATGTCAATCATGACCGTCGCTACATCTTTAAAATTGAAACCTCTATTTTTAAACTCTGGGCCATTTTCCATCAAGGGAACGCCTTCTGGTCGAGCATAATGTTTCTGCAATTTCTTAACAACAGCTTTTTTTGAAATAGCCTGTACACTAGGCTCATTGTGAAGTTTTGATTTGACACATTTGGCCTTAGAAATAGGGAATCGGGCTCCTAGCGGAAAATAGTTTTCCCAATCCAGTGCAAAAACTCCTTGAAATAATTCTTCAAATGTTTTTGCAGGAAAAGTTCAACAACAATCTTAATCCTATCTGCGACTCAAGCCACAAATTGGTTTCAATAATTGCCTTTACATCTCCTTCAAAGCGAACACGACCATTCTCAACTTGACAGTCATAGCCAAGTGCACGCACTTCACGACCTACAACAGCCTCTATGCCTCTGCTGCGGCAGTCGCGGTCGATTAAATGTTTGTTTCATGTCAGTCTTTAAAGACCTTTCTCTTGTTCACCTTTAAAAAAATGAGGTTGAGAAAAATTTCTCAGCCCCAACCTATATGCAATTTTCTATAAGCCATGTTTTGTTCCAGAAGTGACTAGGACCACTTCTTTCGATAATCATCTGTCTACCACTAACAGCTAAAAAGTCGCTAGCAGTCAGAGTACTACGTTCGTTTCCGCACTCCATGCCCCGACCAAAATTTGGGTTGCTAGCTTGAGGGGTTTACCGCGTTCCACTCTCTCTGTTTCCAGAGAGACTTCGTCACTGTGGCACTTTTCAGAGCTACTAAAACATATCCGAAAAACTTAGTCTATTCACTCGCCGTAACGATTTCTCGTCCCTGGAGCTTATGGTTTCGCCTAGCACAAACACTACAGGCATCACAGCCTGTGCTAGCATGGACTTTCCTCATGAAAAGATAAACTCTCCACGCGATTATCCAAAAATTGCACTACTGAATGATTCTTAGAAATCTGAGTTTTTCTACGATTTGTTTTACCAAATACTTCTTTTTCAAGACGATTCAAGCGTTTCAAGATATCAAAATTAGTCATAGAGTCGTACTTCCAAGCTCAGCAGGTTCAGACGTTACAGATACAGGTGCTGCACTGAGGTTTTGTTCGCTCAATTCTTCTTTCAATTCTGCGACTTCCAAGCGCAATGATTTAACCAACAGCTGCATAGGTTTCATAATCCTTGATAACGTCATCTAAGAATTCATCTACCTCTGCTTTACTGTATCCACGTACCTCTCTTCCAAAATCCTGCTCAAAAAAATATCCTTTGCTGTAAAAATAATACTTGCCATGTCTCTCTCCATTCTCAGTTACTAGTATTATTATATAAAAAGGCAAACAAAAAGCAAGGTCAAAAGCCTCAATTTTTCGGAAAAATTTTCAGCTATTTCGTTTAAATCCTCAAATGTTAATCTTTTTGTAATATAGTTGTCTTTCTTTTTCATCAGTTCGTAAAAAAATCTCAGTTTTGTTTCGTTTTCTTCATCATAAAAAAGATAGGCTCCATCTGTATTTTCAAGTAAGAAAAGTTGATAATCTCGTAATTGACCCTTGTGTTCATAGTTCGGATAGGCGTATTTAACAAAATCAACTTGTTTAAATCCACTAAGTTTGACCCGATTCCCCTCATTCCAGTTTTCCCCATGAGTCTCAAAATCAAAGATAGTCGCAAGTTGGAAACCAAAGTCATCTTTCATATCTCTCCACCTCCAAAACCCAGTGTTCAAATCCCAGAGTTCCCGTAAACACTAACCATTTCAACCCTTCGTCAGCCATTTTTTCCAAATCTCTACGAATGGCTTTTTTAATAATTTTTAAACGAATATCTTTGTCATTAAACAATCCTAAATCAAAGCTAGAATAGCCTAAAAACCAAGGCTGTATGCATTTTTCACCCTTTCTGTTGACCTTTGTGGTATAATAGAGTGATGTTATTGTACCAATAAGGAGGACTATGGTCAACTATCCACATAAACTTTCATCTCAACCAAACAAAACTTCTCTACCTCAAACTAAAAATTTCGCAAATCGAGGGATGAGTTTTGAAAAGATGATTAATGCTACCAATGACTACTATCTATCACATGGAGTAGCAGTTATTCACAAAAAACCAACCCCAGTCCAGATTGTTCGGGTCGACTACCCTCAACGAAGTCGCGCTAAAATTGTTGAAGCTTATTTTAGACAAGCTTCAACTACTGACTACTCGGGTGTTTATGATGGATTCTACATAGATTTTTGAAGCAAAGGAAACCAGACAAAAATGCTTTCCCGATGAAGAACTTCCATTCTCATCAGATTCTGCATATGGAACAGGTTCTTGAACAAAAAGGGATTTGCTTCGTCCTAATCCATTTTTCTTCTTATCAGGAAACATATTTATTACCGGCGATTGACCTTATCCGTTTTTATCAACAGGATATGGGGAAAAAATCAATGCCGCTTGATTATATCCGAGAGCACGGTTTTGTAATTGAACAACAAGCCTTCCCTCAAATACCTTATCTCGATATCGTCAAACAACATTTACTAGGTGGTAAAACAATATGAACAAACAACTTATCTGGCGTATCGCTAAATATCTAGGAATTGGATTTTTAGCAGCCTTTTATTCTTTGCAATATTGATTGGTGGAAGTGTTTTCTTCTACTATGTATCTAAAGCACCAGAACTTTCGGAAAGCAAACTTGTTGCAACAACTTCAAGTAAAATTTACGACAGTAAAAACGAATTGATTGCTGACTTAGGAGCCGAGCGTCGTGTCAATGCTCAAAGCAATGAAGTTCCAATTGAATTGGTCAATGCAATTGTCTCTATCGAGGATCACCGTTTTTTTAACCATAGAGGAATCGATAGCATTCGAATAGCTGGAGCTTTCCTGCGAAACTTAACTAGTAGAGGTGGCCTCCAAGGTGGTTCAACCTTGACGCAACAGTTGATAAAATTAACTTACTTTTCAACTTCTTCGTCAGACCAAACAATCTCACGTAAAGCCCAAGAAGCTTGGCTAGCTATTCAGTTAGAAAGAACTGCAACCAAACAAGAAATTTTGACATATTACATCAATAAGGTATACATGTCAAATGGTAACTATGGTATGCAAACTGCAGCTCAAAGTTACTATGGTAAAGATTTAAAAGACCTATCAATTCCACAACTTGCTCTTCTAGCCGGAATGCCACAGGCTCCAAACCAATACGATCCTTATTCTCATCCTGAAGCCGCCCTTGAAAGACGAAACCTCGTTTTGTCAGAAATGCAAAAGCAAGGATACCTTACAGCCGAACAATATGAAACAGCCATCAATACTCCAATCACAGATGGACTTCAAAGTCTAAAATCTGTTAATAGCTATCCACAGTACATGGATAACTATCTTAAAGAGGTTATTGACCAAGTAGAACAAGAGACAGGTTATAATCTATTAACAACAGGTATGGAAGTCTATACCAACGTCGACCAAGACGTTCAAAAACGACTTTGGGATGTATACAACACGGATGAATATGTAAACTATCCAGATGATGAAATCCAAGCAGCTTCTACCATTATTGATGTATCAAATGGTAAAGTTATTGCTCAACTCGGCTCTCGCCACCAAGCCAGCAACGTATCTTTTGGTATAAACCAAGCCGTTGAAACCAACCGTGACTGGGGTTCTACCATGAAACCAATCACAGACTATGCTCCTGCATTAGAGTATGACATTTATGACTCTACTGCGTACATGCTCAAGGATGTACCATATAACTTCCCAGGTACTAGCACTCCAGTCTACAACTGGGATAGGGGGTATTATGGTAATATTACCCTTCAAACTGCTATCCAACAATCGCGTAATGTCCCAGCCGTTGAAACTCTCGATAGAGTTGGACTCGATAAAGCAAAAGGTTTCCTAAATGGATTAGGCATTGATTATCCAACTATGGTATACGCAAATGCAATTTCAAGTAATACGACCGAATCAGGTAAACAGTACGGTGCAAGTAGTGAAAAAATGGCTGCTGCCTATGCTGCTTTTGCTAACGGTGGTATCTATTATAAACCAATGTACATCAATAAAATTGTCTTCAGTGACGGTAGTTCAAAAGAGTTCTCTGATCAAGGTACTCGCGCTATGAAAGAAACAACTGCCTATATGATGACAGAAATGATGAAAACAGTATTATACTCTGGTACAGGTCGAGATGCTTATATTTCATGGCTTCCACAAGCAGGTAAGACTGGTACATCAAACTATACTGATGAAGAGATTGAAAACCATATTAAAACAAGTCAATTTGTTGCTCCAGACGAAATGTTTGTTGGTTATACCCGTAAATATTCAATGGCAGTCTGGACCGGTTACTCAAACCGCCTTACTCCAATAGTTGGTGATGGCTTTACTGTTGCCACTAGCATCTATCGTTCTATGATGCAGTATCTATCAGAGGACGATCACCCTGGTGATTGGACCATGCCAGAAGGACTTTATAGAAGCGGTGATTACGTCTTTAAGAATGGGGCACGTAGCAACTGGATTCCCCAAACAACTCAACAATCCTCAACAACAGCTTCCAGCTCAACAACTGAAAATCAAACTTCAGTAGCTGAAACTACTAGCCCAAATACCGCTCAGAATCCAACTGCTCCAAATACAAATCAAAACCCTCAACAAAATTAAAAATTCTCAAGGACAACAATAATCAATAAAAACCTAGGAAACATCTTCCTAGGTTTTTATTTACCAAAAGATGGAGTTAATCACTAACTCCATCTTCTTTTATTTTACATGGTTTGCAAGATCTTCTTGCGCTTTTTTATTAGATTCTTCTTTTTCTTTCTTCCATTTATCTTGAGCTTTTTGATATTCATCAGCAGTTACTGGTTTATCTTGAAGTTCAAGGTATTTGTATAAGAGGGCTTCACTTGTTCCCTTGTTACCTGAGTATGCAAATGGAAGTGTGTATGGCACCATCTTAGACAACATTGGACGTCCAGTTTGAGAAGTTGTTGGAATAATCAAAGCGCTATCTGTCAACCAAGCTTGGGCAGCAGCATATTTATCATAACGTTTTGAAACATCTGTGTCTTCATTGTCAGCTTCAACAACCATCTTTTCGTAATCTTCCAAACCAACTTGTTTGGCAGCGGCGTTGTTTGTACCAGAATCAAATCCTAGATAAGTCTTAGTATTTTCACCTACAGACGGTTTGATGATATCAAGGTAAGTAGATGGGTCAATATAGTCTGGTGACCAACCAACGTTATCTGAGAGATCCCAATCTTCTCCAGCAGCTGTTTCAGCAAAGTAGGTAACATTAAGAACTTCATCTTTTTGAAGTTGTTGAATGTCAATAACAACATTGTCAGTTCCTAATGTTGCTTCAAGTGATTGTTTCAATGATTGAACACGTTGAACTTTTGTAGTATTAGTTTGGTCAACTGGCATATCCAAATGAATTGGGAATTGAACGCCTTCTGCTTGGAGAGCTGTCTTAGCTTTAGCAAATTCTGCTTTCGCTTTTTCAGGATTGTAAAGACCATCTTGAGCGTCATCTAGATTGACATCTTTCCACTCATCACCATAGGTTACCAATTTTTCTTTAACTAATTCACCAAAGTTTTTACCATCTGCTTGAACAAATGTTGGTGGTACGAACAAGTTGCGAAGAAGTTTGCTTGCTCCACTTTCTCCATTGACTTGAGAAGCATAGGCTGTTCTATCAAAACCAAAAGCAATGGCTTGACGGAAGTCTTTGTTTAGGAGAGCTTTTTTAGTTGATGTCTTTTGCTCATCTGTAGTCTTAGAAGTGTACTTGTAAGACTGACGGTCAATATTTGTCCCAACTAAGAAAGTAGCAGAATCCTGTGGTGTATAAACGATGTTATCCTTAAACTCTTTTTCAAGTTCAGGATATCCTGCACTTGTTGGGAAGAGACGAGCCATTGAGAAGCCGCCATCCTTAAAGGTGTCTGCAAGTTTGCCTGTATCTTGACCATCCCAGAATGATAGTTTTACTTTTATCAATATGAACATTGTCCCTTATCCAGTAGTTTGGATTCTTTTCAAATTCTACTGAAGATTTTGCTACCAATGATTTCAACAAGAAAGGACCGTTGTAAAGAATACTGCTTGGATCAGTTGCTTTGGCAAAGTCACTTCCTTTAGAAGTAAGGAATTCTTCATTGACTGGTGCAAGAATACCCATGGTTGTCTTAGAGTTCCAGAAGCTTTCTGGTTTATTCAGAGTATATTGAACCGTCTGATCATCAATTGCCTTGATTCCAACTTCTGAGAAGTCTTTTACTTCACCTTTGACATAAGCATCAAGACCTTTAATGGATTCTTGAACAAGATAAAGGGCTTCTGACTTATTATCAACTGCATATTTAAGACCTGTTACAAAGTCTTGAGCTTTCACAGGTGCATACTCTTCACCTTCAGAAGTGTACCACTTAGCATCTTTTACGGATTGTATAAGTGTAAGTCAAACCATCTTGAGATACTGACCAGTCTTCTGCCATAGATGGCACGAAGTTCCCGTAACGGTCATTCTCCATCAAACCGTCAACAACATTACTTGTGATATTAGCAACCGCAGCCTTACCTGTTGTCAGATAGTTGAGGCTATCTGGATCTGTTTCATAAACGTAAGAAAAAGTTTTCTCACCTTTTTGCACTAGAGCCTGAACCTGAACAAGCTGCCAAAAACACCTGACGCTAACAGAGTCACTCCTGCTAGGGCCATTACTTTTGAAAATTTCATAATAAACTCCTTTTTAACTTTTTATACATTATAGTCCCTTTTCAGCCATGTGTCAATACAATTTTCAGAATTTTTCAAATTGATTTGAAAATTTTTTTCTTCCTCTATTTCTAATATGAAAAATCTTTTTAGGAAAAATTTCAATCATTGACATTTTATCTACTATATCTTTATGATATAATGAAAGAAGAAAGTTGAAAGAAATACCATGTCAAAAAGAAGTTATTGTTGAAAGTTTTGAACTTGATCATACGATTGTAAAAAGCTCCTTATGTCCGATTGATTGGAGAAGAGGTTGGACCGAAAAGGAGATATCATTTCTAACTTTGATATCAGCTTGGTTCAACCAAATGAGGACTCTATCCCTACTGCTGGACTTCATACTATTGAGCACCTCTTGGCTAAGCTAATCCGTACTCGCATCGACGGTATGATCGATTGTTCACCATTTGGATGTCGTACAGGATTCCATATGATTATGTGGGGACGTCATTCTAGCGCTGAAATCGCAGGTGTCATCAAGGATTCATTGAAAGAAATCGCTGAAACAACAACTTGGGAAGATGTCCCAGGAACAACTATTGAATCTTGCGGAAACTACAAGGATCACAGCCTATTTTCAGCTAAAGAATGGGCAAAATTGATTCTCCAACAAGGAATCTCAGACGATGCCTTTGAACGTCATGTCATCTAATAATAGAAAAAGAACCAGCTTTTGAACTGGTTCCTTTTTTTATTTTCAAAATCTTGATTTAGGCTTTTTCACGAATGACCAAAACACCATCTTCCATGTCAGCTTCTAGGTGTTTAGCATCAAGATTATCCAAGTGGAAATCTGTCACTTTATCTCGGATTTGTTGTTCAACCACCCGACGGAGTGGACGAACACCCATCACTTCATCATAACCTTCTTCAGTCATGTATTCTTTGGCTGCATCGCTCACTGCCAAGTCAATTTCTTTCTTAGAAAGAGTCTTATTGACATCAATCAACATCAAATCAACAATCTTAGAAAGATCTTCCTTGCTCAAATGTGAGAATTCGATAACAGCATTGAAACGGTTGAGGAATTCTGGACGGAAGTATGGTTTCAAACGATCCATGAGTTCTGGTTTGTCCGCATCTTCTGTCAAGTTAGCTTCATAACCAAAGCCTGCATTTGAAGTTGCGATAATCACAGTATTCTTGAAGTTTACAGTGTTACCTTGACCATCTGTCAAACGACCATCATCCAAGACTTGGAGGAGAAGGGTGATGACTTGAGGGTCAGCCTTTTCAATTTCGTCGAGAAGGACGATTGAGTATGGATTGCGACGGACGCGTTCTGTCAAGGTATTGTTGTTGTCATCGTAACCAACATAACCTGCAGTTGTACCAATCAATTTAGATACGGCTGTACGGTCGCTATATTCTGACATATCTAAACGGATGATAGCATCTTTCGTTCCGAACATATCAAGCGCTAATTGTTTGGCCAACTCAGTCTTACCAACACCAGTCGGACCTACAAAGAGGAAGCTACCGATTGGACGGTTTCCTTCGTCAAAACCTGCACGGTTACGACGGATAGCTTTTGCTACTGCCTCAACAGCCTTGTCTTGACCGATAACTTTCGTTTGCAAACGATGACCCATATCTTTCAATCGTTCGATATCGGTTGCACCCATTTGTGATACTGGGATTCCAGTCATCCGTTCGACAGACTCAGCTACATCATTTACAGTAGCTGTAACCTTGTGATCTTCTGTATGATTAGCAATTTGCTTTTCAAGCTCTTCGATACGGACTTTTGCATTTAGAGCTGCTTCGTAATCTTCTTTAGCTGCTGCAGCTTCTTGCTTAGCTTTTTCTTCTTCAATTTCATGTTCCACAGCATGCACATCTGTAACTGGATGTTGTGCTGCCAAGTGAGCAGCTGTCACATCCACAAGATCAATAGCCTTATCCGGCAAGCTACGTTGTGGAATATATTGAACAGAGTAATCAACGGCAGCTTTCAAGACTTCATCTGGCAAAATAACATTGTGGTGTTGTTGATAAAGATCTCGAATACCTTGAAGAATCTTGAAAGTATCTTCAGCAGATGGAGCATTAACTTTTACTTCATTAAAACGACGAGCAAGGGCTGCATTTTTCAAGATGGTATTACGGTATTCATCTTGAGTTGTTGCCCCAATCACTGTCAATTCCCCACGTGAAAGAGCTGGTTTCAAGATATCAGCAAGACCTTTAGACCCTTGACCATCACCTGTGCTACCAGCACCAAGAATTGGTGAATTTCGTCGAAGAAAAGGATAATATTTCCAGCTTCTTTGACTTCGTTTACCAAGTTTTGAATGTTTTCTTCAAAGCTACCACGGTATTGAGTACCAGCTTCAAGTCCAGAAATATCAATAGAAATGATCTCTTTGTTCTTGATAGCTGCAGGAACGTCACCGTTCACGATAGCTTGGGCCAATCCTTCTACTACTGCAGTTTTACCAACACCAGCATCACCGACGAGAACTGGATTATTCTTTGTGCGACGAGAAAGAATTTCAGAAGTTTCTTGGATTTCTTTATTACGTCCAATAACCGGATCTAACTTACCTTCACGTGCTTCTGCTGTTAAGTTACGTCCAAGTTTTGCAAGAATCCCATCTTGTTTCATAGCTTTACCTTGAACGTACTGAGCTTGTTCACTTCCTTCGCTTGGAAGTTGACCAGTTTGACGGTAAATAGCGAATTCTTCAGGCGTTACTTCACGGCCGTTAATCAAGTAACGACGATTTTCTGAACTGTATCCACGCATACCACCCATCAATTGGTTAAATAAATCATCCATGTTGTTAAAGTTATTAAAGTTGTTATTCATATTTCATACCTCGTTTGTTTTCAAATTTACTTAGTCAAAATAATTTGACTTTCTCTGACCTTTGTTTTAAAAAATTTAGACTAGCTATTTGCTACTCTACGTATAATTTCAGGTTTTTCTTTATCCAATACAGGTTTTTCGATTGGACTTCTAAAAATACTAATGTTAACCATAGGTTGTACCTCTTTTCTAGGTTTTACCCATACTTTGATCTTAAGATAGTATATACAATCATCTTAAAATCAAGGTTTTCTAAGGACTTTCATTATCCTTATGTTCTTAGTATATCACTTTGGTCAGTTTTAGTCAACATATTTGACCAAATTTTGACTAATTTTTTTTAAAAAAATTTTTTTATAACAAAAAACCAGTCAGAGTGACTGGTTTTTGATTTACTATTTATAAATCTTAGCTCAATGCATCATCCATTGAAAGAACTTCGTGGAAGACACGTTGTGTTAATTCAGTTTTTTGTTCTGGAGTGAGGTATTTAGTGTTTACACAGTATCCAGAGATACGTACGATTACGTCTTCACCTGACATGATCTTTTTCGTAAACATCGTTCAAGTCCATAACGTTCAAGTTAACGTGTTGTCCACCGTTTTCGAAGTAACCATCAAGGATTGTTACCAAGTTATCAACTTGTTCGTCACGAGTTTTACCAAGAGCACGTGGTGAAACTTGAGTTGTCAATGAGATACCATCAGCTGCGTAACCAAAGTCAAGGCTAGCAAGTGAGTTCAAGTTTTGCAACCATCCACCTTTAGCTTTGTTAGATGGGTTAGCACCTGGTGAGAAGAATTCAAGTTTAGACAAGTTCACAGAACCATCTTCGTTGAGGTATACACCTTTGTGGACTGGTGAGTTACCAGTTTGTTTAGAGTAAGCAACGTTAGATGTGATTGTCAAAAGTGATACAGTAGCTTCTGCGTCTTTGTAAAGTTTGTGGCTACGTAGACGAGTTGTGTAAGCTTCGATCAACCATTCTGCCAATTCGTTTGAACGTGGGTCATCTTCACCCCAACGTGGGTATTCACCGATTGTTTCGTAATCGTAGATGTAGCCATTTTCGTCACGGATTGGTTTAACTGTAGCGTACTTGATAGCTGACAATGTATCAACAGTGTTAGCGAAATCCACAGATACCGAATCCCATGTTAGCACGTTGTTTAGTTGGCAAGAAGGCCATTTGAACAGCTTCGTAGTTGTACTTATCAGTCATGTAGTGGATGATGTTCAAAGCATCTACGTAAGTGTCAGTCAACCAGTCAAGAGATTTTTCAAAGTTTAGCTTTAACTGATTCGAATTCAAGAACTTCGTCACGGATTGGTTCGATGTCAAATACTTTGTAGTCTTTATGAACATCGTCGTAACCACCGTTCAAACCAGTAAGAAGAGCTTTAAGAACGTTAACGCGAGCACCGAAGTACTGGATGTTGTGACGTTGTTCTTCGTTTTTCTGGGTCAAGTGGAGACACACAACATGAGATACAGCTCATTTCACCCGTATCCATCTTTAGCCATTGTTGTAACACCTTCGTATTGGATTGAAGAGTGTTTGTGGCTCATGTGCATACAGTAGCGACGGAAGTTGTATGGCAATTTGTCAGTCCAAAGAACTGTCAAGTTTGGTTCTGGAGAGTTACCGATGTTGTCAAGAGTGTTCAAGAAACGGTAGTCCATCTTAGTAACACGGTGACGACCGTCGTTACCCATACCAGCCATAGAAGTTGTGATGAAGGTTGGGTCACCTGAGTACAATTGGTCGTAAGCTTTTGTACGAGCAAATTTAACTGTACGAAGTTTCATAACGAAATCATCAACAAATTCTTGGATTTCTGATTCAGTAAATGTACCACGAGCAAGGTCACGTTCTGCAAAGATATCCAATACGATTGGCACACGTCCTAGAGATGTAGCAGCACCGTTGATAACACGGCAGACAGCCATGAAGGCAATGTTAACCCATTGGATAGCTTCTTTAACGTTCATCGCTGGTTTGCGAACATCAACTCCGTAAAGATCACCCAAGCGTACAACTTGTTGCAATGCTTGATATTGAAGGTTGATTTCTTCACGAAGACGGATTGTTTCTTCATCGATTTCTTCGATTGAGTTCCAGTCGTTCACTTTTTCTTGCATCAAGTAGTCTGCACCGTAAAGAGCAAGACGTGCGTAAACACCGATGATACGTCCACGTGAGTATGCATCTGGAAGACCAGTTACAGTGTGAGCGTGACGAGCACGACGGATGTTTGAAGTGTAAGCACGGAAGATACCATCGTTAACAGTTGTTACGTATTTAGTGAAAATTTCGTGAACAGCTGGATCTGGTTCGTATCCATTTTCTTTCAAAGTAGTTTCAGCCATACGGATACCACCTTTTGGCATGAAGTTCAATTTGAAGAGTTCATCGTTTTGGATACCATAAAGATCAATTCGTTTTTCTTTGTCGATAAATCCAGCAGGAATATCAGCAATAGAAGTTGGACGAGTGTCCATTGGGAAACGAGTTTCTTCGTAGTGTGCTTTAGTTTCTTCTACGATTTTTTTGATGTGAAGTGAACGCTCTGTTGGTCCTGCAAGGAAAGCTTTCATCTCCATCATAAGGTGTGTAGTTAGCTTGTACAAAGCGTGATACACTTGCTTTTTTTCTTTCCAGTCAACACCTTTAAAAGCCTTCCCAGGCTTTTGTCAAAAATGTCCTGTGCTTCAACAACTGTCTTAACAACCATGTTAATGTCCTCTTTTATCTTTCTAGTAACAGTCATCTGTTACATTCATGTATTCAGTATAACACACAGTAAACGATTTCAACAAGTGAAAATCACCTTTTTTTAACACTTTCTTTTATAATACAGTTGTTGTTTTCGCGATAACTGTATTATAGTTTTTGAAAAAGATTTACTTATTTTCTATTTTTCTGAAAAAGGGTTATAATATAGCTAGAAAATCTATCAAAGAAAGGTCATTACATGCTGATATTTCCACTGATGAATGATTTATCTCGTAAAAATCATCCATATTGACATGGATGCCTTTTTTTGCTGCTGTAGAAATTCGAGACAATCCCAAACTAAAAGGGAAACCCGTTATTATTGGTAGCGACCCTAGGAAAAACAGGTGGTCGGGAGTTGTTTCAACCTGTAGTTATGAAGCGAGAGCATTTGGCATCCACTCAGCTATGAGTTCCAAAGAGGCCTATGAACGTTGTCCTCAAGCTGTTTTTCATTTCTGGGAAACTACGAAAAAAATATACTGCTGTTGGTCAACAGATTCGAGCTATTTTTAAACGATATACGGATAAGATTGAACCCTATGAGTATCGACGAAGCCTATCTAGATGTAACTGAAAACAAAGCTCGGTATCAAATCTGCTGTTAAAATTGCTCGCTTTAATTCAGCAGGATATCTGGAATGAACTCCATCTGACCGCTTCTGCTGGTGTATCTTACAATAAAGTTTTTAGCTAAAAATGGCTAGTGACTATCAAAAAAAGCCTCGTGGTTTGACAGTCATTCTTCCTGATGAAGCTGAAAGATTTTTCTCAAACAAATGGATATCGCTAAATTTCCACGGTGTTGGGCAAGAAAAACAGTTGAAAAACTCCATCAAATGGGTGTATATACGGGTACTGACCTTTTAGAGATTTCTGAAATCACTCTCATTGATCGTTTCGGAAGACTCGGTTTTTGACCTTTATCGTAAAGCTCGAGGTATAGATAACTCTCCCGTTAAATCAAATCGTATCCGTAAGTCTATTGGTAAAAGAAAAAAACTTACAGTAAGATTCTAAGTCTAGATGAAGATATAAAAAAGAGCTAACTCTCCTTTCGGAAAAAAGTGGCTCTTAGTCTTCAAAAAAACATGAAAAAAAGTGGTAAAGATCGTCATTTTGAAAAATCCGCTATGCTGACTTTTTCTACTTTGACAAAACGAAAAACACTGAATCAACAAACACAAGACTCTGAAGAAATTGCTCAAAGTATTATCCAACTCTACGAAACACTGAGTGATAAAGACAAGGGAGTCCGTTTATTAGGAGTCACTATGACAGGATTTTAAAAAAACCTTGAAGGATCTTCCTTCAAGGTTTCTTTCTTATACAAATAATCGAACAAAGCTATAAAGTAGTAAGACACTACCAAGAACAATACGGTATTTACCAAACACTGTAAAGTCGTGTTTTTTGACATAGCTGGTCAAGAAACGAATAGCAACCATGCTGACTGCAAAAGCTACTACCATGGCTACCAAGAGTAAGAAGAATTGGCCAAAAGTCAAGACTTCTCCAGCCTTGATGAATTTAAAAATCTTCAAAGCGCTGGCTCCAAACATAACTGGAATTCCTAGATAGAAGGTAAATTCTGTCACCACTGAACGACTAGTACCATTTAACAAACCACCAATGATTGTGGCACCAGAACGACTAGTTCCTGGTAAAAGGGACAAAACTTGGAAAAGACCGATATACAATGCTGTTTTGTAAGGTAATTTATCTAACTCCGTAACTGTTGGCTCAATAGCTTGGGCCTTGTTGCGTTTTTCAAGATAGATAAAGGCAACCCCATAAACAATCAACATAATGGCTACTGAAACCTTGTTATGGAAATAGGTATCAAACCAATCATCAAACTTAAAGACTAGGAGAAGAGGTAGGGTCGCCACAAAAACTTTGGACCATAACTGCCAAGTTCTACGAACTTGAACTTTATCCTTACCTGGTTTGAAGGGATTAAGTTTGTTAAAGTAGATAACCACAACTGCAAAGATGGCACCAAGTTGAATGACTACGTTAAACAAAGACTTAAAAGCTTCAGTTTGGTCTTTATATTGGATAAACTCTTCCGCTAAAATCAAGTGACCAGTACTTGAAATCGGCAACCATTCCGTAATTCCTTCAACAATACCAAAAAAAGATTGATTTTAAAATTTCAAAAAAATACATAGATTACTCCTTTTTCTATCCTCCATTATATCATACTTTTTAAAAGGCTGTGTTGAGTTTTTCTTTAGAAAAGCACCAACACTTCCACCACCACCACCGCCTGAGAAACCACCACCAGAGCTACCGCTTCCGGATGATACAGAAAAAGGTACTTGCTGTATTTGCGACCGAGGTATACATAAATTGATTTGAGTAGCAGATGTGTGAAATTGTTTATCCCACCCACAAGATACATAAAAGATTCATAGCGGCATTTTCCAAGTTGAATATTGTGAAGTTTCATGATTTTATTCACCTTCTTAGCGTATCCATAGAGAGTTGCATAGACCAAAAGACGATTCCAAACAACAATACTCTCTAGTTCAGCCTTATCAAGATGAGCAATATCCCGAAGCATATTTTCAAAACTTGTCCAGAGATAAACAACTTCTGCCCCTTCTTCATTTAAGACACCATCACGAGAAGGGCCTCGAGTTACTAAATGAATCAAACCGCTTGCTAGTAAACCAATTAAACCTAAGGTAAGTAAAGGAAGTGAGAAATAGCCATGTGTTTGAAAGCTATAGTAGAAAATGATAAGTCCGACAAGACCTGTTACAGCCGAACAGACTTTCATTTTTTTCACAAGATTATTTTCTTTTTCCGTTAAAGGTCGATAATAACTTGGAATTCGTAAAATTTTCACCTTGTCTCGAACACAACTTTGCATGCGTTCAAGTCGTCTCTCAAAGGAACGCTTGAGGTGCATGCCGAATTCTCGAATATGCTTCTCATCAGCTTCCTTAGCTCCATGGAACAATCCAGAAGAAACTTGATATTCAGGGAAAAGGTCTGAAAGAGCCAATTCTTTATTTGTAGAAAGAGTCATCCGCAGACACTCCTTCTCAAAATTAGACAAACCTTTTTCACTGTTAATTTTGATCCAAGGCTCTTCTTCACCTTGAAAAATGGATAAATGCCCTCGATCGACTAAATCTAACAAGGTTGCTTGGATTAGTTGTTCAAAGGTGAACTTTACCAAACTTCTGCTTATTTAGAGGGCTAATTTCCTCTAAGGATGTTGAATAGATTGCTTCTGCCAAAACCATTGGAGGTAGATCCATTGGGGGTTCGTAGAGACGATGATTCTTTGGATATACCTTTTTAATAGTCGTATGCTGACGAAATTCTCTATAATAGTAGAACGTTACTAGTAACAGAGCGATAAAGAAGATTGGAAAAATCCATTTTATCATGACCTTGGCGTGCACTTTATCGGCTTTTATTTCTATCTCAACTCTTTTGAAGTTACTTAAATCATCTTCATTCAACCCTTGACTTGGAGCACTCGAGAAAGCTTCTCTCGGCCAATAGGCATGTAGTTCAATTTGACGTTTTTTAGGAAGATCCTTCATCTTCACCCAGTAGATATCATTGACTTTTTCGACACTTCCCTCATTGAGGAGTTCACCAGTATGGAAAAAGAGTTTCTCTGCTGGACTATCTGAAGTTACTCGAAATTCTAAGTCTTTGATATCCCCTGAACTATCTGTCAGTGGTTGCCAATTTAGCTCCGCGATGTCGTTATACAAAAAGAGAATATTTGACAGTTGCCAAGTAACCGTCACACGAACAGTATCTCCAGCGTTTCCCGGATTAAAAATGGTGACCTTGTAGCCATCCTCTTCTTCCTTAGTATATGAGAGGACGTCTTGAACAATCTGGCCATTTTTGGATACTAAAACAGTTGGATCATCATCAATTTCAAATCCCTTCGGCATTTTCCCTGCTTTTCCGAGTCCAATCAATTGACCATTAAAATCATCTTTAAAGTGGTAGGTGATTGTTTCTCTGAAAACCGCTGTATTATCTGCATGAATATTCAAATCACCTTTATAGGATAGAATATCGAAGTCTACTGCAAAAACTAGACGAGGTACAAATAGCAAACAGGTAAATACCAGAGCAAAAGCCATCTCTTTTTCATCTTACATTCCTTTCATGTTTTTTCACTATTATATCATTTTTTAGAAGTTAAGGTTTACTTGTATTGAAAATCTTACCATTTTTAGATACAATAGAGGGAGCCATTTTTAGACTAGAAATAGGAGAAAACATGAAAAAATTATGCTTATCTATCCTTGCTAGCTTAGCCCTTACTCTAGGACTAGTTAGCCAGGTCCAAGCCGATGAATATTTACGCATCGGAATGGAGGCAGCTTACGCACCATTTAACTGGACTCAAGATGACGACAGTAACGGTGCTGTCAAAATCGATGGAACAAACCAATATGCTAACGGTTACGATGTTCAAATTGCAAAAAATCGCTAAAAGATCTGGGTAAAGAACCACTCATTGTAAAAACCAAAATGGGAAGGACTCGTTCCAGCTCTGACCTCTGGCAAGATTGATATGATTATTGCAGGTATGAGTCCAACCGCTGAACGTAAGCAAGAAATTGCCTTCTCAAGCAGTTACTATACCAGCGAACCAGTACTTTTAGTCAAAAAAGATTCTGCCTATGCAAACGCAAAAACACTAGATGATTTTAAAGATGCAAAAATCACTTCTCAACAAGGGGTTTACCTTTACGACTTGATTTCTCAAATTCCAGGCGCTAAAAAAGAAACTGCCATGGGTGATTTCGCTCAAATGCGTCAAGCTCTTGAAGCTGGTGTCATTGACGCTTATGTTTCTGAACGACCAGAAGCCCTAACTGCCGAGTCAGCAAATGCAAAAGTTCAAAATGATTCAGCCTGAACCTGGTTTTAAAACTGGGGAAGAAGATACCTCTATCGCTATCGGTCTTCGTAAAGGATGACGAACGTATCAGCCAAATCAATGCTAGCATCGAAACCATCTCTAAAGATGAACAAGTTGCCCTAATGGATCGTATGATTAAAGAGCAACCTGTAGAAGCTACAACTACTGAAGAAAACAGCAGTAATTTCTTTAGCCAAGTTGCTAAAATTCTAACTGAAAACTGGCAACAACTCTTGCGTGGTGCTGGAATTACACTTCTTATTTCAATTATCGGTACCATCGTTGGTCTCGTTATTGGTCTTGCTATCGGTGTTTTCCGTACTGCGCCTCAATCTGAAAATCAATTTATCTACGTCATTCAAAATATAGTTGGTTGGATTCTCAATATCTATATTGAAATTTTCCGTGGAACTCCTATGATTGTACAATCTATGGTTATCTACTATGGAACTGCTCAGGCTTTCGGAATCAACCTAGACCGTACTCTCGCTGCTATCTTTATCGTTTCTATCAATACCGGTGCCTACATGACCGAAATCGTTCGTGGTGGTATCCTAGCTGTTGACAAGGGACAATTTGAAGCGGCAACTGCACTTGGTATGACTCATAATCAAACCATGCGTAAGATTGTTTTGCCTCAAGTTGTTCGAAATATTCTACCAGCAACTGGTAATGAGTTCGTCATCAACATCAAGGATACTTCTGTATTGAACGTTATCTCTGTTGTAGAACTTTACTTCTCAGGAAATACAGTAGCAACACAGACTTACCAGTACTTCCAAACCTTTACTATTATCGCAGTTATCTACTTTGTCCTCACCTTTACAGTAACGCGTATCCTACGCTATATCGAAAAACGGATGGATATGGATACCTACACAACAGGAGCTAACCAAATGCAAACGGAGGATTTGAAATAATGAATCAACCCATTCTTGAAATCAAACACCTCAAAAAATCCTATGGACAAAACGAGGTCCTAAAAGATATCTCCTTACTATCCATAAAGGAGAAGTTATTTCTATCATCGGAAGTTCCGGTAGTGGTAAATCAACCTTCCTACGTTCGATCAATCTTCTTGAAACACCAACTGAAGGTGAAAATCCTTTTATCACGGTGAAAAATGTCCTCGAAAAAAAGGATATAACCTCACTCACTATCGCGAAAAAACTAGGAATGGTCTTCCAGTCCTTTCAACCTCTTTTGAAAAATCTCAACGTGCTTGAAAAATACAATCGTTGCACAAACAACTGTACTCAAACGTGATCGCTCAGAAGCAGAGAAAGTCGCTAAAGAGAACCTTGAAAAAGTTGGCATGGGAGAACGTTACTGGCAAGCCAAACCTAAACAACTTTCTGGTGGGCAAAAGCAGCGTGTTGCTATTGCTCGTGCACTTTCTATGAATCCTGATGCCATTCTCTTTGATGAACCTACATCAGCCCTTGACCCTGAAATGGTCGGTGAAGTTCTCAAAATCATGCAAGATTTAGCTCAAGAAGGCTTGACCATGATCGTCGTAACCCACGAAATGGAATTTGCTCGCGATGTATCACACCGTGTCATCTTTATGGATAAAGGTGTCATTGCAGAAGAAGGCAAACCAGAAGATCTATTTACTAATCCCAAAGAAGAACGTACAAGAGAATTTTTACAACGCTATCTTGGATAATCGAAAAACTGTACCCAAAAAGTTAGAGAGTTTTATTCTAACATTTTGGGTTTTTCCACATATATGATTGATTAGGTATCTGGTTTATCGTCTCAACAGTATACAATCTAGTGTAAACCCCGAGTACTCTGCCATTCCTTCCTAAAACTTAACTATATGACTAGATTGAATTTCTCTTAATGGCTAGGAATCACGAGGTTATGCTATTCTATAGTTTTTAAACTAGAAACAGACACATCCTTTCAGCATCATTTTTGAGGGATTCGAAAAGTCAGACTTGTAGAGTATTCGAGGGCAACGTATGAACAAGAATATCATACATTATTCAGTAGTACTTTTGGAAGTGTTTTAAGGTGATAATAAGATACTTAAGTCACTTAAATAATTTGTATATGCATGGAGTTCGGATAAATGAAAAAGGATTTAGTTCTGTACGATACAGAACCATCCTTTTTCATTATCTAACTTTTGTGACCAGTGCAAACTAGACTATTTGTTACTCTACTGTCACTGATTTAGCAAGGTTACGTGGTTTTGTCCACATCGAGTCCACGGTGGAGGGTTACAAAGTAAGCAATCAATTGCGTTGGTACGACCATTGAGATTGGTGAGAGGTAAGGGTGTGCAGTCGTCAAGAACGATATCGTCTGTATCTTTGGCAACATTTTCTTCTGCGATAGTAGGACCTTAGGCCTACGGGCTGCGACTTCTTGGATATTCCCACGAGTGTGGTTGGCAAGGACTGGGTCTGACAAGAGGGCCAAAACAGGTGTTCCATCTTCAATCAAAAGCAATGGTTCCGTGCTTGAGCTCCCCAGCCGCAAAACCTTCACACTGGATGAAGAAAATCTCTTTGAGTTTGAGACTGGCTTCCATGGCTACATAGTAATCTTGACCACGTCCGATATAAAAAGGCGTTGCGTGTTGTTTCAAGAAGGTCACGAACCTTGGCATCAATCAATTCTTTCTCTGAAAGAGTTGATTCGATAGACTAGGCTACGATAGACAACTCATGAACCAGGTCAAAGGCTTTTTGCTTTTTTCATGCATTTGCTTCACCAACTGCTTTTGCGAGGAAGGCAAGGGCTGCGATTTGGGCTGTATAAGCCTTGGTTGAAAGCAACGGCAATTTCAGGACCTGCATGAAGCAACATAGTATGGTTGGCTTCACGAGAAAGAGTTGACCCTGGCACGTTTGTAACTGTTAAGCTTGGGATTCCCATTTCATTGGCCTTCACCAAAACCTGACGGCTATCAGCTGTTTCACCAGATTGACTGATAAAGATGAAAGAGTGGTTTCTGGCTGAGAGTGGCATACCATATCCCCACTCAGATGAAATACCAAGTTCAACGGGTGTATCAGTCAATTCTTCCAACATCTTCTTAGAAGCAAATCCTGCATGGTAAGAAGTTCCAGCAGCAAGGATGTAGATGCGGTCAGCGTCTTGAACAGCTTTGATGATAGCTGGATCTACCACTACTTGGCCAGCCTCATCTGTGTAGGCTTGGATGAGCTTACGCATCACTGTTGGTTGCTCATCGATTTCCTTGAGCATGTAGTAAGGATAAGTTCCCTTACCGATATCTGACAAGTCAAGCTCAGCTGTATAGCTAGCACGCTCACGGCTATTGCCATCATAGTCTTGCACTTCAACGCTATCAGCTTTTACGATAACCAACTCTTGGTCATGGATTTCCATGTATTGGTTGGTCTCACGAATCATAGCCATGGCGTCTGAGCAGACCATGTTATAGCCTTCTCCAAGACCAATCAAAAGTGGTGATTTGTTTTTTGCCACGTAGATGACATCTGGATTTTTAGAGTCGATCAAGGCAAAGGCATATGAACCACGAATGATATGAAGAGCTTTTTTGAAGGCTTCAAGTACTGACAAGCCGTCTTCTTCCACAAATTTCCCAATCAAGTGGACGGCGATTTCTGTATCTGTTTGTCCTTTGAAGTGGTGACCTGTCAGGTATTCTTCTTTGATTTCGAGATAGTTTTCAATCACACCCATTGTGCACCAAAGACAAAAACGTCCTGTCTCAGAGCGATGTGGGTGAGCGTTATCTTCTGTTGGTTTTCCGTGAGTCGCCCAACGAGTATGTCCGATACCAGTTGTCCCCTCAACGTCAGCTGTCTTAGCAGACAATTCTGCGATACGACCAACTGCTTTCACCAAATGGCTTTCAGCACCACCTAGAACAAAAATTCCCGCAGAATCATAACCACGGTATTCGAGCTTTTCAAGCCCTTGAATCAAAATATCAGTTGCATTTGTGTTTCCAACAACACCAACAATTCCACACATAGTATATACGACACAGATGAGACTATGTTTTCTCCTTAAAATTGGTATAGTCTAATTCTCGCTTTGAAGAATCAGCAAAAAACAGTATATACTTGTATCTTGTCAACAATAAAAATTGGTATAGCTCAATTACTTTTTAAAAGAGCAAACAAAAGACCATTCAAGAAATAGCTCTCGAATGGCTTAGAAATATAGCTAATCAACTTATATCCATGCCCTATCTAACACCAGACATCACAGTTTATCTGTTCTCACTCCTCATAGCCTATTATTTATTAGGTCGGAAGGAATAGAGTGCTTTCAAAGTTTCCACTATCTCTACTAAATGATCATCCAAAATGGGTCGTAGCTTGATCTCTGATCGGAGCAGGAATTCCATAGTAGGCTTCCGCAAGACCTCCACAGATAGCAGCGATAGTATCGCTATCTCCTCCGATGAAATAGCGTTTCTGATAGCATCTTCAAAATCTTGCGATTCGAAAAAGGCTTGAAAGGCCTGAGGAACTGAACCTTGGCAGAGTTACATCAAGCTATAATCCTCACGGATTTGGCCCAAGGTAAAGTCCATCGGATAGTAATTTTTATCGATGTAATCTTTGATTTCATGGCGACTAGAGCCAGTTCTAGCCAAGAAGATAGCTACTGCAACTGCTTCTGCACCTTTTAGTCCCTCAGGATGGTCATGGCTCACTTCTGTCACTGCTTGGGACAAAGCCTTCGCCTGCTCTATGCTATCTGCCGCAAAACCGACAGGGCTGATTCTCATGGCGGATCCATTCCACTAACTCCCATAGGGTTGAGGATCATCTGAAAAGATCCAGTAGAAAAAATGACCGCCATAGCCACAATTTGGATATTGTCTCCCTATCTCTTGCATGTATTTCACTGCATTTTTCGAGAGTTGGCTCCAGTCTTCCCTACTAGCCAATAAGGCTTTGGCAATCGCCAATGTCATGATACTATCGTCGGTCGGACAAGAATCTGAGTGAACAAATCAAACTCTTTACTCTTATGATTGTTCGCCTCAAATCGAGAACAATAATATCTCCAATAACTGCTCTAGCATAAGCCACCTCCTCGAAGTTTTTCTCCTGTTCACAGGCAATACTTCATAATTTCCTTCATTATACCATGTTTACTAATGTTTCGGTATTTCCTATGCAATCTACGGGCAGTTTTGTTTCAGTCCGAGAGAGTATAGGTTCAGTACGTGGACAATCTTCTTCATCTTCACCCTAAAATAAAAACCGATGTTCTCTTCTGTCCTGGCATTCTCCTTGTTTAAGACAAAGTAGTCCTTTTTGGTTGATGGCCATGGTGCGTAGGATGTCGTCAATCAGAAAAAGTCAGGGGATACATTCATGGCAGAGTATTTTTGAAATCTTCTTCAAAGCGGATGTAATCATCTGAGAAGTAATTCATCTGTAGCTTGTTTTCATATACTCTTTTTCTAGTCATAAACTTCCTCCTGACAAAGTTGGATTGCGAGAATGTCTTGGACTCTATCAGTCTATAGCCCTCATCCGTTTTAACAGAGACTTCTTGAGAGATAATTCTTACTTCACCGATTATCGTGCTTTTTATGATTTTTCTCCTTGACCACAAAGAGCCTTTTTGGTCGCCCAACGTATAGTTGTGAAAGTAGCAACAACTTCTCAACTGGATTCAAATCTGTCGATAAATCGACACGATTTTTCTTTCGCACTGAGTGACGTCGTATGTTCTGACAGGAAAAAGCCCATCCACTTCTGCATACCTGGATCCTGATAGTCCCTTGCGGATTGAAAAGGGCAAATAAGAGCGATCAATCATTTTTAGTCCATCTAATCCTCCAGCAGAGTGCCCTCCGATGAGCTCACTTCTGGCAATACTTCTCGATGCATCCTCTCAAGGCAGTCGCCTTCAAAAGGAAGTAAAGCCGAATTGTTCTCGAATAGAGTCAATGGCGGTCTGGAGCCTTTCTTCTTTTTCTACTTTGTCCACATCATCAAAAGGGAAAATCAACCAAAGGATCTCGTCCACCAAATCCTGGAATAATCTATACAACACTCCTGACAGCCCCAGAAGTGTATTTGCTAGGAATAATTTCAATACATAGCTGACTAAAAGACTGTGCTGTTGGTGAGTTCAACCTTCATCTGGGTATGGATGGAGCGTTTTTGTTTCTGCTTAGAAAAACCAAGATGGATAGAGACCACCGTCGTCTTCTTTCTGGCCCGTCGAAGCCTGATAGCCACCTGCTCAGCCATCTCTCGAAGGATAATTTCGATATCTCGCTGCTTGACATAATCTCTCGGTAAAATTTGCGAATTCCCCAAGCCGTGAGATTTGGCTTTATAGACTTGTGAACATTATCTCATCAATTCCATTAGCATGGAAACCACAAGCGAAGTCCAGCTTGCAGTTCTTTCTTCAGGAAATCCGGATTGCTATTAGCTAATTCTTAATCGAATAGATTTCCAAGCTATTCAAGCGCTTCTCCATCCGATGCCCAATCCCCCAAAAGTCGGTCATCTTTGAAATGGACCAGACCTTGTCTTCCACGTCCTGGTAAGACCAATTGGCTCGCATGGTCGGTGTGTGCTTGGCTTCATTATCCAAGGCCAACTTAGCAAGCAGAGGATTAGCGTTAGACATGCCGACCGTCGAGTAAATCCTCGTCTGCCGCCAGATATCCCTCTGGATACGAGCGCCAAGCATATCCAGCTTATCTTGCGAGAAATCTGCTGGTCTGGACAAAATAATTGAGCGAACTAGTCAAATCGATAAAAACCTTTCGTCAATAGAGTAAGGATGAATATCATCTGGACTGCCATAATTCTGGAAAATGCGCTGAATTTCCATGTTGACTGCGATATACTTATCCATCCGAGGAGGGACAATGACGGTCACCCGAGCCCAATCTTCGATAAATTTCACATAGGCCAGGTCTGTCCGTAGCCTTGTTTCTTGGCGTATAGTAGGAAAATTTACGCGTCTTGATATCAGGGCGAGGTCATAGACGACCTACATTTGCTTTCCCAAAAACCTTTTTAAAACATAGGCGAGGAAGCAAGAATAAGCCCAACAGAATTATCCGCTCGACTCATAACACAAAGGGAGGTTTTTGAGGATGGAGTCCTCTTCTACACACTCAACGCTAGCATAAAAAGGACTTCATATCGACAAAAGGCAATATCACTTTTGGGCTCTCTGAATAATCAAAGTAGCCCATAGACTATCCTCCATGGGTACGAAATTGCCCACGATAATACCCCACAATCGCGGATCTTCTTCGTAAGAAATGTGAATATCCTATATTTAGGATTGATGGAGACCAAACGCAGACCATCTTCTTCCTCGATAGACCCGTTTGATATAAGTCTGTTATTGCAACTACTGCATAGACTGCCCCGTCATAATCAAATCCGGTCTCTCGAATCAGAGCCACGGAACCATTTTGATATTTGGGTTCCATAGAATCTCCAGAACTGCAGGAAGCAAAATCGTGAGCTAGTTCCTCATTAAAGTAAACCGTGTCAAAGTTTCGATCATCATAAACTGAAGCTCGATACCAGCCGACATGCGTTCGTAGACATGATACTCGAAAAGTTTTTCTGAAATAGCAGTCACCTTCTTGGCTTGTTCTTTCGAGCCAGATTGCGAGCATAGATACTCACCTCTTTCTTTCCCTTGATTAGAGAGGCTATTATAGAGGCGGACAATTTCGATTTGAGTGAAAATAGCCTTTTTGGTACTTTTTAAAATCTCTTCTAGCTGTTTAACTTTTTCTTTGAAGCTCCTTGACTCCACGCTCCCAAGCTGAATAAGCCTGGAAAAACTAATCCCAGATTCTCACTAATTTCTTTCTGTGTTAGTTTTTAGCTCTTTTCTCCGAGCCTTAAGTTTTTCTGGTTGGTACATGAGTTTTACCTCCTAGTGTGCAGTGTTTTTCATAGTAGATTGACTTCATATTTTAAAAACTCAACCATTTTGGTTTAGTTTTTATTATATAAAAAGTAGACGAATGTCTAGTGGGAAAATCGAGCTTTACTAAATGTAATTATCTATCATCAAAAGGTAGGGACTAAATCCTACCTTATAGCTTATTTAACTTTTTAAATTTAGCAATCTTCATGTAATTACTAAACACATCCTTATCTTTTATCCTTAAGTGAAGAGTTTTTAACATCCTAAAAGTTAACACATCCCAGACACTTCATAAGTAATTTCGGTTTTTCTTGATTAGCTTCCCGCTACAAGAGTTTTTGCTTTTTGATCTACTTTTTAAATCAACCACTTGATTAGACTTTTCCCAGCTAAATCTAGAGTCAATTTTCATCTCCCTTTATCATCACTGATAGTGATAGAAATAGAAACTTTATAATTATCACCAACTAAAGATTGGAGCTCAGACAGTATAATTTGTTTCATTTCCTCTTTTGTGGGTTCAAAAACATAGGTTCATTATCTGAGTTACAAGCCACAAGAAAACCGCAGCAACTACAACAAAACTCCTAAGAAAAGACGCTTCAAAAGATTTCATTTCAATCTCCTTTTTAAAATTTAATATCCATATTCTATCAAATAATAAATGTACTATCAAGTAATTATAGAATTAAACCTAGACAATTTATAGGGCTCAGTTAAACTCCAATCTGAAATTTGTTATCTAAGAAATCTCTATCCCACAATCAAATGTATAGCCTTCATCCTTCATCTACAGTATACTAATCGAAAACACCCCATGGTGTGGTCCATGAAGCGTTTTCGAAAGATTGGTGCAATCATGTATGATTAACGTTTTGAGGCAACCGACTTTGTCATGTTGCAGCCACATTTGTAAGCGACTAAAAGTCACAAACTAACTGTGTCAATTGCACCAATTTAGTAAGAAAGTACAAAAAGAACACCCGAAAGGTGCTCTTTGTGAGCATTGTAATTCTCTCGAATTAACGTTTACTAAATTGTGATGCTTTACGAGCTTTCTTAAGACCTATTGAAAATATATTATTTTATGCTAATAAAACAAGAAGCCTACTTATACCTAAAACTGTTTTCACCCATTAACCTTAAAATATTTGAACTCTTGTCTGAATCTGGAATCGAGAATTCGAAGCTTTTGTTTAGTTCCATTTTCCCATAAATATCTTGTTTCAAACTTAAACCAGACAATTTTATCATTTTCATCATAAAAAGAAATATTTATATCTATGTAATTGATGCGATGGCCTGTAGTATTTTCAAAATTCCCCACGTAGCGTTTCTCTTTTTCTGATCCATCTTCAACCTCTTCAACTACAAAAGTGCATCAAACGTATCTACTAATATTCCGTAAAGCTCTAATAAATTCCTTTAACAGCTTCACCGGACCTCAATATATCATTTAAACTATTTTTATCTTGAACAGGGATTTCACTTATTGAATTAATATCTAAAAGTAATTCTATAACGTTTATGTTGGAGTTTGTTCCACTCGTTTCTAAAGATTCTATCCAAGTATTTTCGATTATTGCCGTTTCCTCATTCTTAAGGACATCAATATAGGTGTCAGCTAGTTTCTTTAACTCAGGATTTTCGAACTCTCGATTTTATATTTCTTAAGTTCATTTAGTTCATAATCCACACAGATTCTATAGTTTTTAGTGATTCTTTTTATCATACTCCCTGGCAACAAACTCCCAACGTTTATCTAACCCTTTTGCTGAAGTGTGAGAAATTCATTATCATAGGTATTATTGTTGTTTTCACTTGCATTAAATATAAGCAAAAGCATTAGTAGAAATATTGAAACTACACCTAATAGTTTTTCCCACACTCAATCTCTCATTTCTATCTCTATTATAACACTCCTTTGATTACTGTCAAACTAATAGATGCTTTTTGAAAAGTATTGTAAATATAGGCCCTTTTTCTATATCAAAATGAATTTCATATATTTGAGAAAAGTTGTCGATAAAAATAACTCAAGAAAAATTTTGTGATAATTCTTACTTTTTAACAAAAAAGAACACCCCGAAAGGTGCTCTTTTGTAAGTATAGTAATTCTTTTTCGAATTAACGTTTACTAAATTGTGATGCTTTACGAGCTTTCTTAAGACCTGGTTTGGAAAGTATGAATTTCAGTTGGACTAAAAACAGCGTAATATCAAGACTTTTCTCCGCTTTTATAAAAGCGTTTTTCCAATCAAATTCAACTAATTTTATCTAAATGGTGTGGATTTTACCCCCAAAATTACAGAGAATGGAGCTGATAAACACTAAACGTTCACACCATTAGTTAAATGATTTTTGTTCATCATTTTTTCTTAGATGATAGAACTTCTAATTTATTTCTTATTCAAGCAAAAACAACCTGCTATAAGTAAGAAAGAGGAAGATACAAGAAAAAAACACGGCGTAAAAACCGATTCAGTTCATTGTCCTCAATCCTTGTCTGCTTCATTTTCTTTTACGAGATCGTTTTGTGAATCTTTTTCAGAGAGTTTTTGATCAATATACTTGTCAATGTTTTCATAAAATTCCTTGGTCGCTTCACTATCTAATGTTGGCGAGTTCTGAACTTGATTCACTTTCAATTGAACAGATTGAATACCGTAAGAGGCTTGTTTTTGGTGGAGTGTTTCTAATTCTTCTTCTGAAATCGGATCTCCAACAACCGTCAAGACCAATTCATTGTTACTTGACTTGTAGACTTGATTAATAACCGTATAATTGGCGAACTCTTTTCCTACAAACTGTTTGATCCTTCTTTTGCGCTTGTTCTATTGTCAGAGTAACTGCCGAATAGCTAGCTGGAAGAATCAACAATACAATCAAAGATATCAAGCCAATTCTCATTTTAATGCTCAGCTCTTTAAATGAAGTTAAAGGAGATTTTCTCATCAAAATTCTTGTTCCAACAATGTTGGCTAGCATGATAAAGACACAGTTGATCAAGAAAAGATAGAGAGCCCCCAATAAAAATCGTACATTCCCATTAGCTAAACCATAGCCAGCAGTACAGATAGGCGGCATCAGAGCTGTAGCAATGGCTACTCCTGGCACGATATTGTTTGCTTCTTTTTTCCTTGAACCGATCACACCAGCAATCCCACCAGCAATAGCAATGAGGACATCCCAAATGGTTGGAGAGGTTCGTGCAATCAACTCGCTACTTGCATAAGACAAGGGAGAAATCCAGAAATACAGAGTCGAGACAAGCAAACTGACCAACACTTGAGTCAATAAAACCTCTAGAGATTGCTTGATTAAACGCGTATCAAAAATAGCTAAACCGAATCCCAGTCCAACAATCGGTGTCATGAGAGGTGAAATCAACATGGCTCCTATAATGACAGCTGTTGAATTCATATTTAGTCCGATAGAGGCAATAAAAATTGCACACATCAAAATCGCTGTATCTCTCAATCGAACATGAAGGTCATCAGTATAATTTCTCACGGTATTCCCGTGTTGAATAATTAGCAGTCATTTGTCCTCTCCTCTTTCCTTATTTAAATTGGTATAATAATTAAAAATAACAGCTGATAAACAGCCAAAAAATATGAGCCCATAAATCGTCAAGAAGACACTGGTAATCCTTCCAATCAAGGTCACAGCTAGGAGATCCCCGTAGCCGACAGTCGTCGAAGTCACAAAAGCATACCAAAGACCGTCTCCGTAATTTGTGATAGCAGGTTCAACTAGGAAAAGCACGCCTCCTGACCCAAAAAACAAAGGTCACAAAAACTCAGAGCAAACCGAGTAAAACCCGTAACCTGCATAATATGCCATAACATTTTTAAACGTTTCATTTGTTCTCCTTATTCATACTAGCTCCTGACCGAGCCGTTTTTTTCCAATAATCAAAGTGAAGATAGGACATGATCTCCATCAGAGAAAGATAGACAAACTGATAGATCTGATTTAAGCTGATTATCAACTGATATTGTTTGAAAAATGACTGGAAGAAAGACCAGATATGACTGTCTTGAATCAGTCCCTTCTTAATATCAGACAGGATATTAGCTAAAGCTCCCAAGGACTGAAACGGTAAATCCTTGACATTTATATAGATCCGGTCCACCACATCATTCAGACTGGTATCTTGGATGGCATGAAATTCTCCAAAGAGAACTCCTGCTGCTCAAGAGTAGAAACAAATTCCACCAAATAATTTCTGAGGAAATTTTCTCAACCTTTTCCCATAATGTGTTTAGTGCCATCCATAACGATCCCAACCAGAAAAAGGAAAGAAAACAAGCAAAGAAATTTTGCCGTAAATCCCAAAAAGCTTCAAGACTTGGTGTTGTTGGTTTTTCTAACTCTAAAATCAAGATGGTCATAATAATTGCTAGAACAGCATCTGTCAATACAATTAATCTGTCTTTCTTCATCGGATTGCATCCCCTTTCTTTTTTGTAACATTCTATCTTATCGCATAATATTGGATATTCTTTCATAATCCGACTACAAACAAAAAAATAAACCAAAAAAGTCTGTCCCTATTATGCTATATTTAACTCTAGAAGTATTCATCCATCTAATTAATAAATATATCATATTTCACAATAAATGAATACTATCAAAGATTCATCCCCTTTCACTTCATCATTTAGTGTTGCTTAGATTTATCAAAAACAACCAAATTTGTATTAATTTCAAGTATCACCTAGTTACAAAAATTTGGGGTGAACAGAAAAAGCATCCCGTATTTTTGATACGAAATGCTTTCAATAAGTTTAAATAAGTTTTAACGTTTACTAAATTGTGATGCTTTACGAGCTTTTTTCAAGCCTGGTTTCTTACGCTCAACTTTACGTGAGTCACGTGTAAGAAGTCCTGCGCGTTTCAATGAATCGCGGAAGTCTGGGTCTACTTGAAGAAGGGCACGAGCGATACCGTGACGGATAGCTCCTGCTTGACCAGCGTATCCACCACCTACAACGTTAACGAAAACGTCGTATGAACCTGCAGTTGAAGTAACTGCGAATGGTTGGTTGATTACAAGACGAAGGTCAGCGTGTGGGATGTACTCTTCAACATCTTTTTTGTTAACAGTGATTTTACCAGTTCCTGGAACAAGGCGAACGCGTGCAACAGCGTTTTTACGACGTCCAGTACCTGCATATTGTAGCTGTGACATACTTTATTGTTCCTTTCCTTAGATAAGTCCTGAAATATCAAGAACTTCTGGTTGTTGTGCAGCGTGAGTGTGCTCAGCTCCAACGAATACTTTCAATTTCATACCTTGAGCGCGTCCAAGAGTATTGTGTGGAAGCATACCTTTAACTGATTTCTCGATCAAACGAACTGCATTTTTAGAACGAAGTTCACCAGCAGAGATTTGTTTCAATCCACCTGGGTGGTTTGAGTGAGTGTAGTAGATCTTATCAGTTGCTTTTTTACCAGTCAATTTAACTTTTTCAGCATTGATAACGATTACGAAGTCACCTGTATCAGTGTGTGGTGTAAATGTTGGTTTGTTTTTCCGCGAAGCACGCTAGCAACAACTGCTGAAAGGCGTCCAAGAGGTACATCAGTTGCGTCAACAACGTACCATTTGCGTTCTACTTGGCCTGGTTTAGCCATGAATGTAGTTTTGTTCATGATTTCTCCTATATGAATGTCGTTTTTGTTTACAGGGCGGATGTTCCGGTCCGCAAGTTATTTGAAAGGTTCCGGGGCCTTACAAATGGGGTAAACAATACCGCCTACTATTGTATCAAAATTCTCAGATAAAAGTCAAGCGGTTGGGAAAATATTTTTTTATTTCTGCCAGATTCGCAATCTTCTTTCGCCCTTCTCCTCAAGCATGGTCTGAAAAGCTTTAGAGACCAAGTAAATGGCACAAGTCAGAGAATAGAGTTACAACAATATAATTGACCAAAAGACCATGATCTCCTACCAATGGTGGTTTTGTCAAAAAGCCATAATCTCCACCGTCATTAGATTAACCACAAAGATCAGCAGCGTTAGTGAAGATGTGATGATTAGAGTTCGTTTGAAATCCAATAAAGCTAGCATCATAGTCCTTCAAAAGATAAATCAAGGAATTTCCAAAGAGGGCTAAATGTCCGAAAATAAAGGACAGGATAGCAATGTGGGGGAAGGATAGGGATCTGGCACTGGATAAACAAAAGGCTGCCAAAGTTCCAAAGTTCCCAGCACAGCAAAATACTGTTTGACTCTAGAGACACCCAGGAGCAAAAGCACTACAAACATAGCTAAACGAGCAATGATAAAAGGCAAGCTTTCTGACAGCGAAACTGATTGATCAAATACCAGCCGTATAAGCACGATTAACTGTGTCGCCTGTAAAATCTGGAAAAATCGCTGACAAGCTTTTTCTCACCATAGCGATAAGCAAGAAATACAGTCAATGCTAATAATGTAAATAGACTTCCATACCAAAGAAGGTCAAATTGGGGTGGCTCCGTCGGATGGATGGTAAATAAAAGCATCCCAAAACATTCATATAATTTTCCTCATTTTCCATAAAGCCAGATCTCTTACTTATCTCTATAGAGCCTAGCTACATTTATTTCTTATAGTTTTGTGTTTCCAAAAGAAGCTATCGTCCTTAAGATAAAGCAAAAGCTTCTAATCAATATATTGTTCGCTCACCCTGATAGACCTGCCATAGAATATCCATTTGTTCCTTTGGTTATTCTTTTTCAGATAAAGGGAGGAGATTCTCGATATTAAAAATCCAAGTTCTGCAACTTCTTGATTTTTCCTGAAAGCGTCCATCTAATAACTGACAGATCAAAGACAGAACTTGGCATACTGCTTTGTTCTGAGTTGAAAGCGATTGGTATCAAAAACTGCCAATAAAGAGCCTACTTCTGCAAAAATCCTGTTTCTTCCTGGATTTCTTTTCGGATATTTTCCTTGGGAGAATATCCTACCTCACAAAACCACCAGGTAATGCCCAAGTATCCTCTCCTTGTCCTCTAACCAAACAAATCTTCTGGTCTTGAACAATCCAAGCCCTCACATCCATCAAGGGAGTTGCATAGCTACCTGACGGCTGAAAAATTGCAGTCAATTCCTCTTGATTAAGCTCTGTTTGATCCTGTAATAAGCTCCATAAAATCTGACGTAAATCCTCATAACGTTCACGGTCAAAGGGGTCCTTTGTATAGGTTAAACCAGTATCAGTGATAGCCAACATCCTCTGTAGATATTTAGCAAAATTAGTTGCACTCATTTTCTAAACTTTCTACTAGTTTAGCTAGGTTCATAGAGTTGGAACCTTTAAGTAGAATTTGGTCATTTGCACCAAGACTCTCCTTGACTTGCTTTGACCATGGCTTCAAACTGGTCTTCATCAGCTGTTTTCTTGAAATAATAAACATGACCGATTGGGAACATTTGACTGGCTAATTGAGCCAATTCAGCAATATCTTCACCGTAAAAATAACAGTATCAAGAGCATCGGGTGTAATGCTCAAAATCATTTGATTGTGGAGTTGGACAGACTGGTCTCCAAGTTCTTTCATATCTGCCAGAACTGCGATTTTCTTACCACCTTCATTTGCTGGAATGGCAGAGAAAGTCTCTAAAATCAACTTCATAGCTGTTGGGTTGCATTGTAGACATCTGACAAGATATCTGCACATTGGCAGCTTTTTCCACTCAGTACGATTGCGGGTCAATTCAGATTTTTGGAAGGCTTGACCAATCTGCTCCTCAGTCACTCCTTCTTGCAAAGGCAACATAAGATGCAATCATGGCATTGAGTCGCATTATACTTACCAGTCACTGGCAAGTCGAGCGCCTGTTCCAAGAAATTAGCCTTGAAAGTCAAGCTATCCTTACGCTCAATCAAATCTGTAATTTCGAGTTCTGCACCTGGACCAAAACGAACTACTTTTTGCTCAGCAGGTAGATAATCCTCTACAACGGGGATCAGCCGGTGCCAAAAGCAAGCACCCTTTTTCCATCCCATCAGCGATTTGTAATTTCCCTTTGGCAATTTCAGAACGGTCTTTGAAAGAAGGCCAAATGAGCTTCTCCTACCAAGGTCACAATAGCTGTCTTTTGGATGAGCTAGTTCAGACAAAGATGGATATCTCCTAGGTGATCCTGCCCCATTTCCAGACCAACTTTTTCAGTATCATCTGGCATATGAAGAACTGTATAAGGCAGTCCAATCTCGTTATTGTAGTTTCCTTGCGTTTTGTAGGTTTTGTAGCTTGTTGACAGTAAATGGGCCAACATATCCTTAGTCGTTGTCTTCCATTTGAACCTGTAACAGCAAAGACATCGACACCTGTCTTTTGAAGGTAATAGGCCGCAAGTGCTTGAAGGCAGTTAGACATCTTCTACCAAATATAAGGATGATCTGCCTTCCTTTCTCTGATAAGGTTAGCAGCTGCACCATTTTCAAAAGCTGTCTCGATGAAAGTCATGACCATCACGCCCCTTGAGTGGCACAAATAAATCTCAGGTCAATCAAACGACTATCAAATTCCGCTTTGACTAGTGGGCTATCCACATAGTTTGTTACATCATTTTTGCACCGACAACACGCGCAACTTCGTGAATCGTAAGTTTCATGTTTACTCCTTTAAAAGGGGCAGAGAGTCTTGCCCCGCCCTTATAGTCTGCCTTTACAATAGGTGCGCTTCACGTTTATCAAAAGCTTTCCTTAGCAAGATCAACCAAACGCTCAATTAGTTCTGGGTAAAGGAAGACCCATATTGTCCCAAAGTAAAGGGATACATAGACCATTGAGTAAATCCTGGCATGAGTGTTGAGCTCATTTAGGAAAACTTCTCCCTTATCTGTATGAAGAAAGTCACAACGTGAGACACAAGTCCACCAATGGCACGGAAGGCAGCTTCTGCATTTTACGCATGACTGCTATACATCATCACTAATCTTAGCTGGAATATCCATAGTAATCTTGTTATCGATGTATTTTGGCTTCATAGTCATAGAAGGCTACATCTTTGACAACTTCACCAGGAAGCGATGCTCTTGACATCATAGTTTCCTAAGAGACCAACTTCGATTTCACGTGCATTGACTCTTGCTCTACCAAGACACGGCTATCGTACTTGAAGGCAAGCTCAAAGAGCTTGATGGAGTTCCTCTTTAGTTTTCAGACTTAGAAATACCAACACTAGAACCCATATTTGATGGCTTGGTCAAAAGACTGGATAGGGTTAATTTTTCTTCAACTTCAGCAATCTTAGAAGCCAAGTCATCCCCTTCAACAATAGCTACGTAAGGGACTTAGGCAATCAGCAGACTCAAGACACGTTTAGTAGTGATCTTTATCCATAGCAAGGCTTGAAGATAGGATGTTGCAACCGACATAAGGCATTTTCAAGACTTCAGAAACCTTGAACGGAACCGTCTTCCCCATGGGTCCATGAAGAACCGGAAGAAACAACTGCGCCTTCTTCGTAGATGGCACTTGAACAATTTTCTTGTCCCAATCAATCGTTTCATTGGTCATGAGACGTTCATCTTGGCCAGAGTTTGGGTAAATTCTTGGGTTTTGATGAAGTCACCAGACTGGCTGATAAAAGAAGTTTTGACTACAAAACGATCATAGTTGACCGCACATGACACTCTCAGCTGACAATACAGACACTTCACGCTCTGCACTGCGTCCACCATATAATAGAATAATTGTTTTGTTTCATATGATTGTCCTATTTCTACTAGAATACTTGCTCTTTAGTATATCACATTTGTCTCTTTTTAAACTTGAATAGCACAAAAAGAGACTGGATTAAAAATAAATCCAGTCTCTTGATTTCTTAAAGTCTTATCTGCTAACTAATTGCCTGTTCTATATCCTTACAGACTAAAGTTCTGTACGATTTTCAATAGCTCTTAGGAGCGTTACTTCATCTGCATATTCGATATCAGCTCCGACTGCTAGACCTCTTGCTAGACGAGTGACCTTAATCCCTGCAGGTTTGAGTAGCCGAGAGATATACATGGAGGTCGCCTCACCATCTGCTGTTGCATTGGTGGCTACGATGACCTCAGAAACTTCACTATCCATGAGGCGAGTCATGAGACTTTTCAGGTTGATGTCATCTGGGCTAATCCCATTCATAGGGGAAATCAAACCGTGTAAAACATGGTAAAGTCCGTGATATTCCTGGATATTTTCCATGGCAGCGACATCTCGGCTATCCTCCAGAACCAGAATCGTAGACTGGTCACGGCTAGGATCAGTACAGATAGAACAAGGATCATCATCTGTCAAACGTCCACAAATAGAGCAATAGGTCAATTCTCGCTTGGCTGCAAGAAGATTTTTTGCAAATTCATTGACATCGTCATCCGACATCCCAATGGTATAAAAGGCCAGTCGGGTAGCTGTCTTAATCCCGATACCTGGAAGTTTAGAATAACTGTCAATCAGCTTAGCTATAGGTGTTGGGTAAAGCATGGCTTCCTTTCTAGTTCATTGGATGGTGTTGGTTGTATAGATTGATAATGTCGCGAGCAATCGAAGGTCCGACACCATTAGTTAGATTCGTATTATGCGGGAAAACAACTGCGACTGCAATCTGCGGATTATCGGTTGGCGCATAGGCTACGGCGTTGGTATTGTTGGCTTTTTGGCCACCGTTCACGTAACTTTCGGCTGTACCGGTTTTTCCACTGATGGAGACTGCTGCACCATTTGAAAAGGCACGACCTGTCGTGAGAGCACTTGTCCCGTGCGATACTTGGTAAAAGCCTTGTTGCAAGATAGACATGTCAGACTCAGAAATATTGATCTTATTCATTTCTGTGCTGTCCGTTTGTTTAATGAGTTCTCCCAAACCACCTTGTTCATTGTTGTCGTAGACTCCTTCCACGATATGAGGAGCTAAGCGGACGCCATTATTAGCAATAGTCGCCACATACTGAGCCAATTGCATCGGTGTGTAGTTATCGAACTGTCCGAAGGCATTATTTAGATAGTTGGCCAAATCGTAGTCTTTAGGAATAAACCCTGTTGACTCATCCGGTAAATCGATCCCTGTAGACACGCCCAAACCATATTCACCAAAGGTTGAACGAAGTTTTCCCATGGCAGATTCAAGATTGTTGGTTCCTACTGTCATATTTGGCTGATAAGTTTGCCCCATGATTCCAAGAGCAGTTTGGACCATGTAAGTATTGGATGAATACTCCAAGGCCTCAACTGCTGTAATCAGGGAAAGAACCATAATAAGGGGTATACCAGGAATTGATAGGGCGCAGAACCTTGGAAGACGATTGGTTGATCTGTCAAGGTTTGATTTCTGACAAGACCCCATTTTTCCCAACCTGAACTGATGGTAGCTGCCTTAACGACAGATCCTGGTACGAAGACATTGGTGACAGTTCCGAGTGAGTCTGTGGTCAGTTCTCCAGTCTCTACATTGTGCTTCATTCCTGACATGGCTAATACAGCACCTGTCTTAGGATTGAGGGCTACTGCATAGACACCTTCAGAATATCTGGCTCCACCATTTTGCAAGTTCTGAGTTGAAATAACTCTTCAAGAGACTGTCTACACTATCTTGGAAGGCTAAATCAATGGTTAATTTGATATTTTTCCCCTTGCTACCTTCTTCGATATTCTCCACACTTTCCATGTCTCCGTGCTTGTCCAAATGGATTTCCTTGACGGTCCGCTTCCCTTGCAAGACTTCTTCGTATTGTTTTTCAAGATAGGAAGTCCCGACACGGTCATTGAGCGAGTAGCCTTTTTCAAATAAGCATCCACTTCTTCCGCTGGAAGACCAGATTTTTCACTCGAAACACTTCCAACTATAGATGAAAGAGAGGTTTCTAAGACTTTTCGGTCCCATGAAGTAGAGATGGAAATACCTGGTAATTCCTTAGATGCAGAAGCAATCACAGCTACCTGTGTATCGCTCAAAGGATCCGTTTGAATATTTCCTGTCATCAAAATTTTCTACTGCATTGAGCTGACTAAAGATATAGATTGCCTTCTTTTCATCCTCTGAGTAGTCTAATTGACTGGAAGTAATACTCTCAGCAGCGTTGTTATAGAGTTCAGATTCGGAAAGTTGATTGCCATCTGAATCATATCGTTTATCTTTTGGAAGAGCTTCAACTGTCTTCTTATAAACTTCAGCATCAGCCAAGTAATAATCAGCCATTTGACGGTCCGTCAATTCTGGAGAAGGTGACTGTGACATGGGTCAACAATTTTTAGAAATATCCTTCAAATCATGCCGCAGTCATCTTGTTGCTTCGTGTAAAAGGAAACAACTTGTTTAACGGTGTTTTGGACTAAAGGTTTTCCTGTTGCATCATAAATTTCTCCACGAGCGGAACCCATGGTTACTCGAGTTTGGCTAACGAAGCGAGTTTGTTTTCATAAAAATCCTTATGAAGAACTTGCATATAAAGCAAACGGCCAATAATTGCTAAAAAGAGCAAAAATGACGATTGCAAATAACAAATTAAGCCGTGTCGGTATCGAGTGGCTATTGAATTTTCTCATACACATCAATCTCATTTCTAATCAAAAATCACACTCTTCATTGTACCATAATTTAGGTCGAAAATTATGGAAAAAAAGAAAAAGACTTTTCCTTTTTTTGGTCCAAAAATTATTTTTCTATGATATAATGGAGGTAAGCGCTATTTTTATTTGTTAGATTTGCCAAAGTTATTTTTGGCAAATAGCTATAAAAGGAGTTCCATGAATAAGCAAGATATCTCTACGATTATCGACCTTCACTTTGAAGAGATGACCGATTTAGAGCAAGAAATTGCCCGCTATTTTTCTGCAGGCAGATACCATGAATGATGACTTATCCTCTCAACAAGTCACGCAAAAACTTCATATTTCCCAGGCAGCGCTCACTCGTTTTGCCAAGAAAGTGTGGTTTTAAGGAGCTATCGAGATTTCATCTTCAAATACCAGCAACAAAAGACACTCTTTCTGCTCCTCAACAGGATATGAATCCTTTGACTCAACGAGTTCTCAGAAGTTATGCAAATGTGCGAGAAATTTCTCAAGGATTGATTGACGATGAGCAGTTGGAACGTGTAGCTCAGATGATTGAGCAATCAGAACGTGTGTATTTTTTCGGAACTGGGAGTTCTGGTTTAGTCGCACGTGAGATGAAGCTTCGTTTTTTATGAGATTGGGTGTCGTCTGTGAAGCCTTAACAGATCCAGACGGTTTTGCCTGGACGACTAGTATCATTGATGAAAAATGTCTGGTCTTTGGTTTTTCCCTCTCAGGAACAACACCGTCCATCATCGATAGTTTATTAGATGCCCAGGATATGGGAGCTAAGACAGTTCTATTTACAAGTTCACCGAATAAGGATACTCAAGCATTTACAGAAAACTGTTTTTGGTTGCAAGCCAAAACCAAGCATCTATATTCAACAATTTCTGCTCAGATTCCAATGCTGATTATCATTGATTTACTCTACGCTTATTTCCTAGAGATCGATCGCGAAAGTAAAGAAAAAATCTTTAATAGCTATTGGGAGAATAATAGACTGAATGGTTATCGTAGAAACACAAGACATAGAAAACCCTGAGTGAAAACCATTCAGGGTTTTCTATTTAAAATATTTTTTTCCCCACAAAAGGAGTCCACTATAGGGACTCCTTTTTTTAGTGTTTTAAAACACTTTTCTTTGATTTTAGTCTCTGCTAATCCTTCATCTCTTTTTGAAGAATAATAGCATCATTCCTGAAACTAGAGTGAGAGCAGGCAAGAGAGCTGAACTTACTTCTTCTCCTGTTGCCGGCAACTGTTTGCTTATAGAATCTGCTACAGTTCCTTAGCCTCTGCTAATGGCTTATCTTCTCCCATAGGTTGTGGAGCAGGAGTTTCTACATTTGCTGGTGCACTTGGTTGAGCTGCATCCTTGTACACTACCGCATAGACACCTAGGTGTGGAGCTACAAATTCAAGTGCTGAACCTTTCTGTTCAAACTTCACTTCCTGCAATTCTCGATTTGCATTCATAGCATAGACAGTGGCTACATCAGACGCCACAGCAACTTGAACAAAGGGCTGCACCTTTCAATTGAACAAGTTCGCCTTTCTCATTCTTCAATTGAATTTGATAAGCATCGAAACGGCGACCTTCCAAGACCTGATCAGCAACCTTATCGACCTCTAGAACAGAACCACCATTGAGGTCCCTTCTCGAGCAATCAGTTTCAAGTTTGTTGATGAATCTTTCAAGACCTTCAACTGTGCTATCAGTTGATGGACTTTCTTCCTGGTTCCAACTTCGACGATGCGGTCTTGGGCTTCCTCACGTTCAACCTTAAGAACCTTACGGTTGTCTCATCGACTTCTACATAAGTCGTTACTTGTCCGTCTTTTCCTTCAGAAACGACTTGTTCCTTACCTTTAGCTAAATCAGCATTCTCGGCGAACAGTCTTGAAGGCGATTGGTTCTTTCTCTACTTTTTAGATTTGGTAGATTAAAGTCCAAATTCATAACGCCTTCTGTCGGCATAGCAGTTCCTTCTTGAGTACCGACTTCAACGATGCGGTCTTGAGCTTCCTCGTTCAACCCTAACAACCTTACGATCGCTACCGTCAACTTCTACATGGGTCCTTGCTTTGTCCGTCTTTTCCTTCAGAAACGACTTGTTCCTTACCTTTAGGTAGAAGAGAATTTTTCACGACAGAATCGTATTGAAGGCAATCGGCTCTGTCGTTACTTCAAGGCTTGGTTGAGTTACACTCAATTCTTTAACACCTTCAGCTGGGAAGATTTGAATGTTTCACTTCCTCTTCTGACTTACTTGGTTCCTCTGGCTCGTGCTGGTTCTTCTGGTTTGCTTAGCTCTTCTGGTTTACTTGGCTCCTCTGGTCTTGCAGGCTCTTCTGGTTTACTTGGTTCCTCTGGTCTTGCAGGCTCTTCTACTACTTGGTTCCTCTGGTCTTGCAGGCTCTTCTGGCTTACTTGGCTCCTCTGGTCTCGCAGGCTCTTCTGGCTTACTTGGCTCCTCTGTCTCGCAGGCTCTTCTGGTCTTGCAGGCTCTTCTGGAGCTGGTTCCTCTTTTGGTGTCGCCTGAAGGGTGTTGATGGATGTCAACGCGTCTTGCAAGGCCTTTTTCAACAGCATCTTGAGTCTTTGGCTTCTTCGATAGTAGCTAAGAGCTTGTTCTGCAAGTTCAACGAGTTTTTCTGACTCAGCTTCCATCATCAGCAAGTTCTGTTGCTTTTTTTGCTCGGACAGCTTTCCAGCTTTACGAGTCAGCAATCTGTACTGCTTGGCCTTCTGGTGGTCATCGTTTTTGCAGACTCTTCTGGTTTTGATGGTTCCTCTGGTCTGTCCTCCGCTGGTTCTTCTGGTGCTGGCTCCTCTTTTGGAGTCGCTTGAAGACTGTTGATAGATGCCAAAGCGTCTTGCAAAGGCCTTATCTACAGCATCCTGAGTCTTAGCTTCTTGGATAGCTGTCAAAGAGCTTGTTCTAAGTTCAACAGTTTCTTCTGAGTTTGCTTCATCATCGAGCAAGTTCTGTTGCTTTTCTTTTCGATCAGCTTCAGTCAGATCTGCATCGCTCATGGTAGTCAACTTTAGACTCTTCTGGTTTTGATGGTTCCTCTGGTTGCGCTGGTTCTTCTGGAGCTGGCTCCTCTTTTAGAGTCGCTTGAAGACTGATTGATAGATGCCAAAAGCTGCTTGCAAGGCCTTATCTACTGCATCCTGTGTCTTTAGCTTCTTGGATGGCTGTCAAGGCTTGCTCTGTTAATGCAACTAGCTTCTTCTTAGCTTCCTTGTCATCACCGAGCTCAGCTGTTTTTCTTTCAATCGCTTCGGTCAGACTTGCCATAGCCTTTTCATAGTTTGGTTCTTCTGGCTGTTCTGGTGTTGGCGTATCATCTGTGCCATAATTTTCTTCCTTATCAAGGATCGTTTGCAAAGCTGCTACTGTCTTCAGAACTTCTTGTGCATTGGCTTCACTTGCTGAAAGTTGCTCAGATAATTTATCAAGTTTGACTTGAAGGCTTGACGTGCCTCTGGGTATTCTTCAAGCTTGTCTGGTCAAACTTAACCAACTCATCCTTCCAGTTCTTCATGGCTTGGATTAACTCTGCTTTGGTATAAAGAGCACTACCTTCACCATGAGTGATGAACTGGTCAACTTGGATACCAATATTTCTCGTAGTATCATTACGTTTTGGATCCAATTGCAAAGGTTACAGCATGCTAACCTTCTTCGAGTCCTGTCAAACGAACGAGAGTCTGACCACCTTGACGAGTAGTGGCTGTACCACTGAAGTACTTCTTACCGTTGTACTCAGAAGCATTACCTAGGCCATCTTGATACTCGACTTTTCTACCGTCTAACGTTACTTTGTAGATACCATGTCCTGGATCCATATCCTTTGATCTCAAAGACCTGTTCCGTAGAAGTAGGCTGTTACACTGGCATTTTTCTTCTGTTCTTCTGTCAAACGTCCAAATGACGCCCATGATTCTGTATTTTGGTATTTATCAGCTGAGTTCGTTTCATGGTTCCAACCTGGACTATAGTCAAGTTGAGTTGCCTGATCGTCATAGCTTGTCTGGTCTTTTAGGGACAATTCTGCCTTCATCACTCGAATAGTAGCTTCGAAGCAAAATCCAAGAAGGGCATTGTCAGAAACGCTAGTCATTTTCACTTTGAAGTCAAAGATTGAATCAGCCTGCTCTGTAAAGTCGATCGTTGGAATCGTGATTGTTTTCTCAGTTTCACCATCTTGGAAAAGTCAAGTCAGCTGTCGTGTCCTTGTACACTTTACCATGAACCCCTGTTCCTGGCTCTGTTACAACATGGACTGTTGCTGTTCCTTTGCTACCACCAACACGCTTAATGGTTACAGTAACCGGTTGGCCTTTTGAACTTCATAAGTCGTTTCTTTCATCTCAAACATACCTTGCCGGCATTGTTGAGCGTGTAGATACCTTCAGTCGCAATAGCTTTTACCAGTCTTGTTAACGAGTTTGATGGTATGTTCACCTGGAGCCAAGTCATCTGTTTCATAAACCATCTGGCTACGTTTACGAGCTGCATTGTTGGTTTGTACGTCTGCAACCTTTTTGACCATCCACGTAAACGGACATTTCACCGTGGTTTGGATCCACTGTAGATACGACATAAGCCTTTTAGTTCCAGTTGAAACGAGTAGGTACGCTAGCATCTTTTGGTTAGTCCACATAGATGTTCCACGGATACCTTCAGATTCGTCATACCAAGTTGTATTTTCTTTATCAGCTGTTGTGTTTGAATGGTAATCTAGTCTGAGAGGTAACCATCTGTTTTCTCGATACTGCTTGGTGTCTTATAAACAGAGAGTTTGTCAAAATTGAGTCGCTTGTGCACCAGTAATAGTTACACGAATTTTTGAGCTTCTACTGGTTGACCTTGGATAAGGCGACGATAACCAACAGTTGACCCTTCACCGTATGGTACCCAACGTCCATTGAGCTCAACTTCTACCTTGAAGCCAGAGATACGTTGCCCTTTAGCGATATCTTCTTTGAGTTCAACCACATCAAAGCGTCTCTTTTGACCGAGATCGACAGTGAATTCACCTGTCTTAGCATCATTTGCTAGTGCCCAGCTCGTATCATCCTTTTACCATCTGTTAGGGTGACTTGCTTGATACAAGTGATTCTTACGAGTAGAGCTTGCAGTAACTGTTGCACCCTTTAGCGAAGTCAGTCGCATACATGTTGATCCAAGGTTGCTCGGAATTCTTGCAAGCGAGCGACGTCTGCATCTGCAATTTACCTTCTTTATTAGGTGGAATGTTGAGTAGTACGGCGTTCCACGACCAACAGACTTGAAGTAAATATCCATCAAATCTTTTGATTGATTTTGGTTGTTGATTGTCATGGTAGAACCAACCTGAACGGATAGAAACGTCTGCTTCACCAACTGAGTACATATCTCCTTCTGGATCTCCATGGTTGAGATACTCATTCTTCACATCGTCAGTGATTTTAGCTTTCTTGACCTTATGCCAAACTGGATCTCCAGCGATTCCACGTTCATTACCAATCCAACGGACGCTTGTCGGTTGAGCAGAGAAGATAGCGATATCCCCTTCAGCTTTCTTGATGTACTCGAACCACTTATCAAAGGTGTAGGTCACTTTTTGAGCTCCCGCTACCACGCGCTCCGTCCATCCATAATTCGATAAACTTACCGTTATTTCCGTATTTAGGATTGCCAAGGATTTCCTTGAGTTGGTTGAGATAGTATTCGTTGTACTCTTTTTCAGTATTCACGTGATAGTTTGGATTGTTTGCATCCCATGGTGATAAGTAAACACCCATATTCATGTCATACTTAGTCGCTGATTTAGAAATTTCTTCTAGAAGGTCACCCTACCATCTTTCCATGGACTTGCAGCCACCGTATGGTCTGTATATTTAGATGGATAAATCACCGATCCGTCATGGTGTTTTTACAACCATGATTGTTCGTTTGAATCCAGCATCCTTCAAAGTCTTAATCCACTGATCTGTATCAAGGTTAGTTGGATTGAAGTACTGAGGTTTTCTACTATTCCCCACTCAGAGTTGGTATAAGTATTCATACCATAGTGGATGAAAGGCAGCCAATTCTTCCTTGTGTGTAGTCAATTGAGCCTTGCTTGAAGTGGACCGTAGCAGCAATTTCTGTTTCTTCATCTTTTGGATCAACCACTGGAGTTTACAGGTGTTGCTGGTTTTGGATCTTCAATCTTTCGTATTCAAAATAACTTCATTCACCCCTTTATGCTTGATAGTCGCTTCTTGACTTGCATTTACTGCACGATAACCTGCAATTTCTTTAGCTTGGAATCTATGAACAAAGGAAACATCGTATTCTTTACCTTCGTTATTGTCCACATCTGCAGTTGCCAATTCTTGATCAGTGCCTTTCAAACGATAATGAATATCAAAGGAACCTTTATTGACCTTATAAACAACCTTGATAACACGAGTTCCTGCAGGAGCCTTGCTCACAACACTATAATCATCTTCCCAAGCATCTTTTTAGCTGTTTATTGACAGCTTTTGCCATCAATCAGATACAATCATATTTGTCTTTATTCTTCTTGAAGAAGTCAGTCTTTTCAATTTCTGTTTTTATAGTTATAGTCGAACTGAGTTCCAACTTCCGTCTTTTTCAACAAAAGTATCGTTTTCTTTGACTGGGTTATCATTTTGGTCCACATGCTCGATAACAACTCGTCCATAGTCAACACCTTCAAGAAGAGTCGCTACACCACTTTCATCAAAGAATATTTGTTTTCACCGATAACTGCTGTCTTATTTCTTAACATTTCTCCCTCTGAGTGAAATAATAACGGCTACCGTTATCGCCTTGATACCAACCTTTAACACCGTATTTATCAATGATTCCTTTAGCCCATGCTAATTGTTCTGGAGACAAGACTAGACCTCCACCGAGCGGTCTTTTTCAGCAATGTTCGCATTATCAACAGTACCACGTTGGTGGATTCAATGACCTACCATCACCGTTAATAATTCCACCACCAGAAAGACCAGAAACAGAAGTCAAACGATAGGTAACACCTACTGTTCCCTTTATCATCATACTTTTTCGGTATCTCTAACGACACTGATCTGCCTTATACAATTGACCAGGAACAATCGGTTCCTTCAATTCTGGTGAGCTTGAGTCTGTGGGATAACCAATCGTACTAACAGGTTCTCCAGCTTTGTATTCCCGATGCTCTGCTAACGGAGTAAAGGTTGCAGCCTATCTTGGACTTGCAATCTGTGCTGGAACTGGAGCCACAACCAAGGCTAGGGTCATTTTGTACCCTTCACCAAACCTTTTCTTTATTCCAGAAATGAATATCCTTTTTCTTGGAACAAAACAGTTTTTCCTGAAGTTGGCAATGATCTTTCTTTTGGAGTATTAGAACCATTGTGGTAGAACCGCAGTATCACCACCACGGATAGATCGCATTAGTATCCGCATCCTTGACTGAAGTTGTGCTACTGTCAAGATAATATTTGGTGCAACAAAGATACCAGAGCCAGAATTGAGATAATCCTGTTTCCACCATTTGCAAGTGGAGAGCTAAAAATGCTATAAACCATCGTCGCAGATGTAGCTGGTTGACCTTCATAGTCAATATGCTTGAGATCCTGACCACCATTGATGATGGCTCTATTTTCTTTTTCACCTTCAGTTGTACTTGCTTCTTCAGATTTTTAAAATACTTTTAGTTTCAACTTTTGGGCTATCTTTTTCTGATACAATGGCTGAAGTGTCAAGTTTCTTCACTGGTGTATCAGGGTATGCACGATCAGGAATTTCTTCTGAGTAAATCTCCAGCCTCTTCAGTAGTTTTAGTTTCTTCTGTTACTTTTTCTGTAGTAGGAGCTACTTGTTTAGCAACTTCTTCTTTAACAGGACTCACTCTACTTTAGTTTTCTAACAGCTTCGGCTTTTTCTTTATCGACATCGATTACTTCTTTGCTTGACCTTCTACTTCCAGTTTTGGTTCTGTCACCTTCGTTAGCAGCAACATTTCCAGATGCAGCCAGTCAACTGCCTTACAGAGCTACACCAACCGTTGGTTTACGAATACTAAATACACGACTTCTTTCATACTGTTTGCATCAAATTCTCTAATGAACAAAAAGCGGTCAGCTACTGCAGAGCCCAGTTTCTGCTGGCAACAATTTTATTCTCCACGTACCTGCTAAAGACTCTTCTTCCCTCCCACTCTTATCTTCTGTTAAATTCATAGAAATCCCTTACATTTTTCTGAATAAAAATGAATTGACTCCATACTCTTTTCGAGATTTCTCAGTATGACAGTATACTATATGATTCAAAAGTACAAGGGCTACCAGCTTTATTAAAGTTTACTAACTTTCCTGCAGCCTAAATTGGCAGGGCCAATTTGGGATTTATTTGTTTGAAATGATAATATGC